>OBJA01001459.1_pt1 | contig 16131 bp, 20 predicted proteins | sample 1519751 | NCBI WGS metagenome assembly OBJA01 (sample SAMEA3881238, study PRJEB22517) | soil metagenome | biome: lake sediment; feature: soda lake sediment; material: sediment, water from around vicinity | place: India | collected 2013-12-23 | depth 3 m | reverse complement strand
TACGATCCATCGCACCCAACCTGGATGCAAATGGACGAAGTGCAACCAATTTATGATTTTAAAGACCGCCTGCACCACATTCACCTGAAAGATGTAAAAGTATATAAAGACAAGTTGAACGAGTACGGGATACTGGCTTATCCGTTGCAGTATCATTCACCTAAAATTCCGGGTTATGGCGATGTGCGTTGGGGTGATTTTTTCTCGGCACTTACTAGTGTCGGTTATCGTGGACCGGTTTGTATCGAAGTGGAAGACAAATCATTTGAAGGATCGGAAGCTGATGTAAAAAGCGCCATCCTGACCAGCCGGAACTTTTTGAGGCAGTTTATCGGATGAATTGAATAAGGCAATGATTCCTGCGGTACTTTATTTCTCTTCAAAGCCGCCGGCCATTTCCATCACACACATCTGCTTGTATTTAGGGTGGTCGCCTGTGGCAAGGCCCACTGTTTTGAATGTTTTGTCGAGCAGGTTTTTGCGGTGGCCGCGGTCGGGCACACCATCATCCACAAGCAAGCTGATCACAACTCTTCGCGGGGAGTTGTTTCCGTAGGTGATGTTTTCGGCAAACTTTTCGAGCCAGTTGCCATACTGTTCAATACGTTGCTGCGGATTTGAGCCATTTGATCCGAAATGCCCTACTTGTCCCGTTTTTTGCTGGTCCTTTACCAGTAAAGCGGCAGCACGGCTGAGCCCTTTCGAAGGATAAAGCAAAGGAAGCGGGTCGGTTTTTTTCATCACCCGGATACATTCAAGGAGGGCTTTTTTTCCTTCAAAGGTTTGAATTGGCACTTCACCTGGAACCACCAGCAGTTTACCATCATAGGCATCAACAAGATCATCCAGGTATTCTTCGGCAAATTTTGATGGATTTGAACGGGCTTTATTCAGTTCAAAAATAACTTCTTTTTCGAATTCGCTCAGGTAATTTACATTGGTCGTGGTTTTGAGTTTTTCCTCGTCCCATACCGTTTGCGGCGTATTTCCGGTCTGTAAAAAGAGGATTCCGGTCACGAATATAAAAAGTAGGTGAAGCATGTGTTGACCTGCCATTAGACTGCTATTTATTTTATATAAACGAGAGGTTGCGCTGTTTGTTGAGCCACGGGTTAATATTTGCAGCCGGAGTTTAGGTTTTCCGGCTGATGCAGAACAAATGGATGAGCATGCGCAGTAGGCCAATTTTTCTTTTGATTTTTATCTTGAAATCATTTGTGCAATCGAATTCACAATTTATTTATTTCAGTTATCTTTACTGCGACTGCCAATCAAATTAACTAAACAAAATGATGCTATGAGTGATACCCGAAGAGCTTTTCTAAAACAATCAGCAGTTGTAACTGCCGGAATAGCAGCCTTGCCAACCATTATGAATGCAGGTTGTGCCTCTCCAAACGAAAAAGTAACCGTAGGATTAATCGGATGCCGGGGAATGGGCTTTAATGACCTGGAATCGTTCCTGAAAAATAAAGAAGTAGAATGTGTAGCCCTTTGCGATGTTGACCAAAGAGTGCTGGATAAACGTGCTGAAGATGTTGAAAAACTAACTGGCAAAAGGCCGGTTTTATACAACGATTTCCGCAAGCTGATCGACAACAAGGACATCAATGCCGTTATTATCGGCACCCCCGACCACTGGCATTGCCTGCCGATGGTTTATGCGTCGGAAGCCGGTAAACATGTGTATGTTGAGAAACCGATCGGCACAACCATCGAAGAATGTAATGTGATGGTGGCCGCTCAAAAACGTTACGGCAATGTGGTGCAGGTAGGGCAATGGCAACGCAGCCATTCGCACTGGAAAGACGCCGTCAGTTATTTGCATGAAGGAAATATCGGGCGCATCCGTTCGGTCCGTTCGTGGTCAAATGTCGGCTGGAAAACTTCCATCCCCGTTGAGCCCGACTCTGAAGTTCCCGAAGGCGTTGATTACGATATGTGGCTCGGGCCTGCTCCCAAACGCCCGTTCAACAAAAACCGATTTCATGCTTCGTTTCGCTGGTATTGGGATTATGCGGGCGGCGTGATGACTGACTGGGGTGTTCACCTGCTCGATTTTGCGCTTTTCGGTATGAATCAATATGTTCCGAAGTCGGTCATGGCCGTAGGCGGAAAATATGCTTTCCCCGATGACGCCATGCAAACGCCCGATACCATGACCACGGTTTATGATTTTGGTGATTTTGGCCTGGTTTGGGACCACACCATCGGTATTTACGGCACAAACTATGGCGGACGCGGCCACGGTGTTGCTTTTGTAGGCGAATATGGCACCCTGGTGGTTGACCGGAGCGGGTGGGAAGTGATTCCCGAAACTAAAAGCACCAGCAAAAAAGATGGTTTTGAAGGCCTTCAACTGCAAAATGCAGTCGGGAATGGCCTTGATCTGCACGTACAGAACTTTCTTCAATGTATAAAAACCGGTGCCAAACCCAATTGCGACATCGAAATTGGCGCACACATCGGCCGTTTCGCTCATCTTGGAAATATCGCTTACCGGTTGGGCCGGAAAGTTGTTTGGGACCACGACGCCCAGCAGTTTGTCAATGACGATGAAGCAAATCAACTGGTGAAAGCCAATTACCGTTCGCCATGGACGCTTCCAAAAGTTTAATCGTCATTGAGGATAACAGGTAGTCTTTTTTCGTCATTTATAGTCATTTGTGATCATTCAAAGCTGATAGCTGATAGACTATCAGCTTTTTTTTTGATACCGCATACCGATCACTGACAAATTATTAACTGATACTAGCGGGAAGGCTTTTTTTCGACTTTTACCGGGAAGGATGCTGTGGCTTCACCGGCGTAGAGGCTGAGGTGCGGGAACGGAATTTCGATGTTTTCGCGTTCAAAAGCTTCTTTTATTTCGACGAAAAGACTGTTTTTAAGCTTGGAAAAATTGGCTTTTTCAAACCAAACGGCAAACAGGATATCGATGCTGCTGCTGGCAAATGTCTGAAACAGGACAAGTGGTTCCGGTTCTTCCAGGCAAAGGGGGTTGTTTTTGGCCACTTCTTTCAAAACTTCAGCCACTTTTCGCAGGTCCTCTTTGTATGCCACACTAACAGTGAGATCCATTCGTCTGATCGGGAAACGGGTGACGTTGACTAATTCGGTACTGATGACCGTTTGGTTCGGGATCCGGATCAGCAGGTTGTCGTAGGTTTTTATTTTGATCGAAAGTAAATCCACCGAATAAACAGTTCCGGTTTTATCGCCGATGCGAATCACGTCCCCCAGTTCGAACGATTTTTCAGAAACCAGAAAAAAGCCGCTGATAATATTACCGATGCTGGTTTGCGACGCCACCCCGATGATGATACCTACAACGCCCGCCGCGCCAAAAATAGCGGTGACGTTAATTTCGAGTTCATTTAGCACGATGAAGGAAAGAAAGACGAAGCCGGAATAAATGATAATGCGGTTGACAATCATCTTCGACTGTTTGCTGAGCCGTTTCGAAATTGTTTTTTTGATAATAAAAGCGAGGCTGTAAATGATGGCCAGCCCAACTGAGATGATGATTGATATGCGCACCAGCCGGTCAAAGGTTGCGGCATTCATGTATTGCGAAAAGTCAAAATCCATAGCTTATTGGGTAAAATGTTTGATGAAATGGAAACTTTTGTCCAGGATGGTTTTAATGACCGGGTTGCGGGCTTTTGCAACAATGACGGGGTGCTCGCCGTGAATTTTTTTATCGGTGCCAAAATTCAGGTTCCCGATCTGGTCGGGCCCTTTAAAGTCGATGAGAACTCTGCTGGTTGTCAGCAGCTCATTTTTTTGGTAAATAGATAAGTTTTCGACCCGGATAATTAACCGTTGCAGTTCGAGCAGGTGGTGCGAGCTGTTGTTGATTTTTACCGGACACAATACTTCGTGCTTATTCAGGTCGAGTTCTTCGGGGCGAAGTGCAAACCGCTGCCCGAGTGAAAAGGCGGGTTCGCCAAGGTCGGTTTCGCCAAACCACGTGTTCGACAACTCGGCCAGGCTGAACTCGTACATTAAATGTTCGTTGTCAACCTGTGCAAAATAAAACTGCACGTTCAGCGGGATGGCCAGGAAAAGTTTGAGCGACTGTTTAGGGCTCACTTTGATGGTTTTGTTGTTACGCAAAACAACCGGTTTTAGAGGGAGCGCCGGCAACACGAATAAAACATCTGACCGTCCGGTCTGAAACACTTCTTCATTTCCGGTTGACGGGAAACTGGTGCAGGGCTCAAAAACAAGGCTTTCCTGTGTTGCGTACCGTACTGATTTAGATGTGATCCAGCCATACGATATCCTTTTGATGGCTACAGACGCAAGTCCGCCGGTAAACTGCAGAACGGATTCATTTTTCAGTTCGTACTTTCCCCAAATGGTTTTTCTTTTTTCCATTTTAAACTGGTTGAAGGACAAATTTAACTGATTTTTTTAAGCTTTCCGGTTGCCGGCAGGTCTGCCCCGAAAAACAGCCCTGAAAATACGTGAGGTTGATCGTTGATTAACTTTCCGTGTTGCAGCGGTTTAAAATAAAAATCCCGGAGGCCAACAGCTTCCGGGATTTTTATTTCCATCGTTAAATGGAAGATTGAAGGATTGTTTTTTTAAGGCCGGTCATCACCCTGAAAAAACAGAACTGGTCGCGCTTGACCGGGTCAAAAAGATAATAAGCCGTAGCGACGCGGCAAATGTCTTTTATTTCTGAAAAAATGGCATTGACGACTTTTTTTCCCTCGTCGCTCAAGAGGGTGGAGGCGTTAATCAAATCGAAGCATGATCTGAATTCGTGGAGTAAATTGTCGTAAGTCAATATTTTATCGATCAAGCTCACCGGGATTGTTTTGCTGGTCAACATTGCTTTTAATTCTGCACTCATATTCTTATGCATGGTTTCCAGCAGGAAGTACAAGCTGTGGTAGTCGCCGTTTTTAGCATCACTGAAATAGTCGTTGTATCCCAGGACTTCAAAAATATGTTTTTGAAATATTTTATCTTCCGGAAAATCAACTTTCACCAAAGCCCGCAAAATGCTAACCTCTTTCAGCGAGGAAATCATCAGGTCGTGAATGTACTGTTGCCGTTCGGTGTGGGTACAAAAAGACTGTGCAGGCAGGTAATTGGCTTTGGCCGATTTTATCCTTGCCTTAAGGTCGCGTGCATAATCAGGTGTCCAGTCACTGCGGACAAGAGAGAGCTCAAAGATGTTCTCGTTGAACGATTGAACGATTTTTTGGCAAGCCAGGATCGTGGCATTTGCCGTTGAACAGGTCGTCTTGGTTTCCATATCAGCTCCTTTTTTTGGTTTTTAACTAATTTCTACAGCGAAAAAAAGTTACGACAAATCGGGCTGATAAAAAATGCTTTTTGAGCTTAATTCTGAATTTATGTTGTAAAATATATCCTTTTTAATAATTGATCTTCATTCCGCGTTTCCGTTCGGCCTCACGGAGCAGGATTTTGCGCATCCGGAACGACTTCGGGGTTACTTCCAGGTATTCGTCTTTCCCGATGTATTCCAGGGCTTCTTCGAGGCTGAAAGATACCGGAGGGGCCAGGCGTACCTTATCGTCAGATCCGGAGGCCCGCATATTGGTCAGCTTTTTCGACTGGGTTACATTGATGGTCAGGTCGTCGGCGCGGCTGTTTTCGCCGATCACCATGCCTTCGTAAACTTCTTCGCCGGGCGGGATGAAAAATCGTCCGCGGTCCTGCAGTTTGTTCAGGGCATAGGCGAAAGTGGTACCGGGTTCTTTGGCGATCAGTGAGCCATTTTTGCGGCCTTCTATTTCGCCTTTTACCGGCTGGTATTCAATAAAACGGTGGGTCATCACAGCTTCGCCGGCTGTTGCAGTCAACATGTTTGTCCGCAAACCGATGATTCCGCGCGAAGGAATTAAAAATTCCAGGTGAATACGGTCGCCTTTACGTTCCATGTTCAGCATTTCGCCTTTGCGTACGCTCACCATCTCAACAACTTTACCCGAGTAGTCGTCCGGCACGTCAATGTGCATTTCCTCAATGGGTTCGCATTTGATGCCGCCAATTTCTTTGTATAAAACCTGTGGCTGCCCTACCTGTAATTCATAACCTTCGCGGCGCATGGTTTCAATCAAAACAGAAAGGTGCAGTACGCCGCGCCCGTAAACGGTGAATGTGTCGGCCGACTCACCTTGTTCTACACGCAAAGCCAGGTTTTTCTCCAGCTCTTTGTCCAGCCGGTCTTTCAGGTGACGCGAGGTTACAAATTTCCCTTCTTTTCCGTAAAAAGGTGAGTCGTTGATGGTGAACACCATGCTCATGGTTGGTTCATCAACAGCAATGGGGTCGAGCGGTTCCGGATTTTCAAGATCGCAAATTGAATCGCCGATATCAAAGCCTTCAATGCCTACCAGTGCGCAGATATCGCCGTTTTCCATACGTTCTACTTTTTGACGTCCAAGTCCGGTAAAAGTATGCAGTTCTTTTATTTTGCTTCTTTTGATGGAGCCATCGCGTTTTGCAAGCGCAACCTGCTGGCCTTCTTTTAGTTCTCCGCGGTGAATGCGCCCAATGGCGATTCGTCCGACGTAGGCTGAATAATCGAGTGAGGTAATCAGCAACTGAGGTGTGCCGGGATTTGGTTTTGGTGCCGGAATAAATTCCAGAATAGCATCCAGCAATGGGCTGATGTTGTTGGTCCGGTTGTTCAGGTCAGCGGTCATCCAACCTTCTTTTGCCGAACCGTAAATCGTTGGGAAATTGAGCTGTTCTTCGGTGGCATCCAGACTGAACATGAGGTCAAACACCTGCTCATGAACTTCTTCGGGGCGGCAGTTGGGCTTGTCTACTTTGTTGATTACCACGATTGGTTTTAGCCCCAAAGCCAGCGCTTTTGAAAGTACAAAACGCGTTTGCGGCATGGTGCCCTCAAAGGCATCGGCCAGCAGCAGTACGCCGTCGGCCATATTCAGCACACGCTCTACTTCGCCTCCGAAATCGGCGTGCCCGGGTGTATCAATGATGTTGATTTTTACGTCGTTATAGATGACCGAAACATTTTTTGCCAGGATGGTAATCCCGCGCTCCCGTTCCAGGTCGTTGTTGTCGAGAATCAGCTCCTGCTTTTTCTCGTGTTCTTTCATAATGTTACAATGGTAGATCATCTTGTCAACCAAGGTGGTTTTGCCGTGGTCAACGTGGGCAATGATGGCGATATTTCTAATTTTCTGCATATCTTCTTCAAAATTGAGGCGCAAAGATAGTTTTATTTCATTTGCATGTACCTGTTCTGCTAATTTGTTGACAGTAACTTAACAAGCAGTTGGGGCAATAGGTTTGCCCTGTGACTGAGGCTGACGGGAGTGATCGGCAAAGAAAAAAATTGTTCCGTCTTCTTTTAAAATAGCCCCGACTTCCAATACTTTTGTTGAATGGTCCGGTTCCGTTAAAACGAAAACAAGAACAGTCAAAAAACAGTTAAAGATGATTTTACTTGAACCAAAAGATTACTACAAAGTGATGCCTGCGCTTGAGCAGGTAGAAATCAACCAGCTATTCGCCCGTGCGGTGGTTGAAAGTAAAATAGATGGTTTTGTGTATGCGGACGAATTGGCACACCCCACTTCGTTTTACGTGAAACATCCATACGGCATGGCTTTGCTGTTTGGAGATGCCGGTAATAACGCGTTCAACCAACAATTAAAGAGTTATCTTCTGAATGAAGAAGGACAACGGCAAAAGGCAGAGTGGCTGCAGGCTTTTCCGGATGAATGGAATGCCCGGCTGGGTATGCTGCTTGGCGACGACCTGCAAGCTGTTCCGGCGCCGGGACAAACACCTCTGGCTGACGACACGTTTTGTATCACCAAATACACGCGGGTTAACTTCCGCTTTAATCCGCAAAAGTACATTCCTGTAAAACCTGGCAGAAAGGCTGGTCTGGTGCTAAAAAAAACGGAAAATGACTCTTTTCGTGCGATGAAAGGCTCAGTCATTCCGTCAAACTTTTGGCCCGGCGAAAACGAATTTCTCCGGCATGGCGTTGGTTTTAGTTTGTTTTTGAATGGCGAATTGGTTTCAACGGCTTTTTCTGCATTTGTACATGGCCATTTGCTGGAGTTGGGAATCGAAACTGTATCGGGTTTCCATGGCAAAGGCTTTGCCCAGCTCACCTGTTCGGCCTTGATTGATTATTGCCTGGAAAATAATCTGGAGCCGGTTTGGGCGTGCAGGCTCGAAAACACAGGATCCTATAAACTGGCTCAAAAACTGGGCTTCGAGGTGGAGCGCCTGCTCCCTTATTATCAATTACCTTTTGAGTACTTCAATGAAAAATGTTTCAATTGACACCAGCCGTGAACGTTTGGATATTCAAATGATTCACAAATTTTTGAGCGAACGTTCCTATTGGGCGAAAGGCCGCAGTATGGAAGCCGTACAAAAATCAATCAAAAACTCCTTGTGTTTCGGGGTTTATGATGAAGAGGGAAAGCAGTTGGGTTTTGCCCGGATCGTGACTGATTATGCTGTGTTTGGCTGGTTGATGGATGTGTTTATTCTGGAAGAATACCGTGGAAACGGGCTTGGCAAGCTGTTGATGCAGGCAATCCTCGGTCACCCCGACCTGCAAGGGTTGCACCGGCTGGGCCTGGCAACTGAAGACGCACATGGCCTGTACCGGCAGTTCGGTTTCACAGCTTTATCAAAACCAGACAACATGATGGAATTTATCCGGAAATAACAAATCATTTGCGTGGATAATCACATTTTCGGGCGGAACAAATTTTTATTCAAACCGATTTCAGTCTGAAAATTGCGAACTGCTCATCAAAATAAAAAAAGCTGGAGAAGTTGTTTTGGGATTGAACTGCTACTTGGTTCCTCGTTTTTTTTAGGCTCCATAAATTTTGCCCGGCCTGTATCAATCACATTTAATGCTGCGGGTTTTATTTTGATTTTTAACGGTGAAGTAAAATAATGCGGGTCGCCGTCAAGATGGATTTTTGTTTCTGTGGAAGTGATGACAACTTCTTTTTCGCAGGAAATAACCCTGAAATCTTTTTCCGGGTTTAGAATTCCGGTTAAAAGTTTGAAAGAGAACACCGGAAACAGGTACACAGGGAAAGGCGGCACCAAAACGAGGTCGAATTTGCCGTCGGTTGGATTTGCGGTTGGCACGATCACGGCATTGTAGCCAAACTGGCGGTTGTTGGTGATGTTGATCATAAAAAAACGACCGGTGACGGTTTCATGTTCACAGGTGATGGTGGCCTCGATTGGTCTGAACGTTACGAGTGTAATAACCGCGCTGATAAAATAATTCAGGAAGCCACGCCTTTTCCGTTTGACGAACTGGTGAGCAACTGCACTGTCGAAGCCAATGCCTGACAGGTGAAAAGTGGGATTGCCATTCAGTTCGATGAGGTCGGCTTTTAATACCTGGTCTTGTTCAATGGCTTTCATCAGGCGCCTCAGGTTTTTGTCGAAACCAAATTCGCGGGCAAAACCGTTGCCGGAGCCACTGGGGTAGATGGCCAGCTTTTTATTGGAGTTCACCAGCGCCGAAGCCACTTCGTTGACTGTTCCATCGCCTCCGGCAGCAACGAAAACTTTGTAATTGTTAAGCTCCGAATAAATAATTTCAGCACAATGTCCGGGCCTTTCTGTAATCCTGACATCAACAAGCGAGCGGTACTGTTCCAGTTTGCGTAAAAGCCGCAGGGCGTCACGCCTTCCGGCATTCGGATTGACGATAAAGAGGATTTCCGGCTGAGCGGCGCCAAAGTTTCCAATCGGTCGTATATTAAACAAGCTCCCTGCCATCACAAATCCTTTCTAATTTAAACAGCAATTATGTGGGTTTGGTTTTGGCCGACGTTTCAGTGGTGTCAGTAAAAATGAAGGAACTACAGAGATTTGGATACAATTTGTTTTCCTGACTTGGAAAATGGCCGAAATTAACATATTGGATTTTGAGATCCAAGTGAATTAAAAGTGGCCGCGGTTGAGCTTTAACTCGCTGTCTTCGTCAGGTTTGGGCAATTTTACCTCGGCTACATGAATAACAGGCAGCGGACTCAGGCTATTGTTTTCCTCTTCGCCAAATGGGCGCAAAGTGAATCCTTTAAACCATTCATAAAGGTGGTCGTCATTATAAACCCGGTGAATATCGTGCCCCTTATCCGGAAGCCGGCTGTAAACCACCAATGCCTCCCGGTCTTTCAGCGCTTTTACCATGCTGTCGGAACGTGACACTGAAACTTGCCTGTCTTTCACCCCGTGGAATACCCAAACCGGCAGGTGGAGCAGGTTGTTGGCCCATTCGGTTTTCCCGCCGCCGCATAAGGGCGCGATAGCAGCAAAAGTGTGCGGGTATTTGTTGGCGAGTTCCCAGGTGCCAAAACCGCCAAGACTCATCCCGGTTAAGTAAACCCGGCTCGGGTCAATCCGGTATTTGGCGCTTATTTCAGAATAGATGGTATCCAACCAGTTGTCACTCGCCCAGTTTTTTCCCCAGGGGCATTGCGGTGCTACCACAATAAAATCAAGCTTTTTTCCTTTATCAAGAAAATATGGCAGGCCATACCTCCTGATGCGGTTGAGATCGGTGCCCGATGCCGACCGCCCATGCAGGTAAAAAATAACCGGGAGCAGCTCGTTTTTTAAACTGTCGTAATTTTCAGGAACATAGGTAAGGTAATTGTACCTGCTTTTTTGTACTTGTGCCTCCGATTTGTTCTGTAAACAAACAAGCGGGCATATGATTAAAAGTAAAAGGATAATGCGGCGCATATTTTTTTCTTGTTGAAGTGGTGAAGATAGAAAAAAGTCCCCTCTGAAAAATATGGTTCGTTTATTCAATCTGAAAAATTTACAACTTTTAACAAATTTGTGCGAAGTAAATGGCTAATCCGGAACCCGCGGGCTGTGAGAGGCATCGATAAACCGGAGGTTCCGCTTGAGGCCTTCAAATTTGGTCCTTTTAACTGCCGACTTCCGGAATAATTTGTCGAACAGTGGTTTATCCATTTGGTGCCAGTCTTCTTTTGAGAGTTGCATCAGCTTTGGATCGGGATGAAATTCAGGTTCGTTGTGCGGCTCCGATTTCAAATTCCAGGGGCAGACATCCTGGCAAATGTCGCAGCCGAAAACCCGGTTGTCGAATTTATCTTTCAGGTTTTCATCCAGATCGCCCTTTAGCTCAATGGTTTGATAGGAAATACATTTACGGGCATCCACCAGGTAGGGCGCGACAATGGCCTGGGTGGGGCAGGCGTCAATGCAACGGGTGCAGGTTCCGCAATGATCGCGGACGGTTTTTTCATCAGCCTGCAGTTTCAGGTCAACCACCAATTCGCCGATAAAGAAGAAACTGCCATGTTCGACCGAGATCAGATTGGAATGTTTGCCGATCCAACCGAGGCCGGCTTTGGCTGCCCAGGCTTTGTCAAGCACCGGTGCCGAATCGACAAAAGGCCGGCCGTGGCACGGTGCTATTTCAGACTGGATAAACGCCAGTAAACTGTTAAGTTTTTCCTTCAATACAAAATGATAATCTTTCCCGTAGGCGTATTTTGAAAGAACCGGCGCGTCGGGTTGCTGTTGTTGTTTCGGATAATAGTTGAGCAAAACCGAAATGACTGATTTGGCGCCTTCAAAAATCAGCCGCGGGTCGAGGCGCATGTCGCGGTTGCGCGCCATGTAGCTCATTTCGCCATGAAAACCTTGATGTAACCAACGTTCGAGGCGGGGTTTTTCTTCAGCCAAATAACCAGCTTCGGAAATACCGCAAGCTAAGAATCCCAGTTCAAGCGCTTTTTCTTTGATTTTTGCTGAAGGGTTGTGTTGGTCATTGGTCATTGGTTAATTGGTCATTGGGTTTCGGGAGCCTCTCCGCCCGCCCTCTCCAAAGGAGAAGGAGCTTCGTCCGTGCGTCAATATACTGTTTCTTTTACATCACTTCTTTTGCCGTTGCCCTCTTGTTCCCCCTCCTTCGGAGGGGGTTAGGGGGAGGCTTTTACGGGTTTCTGGTCTAAAAGAATCCCAGTTCGAGACGGGCTTCTTCGCTCATCATCGATTTGTCCCAAGGCGGCTCAAAAGTCAGTTCCACGTATGCATCCTCAACACCTTCTACCGTCAGGGCCGCCTGCCGGGTATCTTCCACCAGCATGTCGGCTACGGGGCAGCCAGGCGCTGTCAGCGTCATAATGATGCTGGCTTTGTTGCTTTCATCCACATCAATGTTGTAGATCAGTCCCAGGTCGTATATGTTAACCGGAATTTCCGGGTCGTAAACTTCTTTCAGGTTATTTATAATCAAATCAATTCTTGCATCCATCTTTCACCTCCCTTCTACTGTGTTGAAATTCTGTTATAAGCAACAGCATATAGTTTTATTTGTTTGATCATGGCTACCAATCCGTTTGAGCGGGTTGGCGATAAGTGTTGTTTCAGTCCGATGTCATCGACAAAATGCAGCTCGCTGTTCATGATTTCCTCAGGTGTGCGGCCCGAAACTACCCGCAGCAACAAGGCTACCAAACCCTTGACGATCACCGCGTCGCTTTCGCCTTCAAAATAAATTTTCCCGTCCCTAAATTCGGGGGCCAGCCACACACGCGACTGGCATCCCTTAATGAGGTGCTGTTCGTTTTTTTGCTTCGGGTCAAGCGGTTTCAGGTCATTTCCCAATTCAATCAGGTAACTGTATTTATCCATCCAGTCTTCGTAAACCGAAAACTCTTCAATAATTTCCTGTTGTATATTTTCTATGGTCATCTGAATCATCTCCTTTAAGCCGACAAAGGTCGTAATTTTTTCAGGAAACATAAAATGATTTTGAGTTTCAAGTTTCAAGATCCAAGGTTCAGGTTCCAATAACTTGGAACTCCAAACTCTTAACTCGGAACTATTTCCTATCTTCAGCCTCCAAAAATCAAGTATAACCTTTAAACAGATTAGTATGACATCAATTGTTGGAACACAAACAGAAAAGAACCTGCTGAAAGCTTTTGCCGGTGAGTCGCAGGCTAAAAACCGCTACGAATTTTTTGCGGCGCAGGCCCGAAAGGAAGGGCTGGAGCAAATTGCCGCCATTTTTGAAGAAACAGCTATCAACGAACAAGCACATGCCAGCCGTTTTTTTGGTTTTCTTGAAGGTGGTATGGTTGAAATTACAGCCAGCTATCCGTCGGGAAAAGTGGGTACAACGCTCGAAAACCTTCAGGCAGCGGCTGACGGCGAAAATGAAGAATGGTCGGAATTATACCCTGAGTTTGCGCGCGTAGCGGAAGAAGAAGGTTTTAAACAAGTTGCGACCATCTTTAAGACGATCGCCAAAATTGAAAAACACCACGAAGAACGCTACCGTAAATTGTACCAAAACCTGGAAGAAGGAAAAGTGTTTGAACGTGAGGGCAAGGTGACCTGGAAATGCCGGGTGTGCGGCTTGTTGCACGAATCGGCCAGACCGCCAAAAAAATGCCCTGCCTGCGATCATGAACAGGCTTTCTTCGAAATTGAGGCTGTAAATTATTAGTGTCTCTAATTTCGGGACGAAACAGAATGCTGTGGGAAGCAGTTTTTAGCTGTTTTCCACAGGTTTTTGCCTTTTCAGAGGCATTCAGCAAACAGCCAACAATGGCAGTTTATGCAAATTCATCCAGCAGACGGCGCTCTTTTTTAACCAGTTCGTGCCGTTTTTGATAGTCTTCTTCTGTCTTCAGCTTCACCCGTAGCTGAATAAATTCGTTGGTCACCGTATAAAATGCCGGACTGGTTAAAAAGCCGCTCAACCAGTCTGCAAAGTCCCGGAGTTCTTCGTCCTCTTTCGAATAGCTCATTGTTTGGGTCCACTCGGCGCTTTCCAAACCTGAAACTTCCCATTTGTCAAACTCAAGTAATTCGTTTCCCAAAAAAGTGTCTAACAAATAGGTGTTCGAAAAGAAAACTTCCACGGCTTTTTTCCTGGCTTCTGCAATTTTACCGGTTTTGAAAAGCGTCATGGTCCATTCAAAAAGAAAAACCGGATATCCCGCGTCATTGAACCAGTTGAAATACCGGGCTGCTCCCTGATAATCTTTTAGCTTCAGATAAAGTTCGGGCTGCAGATACCGTAATCCGCCACCATCGTGGTATCCGTGCCAATACTTTTTATCGGCAGCAAGTGCCTTTTTGATTTTGACAATTTTAGTCCGGATGTGTTCTTCCTGCTTTGGCGTCATAAAGATGTTTTATAGAACGATAACAAAACAGCTTGAAAAATTCCGTTTTTGCTATTTTCCCTGGCCTTTGAAATAATCCTCTTTATCGGCAAACAGAACATTGAAGGTTGTCAGGCTTCCATACGCACGGGTAATGTATTGTTGCAGTTGGATTTTGTCCTCGTCGTCCAGCTTGGGGTGGCTGTTGATGTTTTGTTCCAGAACGCGCAGGCGGTCGCGCAGCATCACAATTTTGTGAAAGAACGTTTCTATAGGCACTTCTTTGGATTGAAGCCCGGAGTTGGCTGGCTTCATCTCCAACTGGCCGTCTTTCCATTTATCGGCAATCTTTGCGGTGTGGGTAATTCCCTGGTATTTGTCCATCACAAAAGTGATGGCTTCTTCCACTTCAGCCAGCGACAAGCCCGTGCGTGGTTTGGTTTCCGGTTCCGAAACCACCTCCAGATCGGGGTTATACTTGCTCATTTCAGACTTTCCGCCACGTTCAAAAAAAATCTCATAAATAGTGAGGTGCGAGCGGGCGATAATCCCTTCGCCATAAACCGGGTGCGAAACCCTTGTTCCTACTGCTAATTCGTTCATTGTCGGCTTTGATTTTATTTTGGGTGATGAAAATAGGAAAATCGGGGCGATTTTCAATAGGAAAAAACATTCACTTATTTTTCCTAATTTTGGACATGCGACTGAGTGAACAAGAAATAGAAGCTATCAAGCAAATCGCCGAAAAATCATTTGGGAAAGGTACCGAAGTGCTGCTTTTTGGTTCAAGGATTTTTGATCAGAAAAAAGGAGGTGACATTGATTTATTGATCAGGAACAAGTATGAAAACAGACTTACTTTATGGGCTAAAATTAATTTTCTAGCTGAATTAAAGCTCAAAATCGGGGACCAAAAAATTGATGTCATTCTCGATACTGACAATTTAAAAAGAAAAACCAATTTTCATCAATCGGTAATAAGCCAAGCTATCAAATTGTAATGAATCCCAAAAGTTTAGATCATTTAAAAGAGGCAATTCTGTTGTGTAATACACATTTCTCAAGAATGTCGTATGCTTTTAGTAAAGTGGAGAAGCATTTTCCTTTGAATGAGAAAACCTACGCTGTATTATCTCCGGATGATCTGAGTTATTTTGACCAGCTTATTTTCCGGTTTTCCAAATTGCAGGACAGCATGGGCAACCGTTTGTTTCCTTCGTTATTGGAAAATTTGGGTGAAGATTTGTAGAACAAACCTTTCATTGACATCCTTACCAGACTGGAAAAACTTGGAATGCTTGAAGACCATAAAGATTGGTTAAAATTGAGGGAAACAAGAAACCTTGTAACTCATGAATATCCATTCAATACCAATGAAATTATTGAAGGCTTGAACCTGCTGGATATCCAGTTCAACTTATTAAAGACCATTTGGCTTTCATTAAAGGAATATTCAGAAGTACGTTTTAATCTGAATTGAAGCTCGCACACGGCGGATAAAAAAAGCCCCATGCCGTCGAGAGCATGGGACTTTCAAAAGTATGATGGAAAAAGAAGCGAAACCTTATTGCCAGTTGACATGCAGCCTTAATTTTAATACTTTTACAAAAAGACAAGCATATGACAGACGTAAAATTATATACTAAAATAACATCATTACCGGCATCATTAAAATCTGAAGTCATTGATTTTATTGATTTTTTGGAAAAAAAGAGGAGAAAGATTCCCAGAAAGGCAAAAAAAAACAGGACGTTTGGTTATGCCAAGAATACGATTTTTCTTAAACCTGGATTTGATGATCCAATCGATGATTTTAAAGATTACATGTAATGAATTTGTTACTGGATACCCATGCTTTTTTATGGTATATTACCGGGGACAGCCAATTACCGGCACAAGTTGTTGAAAGGATTAATGACAGTTCAAATCATTGTTTCATAAGCGTTGCAAGCATTTGGGAAAT
>OBJA01001458.1_pt1 | contig 16133 bp, 16 predicted proteins | sample 1519751 | NCBI WGS metagenome assembly OBJA01 (sample SAMEA3881238, study PRJEB22517) | soil metagenome | biome: lake sediment; feature: soda lake sediment; material: sediment, water from around vicinity | place: India | collected 2013-12-23 | depth 3 m | reverse complement strand
GCCGCCAAGCTCCGGCTTGCTTGTCCAAATCCGTTACGACAATTGGAGTAGAACCACCCACACCCATCCCCTTGACAAAACACAAACGGAAAACTATCCTATTACTCATAGCAAAAGGCACTGCGGCCATGGCTTTGTGCGCCGCGAAACCAAACAAGCGGGAGAACCCAATGAAAAAATACTACATCACAACGCCGATCTACTACCCGAGCGACAAGCTGCACATCGGCCACACCTATACCACCGTCGCGGCGGACGCACTGGCACGCTTCAAGCGCCAGACCGGCTATGACGTGATGTTTCTAACCGGCACCGATGAACACGGCCAGAAAATAGAACGCGTGGCCAAAGAAGCGGGCATGCAGCCCAAGGCATACGTAGACGGCATCGTGGAAGGCATACTCAAGCTCTGGAAGCTGATGAACATCTCCTACGATGATTTCATCCGCACAACGGATGCGCGCCATGTGCAAACTGTACAGAAAATATTCAAAAAGCTCTACGATCAGGGCGATATCTATAAAGGCCACTATGAAGGCTGGTACTGCACGCCGTGCGAAGCGTACTGGCTTGAGCGCCAGCTGACAGACGGCAAGTGTCCCGACTGCGGTCGGCCCGTCGAGCTTGCCAAGGAAGAAGCGTATTTCTTCAAGCAAAGCCAATATGCCGACAGACTGATACAGCACATTGAAGACCACCCCGAATTCATACAGCCCGAAAGCCGCAAGAACGAGATGCTGAACAACTTTTTGCTGCCGGGCCTTGAGGATCTTTGCGTGTCGCGCACCTCGTTCAAATGGGGCATTCCCGTTACATTTGACGAGGGCCACGTTGTCTACGTCTGGATCGACGCGCTCTCAAACTATATATCGGCGCTGGGCTACCTCTCGGACGATGATGCCAAATTTAGCCGCTACTGGCCGGCCGATGTGCACCTGATGGCCAAAGAGATCGTGCGGTTTCACACCATCATCTGGCCCATTATGCTGATGGCGCTTGACCTGCCCCTGCCTGCGCGCGTGTTCGGCCACGGCTGGCTGCTGCTTGAGGGCGGTAAAATGAGCAAATCCAAAGGCAACGTAGTGGATCCCGTGAAATTGGCTGACCGCTACGGCGTGGACGCGCTGCGCTATTACCTGCTGCGCGAAATGCCTTTTGGTGCGGACGGCGTCTACACCAGCGAAACGCTGCTCACGCGCACCAACAGCGACCTCGCCAACGATCTTGGCAACCTCGTCTCGCGCACAGCCGCGATGATTGTCAAATACTTTGACGGCACGGTGCCCAAAGATACACGGCCGACCGCCTTTGATGCCGCGATAGAATCACAAGGCACGGCGCTGCACAAAAAGGTAGAGCAGCATATGGACGCGCTGCGTCTGCCCGACGCGCTCGGAGAAATTTGGAGCTATATCGGCACGCTCAACAAATACATCGACCAAACAGCGCCATGGATACTCGCCAAGGACGAAGCAAGCAAGCCGCAGCTCGCCAGCGTGATGGCGCATCTGGCCGAGGGGCTGCGCATCGTCTCGGTGGTGCTGACCGCGTTTCTGCCCCATACCGCCCAGCGCATTCAGGATGTGCTCGGCATCAGTGATACCGCACAGATCACGTGGGAGAGCGTCGCGTCGTTCGGCCAAATCGTATGCGGCCAAAGCGTCACACAAACAGCACCGCTCTTTCCCCGCCTTGATATCGCCAAGGAGCTCGACGCGCTAGAGCAGATCGCCGGAGGCAAAGAGAGCCATACACAGCCAAAAGCACAGCCGCCCGTCGGCGTGATCACCTATGACGATTTTAAAAAGGTGACGCTGAAAACCGGCATCGTGATGCAGGCCGAAGCCATAGACGGCAGCGATAAGCTGCTTAAACTGCAGGTGGATACGGGCGATACGATGCGCCAGATCGTCTCGGGCATTAAAAAGTGGTACAGTCCACAGCAGCTCATCGGCAAAACCGTCGTCGTGGTCGTCAACTTAAAGCCCGCGAAGCTTTTCGGCGTGGAATCGCACGGCATGCTTCTAGCGGCAGAGTCGGACGGCGATTTAAAGCTGGTCACAATTGACGGCAGCCTGCCCGCAGGCGCCAGTGTTTCGTAATGCTGTTTGATACACACGCGCACCTTCTCGATTCGCGTTTTGATGAAGACCGCGAGGAATTGATTCAAAAGCTGCCCTCTCTTGGCATAGAAGGGCTGATTGAAATCGGCACAACGATAGGCGAGAGTGAAAAGGCGCTGGCACTTGCCGCTCGTGTGCCTTATATCTATGCCGCCGTGGGCGTGCACCCACACGAAGCCAAAGACGCGCCGCCCGATTATTTGGACAGCCTCAAAAGCCTTGCTGCCCATCAAAAAGTTGTAGCCATCGGCGAGATCGGACTTGATTATCATTATGATTTTTCTCCGCGTGATGTGCAGCAAAAAGTGTTTGAACAGCAGCTTGCGCTGAGCCTCTCTCTCGGTCTGCCTGTGGTGATACACATGCGCGAGGCCACGCAGGATACGCTTTCCATGCTGCGCGAGCATAAGGGCGTGCGCGGTGTGATGCACTGCTATTCGGGCAGCGCGCAAACCGCGGAGCTGCTGCTTAATATGGGCCTTTGCATATCGTTCACCGGCGCAGTCACGTTCAAAAACGCACGAAAAACGGTGGAAGCCGCGGCTGTAACGCCTCTGTCGCATCTGATGGCCGAAACGGACTGCCCGTATCTTTCGCCGGAGCCCGTGCGCGGCCGCCGCAATGATCCGTCGAATGTGCGCTATGTCATCGAAAAGCTAGCGCAGATCAAAAACATCACCTTCGAGCAGATGTGCGAGATCAACACCAATAACGCCAAAGGACTGTACAATATATGAGCGACACTTACATCTACCCTTACGGGGACGCCATCTATATCAACCTGACCAACAGATGCACGAATGATTGCATTTTTTGTGTGCGCAACGAACACGACGGTGTGGGCGGCTACAACCTGCGCCTTGAGAAAGAGCCTGAAGCAAGCGATATCATCGCCGCGCTTCAAAAGCTGCCGCAAGTTGAAAAGGCGGTTTTTTGCGGGCTTGGCGAGCCGACGATGCGTCTTGACGTTCTGCTTGAAGTGGCCGCCTATCTGAAAACACGCGGCACGCATATTCGGCTTAACACCAACGGCCAGGGCAGTGCCTGCGCGGGCGAGGACATCGCGCCAAAGCTTGCGGGGCTGATCGATGTGGTGTCGATCAGCTTGAACGCGGCCAGCGCAGACGAGTACCAGCGCCTTTGCCGCAGCGCTTTTGGCACATCCGCCTATGATCATATGCTTGCCTTCGCAAAAAGCTGCGTGACAAACGGCATCGATACGGTGATGTCCATCGTCGATATCGTGGGCGAGGAAGAAGTGAATAAATGCCGCGATATCGCGCATCAAATCGGCGCGCGGCTGCGCATCCGGCACTACATTCCGTGATATTCCGTCATATTTTAAATTTTGTCAATAGACGCTCTTGACACTATATGTTGTATAACTTATAATGAGTTCGTACTACATTAGGTGAATGACGCGAAGTGCTTTTTCCAAACTTTTTGAACATTTAAAGTTTTTCCTTGGCGGAAACACTATTTTATAAAAAGAAAAATCAATCACTTTTAAGGGGTAGACGGGGGGGCACTTATGTTTACTGTTATTCTCAAAAGAAGCGGACAAAAAGAAATCTTTCAGCCAAGGAAAATTTCAGACGCCATCTTCAAAGCAGCCAGAGCCGTGGGCGGGGACGATTACCGCATCGCGGAATTGCTGACCGATCAGGTGGTGGACATCGCACGCATCACCTATGGCGACCGCTGCCCTGATGTTGAGGGCATACAGGATATCGTCGAGCGCGTGCTGATTAAAAACGGCCACGCCAAAACAGCCAAGGCATACATTCTCTACCGCGAAAAACGCAAAGGTGCCAGAGAGGCCAATGCGCTGATTGGCGCAACCATCGATATGTTTTCCAATTACTTATCCGATAAGGATTGGAACATACGCGAAAACGCCAACACACAAAGAAGCGTCAACGGCTTGAACAATTATATTCGCGAAGCCTTCACCAAAAAATACTGGCTGCACGAAATTTATCCCAAAGAGGTGCGCGACGCGCATCTGTCGGGCGACTGCCACATACACGATCTTGGTTTTTTTGGCCCGTACTGCGCGGGCTGGGATCTGCGTCAGCTTTTGATGCTGGGCTTTGGCGGCATACCGGGCAAGGTGGAAAGCAAGCCCGCCAAGCATTTGCGCTCATTTTTGGGCCAAATCGTCAACTCCACCTTCACAACACAGGGCGAAACGGCCGGAGCGCAGGCGTGGTCGAGCTTTGATACATACTGCGCACCGTTTATCCGGCACGATAACATGACTTTTGCGCAGATCAAGCAGTGCCTGCAGGAGTTTATTTTCAATATCAACGTGCCCACACGTGTCGGGTTCCAATGCCCGTTCTCGAATTTGACGTTCGATATCAAAGTGCCAAGCACGCTGCGCGATCATCCGGTGATTATCGGCGGCGCGCATCAAGACAGCACCTACGGTGATTATCAGGCCGAAATGGACATCTTCAATCTCGCGTTTTGCGAAGTGATGCTCGAGGGTGATGCCAAGGGCCGCGTGTTCACGTTCCCGATACCCACAATCAACATCACCAAGGATTTTGACTGGAACAGCCCCGTGGTGGATAAATTCATGGAGATCACCTGCAAATATGGCATACCGTATTTTGCGAACTACGTCAATTCCGATCTCTCGCCCGAGGATGCCGTCTCGATGTGCTGCCGTTTGCGGCTTGATGTCACCGAGCTGCGCAAGCGCGGCGGCGGTCTTTTCGGCTCGAACCCGCTCACGGGCTCTATCGGTGTGTTTACCATCAATCTTCCGCGTGTCGGTTATTTATCGCGCACAGAAGACGAGTTTTTTGCACGCTTGAAAGCGCTGGCTGAGGCCGGCAAAACTTCTCTGGAAATCAAACGCAAAATCATCGAGCAGCAAACCGAAAAAGGGCTTTACCCCTATTCGGCTGTGTACTTGGCGGATGTGAAAAAGCGCTTTGGCCAATACTGGTATAATCACTTTAACACCATCGGCATCATCGGCATGCACGAGGCGCTGCTCAATTTTATGGGCAAAGGCATCGAAACACCGGAGGGCAACGCCTTTGCGGTTCGCATCATGAACCATCTGCGCGCTTTGATGCAGGATTTTCAGAAGGAAACCGGCCACTCGTACAACCTTGAAGCCACGCCCGCCGAGGGCACAAGCTACCGGCTTGCCAAGCTTGATAAGGAGCGTTATCTGGATATCATCACATCCGGCCACGATGTGCCATATTACACCAACTCATCCCAGCTGCCGGTCGGGTTCACCGACGACATCATTGAAATGATCGAAATGCAGGATGAGCTGCAATCGCTCTATACGGGCGGCACGGTGCAACATCTGTACCTTGGCGAGCGCATCGATGATTTGAACACGGCCAAGCAGATCATACAAAAGGTGTTCACGCATTACAAAATGCCATACATTTCGCTCACGCCTACATTCAGCGTGTGTGACGAGCATGGGTACATCGCAGGCGAGCAGTACACCTGCCCGCAGTGCGGCGCAAAAACGGAGGTTTGGAGCCGTGTGGTCGGCTATCTGCGTCCGGTACAAAACTACAACGACGGCAAGAAGGAAGAATACAAGGAAAGGGTAAAATTCGTGATACCCGCAGTCATTTAATCATGCAGATCGGTGGCTTTGTCAAAAATTCATTTGTCGATTATCCCGGTCACATCGCTGCCGTGGTGTTTGTATCCGGCTGCAATATGGATTGCTGGTACTGCCACAACCGCATGCTTTGGAAGCCAGAAAACCTCATCGCTCATGATGAGGTTTTTGCCTTTCTGGAAAAGCGGCGCGGGTTTTTGGACGGCGTGGTGATCTCCGGCGGCGAGCCCACACTGCAAAGCGGTATTGCATCCTTTATCGATAGGGTGCGTGCTATGGGCTATCTGATCAAGCTTGATACCAACGGCCTGCTGCCAAAAGCCGTTGAAGAGCTGATTGATAAGGTTGATTATATAGCGCTGGATTTAAAGGCCCCGCCCGGTCAGCTTAGCCGCGTCATCTCATATGACATTGATGATACGCCCATATGGCAAACGGCCGATCTGCTGCTGACAGGCAAAACCGATTACGAGTTTCGCACCACGATGATGCCCTTTCTTTGCGTTGACGATATTGCTGCGATTGCGCAGCGTGTGCAGGGCGCCACTAAATATGTAATCCAGCAATACCGCAAGCCAGCGGGCGATACGGTACTGCCCAAAGCCCACAGCAACGATACAATCAAAAAAGCGGCCGAAGCCGCCAAAGAATATATCAAGCATGTGCAGATAAAGGGCTTATAGCCACGTGGCTGTTATTCCTCAACCTGATTCTGCCCGGGTGATAACGTCTCGATTAATGTCTCCGTCTCATTGAGAATATCCTGCGCGAGCGGAATGCGCCATATGCCATATGCCGTACCTGCCAATATCACAGCCAGCGCAATGATGGCCAGCACCTTGATGAAGCCGGGAATCAGCTTCCATATGATCCCAAAACCAATGAAAAATAATATCACAGCGCCCACGATGATCGCCCAAACGGGCAACGCGCTCACATACTCTTCAATATTTTGTTCCATCGGCGCGCATGCGGCAAGTACGCCCAAAGCCATCAGCACAATTAACAAAACAAGCAGAAATTTTCTCATCTGACCCTTCCTTTTTTTGATGCTGACATTTTAACACAACAGGTATGCAAAGTAAAGCATGCAGCCTTTTGTGTTAAAACACTGTAACGACTCTCTGTTTATCCTTTTAAAAAACAGCCGCAAATGATAATATGGTATCGGAGGATAGTCATGTTTATCGCAAATCAATTGTTAAGCTACAGCGTGCTCGATACGGGCGGCGGCGAGAAGCTTGAGGATGTGGGCGGCATCATACTGCAGCGTCCCGATCCGCAGGCGATATGGGAGCGTACGCAGCCAAAATGGCACCCGCACGCCGTATACGAGAGAAGCGCAAGCGGCGGCGGAAGCTGGCGTTTCATTAAGAAAATGCCGCAAAGCTGGGTTCTGCCTTTTTCGCGCTTTAAAATGACTGTGCGCCCCACCGGTTTTAAGCACATCGGCGTGTTCCCAGAGCAGTCGGTCAACTGGGGTTATATGCACAACCAAATACATAAGCGACAAACAAAGGTGCACATGCTCAATCTGTTTGCGTACACGGGTGGTGCGACGCTGGCCGGACTGGCCGCAGGTGCATCTGTGGTGCATGTGGACGCGGCCAAAAGCATCAACGACTGGGCGCGCGATAATGTGCGTCTCTCGGGCCTTGAAAACGCACCCGTGCGCTTTATCGCGGACGACTGCCGCAAATTCGTGCAGCGCGAGCTGCGCCGCGGCAACAAATACGATGCCATCGTGATGGATCCCCCGTCGTACGGCAGAAGCGGCAACAGCGTGTGGAAAATCGAAGACGACCTATACGCGCTGATCAAAGATTGTGCGGCGCTGCTGTCGGATAAGCCGCTGTTTTTCATCGTTAATTCATACACCACGGGATTATCGAGCGCAGTCACACGCAATATGCTGGCACTGTGCATCGGCGGCGGCGATATTGAGGCCGGTACGTTGGTGCTGCCGCAAAAAGACGCGCCGGTACTGCTGCCCTGCGGCACCACAGCCAGGTGGCGGCCGTGAATGTCCTGTTCGAGGACAATCATCTGCTCGTCGTGGAAAAGCCGTACGGCGTGCCCTCTCAGGCAGACGAATCGGGCGATGCCGATATGCAAAGCCTATGCAAGGCGTATATCGGCCAAAAATATGCCAAGCCCGGCAACGTGTATTTAGGGCTCGTGCATCGTTTGGATCGGCCGACGAGCGGCCTCATGGTATTTGCGCGCACGTCAAAAGCGGCCGCACGCTTATCCGCGCAAATACGCGACGGCACCTTCGAAAAAAGCTATCTTTGCGTGCTGACCGGCCCGCCGCCTAAAAAAAGCGGCGCTCTGTGGCATTATCTGACCAAGGACGAAACGGCGCGCATCGCTCATGTCGCAAAACCGCACACTCCAGGGGCCAAAAAAGCGGGGCTCGAATACACTGTTCTCGCACAAGCCGGAGGCCTTCATCTGGTACGCGTGCAGCTGCTGACCGGCCGTTTTCATCAGATACGCGCGCAATTCGCGGCTGTGGATGCTTGTGTTTACGGCGATCAGAAATACGGCGCGCGCATCATGAAGGCACAGCTTGCGCTTTTCGCGCATCAAATTGGCTTTGAACACCCCACCACAAAGCAAAAGCTGATGTTTTGCGCAAAACCGGATTTTCATCCCTTTACACTTTTTGATATCCAATAGCATCGGCACGTTTCTTCGAAAAAAGCGGCCACAAAAAACGATTATCCGCGTCACTTTATTTTCATGCGTGATTCGTATATAATGGGCGCTGATAGTTTACGGGAAGGAGCTTAACATGATCGCGCTGTCTCTCAAAGACGTAACCAAAAGCTTCGGTGCAGAAGATGTGCTGAAAGGCGTCACGCTGACGCTGACAGACCAAATGCGTCTTGGGCTGATCGGACAAAACGGCGCCGGTAAAACAACGCTTCTGAGACTCATCGCCGGAATTGATACGGCTGATGGAGGCTCTGTTTCACTGCCCACTGCAGCGGGCTACCTGCCGCAGGAAGTGCCCGCGGGCACACAGCAGTCCGTATGGGAGACGATGCTCAGCGTATTTGAAGACGCGTTCGCACTGGAGGCACGCATGCGCACGCTTGAGCAAAACATGCAGAGCGCCGCGGATGATGAGACCGCGTGGCAGCGTTTGTCGCGCGAATATGAGCAAGTCACAGGCGCGTTTGAGGAAGCGGGCGGCTATGGCTACAAAAGTGCCATCAATGGTGTGCTGGACGGCTTGGGCCTTGGCGAGCCTTTTTATGACCGCGCTGTCAATACACTCTCCGGCGGTGAGCGCTCGCGGCTGATGCTGGCAAAGCTGCTGCTCGAAAAGCCATCGTTGCTGCTGCTTGACGAGCCCACAAACCACCTTGATACCGATGCGATCGTCTGGCTGGAGAACTATTTGAAATCATGGCAGGGCGCTGTTGTCATCGTTTCGCACGATCGCTGGCTGCTCGACCAGCTCTGCACGCATATCGCCGAACTGCGCAGCGGCATCGTGCAGACATACACCGGCAACTATTCTGATTTTGTCAAACAAAAGCAGGAAATGCTGCTGCTCGCCGAAAAAGCGTATGCGCATAATCAGCGTGAAATCGCGCGGCAGGAGAAGGTGATCGAGCAATACCGCGTTTGGGGACGCGCAGGCGGCGGCAAAAACTTTATCAAGGCACAGGCCAGACAAACACTGCTCAATAAAATGGAGCGTTTGGAGCGCCCTGAATCCGCCTCCGCGCGCATATCGCTGCGGCTTGATGCCCATACGCGCAGCGGCAACGATGTGCTTTTTCTTCGCGGCATCACAAAGGCCTTCAATGGGCAGCCCCCGCTGTTTTCGGATATTGCGATTGATCTGCGCAAGGGCGAGCGGGCCGCGCTAATGGGGCCAAACGGCGCAGGCAAAACCACGCTGCTGCATATCGCTGCACAAACGCAGCTGCCCGATACGGGCACGGTGCAATACGGCGTGGGCGTTTCGATGGGATTGTATGATCAGCTGCAGCAAAGCTTGTCGCCAAACAACACCGTGATTGAAGAGATGCGCGAGAATTTCCCCGCTCTTTCCGACAGCATGCTTCGCAACACGCTCGCTTCGTTCCTGTTCTGCGGCGACGATGTGTTCAAACGCATCAGCGCACTGTCGGGCGGCGAGAAGGGGCGGCTTTCGCTGTTAAAGCTGATGCTTGGCGGCCACAATCTGCTGCTGCTTGACGAGCCGACCAACCATCTGGATATGGAAAGCCGCGAAATGCTTGAGGATGCGCTGTGCCATTTTGAAGGCACTGTGCTGTTTGTCAGTCACGACCGCTATTTCATCAACAAAACAGCCACGCGTGTGCTGGAGCTCAAATCCGGCACTTTAAGCGGCTATCAGGGCGGCTTTGAAGACTATATGCGCGCTCTTGCGCAAAAGCAGCAGCCGCAGACGCAGCCAAGCGGCATCACCAAAACGGCCGAGGTCAAGCAAAAAAAGGCGGATAAGCAGATGCAGCAGGCTGTGCGCGAGGCCAAGCGGCGTGCGAAGCAGCTTGAAGAAGACATCCAAAAAGCCGAACAAAGGCTGGCAGATATCGAAGCGCAGCTGGCAGACCCCGCACATCTTGATGCGGCACAATTGACTTTGCTTTCACAGCAGCACGAGGATTTGCAGCATGAAATCGAAAGCATGATGCATGCTTGGGAGATGGCGCACAGCGAGTGCTAAAAGATCAGTTTGCACAGCAACACGCTGGCCAGCAGCCCTGAAACCTCGGCAATCAGCGCAGCGGGTATCGTATGACGTGTTTTTTTGATGCCCACGCTGCCAAAATAGAGTGCCGTGGTGTAGAACAGTGTTTCGGATGAGCCCATCAATGTGCTTGCACTGCGCCCGATGAAACTGTCCGGGCCATAACGGTTAAGAATCGTTGTCAGTGCGCTGATTGAAGCGCTGCCCGAGAACGGCCGCAGCAGCGCCAGCGGCAATATCTCAGGCGGTATGCCCATCGGCGAGAGAACGGGTGATAATGCCGATACCAAAAAGTCCAAACAGCCGGATGCGGTGAAAATGCGAATCGCGAACACAAAGCCCACCACAAACGGCAGTATACGTATCACAATGAATATGCCCTGCTTGGCGCCTTTAACAAACACCTCGTACACAGGCACCTTTTTGGCTAGCCCGAGCACAACGATGCCCGCTATAAACAGCGGCACAAACAGCGATGATATCAGCGTGACGGTCTGCATTTTTTTGTCCTCTGCAAAAGTTTGCCCGCAACTATGCCCACCGTGGTTGTCACGGTGGTGGCCAGCAGCGCTGTCAACACAATTTCGGCAGGCGCGGTTGAGCCCGCTGCGCTGCGCAGTGCAATCACCGTCAGCGGCAGCAGCTGTACCGAAGATGCGTTGACAATCAGCAGCATACACATCGAGTCGGTCGCACGCTGCTTATCTGGGTTTTGCGTCTGCAGCGCCTTCATCGCTTTTAAGCCAAACGGCGTGGCGGCATTGCCCATGCCCAGCATATTGGCCACAATGTTCAGCGTGATAAAGCCGCTTGCCTCACTGTCCTTGGGCACATCAGGAAACAACACGCGGATGACTTTGCGCATGCGGCGCGCAAGCGTATCGATTAACCCTGCCTGCTTGGCTATGTTTAAAAGCCCTAGCCAAAGCGCATACGCGCCAATCAAGCTCACGCACAGCAGTGCCGCTTCCTTGGCACCCTCGATCGCCGCATTTTCCACTGCCTGCGCATTGCCGGTTAACACGCCCACAATCACGCCTGCGATTATCAATACAGCAAAGATAAAATTGATCATATGAACCTCATGCATAGCCATGTATATTCATATCATATATATTCAATTGTAAACACTTTATTAATCCATGTGATTTTCGCAAATTTTTGTTGACATGGTGGCGCTAGATTTGTTATATTTTGATATATAGTTACATTAATCTAAATAGTTGTAGGGAGATGAAAAAATGAAGTCAACAGGTATCGTCAGGAAAGTCGATTCACTTGGGCGTATCGTTCTGCCCATCGAGCTGCGCCGCGTTATGGGCATCGACATCAAAGATCCAATCGAGATCTTTGTGGACGAGAGTCACATCGTTCTGGGCAAGTATCAGCCGGCCTGCATTTTCTGTGAAAACGTCACAGGCGTCACAGAATACAAGGGCTCAAAAGTTTGCGCCGAATGTCTGCGCAAGCTGGATCTGTAATCGTATCATAAAGTCAGGCGATAAGCCTTGTTTTTACTGATACCAAGCTCAATGGATGCCGCAACAGCGGCATCTTTTTTTGTCATCCCCTGTGCCAAATAAGCATCTATCGCAGCGCTTATCTGCGCATCAGAAACCTCGGGCGTTTTTTTGCACGCTTCAATAATCACCACATATTCGCCTTTGTTCTCCTGACCAAAAGCCTGGCAAGCCTGCTTGAGGCTGCCCCGAAAAACGTGCTCATAAAGCTTTGTGAGCTCCTTGGCCACCGTCACCTGCCTTTGCTCCCCCGCAGCATCGCGCAGCTCCTCAAGGCAGCGGGAAAGCGCGTGCGGGCTTTCGTATATCACGCAGCGAATCTCGCTATTTACAATGTCGCTTATCTGTTTGCGTCTTTCAGACGCTTTTTTTGAGAGAAAGCCGAGGAAACAAAACGGCCCGCTCTGGCCGCTGAGTGTCAGCGCCGTGATTGCCGCACAGGCACCCGGAAGCGATGTGACAGCAATACCATGCATAACCGCCTGCTCAACCAGCACCGCGCCCGGGTCGGAAATCAGCGGTGTGCCCGCATCCGATACCAGCGCCACATCACGGCCTTCTTTGAGCATATCCAGCAGCCGCTCAAGCTTGTCCGCTGCGCTGTGCTCATGAAAGCTGAAAAGCCGCGTTTTGATGCGGTACCTTGTCAGCAGCTTGCGCGTGTGCCGCGTGTCTTCTGCCGCAATGATATCGACTAAGCGCAGCACCTTGATGGCCCTTATTGTGATGTCTTCCAGATTGCCTATGGGCGTCGCGACGATGTAGAGCACGCCATATCCTCCCCGATGCCATAAATTTGTCTGAGCGGCTCGGTGTAGCCGCCATCCTTTTGGTATACCTCGAGCGTTTGCAGAAAGGTCACACCCTCGCGCGCATTTTTGCGCCCTTCCACCAAACCAAAATTAGGCGCTTTGCCATGCCGCGGTGCTATCAGCTGTATGCGTTTGGGTTCAATTCTTTTGGCACGCATTGCCGCCATCAGCTCCGCAAACCGCTGTGTGGGATAAATCAGGCAGAGCCGCCCGCCGGTCTTGAGCAGCGCCGCTGCCGCAGTCAGTATATCGTCAAGCGTGCACTTTTCCTCACGCTTGGCAATATTGTGATGCATGCTCGCATTTTCTGCTCCGGCACCCTTTTTGATGTATGGCGGATTTGTGACGACCATGTCCGCACCCTGTTTCTCATATGCAAGCACGTTTTTAATGTCGCCGCAAACGATGCGTATTTGGCGTTCAAGTCCGTTGAAGGCAACGCTCCTTTGCGCCATAGCAGCAAGCTCGGGCTGCACCTCTATGCCTGTTATCGTAAGCCCGGGGCGGCGCGCCAAAAGCAGCAGTGGTATGATACCGCCTCCCGTGCCAAGATCCACAACATGTCCGCTCGCTTCAGCTGCGGCGAAATGCGAAAGCAGAACCGCATCCGTGCCAAACATAAAAAATTTGGGATTCTGTATGATTTGATAGCCGTTTTGCAGGTCTTCAATTCTCTCATCCGGCAATATCAGCGCATCGCACACATTCAGGCGCTCCTTTTCCCACAGCATCTGATGCCCATTATACAACATACTCTTGTTTTTTTAAACGTGCGGCTACGTGGTGTACAGCTGCCAATATGCGATAATGCGGTTGTCTGCGGTCGGGTCATGGAACAACGGATGATTTGGCGGACAGAATGTGAATACGGCTTGAATGATTGCGATACCCAGCACGATCACCAAAGCGGCAAATATAAAGAGCGGGCCGTGCAGCTTGATTGCTGCTGCCGATAGCCGATAGGCCATGAGCGACCAGAGCGCAATAGCCAAGAATGTGATGATAATGTCCAAAGCGACCAATTCAGGTGCGAACAAACGATAGAAGCCATGCAGCAGCAACGCAGTTACCGGCATTGCGATCAGCATGATGGCATGTGCAAACACGAAATTGGCATATCGCTTGCCCGCGACGGCGAACAACACCGCATACCAGATCAATGCCGGAAAAAAGAAAAGCTTGGTGTGCTCCCACGGGCTTTCGTTAACGGGGCTTATCGCCGCGGTTACCACGCCGGGCAGCAGCTCAAACAGAAAGTGCCACAAAACCGACAGAGCGAAAATGACAAAAATACCGATTATGCAGGCTTTTCTAAACCTTTTGTCATCAACCTTATCCGACATGTCTCTATTGTATGCGCCAAGTATGCCATTATTCAGAAGTGACGCGGTATTTGCTCAAATCAGTATTTCGAGGGCGTCAAAAACATGGCGTACGCCAAAAACCTCTATGCCTTGCGGCAGTTTGAGGCCGGCCAGATTGGACTTTGGCACCACGGCCTTTTTAAAGCCCATCTTGGCACATTCCATCAGGCGCTTCTCCACTTGGCCCACGGCACGCACCTCACCCGTCAGGCCCACCTCACCCATCGCCACCGCGTCACTGATCGCCGCATCCCGAAAGCTTGATACAATGCTTGCTGCCATAGCCAAATCAGCCGCGGGCTGTGCCAAACGTATGCCGCCCGCCACATTGCAGTATACATCCTGCATGCCAAGCTTTAAGCCCATTCGTTTTTCCAGCACCGCGATCATCAGCGCCATGCGGTTGTAATCAAGCCCTGCCGCCATGCGCCGCGGCATTTGAAACGATGTGGACGATACCAGCGCCTGAATCTCCAGCAGCACAGGTCGGGTGCCTTCAATCGCGGGGTATACGCACGAGCCGGATGCCTCCTTGGCGCGCTCACCCAGCAGCAGTCCGGAGGGATTTTCCACCTCGTGCATGCCATCGTCTCGCATATCAAAAACACCGATCTCGTTTGTGGATCCAAAACGGTTCTTCACAGCTCGCAGTATGCGGAATGTACCCTGCCGCTCGCCCTCAAAATACAGCACCGTGTCCACCATGTGTTCCACAGCGCGCGGGCCTGCGATCGCACCCTCTTTTGTTACGTGCCCGATGATGAAGACGGCGGCTCCGCTTGTCTTGGCTTCCCTCGTCAGCAATGCGGCGCATTCCTTGATTTGGCTCAAGCTGCCGGCCGCCGGTCCCAATCGGGACGAATACAGTGTCTGTATCGAATCCACCACCACAAAGTCAGGCGCGTTTTGCTGTATGCGCGTGATGCAGCTGTTCACTTCCGTTTCAGAAAGCAGCAGTATATCGCTGCCGCACCCAAGACGGTTCGCCCGAAGCCGTATCTGCCGAAGCGACTCCTCACCCGATATATACAGCACGCGCTTGCCCGCAGAGGCCATCGCATCGGCCACCTGCAAAAACAGCGTGGATTTGCCGATGCCCGGCTCACCGCCCGCCAGCACGACCGAGCCCTCCACCACACCATCGCCCAGCACCCTGTCGAGCTCCGCAAACCCCGTCTTCCAGCGCGGTGTCTGTGCCAGCGACACATCTTTTAGCAACACAGGCGCAGTGCCTGCCGATATCGCCGCCGGCTGCTGCTGCAAAGCCGCCACGACCGACTCCTCAAGCGTATTCCATGCCTTGCATGCAGGGCATTGCCCCAGCCATTTGCCGCTCTGATAGCCGCACTCACCGCATATAAAAACGGTCTTCTCTTTTGCCAACTGCGCGCCCTCCTGTGATTTGCTGCCCTCATTATAACTTTTTTACTCATTCAAGCCAACAAAAAGCTCCGAACCATTTTGGCCGGAGCAATATAATTTTTTGGTCAGCTACACTGAAAGATCGATATGATGGATGGTACCGGCTGTGCCGTTTTCGCGAAGAAATACCGAGCTGCTTCTCATATCACCGTAATGATCCGCCTCGTCTTTGAGCGAAAACTGTGTGGATATATCGTTCAAATAAATAGCGCCGATGCCCACATCACCCAGCTTGAACAGCGTTTTCTCGCCGTCATCGGACATCGTCAGCAGCATCAGCTGGCCGAATATCTCGTCATTCTCGTCGATCCAGCCGTTGTTGTCGGTATCGTAGCGGGCCAGCTCCTCAAAGCCATTGCCCGACTGCGGGCCGAAGAGCTCGCTGCCGTCATTGATTATGCCATCACCGTTTTTGTCAAGCACGAGAAAGCCGCTGTTGCCCGTGGCGAAAGCAATTTTTTCGTCTTTACCGTTGGCAGTCAGATCAAAATCGTGCCTTGCCGCCGTCAGTGTGGGTGCGCCATTGCCGAAAACAACCACAAGCGGGTCT
>OBJA01001457.1_pt1 | contig 16149 bp, 15 predicted proteins | sample 1519751 | NCBI WGS metagenome assembly OBJA01 (sample SAMEA3881238, study PRJEB22517) | soil metagenome | biome: lake sediment; feature: soda lake sediment; material: sediment, water from around vicinity | place: India | collected 2013-12-23 | depth 3 m | reverse complement strand
TGCATAGGGTCCCGGTTCAAAAACCGCCTTAACGGCCTCGACATGGATACGCATACCTACGCGCGGAAGGGCATAGGTGATTCCCTCGGCAAATGCAGGAACTGCTTCACTGTCAGCTTGTTTTTTCCTCTGCCCATACACTGGGAGCACCATAATAACAACGAACAATAAAATTAAATACCTCATCATTTTTACTTTATATAAAGACCCTAAAAATAGAATTTTTATTGCGCAAACCAAGAAAAAAGTTCAAGCCCCTGTTCTTAAAAAAACAAAAACAGCCGGAAGCTAAAACAAGTAATTAAATGCCTCGCCAAACGATTCAATAACATCACCGGCTATCAGGGCATTTGCCGATAACCGGTCGGCAGCCCTGTCACCGGCAAGCCCATGAAGAAAAACACCGGCAATTGCTGCATCGGATGGTGCGATGTTTTGAGCCAGCAAACCGAGCAGGAATCCGGTAAGCACATCACCGCTGCCAGCGGTAGCCATTCCGGGGTTACCCGTTGAATTGAAGAACAACCTTCCGTCGGGCAATGCTACCGAAGTGTATGCCCCTTTCAGAACTACTATTACATTCAGCTCCCGGGCCATATCCCGCTGCTTCTGCAAACGTTCCCATGAACTGGCCGTTTCGCCTGCCAGTCTTTTAAATTCACCCGGATGGGGTGTAAGAATCGAGTTGGCAGGCAACCTGCTTAACCACTCTTTGTTTTCGGATAATATATTCAGAGCATCGGCATCAAGCACCAACGGCCTTTGCGATGCAGCCAGCAAATCATGCAGCGCTTTGCAGGTATTGCTCTTCTTTCCAAGGCCGGGACCGGCTCCAACCGCAGTAAACTGCGATACATCGGGAAATTCGGTTACTATGGAGTCATGCGCATCGATACTGGCCATAGCTTCAGGAACAGCTGTCTGAATTATGGAGTATCCGAAATGGGGCACATGAACAGTAAGCAAACCTGTTCCTGCCCTCAGGCAGGCCTTTGCAGCCAATACTGCAGCTCCCATTTTTCCATAGCTGCCTGCAATAAGCAAGGCATGGCCAAAAATTCCCTTGTGAGCAAACCTGTTGCGGGCAGGAATCCTATTTTTTACTTCTTCCTTTTCGATCAAAAAATATTCAGAGGGGACCTGGTTTATGCCTTCTTCATGCAGCCCTATTGGAAGCACTTCCCATTTGCCTGTATATTGCTCGTTTTCAGCAAATAAAAAACTTATTTTTGGAAACTGAAAAGTAAGTGTATAATCCGCCCTGATAATATGTTCAGTCGCTTCCGGTGAATTGGCTTCCCCCATCAGTCCGCTTGGAATATCAATGGCCACAACCAAATTATCCTTGCTATTTATCCATTTTACAAGTTCAGCAGCAAAACCTTCCAGCGGGCGGGTTAGTCCTGAGCCAAACAGACCATCGAGAATCACATCCGGGGAGTGGATTTCAGGAAATACATAGTTGGACCCCAGGAACAGGGTTTTCACTTTTGCCTGATTTTTCAGCCGCTGAAGGTTAACAGCCGGTGACCCTCTCAGTTCCTTGCCCATGTCAGCAATGTATACTTCAACCTGGTAACCCCTATCAGCCAGTTGCCTGGCAACAGCCAGTGCATCGCCTCCATTGTTGCCCGGCCCGGCAAATGCAACTATCTTTTTTTGTGCAGGAATATTCCGCATTACCCAGCTGGAAATCTGCATTGCCGCCCTTTCCATCAGATCGATATCAGCCACCGGCTCGTTTTCAACAGTGAACCTGTCGATCTCTGCAATTTGTTTGGTCGTAAATAATTTCATGACACAGCTTTTTTATACCTGAGATCATTCAAATAAACAGCACCGATATGATTGCACCAGCCAGCTGCCCGAATATTATGAATTCATACCAAAGATATCAAAAACGAAGTACAGAACAGCAAACAATACAATCAACCCGATTACTCCGGATGCCATGTATATATATTTCTGAATTTCCCTGTTCTTCTTCTCCAGGGTTTTCACCCGCATAATTTTTCGGATACGATCCATTACCTTGTCAAAGGTTATTTTATCCTTTATAATGTAATCGTAAGCCCCGAATTTAATTGTATTTACTGCCACTTCCATATCTTCATGGCTTGTAAGAAATATAAATTCGGGATCTGGATTAATCTGTTTTACCTTTCGCAACACTTCCACTCCGTTCATCTTTTGCAGAAAATAATCCTGAATAATAATATCAGGCGCTGCTCCGTTTTTTATGGCATCAACACATTCCTCCCCTGAAAAAAAAGCCTTCACATTAACAAAGTTGTGTTTTAACAGGTATTCAACAATCAGCTTATTGTACATTTCATTGTCTTCTACCACAAAAATCAGGTTGTCCATCTTCATAGTCATTGGAATTAAGTTTAAGATTTATTGAGGTTAAAAATAGAACTTATATCCAAAGAACCTGGGTTTGACGCCACAAATTTTGCTGCTGCCGGCAAATCGCAGGTAAAGATTTGAATCATGGGTTTATAACCTCATGTTCGCTGGCAAATTAAAAATTGATATGACATAAAAATTTTTTTTACCTAAAACGAATGGCATACTGCTATTTTAATCAAATTTGCATAACAAATGGATACGCACATTTGCTGCTCTTTTATTTAATCTAACATTAAGCTTTACATCCAAAAACCATGTTTAAAAATCATCCTAAAGGGCTTGTTGTAGCCTTTTTTGCCAATATGGGCGAACGCTTTGGATTCTATACCATGATGGCTATCCTCGTTTTATTTCTCCAGGCAAAATATGGGGTAAATGCCGAAACGGCAGGCAGCATTTACAGTTGGTTTTATTTTGCCATTTATGCCCTTGCCCTGCTGGGGGGAATTCTTGCTGATGCCACCAAAAAATACAAATCCGTGATTCTGGCAGGTATTATAATTATGTTCTTTGGCTATGTAATGATGGCCATTCCCGGAATGCCCATTTCTCTGACTGTGCTCTTCCTGCTTACAATTGCACTTGGAAACGGACTTTTTAAAGGCAACCTGCAGGCGGTGGTAGGCCAGATGTACGACAATCCGAAGTATGAAGCACTCCGCGATAAAGCATACCTTATATTTTACATGGGAATAAATGTGGGTGCATTTTTTGCTCCTTTCGCTGCCACTGCCGTGCGAAACTGGTGGCTCAACACCCACGGCTTTGCCCACGATGGTAGTCTGCCGGCAATGTGTCATCTGGTTTTAAGCGGCAAACTTACCGACTCAACCCGGTTTGCCCAGCTGGCAAGCACGGTATCGTTAAATGGGCCTGTAACCGATATCGACAAGTTTGCCCGCGAATACATCGATGTATTTTCGCAAGGTTATAATTACGCTTTTGCAATTGCTGCCGCGGCAATGCTTGTCTCATTACTTGTATATATTTTTTTCAGCAGGCATTTGCCTCAAAAGCAAGTGAATGCCAAAACAAGTGAAATAAAAGTTGAAAAGGGTGTTTACAGGATGGGGATATCGATGGGAGCCATGGCCATTGTTTCGCTTGGCATCTATTTATTTTTTGGAAACCTCGACATTGGCTTTGCATTTGGATTGTTTGCCGGTTTTGTTGCCTGGATCCTTCAGGTCTCAACAAAGGAAGAACGACCGCGGGTAACGGCCCTGTTGCTTGTATTTGTTGTTGTAATTTTTTTCTGGATGTCGTTCCATCAAAACGGACTTACCCAAACGATATTTGCCCGCGACTATACCGTCCAATCGGTAGGCCCGTTTACCTTTTTATTTTTCCGGCTCGATTACATCCTGGTATTTATAGGTGCTGTTGCCGGGCTGGTATTGCTTGTGCGTAAAAAATCTGAAGCAAAAATCAGGATTCTGGGTGCCACCCTGTTTGCAGGGTTGGGAATTCTGACCTGGTACTTCTATAGCCGCGAAGATGCCCAAAATGCCATTGCCCCCGAAATATTCCAGTCGTTTAATCCCCTGTTCATTGTTTCACTCACATTCCTGGTAATGGGAATATTTACATGGCTTGCCAATCGTGGAAAAGAACCCTCTACCCCTAAAAAAATAGGGATCGGGATGATTATTGCCTCGGTCGGGTTCATGATAATGCTGGTGGCATCGCTCGATGTGGTTTCACCCGTGCAGTTGCAGGGCGAACCCGTACCCGATGCCTCACGCGTTTCGCCCTACTGGCTGATGAGCAGCTATCTTGTACTTACAATAGCTGAACTTTTCCTGAGCCCCATGGGGCTGTCGTTTGTTTCGAAGGTGTCGCCAGTACGTTTCCAGGGACTTATGCAGGGTGGCTGGTTGCTGGCCACTGCCGTGGGCAATAAGTTGCTGGGAATTGGCAGTTTTTTCTGGGACAGGCTTGAACTGTGGCAATTGTGGGCAATTTTCGTTGTATGTTGCCTTGCATCAGCGGCATTCATTTTCATAATTATGAAGAAACTGGAAAGGCTTACAACCTAGCCCCATTTTCTGGAATAAAGCTGCCCGAAGATTATAAGGGTTGCCGCCTGCCTCTTTTGAGTGCAGCCCAAGGGTACCCTGCTGGTTTTCCGGCAGCTTTTGTTATTAAAGCTTTTCCATCTCCTCGTTTAACCACTTAGGCCTGTCGGTTGTAATGCCTTTCACTCCCAACTCCGCCATCTGTTTTGCAACTGCCGGATCGTTTACTGTCCAGGTTAACACTTCCAGATTATAGCTTTTTGCATGCTCCATCACATCATTGTCGATAATTTTATAACTCAGGTTCACACCGGCCAGTCCGGCTTCAGCTGCCTGTGCCATTTTCGGTTTCAACCCCTTTTTCGAGGAACTCAGCCAATAGCATCGGTTGTCGGGAAACTCCTTCCTGGTTGCAAGAATTGTATCCCAGCCAAAACTAATGAATACCAGCTGGTGCTGTTTTCCGCTTTTTTCGATACTCCGGACAAGGTGCGGAAGAATCTCGCTGCCGCTTTTTATTTCAATAACCAATTCCTTACCTTCAGGAACAGTTTCTATGATTTCCGACAAGAAGGGGATTTTCTCACCCCTGAATTCTGAACCTTTCCGGCTGCCCACATCCAGTTGCCTGAGTACCAGTGACGGGGTGTTCCTGATTATCATGTTTTTCTTCCCCAATGCCGTCCTTTTGGTATCTTTATCATGAATAACCATTACCCGGTTATCTTTCGACAAATAAACATCCACTTCCACGGCATCGGCCCCCAGTTCCCAGGCTAGCCGGGCAGCAGCCACTGTATTCTCAGGGGCCAGCCAGGAGGCCCCGCGGTGTGCAATAATAGAGGGTTGTGCCAGCATCTCCATTCCAAAAAAGGCCAGAAGTATTGTCATATATGTCTTCATTCCATTTGTATTTTTTGTTTCGAAGATAAAAAGGAAAAAGGGTTTATCCTGTTTTTCGATTAAAAAAAATGTAGTTTTACACACTGAAATTCCGGTTATGAACAGGTGCCTTGTTTCATCCATAAAGAATTTTAATTTTAACAGTACTTGATGAAAACCACATATATTAAAGGATTCGGTTGGTTTGTGACTGTGTTTGTAAAATATGTGCGCATCAAATTATTAAAACAGTTAACTTTAAACGGGATCCTGTGCCTGCCTGTTGTTCTGTACCGGGGAACCGACGAAGCGTTTTAATAAGTAGCCGTTGTTGTAACAGATTGCTTATGCTCATTTCATAATATGGGAATATTTTTATTGAAACAAATTGCACGGTTACCTTTTGGGAGCCTATACCTGCTTTCAAAATGTTTGTATATTGTGGTATTTCATGTAATTGGCTATCGCAGGAAAGTGGTGTTAGAAAACCTGAAAAATGCCTTCCCCGAAAAATCAGAAAAAGAAATCAGGCAGCTGCGCAAACAATTCTACAATCATTTCAGTGAACTTACAGTCGAAATTATCAAGTTGGGCAATATGGATGCCACCGATTTTAAAAAACGGGTCGTAGTAAAAAACATCCAACTGTTGCACCGGTATTTCGAACAGAAAAAAAGTGTTGTTACCCTTACAATGCATTTCAACAACTGGGAGTGGAGCAGCTGCCTGGCCCTTCATCTGAAACATTGCTCGCTGGGAGTTTACAAACCGCTGCACAACAGGAAATACAACGATTATATAAACCAAAACAGGAGCCGGATGGGCGCCGAAATGATACCCAACAGCCAGGTGTTACGCCGGATAATAAAGGCCAGGGAACAGGATGAAACGTTCTTTCTTTGGCTGGCAGGCGATCAGACCCCTCCCTGGCATTTCAAGTCATGGTTTCGCTTTTTCAACCAGGATGCCCTGTTCTACCCCGGACCTGCAGCCATATCGCGCCGTTTCAATTATCCTGTACTGTTTCAGAAAACAATAAAAAAAAGCAGGGGAATCTATGAAACTTCATTTGAAGTACTGTTTGAAAACCCGAAAGACTACAGCGAAGCCCAGATTATGAAAGCGTATATTCAAAAAATGGAGGAAACTATAAGGGAACAACCTGCCAATTACCTCTGGTCACACAAACGATGGAAAAATAAAAGGCCCGGGAATGTGCCTCTCATGAATTAAGGGGAGATGCACACTAAAACGTTATAATATGTTGAAATGAAAAAAAGCAATTTTTTACACTAGCCGATGATTAAGTTAATACAAATGCAAACACCACAGCATACCACTGAAAATTAAGATTTCGGATTATATGGATGAAAAACCAAAGGGTTCCCGCAACCTGAATACAGATAAACGCTACACAATACCCGCAGATGAACGCTATAAGGAAGGGTTCCTGAAAAAGAACCTGAATAAATTGCTCGTGCAGTTTCTTTATCTTTTGTCGCTGCTTCCGTTTGGCATCTTGTATGCCGTTTCCGATATTTTATATGTGTTTATCAGGTATGTCTTTCGTTACAGGTACAAAGTTGTAAGGGAAAACCTGGAATTTGCCTTTCCCGAAAAATCAAAAAAAGAAAAAAATCGCATCGCCAATAAATTCTACAGTCATTTTACCGATCTGATGATGGAAACCCTGAAACTGAACACAATCAGCCAGGAACAGATTAACAAACGGATCCGGTTTGAAGGCATTGATCTTTTAAATGATTATTACAAAAAGGGAAGAGGCATAATAGTATTTGCCATGCACCACAATAACTGGGAGTGGTGCAGTTCGATGATGACAAGTGTAAAACATCAGGGGCTAATGCTTTACAACCCGATCAGGGGCAACCAGGCAATGGAGAAATTTCTGCTGCACTCACGCGAACGCTGGGGCGGAAGATGTGTTCCGGTACACTTATCGGCCCGGGTTACCCTTGAGTTCCATCAGAAAAAGATCCCAACCGGCATTTGGCTGGGAGCCGATCAAACACCCCCTGCCACCTCAAAATTTTGGACTGTATTCCTTAACCGCGAAGCCCCGTTCTTTTCAGGTCCCGAAAAAATTGCATCCAAAACAAACCAGCCTGTATTTTTTCAACACATGACAAAGCTAAAAAGGGGGCATTACATCGCCCGGTTCATCCCCCTTATAGAAAAACCGGCAGAAATGGATCAAAAAGAGATACTGCTGACGTATGTCGCCAAGATGGAGGAAATCATCAGGCAGGAGCCCGAATATTACCTGTGGTCGCACCGGCGGTGGAAACACACCCGCCCCCAAGGGATCCCCCTGACACAATCCAACATTAAAAAGTAACCGCCCTGAATTGATGTCCCTCTTTTTACAGCTTTCGGTGTATACCGGTTTTCATCCAATCAATATTAATAATTTTCATCCCGAAATAGGGACCCTCTGTTGTCAGTAAACTGCATGGACCTACCTTCGCCATATTAAATTCAATATAAACTCAATGTAAATTCAATATAAATTCAGTGTAAATTCAATTATAATTGAATTTACACTGAATTTACATTGAGTCAATACTAAATTTACCTTGTCTGAGGCATTATCCGGCACCATAAAACATGGGGTTACCGGATGTGCTGTTGAGGTTTTGCAGCTGCACATGCCTTATCAAAGAAATAGTTTTAATTTTGATGATCCGTTATGAATGAAACGCTGCCCGATATTTATCATTTCAATCCCACGTGCGAATATGCGGTGGCCAACAGCCGCCCATCATGGCAACCGAACCTTCTGCTTCAAAAGATGGAAGAAGATCTGGAGCTGTTGCCTCTTTTTCTTTGCCGGCCCAACGATGTGGTTCTTGTAAAAAACCTGCCTCCGGCTGGATACCATGAGCTGCTGGAGCAAACTGGCATCCACACCCCGCGTTTTAGAAGGGTAACAGAAATCATATCCGATAAATCGTTTCTGCACTCCCCTAAGAACCGGCTTTTGCCATGGGGCTGGAGCCCGGCTGCCCACAGGTTGCTGGATCCGCTTAAACCTTCCTGCTCACCGGAATTCAGGGCATCACCGGTGGCAAAATGGCAACCCGAATACAGGGAAATTTATTCTAAAAAATTCGCACTTGGCATTTTAACTTCAATTCTAAAGGCGATGCCCCAAAAAATAATGCTTTCTCCTCAATTTATTCCTGAAATCTGCACTACCCAAAAGGAGCTGGAGGAACTGCTCGCCAGATGGGGTAAGCTTATGGTGAAGGCTCCCTGGAGCAGCTCAGGCCGCGGACTGCAACGAATAACAAAAACCCCTGTTGTACCAAAGGTTTGGGAAAAACTGAACGGAATTATGCGCGATCAGGGCTATGCAATTGTTGAACCCTATCTCGATAAGGTCCTGGATATGGCCCTTCAGTTTAGAATAACCAGAGGGAAAATAGAGTATGTGGGTATGAGCCGCTTTTTTACAGATGAGAAAGGCCAGTATCAGGGGAATTACCTGAATGGATGGCCCGGTTCGGTTGAACCCCGGGCAGCCGGATTTGCTGAAAATGTGGCCCGTATACTGGTGCCTGCCTTTGTGGATGTGCTGCAAAAAAGCTTGCTTGCGGTATATTACGAAGGCAACTTTGGAACCGACACCTTAATTTTCAGTGATGAAAAAGGGGATCTTCGCATGAATCCCTGCCTTGAAATCAATGTCCGCCAAAATATGGGGCAACTCTCCTTGCATCTCGAAAAGTTGCTTACCCCCGGAGCGAAAGCCGTTTTTAAAATCTTTTATGAAAAAGGAAAAACATTTGGTGCTTTTCAAAAAACAATGCAGGCAAAATATCCCCTGCAAATAAAGGATAAACGCATTGATTCTGGTTTTTTTCCCCTTACTCCGGCAAATGAAAGTACACTGTTCGGCGCATATATACTTGCCGGTGTGTAGCAGGTAAGTACAAAAAAAGTTGCCGGAGCGTATATTTTATTAAAGGATCTTTTTGTCTTTTAGTAAAATATTCTCTATATTTGTGCCATCCATTTAATACAAATTAATTATGACAATTACATTAGATACACCTGTAGGCGAAGTTGTAAAAAACAATTTCAAAGCCGCCACCTTGTTTCAGGCAAACCGGATCGATTATTGCTGCAACGGGCATCAGACCATTTCAGAAGCAAGCAGTAAGGCAGGCATAAAAGCAGAGTCACTTGTAGGTCAGCTGGAGGAGATCCTTCAGGACAACGATCCCGATACAGAATACATAAACAACCTGGATCTGGCCGATTTAGCCGATTATATTGTAAAGCGCCACCACTCATACGTACAAAAAAACATACCGTTTCTAAAACAGAATCTCGACAAGATAGCCCGGGTACATGGTGAAAATCATCCGGAACTGGTTGAGGTCAGGGATCATTTTTATGCATCGGCAGGCGAGCTGACAATGCACATGCAGAAAGAGGAACTTTTGTTGTTTCCATATGTAAAAAACATGGAACAGGCTAAAAAAGAGAATCAAAGCCGGCCACAAGCCTCTTTCGGATCGGTCTCCAGCCCTATTGCAGCCATGATGGTTGAACACCAGAATGAAGGCGAACGCTTCGAAACAATAGCACAGTTAACAAACAACTACCTGGTTCCCGAAGACGGATGCACCACCTACGAAGTAACCCTGAAGCAACTGGCCGATTTCGAAAAGGATCTGCATCGGCATATTCATCTCGAAAACAATATTCTTTTTACCCGGGCAAAACAACTGGAAGAAAGTTTTTAGTTATTTATAATGAATGAGAAAAACACCCGTTTCCATCTCCGGTACATTCTTTTTTTGGGCTGGTTTTGTATGTTCAATCAGCTTTATGGAAGCCTGGCTTAAATTCCGGGCTCCCGGGGTGACCCTTCCTGTGGGGCTCAGCATCGGGAAATTGATTTTTACCGCATTGAACCGGATGGAATGGGTGTTTGTTCTTTTTTTAGTGTTACGGTTGATTCCCCGGGTGAGGGATTTTTCATCAAAATTCATTTCCCTGTATGGAGTGGTTTTGCTGATCCTCATTGTTCAGACTTTTCTCCTGCTGCCCGAGCTTAACAAAAGGGCCGAAATAATTATTGCAGGAAGTACACCGGGAGAGTCTTCGGTTCACATGCTGTTTGGAGCAGCTGAAATTGTTAAGGTCGTTTTATTATTGTTCCTTGGTTATTATTCTCTCAGGCTGACCAGCAGCAATAGCGATCAGGAAGTAAAGGACGCATAAGTACAACATTAAAACCCCCTGTTATGAATACCAGATACGTGCCGGTTGATCCCGATTATTATGAAATGATTGAGAAGGAAAAGGCTGAAAAAGAAACAGCCGTTGTTCACTACTTTAAGTCAGAAAAATCCCTGGGAGAAGAAAAAGGTAAAATAAAGGGCGTCAAAAAAAATCACAATAATGAAGATTTCCTGCTCCTTGAAAACGGGAAAGGAATCAGGATCGACCGCATCATTGTTTTAAATGGGAAGCCAGGGCCCGCCTACGACGAGTACGATGCCTACGCCCTTGCCTGCCTCGACTGTATGGGAGGTATGGATTGAATGCCTCGGATTAATCCTTGCCGCCAACCAGTTTAAGGCGCAGCAGGTAGTCATCGGCTGTCATGTACAGCTCCGTAAAATCCGCATTGAATGCACAATTGGATGTTGCTTCTCCGGTATAAACGGTTCCAAGGTGCTTTCCCCCGGGAGTAAAAACCAACACCCCGCCAGGACCTGTTGCGAATACCCAGCCATTGGGATGGACTTTCATCCCGTCGGGCAGTCCTCTGAATTTCTGACCCATGTTGGTGGCATCGTAAAATATTCTGCTGTCACTGATGCTGCCATCCCGTCCGACTTCATAAACCATCCAGATTGCGCGCTGGGGATCGGAATTGGCAATATACAGCTGTTTTTCATCGGGCGAGAATGCAATTCCATTGGGCCGCGACAATTCATCGGTCAGCAATTTCACTTCGCCTTTTTTATTCACTGAATACACTCCCTGAAAGTCAAGTTCCTTTTTAGGATCCTTCATATTTAATTCCAGCCCGTAGGGAGGATCGGTAAAATACAACATGCCGCTTTTGCTGTAAACTGCATCGTTTGGGCTGTTCAGTTTTTTCCCCTTGTACTCACCGGCAAGTGTTTTAAATTCAGCTTTGGGGTTGCTTACCGGTGAAATCATTTGTGCCATTCGCCTGTCGCCGTGCATGCACAATACCAGGTTTCCCTCAGGAGAAAGCAACAGCCCGTTTGAACCCATCTCCCCTCCCCGCTCTTCCGTTCCTGTGTAGCCCGATGGCTTCAGATAAAGCTGAATACCGTTCTTTTCCGACCACTCGAAAATCGAATTATTTGGAATATCTGAAAAAATAAGCTTTTTTTCCGATTCCAGCCAAAGGGGTCCTTCAGACCATTCAAATCCCTTTCCAAGGATTTCAATTTCAGCATCGGCAGCGATCAGTTTATGGATCAGTTCATCGATTACAATAATTCTACCTTCAGGTTTCACTTCCTGCGGCATTCCAACAAAAGGAATTACCAACATACAAAAAGAAAAAGCGAGTGTTTTCATCTCAGATCGTTTTAATTCGTTTTCCAATGTACAACTTTCCCCGACAAATCCCCAATTATCTTAAACATATCGTTGTTCTTTATTTTTCTGTATCAATTTTAGCTACCCCGATACAGGGTCCGGTGCACGAAAAAACAACAATTGAAAATATACTCCTTAAATATATTCAATCATGTTTTCTTTTTTTAGTAATTTTAGGTACTTCATCTGATTCAGAAAACAATAATTGGGAATGGAAGATTCAAATACGCCATCGGGCAAACCGAAGAAAGTTTCGAAAAAAACATACAAAACGGAACTGAAGAAACTTCAGATCGAACTGGTCAAGCTGCAGGAGTGGATAAAGGCAAAGGGGCTGCGGGTAGTAGTCATCTTCGAGGGCCGCGATGCTGCCGGCAAGGGAGGTACGATAAAACGCATTACCCAGGTACTGAATCCGCGCATATGCCGGGTAGTGGCGCTGGGAACTCCCACAGAAAAAGAAAAAACCCAGTGGTATTTCCAGCGGTATGCCGAGCAACTGCCTGCCAGTGGAGAAATGGTGCTGTTCGACCGGAGTTGGTACAACCGGGCGGGCGTTGAAAAAGTTATGGAATTTTGTACAAACGACGAATATTGGGAATTTCTTCGCTCGTGCCCCAACTTTGAACGGATGCTGATACGCTCGGGAATCATCCTGATAAAATACTGGTTCTCGGTGAGTGAAGAAGAGCAGGAGAAGCGATTCAGATCGCGCAATGAAGACCCGACAAAGCGATGGAAAATCAGCACCATTGACCTGAAGTCGCGTGAACTGTATGTGGAATATTCAAAGGCAAAAGATGAGATGTTTGCATATACCGACACAAAAATCAGCCCGTGGTATGTTGTTGATGCCGACAATAAACGCAAAGCCCGTTTAAACTGCATCCACCACCTGCTGTCGATGATTGAATACGAAGACCTGACTCCTGACCCCATCAAACTGCAGCCAAGAAATGATCATAAAGGTTATGTAAGGCCGCCCCTTGAAGAAATAACCTACGTACCGGAGGTTTATTAAAAATATAAGCCCCGGAGAGGGAAACAAGATCCTGCATCAGTTTTCGAGAGTCATTGTCATCTGATAAAGATGCCTTTCCTGTTCTTCCAGGAAACTTTGAAACAGAACCTGATGGTTATCTTTATCAAAACCCCGCTGAATCAGCTCGAGATAGCCATATGTCCAGGGAATTTCCAGGTATGTATCGTCATCTTTAACTGTCACCTCTTCTTTCACAGCCAGGGTAGCCGACTGCAAAAGAAGGCCTTCTGCTACTCCTTCAATTCGCTTTTTCATTGGAATTCCGGCATCCATCATCGCCTGGCATGTCGATTTCAAATCGGGCAAGGCAGGTACATGCTGTTCATTGACAAGGGATGCAACATGGCTGGGCGAATTTCCGTGCAACAACACCCAGGCGGCATAATGAGATACATCGTTTAACTGAAGGATTGTATCTTTGCGCGGAGGATTCCACGGACGCTGAAAATAATTCATAAGCTCGTTTACAAGGGCATCCGCCGCTTCATGTGTTAACAGCCGGTCTTTACTGAGCCGGTTTAATAATTCGATACCTGTGTCGGATAAAAGGTATGGGGTATCGGCAAGCGCTTCGGCTAACAGCGGCTGAACCCACCTTGGCAACTGATCAACCTCAAGCTGGCTGATAAATATCTTTGGCAATGGTTGCGCCCCGGATTCCATATGAACAGCCTTTAGTTTCTTTTTCTTAAAGTTGTATTTACCGGCCGGAATATAGCCAAGGCTTTCAAAAATATGCCTGATGCCCCAGATTCCTCCGGGTTGTTCCCCTGTATGGGTATTCAAGGTACGGAAACCTACATGATCAATAACCACTCTTCCTGTGCGTCGTTCTACCAATTCATTGTACTGACGGGCATAGGAAACACGGCTGAGGAAACTTTCCCAAAGTTTTTCAACCAGTTCACCTGTAACTTCATCTATAGTGCGTTTCATAGTTAATTAAACTAAAAAACGAATCAAAGGGTTACCAAAAAAAATATGTTATAAAAAATAAATGTAAGAATATTACTCTGAGAAATAGTTGGTCAACAGAAAAACAAAAGCAGCAAATCAAATATAAGTAAAAGTTCAGGCTGCTTCCAGATCTTTTTTACCCGTTTTTTTTATAAACTTCAATACCTCTTCTTTGGTGAAACGTGATGTAGCACCAATTTTAGTGGCATTAAGGGCACCTGCTGCATTTCCAAAGCACAGGGCTTCCTGGATTGGCTTTTCGTTGAGGTAGTAATGAATAAATCCGGCAGCAAAAGCCATCCCCGACCCAATGTTATCTTTCATTTCAACCAGGTAACCGGCATCAAAAAATGCACCCTGTTTATTATGAAAAGCAAATACTCCATTGGGGCCACGGGTAATAAGTACCACATCCACCTTGTATTTTTCGACCACCTGACGGCCAAAATGCGCCAGGCTGCCTGTTTCGAGCCCTAACTTATCGGTAAGAAAATCGATCTCCTTTTCTTTTATTCTTACAATATGTGCCGACTGCAGGAGCTGTTCGACGACATTTGTATTAAAGAAATGTTGAAAAAGCTTCAGATCAAAAAATTTGCATGAACCTGCCGACTCCTTAATCAGCTCACGGATTGTATTTTTGGAAATCCCGAATCGTTGGGGCAGCAAACCATAAAAAAGGCAGTCGGCACTGCGTGCCAGTTTAAGGGCTTCGGGTGAGAATTCGATGTGATCGAAAGCTACATCGGGAGTAACATCAAAGATGGGTTCGTTATTTTCATCAAAAGTTATAGTAACAGTGCCGGTAGGGAATTCGGTATCAACCTGTACATTGTTCACCGAAATATCCAGCTCTTTCAAGCGCTTTAGGGCTTGTTTCCCCAGGCTGTCGTTTCCGATCCTTGAAAGCAGGTGAGCCTCTTCCCCAAAGGAATTACACCGGAATACCATATTTGATGGCGTTCCCCCCAATACTTTCCTCTCCGGAAGGATATCCCAAACTACCTCTCCAAATGCTACGATTTTTTTTCTCATGTTTATTTCTGCCGGCGACAAAAATAACAATAAATCAGCTAGGATTCAAATTTTAAACGTACAGGTATTTATTAAAAAATGTAAACAAATTTATCCGGGCATATTCAATTAATCAGCTAAACCGATTAAGTTTTTATGCAGGAATTTCTGTTCGAATTCCTTAATTAGATCAGAAAGATCGGGACTACCGGTTTCTTTTAATTCATAGTGCACACGTGTATAGGGTTTATTAATTTTGATTATTCTGCCCAAATCGATGGGAGTCCCAATGACAACCGAATCACAATCGGTTTGATTAATTGTTGCCTCCAGATCTTTTACCTGTACGGGCCCATAACCCATTGCCGGCAGCAGGATTCCAATGCCAGGATACTTTTCATAGGTTCGTTTTAGTTCTCCTGTGGTAAAAGGCCTTGGATCGATGATTTCACTGGCACGATACTTTTGGGCAGCCACCACAGCAGCCCCGAATTTCATTTCCCCATGGGTCAAAGTAGGACCATCCTCAACACAAAGCACCCGCTTACCTTCGATAATTTCAGGATTCTCGACCCAAACCGGGCTTTCAGCATGTATTACAAGTGCCTGTGGATTTACCCCTGCAATATTTTTTTCAACCTGTTTTACCTGTTGGGGAGTAGCCGAATCCATTTTGTTTATAATGACAACATCACTTGTTCGCAGCACAACCAGACTGGGATAATAAACAAGCTCGGCACCTGCCCGAAGCGGGTCAGTCACAGCAATCGACAAGTCAGGTTTGTAAAAAGAAAAATCGTTGTTTCCACCATCCCAAACAATAACATCACATCCCTTAGGATCGTTTTCGGCAGCACGCAAAATGGCCTCATAATCCACTCCGGCATATATTACATTTCCTTTTATAATGTGCGGCTCATACTCTTCCATCTCCTCAATTGTACATTTATGCAATTCAAGATCCTTGACCGATGCAAACCGCTGTACCTTCTGCCTGATCAGATCGCCATAGGGCATAGGGTGCCTGACCACCACAACTCTGTATCCCTTCTCCGCCAGCAGCTGCACGATACGACGGCTTGTCTGGCTTTTCCCCGAACCTGTGCGGGTTGCACACACCGAAATTACAGGTTTCGAGGATCCCAACATGGATTGTTCGGGCCCCAGCAGCATGAAAGCTGCCCCGGCAGCATTAACCCTGGATCC
>OBJA01001456.1_pt1 | contig 16153 bp, 14 predicted proteins | sample 1519751 | NCBI WGS metagenome assembly OBJA01 (sample SAMEA3881238, study PRJEB22517) | soil metagenome | biome: lake sediment; feature: soda lake sediment; material: sediment, water from around vicinity | place: India | collected 2013-12-23 | depth 3 m | reverse complement strand
CGAAGAAAACCGATACCCCCGAGGGGTCCGCACCCGCGATTGTCCGGGCCGAAGAGGATTCCCCTCCCGCCCCGGCCGTGGCTGCGCAAAGCGCCCCGCCGGCAGAGGTCCGCAAGGGGAAAACCAAGAAAAGGACAGGAGTCAAGCCGCCACAAGCAGATACCCAAACCGCGCAGCAGGCTTCCGCCCCGGTACCGGCCCAGGCCGCGCCTGTGGTTTTCGAAGCACCGAGCGCCACAGAACCTGCGCCCGCCGCCGAAAAAGCCGTGGCAGCCGGGGGAAATAAACCGGCGGAGGGCCCGCCGTCAGCGCAGCCCGGCACGAAGAGGCATATCGCCGTTTTTCCATCGGTCTTCAACATGAAGGCCGACGTCATCGAGAACATGACCAACGGGAGAGTACCCGACGTCGTGCGAGAGGTCCTGGAGGAGATCGACAGATCCAGGCAATTCAAGTTGACCAACCACCTCAAGGACAAAAGCCTGCGAAAGGTGGCCTGGAGTCAGTACAAACCAAATGCGAACGGGATCTTCGAAAAGGCAAGGCAGGAGGGGATCGATTTTGTAATCCTCTACTATTTCAGCTTCTGGGAAGGCCAGGGCCTCGTGAACGGCTGGGGCACGGATTTCCAGAACCCGGAATTCAAGGTCTATCTCGTAGACGTACAGAATCAGAAGATCCTGAAAGAGGAAGATTCCCGTACCACCGCTCTCGATCAGCTGTTCCTTGAGCTCAAGGGGATGACCCGGAAGCTGTTCCGGAAAACGGATTTCCATGATTGAGTGCCGACTCGCGGCCGGATCGATTCGGCAACGCGCTGATGGACGCCTGGCTGGCCAGCGAAGGCCGATCCCCCGGTTCTCTCAACTGCGTTGAACGGCTCTGTTATACGGGCAGGCGGGGGATGGGTGCGCTGGAGTACGTGCCGGCAATCGGCCCAAGGGCACGGCGGGCGAGCAGGAAGCGCGGGCTGGCCGAGACGATCATCGGCGAGGTGCAAAGTGTAGTCACCCGCTGGCCCGATTATGCCGACGAGGCGGGGGTGTCGGCCGACTGGCGGGATAAGATTGGCCGGACGCTTCGCTGGATGGACTCCACTGATTCGAGAGCAGAGCCGGGTAAAAGGCCTGTCCGAACCGGAAACCGTTCACCCTGCGGCCACCTTCTCCTCATGCAACAGGGCCGGCAGCATTCGCCGACCCGATACCTTGCCGGCGGCGTCGGATCCTGCCAGCAGGCTGTCGGCCAGATCCCGTTTCCGCTTGTGCAGGTCGACGATCTGCTGCTCGATGGTACCCTTCATCACCAGACGGTAGACGGTCACCGGCCGCTCCTGGCCAAGCCGGTGCGCCCGGTCGGGGGCCTGGTCCTCCACCACCGGGTTCCACCAGGGGTCCATATGGATTGCGGCGGTGAGATTGAGTCCATTCCGCCGGTGTTGAGGCTGATACTCACCGCTGCCGTTCTGGAAGGCGCAAAGGCCGCACTGTCCTTTTTGTCCATCACTCCGGTAAGGCGGACAACAAAGAGGCCTCAGCAAACGGGAAGCCTTGATACTGTCATCGCTTTGCGAGCCCGGCGGATTACAAATCCGATCAGGGAGCCACCCTATTTTACCCGGTCGGCCTTTTAAGCTTTCTCCATAGGCTGAAATCCGTTGTTTTGCAGAATTATATCAAGATGGGAAAGGCTGATGGCGATGAGATCGGCTGAAACCTGCCGCAGGCTTCCGGAACGATTGCTCGTTATAAGATACCGCCTGCAGTTGCTGCAGATAAATGCACCATCCGTTTCACTTCCCTCCACAAACAGGAACTGACCGTCCTGGGGATCTTCATGCCCGCAAGCCGGACAAGCCAGGCGAGGGAACAGCCACTCATGGCTGCATTGGCCACACTGCAGGAAGCGCTGCCCCTTCTCCCGAATGAGAGCCAGATTGGGTAGACTTGCACAGACCGGGCAATAGCCTTTCCCCCAAGGGATATCAGCGAGTGATGGCGAAAGATCCCTGGCCTTGAGAGAGAATACGAATTTCACAGTCAAGTCCAAAAATAATTGAAGAGCAAAAAGGTCAATCCCTATTTGTTCCGCCAGGATGGCCAGATCTTCTTCCCCCAACCGGCCCGAGTCTGAGACAAGCCGAAAGCAATTCACACTTCCGGCGGATATAGCCTGCGACAATCTCGCCATATCCTCGGCAAATTGCGGGAATCCCCTGCCGATTCCACACGAGGCAGAGGCACCAGCGGATTGCCAGGGATCGTTATCGGAGAACAGTACTCCCTGCTGGATGAGAGAGGTTCCCTTGGCAAAACTGTCTCGGGTTATGGGATTCTCCTTTTTCTGCGGTTGTTCTGTCAGCCATCGCTCCTTTTCTAACAGGAGAGGCCCGAATGCCTGGAGGAGTGGCTTGACATGGCCGGATGTAGCGGCAACATGTTCCATGTCTTTGGCCAGATGAGAGGGTTTGGTCGTGCCCATGATGATATAACCTCTTCAAAGGGGATGGAACCGGGATACGTCGGTATCCCGGTCTTTCCTTGGCTAATTCAGCCCGCTGATCAACGGGAACGTTTACTTTCGCCGTAGACGACGAGCGTGCCGTCCTTTTCCATCTCTTTCAGCCACTTCGGGTGCTGTTTCTTAACCCAGCCCCGGGTCACCCAGCCGGTGAACATCGCCGGGGCGGAACCCGGCGCGCCGATGGTGACAAGGTAGAGATGGATGAAGAAGAAGGCGAAGATCACCACATAGCCCAGGGCATGGAGGACATACATCAACCTGAGCGTCGAGGCAGCATAGCCCTCCGGGAACCAGATGATGAGGCCGGTGGCGACCATCACCGCCCCGAACAGGGCGACGGTGAGAAAAAACATCTTCTGGCCGGGGTTATACTTGCCCACCTCCGGCATGTTCTCGACATGCCAGAGATAGCCGCCGGCCGCCTTCATCCACTGGAAATCCTCCGGAAAGGAAAACAGGCCCGCCTCTTTCCACCACATGCCGATGGCAAAGATGAGGCTCACCCCGAAAAAGAGCCCGGTGTAGTTGTGGATCAGTTTCAGGTTGACCATTCCGCCGACCACCGTCCCGAGACCGTTCAGGGAGTGGTACATCATCCCCATGCCGGTGACGCACAAGAGCAGGCAGGACAGGGCCAGACACCAGTGGACGACTCGTTCAAAGGCCCCGGTGGCCTTGATCATTCCTTTTTTCATGATTTGTTCCCTCCTTCATGGGTTTCCTCTTCGGGAGTCTTCGGGCCATGGGTGATGTAATGGAGAAAGACACCCGCCACGACCGTACCGGCGGCGATGAGTCCGGCCGGTTTCAGGAAATCCTTCCAGGCGATAAGCGTAAGCGGCATCTTCGGATTTTCGGGCAGATCGTCGTAGACTTCCACCTTTTCCGGCAGGATGTAGACGACGTGGGTGCCGCCCAGAATCCTGTCGCCGTAAACGCTGGCATCGCCGCCCAGTTCCTTCGCCCTGGCGTAGGCCTTTTTCAGCATCTCGTCCCGCTCGCCGATAGTCACCGCCCCGGTCGGACAGGACAGCGCGCAGGCCGGCTGCTCACCCACCGCCAAGCGGTTATAGCAGAAGGTGCACTTGCCGATCTTGTTGGTCGCCGGGTTCATCTTCGGCACACCGAAGGGACAGGCCGGCATGCAGGCCTTGCAGCCGATGCATTTGTCGGCGTTCAGGCTCACGCTGCCGTACTCAGTGTGGTACAGCGCCCCCGTCGGGCAGACCTTGATACAGGCCGCATCAGTGCAGTGCATGCAGCCATCCTTGCGGAACAGCCACTTGACATTGCCGCCTTGATCCTCGATCTCCTGGAAGCGGACCAGCGTCCAGGTGTTCCACTGCAGGTCTGGCGGATTCTGGTAGCTGCCGAAGTTATGAGTTTCCGAAGCCGGCAGTTCGTTCCACTGCTTGCAGGCCACCTGGCAGCCGCGGCAGGCGGTACAGCGGGAAAGGTCGATGACTTTGATCAGTTCGTTCATTTTTTCTACCCCCCTTATGCCTTGCTGACGTTGACCATGAATGCCTTATACTCCGGACAGAAAGTATTGGCATCGCCCACGGACGGTGTCAGGTGGTTGACCGAGGCGTCAGCAGCTCCCTCGGGGAAACGCCAGCCGTAGTTGAAGGGCATGCCCACCTGGTGGACGGTCTTGCCCTCGATCTGGAAGGGCTTGAGCCGCTTGGTGACCATGGCCACGGCGGTCACCTCGCCCCGGATGGAACTGACCTTGACCTTCTCGCCGTTTTTGATGCCGAGTTTTTCGGCCAGCTTCTCGCCGATCTCGAGATAGGCCTCCGGCTGCAGCTCGAGGAGCCACGGCTGCCAGCGGGTAAAGCCGGAACACCAGTGCTCGGTGCAGGAGTAGGTGGTACAAACATAGGGAAACTTGTCGTCGGCATTGGCCACCTTGTCGGCATCGCTGTTGAAGATGACGATGGTCGGGTTGACCAGCTGGTCGGAGAAAGGATTCTTCGCCAGCGGCCCTTCCAGCGGCTCGTAGTGCTCGGGGAATGGGCCCTCGACCATGCCCGGGCCGAAGATGGCGCCCACGCCGTCCGCCTTCATGATGAAGGGGTACTTGCCTTTCTCCTGATCGGCCAGGGGCGGCCAGGGGCCGTCGGCGACGTCGCCGACCCATTTCTCCCCGGTCCATTCCAGCAGCTTCATCTTCGGGTTGTAGGGCTTGCCGTTCAGGTCGCAGGAAGCGCGGTTGTAGATGATCCGCCGGTTGAGCGGCCAGGCGTAGGACCACTCCGGATAGAGACCGAGGCCGGTCGGGTCCTCCTTGCCCCGCTTCTGCATCTTGTTGGCGCCCTTCTGCTCAAAGCTGCCGGACATCAGCCAGTTGCCGCAGGAGGTGGAGCCGTCGGTCATCAGCTTGGCAAAACTCGGCACCATATCGCCCTTGGCGTTCACTTCCTTGGGCAGTTTGCCGGTCGGGTCCTCGATCACCACCTCTTTCACATAGTGTCCGTTGATCTGCTTGGAGACCTTCACGACGTCCAGTTTGCCGGCGGGATCCTTGTAGTCCCACTTCAGGTTGAGGATGGGTTCGGGACAGACGCCTCCCTCCTTGCGGTAGAGGTCGCGCACCCCATCGATGATCCGCATGGTGATGTCGCCGTCGGAGATGGCCTCGCCCGGCGGGTTGGCCGCCTTGTAGCGCCACTGCACCCAGCGGCCGGAGTTGCTCTGGCTCCCTTCCTTCTCCATACTGGCCGCGGCCGGCAGGAGGAAGACCTCGGTGTCCACCGTCTTAGGATCGACACCGGGGCCCTTCCAGAAGGAGGCGGTCTCATTGTCGAAGATATTGACGTTGACCAGCCACTTCAGGTTCGCCAGGCCCTTTCTCACCTTGCCGGAGTTCGGCGAGCTCACCGCGATGTTGCTGCCCCAGGCGAAGAAACCCTTCATCTGGCCGGCATACATCTTGTCGATGGCATGGAGGATGGAGCAGTGCTGCCCGTCGTCGAGCTTCGGCAGCCAGGAGTAGCCGAAGTCGTTGTCGGCGGTGGCTGTCTGGCCGAACATGGCTTTCAGGAAGCTGACAGAGTATTTCGGGTAGTTCTGGTACCAGTTGGCCGACATGGGGTCGGTCGACCTGCTCGTGTACTTCTCGTTGTATTTCGTGAGGGTTTCGAGCGAGCCGGAGGGCATCTTCAGGTAGCCGGGCAGGATGTTGTAGAGGATGGCGTGATCGGTCGAGCCCTGGACATTCGGCTCGCCGCGCAGGGCGTTGATGCCGCCGCCGCAGATCCCCATGTTGCCGAGGAGCAGCTGGATGATGGACATGGCCCGGATGATCTGGCTGCCGGTGGTATGATGGGTCCAGCCCAGCGCGTAGCGCTCGGTGCCGGCCTTGTCCTTGGCCCCGGTGGCGCCGTACTCATTGTAGACCCTGAGGAGGCTCTCCTTAGAGACGCCGGTGATCGACGACACTGCATCGATGGTATAGCGTTCGTAATGTTTCTTGAGCAGTTGGTAGACAGAGCGCGGATGCGAGAGCGTGTAGTCGCGGATCGGGATGCCCTGCTCGTCTTTTTCGACGGTCCAGGTGTCCTTGCTGTAGCCGCGTTTGTCGGCGTTGTAGCCGGTGAAGAGGCCGTCCGTGAAGGTGAAGCTGTCGCTGACGATCTGCGAGGCGTTGGTATAGTACTTGACGTACTCTTCCTGGATAAGGTTGTTGTCGATGATGTGCTTGATCATGCCGCCCAAGAAGGCGATATCGGTGCCGGACCGGAGCGGCACGTGGTAGTCGCAGCGGGCGGAAGTCCGGGTGTAGCGGGGATCGACATGGATGATCTTGGCGCCCCGATCCTTCGCCCTCAGGATCCATTTGAAGGCGATGGGGTGGTTCTCGGCGGCATTGCTGCCCATGATGAGGATACAGTCACTGTTCTTCAGGTCGATATAATGGTTCGTCATCGAACCGCGGCCAAACGACTCTCCCAGAGCCGATACGGAGGGGCTGTGTCAGACCCGGGCCTGGTGGTCGATGTAGGTGAGGCCCAGCGCCCGGCAGGCGACGCTGAGCGTCCAGCACTCCTCGTTGCCGATGTTCGACGATCCGTAGTGGCCGATGGTCTCTACTCGGTTGACCAGCTGATTCTTAGCGTTGTGGGTGGTAAAATCCTGGTCCCGGGTGTCCTTCACCAGCCGGGCGATGCGGGAGACGGCCCAATCCCAGTCCTTTTCCTCCCATTTGTCGCTTTTCGGCGCCCGGTAGAGAACTTTCTTCAGCCGGTGCTCGTTGGCCCCGGTAAGCCCGAAGAGGCCCGCGCCCTTGGCGCAGAGCGAGCCTTCGCTGATCGGGTGATCCGGGTCGCCCTCGATGTTGATGATCTTGCCGGTCAGCCTGTCGGTGCTGCAGATGAGCCCGCAGCCCACCGAACAGTAGCAGCAGATCGACGTGGTCTGCTTGGCTGTCTTGATCCGGTCCATCTTGCCGAGATCCGCGGCATGGGCCTTCAAGGCGGTGAGATCCAGGCCGAGCGTCGACAGGGCAACCCCTGAGCCGATCGCACCGGACATGGACAGAAACCTCCTCCTGGTGATGTTCATACGCTTCTCCTTAAAGTTGATGATAGTCAACGGCCGGCCTGCTTGTCCCTTGCGGGATTCAGCATCCGGAAAAGAGCAACAAAACGCTGTTTATTGCCCTATTTGCATACGGATGAGCAGGAGGTATAGCGCATTCTGGGTCTCGGACAATAACTTCCGAAAACGCGACCAAGAATAACCTGCAGAAACAGCATATTTAAAAATATGCGTTATTTCAAAATGATAGATGGGCGTTTTACTTACATTGCAGTAGGTGTTTTCCTTACAAAGAGGCGAGAAAAACAGGAAGGGGGATTATGAGGAGGTGCTGGAAGAAATGCTTCGTTGCAGGCGACTGGTCGGAGTCGCCTGAAGCCTGCGAATCACGCCGGCTTCAGGTGGCTGGATTATGCTGACTGTCGGAAGGTTGTGAACACTGTTTTACTCCGCCTGGCGGGCTGCGGATGACTCGAAGCCGTACTTGGCGAGGATGGATTGACCCTCCGGCGAGAGGATGAACATGCCGAACCGCCAGGCTTCGCCCGAGGCCTTGTTGTTGACGATAAGGCCGTAATCGGCGCCGACGGCGAGTTCTTCGGGAATCTTGATGGCTTTCAGCTCCGGAACCTCTTTTTGCGCCAGGACCGCGTTCGTGCAATAGGTGAGAAAGACATCGGCTTTTTCCTCACCCATCACCCAGCCGTAGGCATTGCGCCCTTCCGGCGGCTTGGCGCTGTCCGGTCCGCCGGTCAACTGCAGGGCTTTTTCGGAAAGGGTCGCGAAACTGCCTGGCTTAATTTTCTCCGCCTTGCCGAAAAGTTCCCAGGCATAGTCGCCGCTGGGGTCCGCTTTCGGGGTGGAGGTTCCCACCCGGACGTTTTTGTCCGTCAGGGTGTCGAGCAGATTCGCCGGGGTCACTTCCATATCGGGCTGGGCTATGGCACAGAGCTTGTTACGGGTGAAGACCACCACGGGACTTCCCCAGCCTTCCGCAGCGAGGGCTTCCGGGTGCTGCATATTCGCCGAGGCGAAAATATCCGGCTTCTCCCCGGACAGGATGGCGTCCTTCAACATGCCGCTCGGCCCGAATTTCATCTCGACCTTCGTCTGATATGCCTTCTCATAGGCCACCGCCAATTCACCGAATGCGGCCTTCAGACTGCCCGCGGCATAGAGTTGCAGGGATCCGGCCGAAACCGAGACAGGGGCGAGAAGGACGAGAACGGCGGTAATGAGAAAGCTTTGTCGTGCATTGTTCATGTCAGGCTCCATTTGAAGGTTTTCCAAATTTCTCCGCCTGTCCTGGCGGGGAATCCACAAGGGAATCTGCGAAAGACGGATCAATATCTCTTCACGGTGGCCTTGTCCAAAGTAATCCAGGGCACCTCTCCGGGTTTATCGTTCCTGGTCACCGGTACCACTCGACGATGATTGAGGAAGACTGTTTTGACTTTGTCCTCGGCAAGGACTATCGCGTCTCCCATCGGGATGTTCCAACCGTCCTCATCCACCACACCATCTACATCGAAATGGATACAAAGTTCTTCTCCGGTGACAATCCGCCCTGCCTGCCCGGGACGCAGCCAGCCGCGGAATCTCCCGTCGCTGCCGTGTAGTCGGAGGCCGACAGCCGCGAGAGCCCCGATAATGCCGTCCCCCGTTCCTCCGTGCTCCGAGAGATGAACCCCGGTCATCCGGGCGAGACCATTTGCCTCCTTTTTGGTAAGCAGGTTCCGCTTTGCTCTTACTCCGAACTCAATCAGCGCTTGACGATCGAGATTTTCGCTGTCGACCGCAATGCAAAGTCCCGGATCGGAACCCGGTGCGGCGCCCCTTTCCAGCAATCGTCTGGCTACCTCTACGACCTCCTCCAAATTTTCCGCCTCGATATCCGCAGTAAAGCACATGGAGCTGTTATGCGAGGTGAACGGGACAGCTTCATGGACAAACAGTTGATGACGGGTGATGGGTGAATAGTCGGAAGTCAAGCTCTCATGCTTCAATTCCCTGGCTATGAGTTCGGCAAGATGGCCGGATCCTGGGGTATCGTGGGTGTCCGTATCGTCAATGCTGATATAGATCTGCACTTCAGTTGCTCCTTCAGCTAGAAAATGTTCGAGGATCTTTCGGTCATCCAATAGACATTTCTCCATGTCCATGTCAACAATGGCGAATCGAAGGCCGTAAATTGCACAAAAAACAACCAAGAATAACAAAAAACAACAAGGCCATAGAGATATAAAGCGTGATTCCGGTTACTTGTATTCATCAGCATTAACGCATATCGTATAGTCACCGATGCACCGATGTTGCAGCATATTCATTTTCTCAGGAGGGTAGACCGATGGCAGGGCAGATATTCTATCGTGAACGGCAAAAGGCACAGGAAGGATCCAGGACTCCTCGTTTCCGGGTTGTTGCAGTAACCGGTCTTGATCTCAAGGTCTACGGCAATCATTTTCGCAAGAAAGAATTGGAGCAGATCGCCGCGGCCACCGGTGCCGACCTGGTGGCTCTGGAACGGGATCCGAATTCTGCAAAGATGAAGCAACACCCATAACTATCTTGAAAAGGAGCGGAACATGGCCTTGGTGCGGGAAAAGGACGGAAAAAGGTTGCATGTCAAGAGTGCTTTAATGGGGGAAAGTCTGGTCAGCAAAGAGTTCATCGAACGTCTCGATATCGCTCCGCAGGAAAGACTCTATCCCGATGTAAAAATCATGAAGATCGGCGGCCAGTCCATCTGCGACCGCGGCGTCAAGGCGTTACCCGCCATTCTCAAGGAGATAGTCAGGAACAGGCAGGATCACAAGATGCTGATTACGACCGGGGGAGGCACCCGGAGCAGACATATCTATACGATCGGGCTGGAGATGGGCATGCCGACCGGGGTCATCGCCAGATTCGGCAGCCAGGTTTCCGAGCAGAATGCCCTGATGATCGCCACGCTGCTCTCCCCCTGGGGAGGAATAAAGATCTCCCATTCGGACATCGTCAAGCTGCCGACCTATTTCGCTGAAAACATTATCCCAGTCATGGCCGGCATGCCGCCCTATGACTATTTCGCCATAAAGCCGAAGGTCGGCCGGATCCCGATCCACCGGACCGATGTCGGCCTAGTCATCCTGGCGGACCTGATCGGCTCGAAAAACATTATCTTTGTCAAAGATGAACGGGGACTCTACACCGACGATCCGAAGAAAAATCCCGACACCGAGTTCATCGCCGAAATCGGCGCCCAGGATCTACTCGACCGGGAGCAGGACGATCTGGTCATCGAGCGGCCCTGTCTGGAAATCATGCAGAACAGCGAGGTGATCGAGAAGGTGCAGATCATCAACGGCATGGTGGAGGGGAACATCACCCGCGCCCTGAACGGGGAGCACGTCGGCACCATCATCTATAAGCAGTAGCACGACAGACGGGAGCGGGCGCTGCACTCCCTGACTCCCGTACCTCTTTCTTATTCCTCTCGTTATCATTTGTGGTTATTCCAAGTCATGAAATATGCAATTATTGCATATTTCATGAAGACAGGTATGCTGCCCGGGATTTTCACACACTCACTGCTTGCGGCTCAGTCAGGCGTTGGCATGGCGTCATGGCGTGCTTGCGCTCCTCCCCAAGCGAGTTTTCGCGCATCGGCGATTGCAACCGATGGGGGGCCACGCCGGACGAGCGCATGCCGCGACTTCCAAGGGAAATGCACATGTGGAGGGATTACATGGACTACAAATTCGTGCAGACCACCTGCCCGCATTGCGGGTGCGGTTGTCAGATGTTGCTGGAAGTGATGGACGGCAGGCTTGTCGGCACCCACCCGTTGAAGACGGGGCGCACCAACCAGGGCAAGCTCTGCATTAAGGGATGGACCGTCCATGAATTCGTCCACAGCGGAGATCGCCTCACGCGTCCTCTAATCAGGGAAGGCGGTTCCTTTCGGGAAGCGGGCTGGGAGGAGGCCCTGGACCTGGTTGTCACTAGGCTCTCGGCCATTCGCGACCTGCATGGTCCGGATGCCCTGGGCTTCCTCAGCTCGGCCAGGACTACCAACGAGGAGAATTACCTGATGCAGAAGCTCAGCCGGGTGGGCTTCGGCACCAACAACGTCGACCACTGCGCCCGTCTCTGACACGCGCCGACGGTGGCAGGTCTTGCCGCCGCTTTCGGCAATGGGGCGATGACCAACTCTATCGCCGAAATCGAAGACGCCGCCTGCCTCTTCATCATCGGCTCCAACACCACGGAGGCCCATCCACTCATCGCCCACCGGGTTTTCGAGGCGAAGCGCAAGGGGGCGAAACTGATCGTCGTCGATCCGCGTCGGACCCAGATCTCCCTGCTCGCGAATCTGCATATCCGCCCCAATTTCGGCACGGATGTGGCGCTGATAAACGGCATGATGCACGAAATCCTTGCCAAAGGTTACCATAACGAACGGTTCATCGCCGAACGCACCGAGGGCTTTCCCGCCCTGCAGGAGGTGCTGCAGGACTACGCCCCGGAGGTGGCGGAAAAGATCTGCGGCGTGCCTGCCGAGTTGATTTGCAAGGCGGCAAAACTCTATGCCACCTCCGAACCGTCATCAATCCTCTACACCCTGGGGATCACCGAGCATTCGCACGGGGTCGACAACGTCAAGACCCTGGCCAACCTCGCCATGCTCACCGGCCAGATCGGCAAGCGGGCAAGCGGCGTCAATCCGCTCCGGGGCCAGAACAACGTCCAGGGCGCCTGCGACATGGGTGCCCTGCCCAATGTGCTTCCCGGCTATCAGCCGGTGACCGATCTCGCGGCGCGCCTGAAGTTCGAACAGGCCTGGCAGGCCCGGCTGCCGGAAAAGCCGGGCCTCACCATCCCCCAGATGATCGACGGGCTCATCGACGGTTCGCTGAAGTCGATGTTCATCATGGGCGAGGACACTGCCCTCAGCGACCCCGATACCCATCACATAACCCATGCCCTGAAGTCGGCGGACTTCCTTGTCGTCCAGGACATCTTCCTCTCGGAGACCGCCAAACTCGCCGATGTGGTGCTGCCGGCCGCCTGCTGGGCGGAAAAGGAAGGGACTTTCAGCTGCAGCGAGCGGAAGGTCCAGCGGGTACGCAAGGCGGTGGAACCTCCCGGAGAGGCGCAACCGGATTGGGTGATCCTCTCGCAGATCGCCAAGAGACTCGGTCTTCCCTTCGACTATGCTGAGCCCGAAGAAATCTTTGCCGAGATGGCCAGCTTAAGCCCGATTTACGGCGGCATCTCCTACGGGCGGATCGAGCGGCAGGACCTGCACTGGCCCTGCCCGACTCCCGACCATCAGGGCACACCCATCCTCCACCAGGAAAGATTCGGCCGCGGCCTCGGGCTCTTTGCCGGCATCGCCTACCGGCCATCGGAAGAACTACCGGATGAGGAATATCCCTTCTTCCTCACCACCGGACGGCATTTCGCCCATTACAACGCCCGGACCATGACCGGCCACTGCGCGACTCTCGCCAGGGAGTATCCCCGGGCCTTCGCCCAGATGCACGTCAATGACGCCGAAAAATTCGGTTTGCGGGAGGGCGATCCCGTCCGGGTCATCTCACGGCGGGGAGAGGTGGCAACGTGGGTCAGGACCGGCACGATTGTCCCGGAGGGAGCGATTTTCATGGATTTTCATTTCGCCGAGGCAAATTCCAACGTTCTCTTGGGAACCTCCCTCGATCCAATCACCAAGACACCGGACTACAAGGTCTGCGCGGTACGGATCGAAGCCCTGAAAAACTAGATCTTTCAGCAGCACGGGGAAGGTTACCGGTTCAGGCCTTCCCCCTGCTGTTACCTTTTTGCTCGTTTTGGCTTGTCCTGACTAGAAAAAGCCTCCTCAACTCGTCCATGACCACCAAAACCGGAGTTCCCCGCAACTTCTAACTTAGGCATCCTCTCTCTGTAAGAATGAGTCAGTTAGCGTCATCCCTGAGTATTTCTTTGACCAAATCTTCTCTCTGCTTTTGTATACAATCATTGCACACAATAAAATTTCACGAAAAGGAGATACAACAATGCACCTGATGAACAATGCTGTCCTCCGGGTCCCGAAACCCGTCAACGAACCACTCTATGATTATGCTCCAGGGTCGGAGGCGAGGATCCGCCTGAAGGCAGCACTGCAGGAAACTTCGGAAAAAACCATCGAAATACCGATAATTATCGCCGGAAAGGAAATACATACCGGCAATCTCGGCAAGGTCGTCATGCCCCATGACCATCGTCATGTCATGGCGAACTACCATAAGGCGGGACCGGAGGAAGTACAAAAAGCCATCGTTGCGGCGCTGGCCGCGCGCAAGATGTGGCAATCGTTCCGGTGGGAGGAACGCTGCGCGATCTTTCTCAAGGCCGCGGAGCTGATCTCCGGCAAGTACCGGTTCCAGCTCAACGCCGGGGCCATGCTTTCGGCAAGCAAGAGCGCCTATCAGGCGGAAATAGATGCCGCCTGCGAACTCATCGATTTTCTGCGCTTCAATGCCTACTACGCCCAGCAGATTTACCAGGAACAGCCCGAATCCTCCACAGGCGTCTGGAATTACGTCCAGTACCGGCCCCTTGAAGGTTTCGTTTTTGCTGTAACCCCCTTCAATTTCACAGCCATTGCCGGCAATCTGCCTACCGCCCCCGCCCTGATGGGCAATACCGTGGTGTGGAAGCCGGCCAGCAGTCTGGTTTATACCCCCTATTTATTCATGAAGATTCTAGAAGAGGCAGGCCTTCCCCCCGGGGTTATCAATTTCGTGCCAGGATCGGGCAGCAGTGTCGGCGATATCTGCCTTGCTCATCCCGACCTCGCCGGAATCCATTTCACCGGCTCCACTGCGGTTTTTCAGAAAATGTGGCAGACGGTAGGGCAAAATATCGGCGGATATCGAACCTATCCCCGCCTTGTAGGCGAAACCGGCGGCAAGGATTTCGTCTTCGCCCATGCGAGCGCCGATGTCGACCAGCTGGTTACGGCTCTGGTACGCGGCTCCTTCGAATATCAGGGACAGAAATGTTCCGCAGCCAGCCGGGCTTATATTCCCAGGAGCCTGTGGCCGGCAGTCAGCGCTGGACTCAAGACCGAAATTTCACGAATCAGGATGGGGGCCACCACCGATTTCCGCAATTTCTGCAATGCCGTGATCGATCGGGCGGCCTTCAATTCCATCAGCGAATACATCGACTCAACGAAGGTAAGCCCGGATGCCGATATCCTCATCGGCGGCAAATGCGACGACAGTGTGGGCTATTTTATCGAACCTACGGTCATCGTTGCCAAAAGACCTGACTTCAGGACCATGGTCGAGGAAATCTTTGGACCGGTCCTGACCGTTTTTGTCTATGAAGATGAAGACTTCGAACAGACCCTGGAATTGTGTGACAGATCGTCCATCTACGCTCTCACCGGCTCTATCTTTGCCAGGGATCGGCGGGTTGTCAGCCTTGCCCTGGCTCGCCTTGAAAACAGTGCCGGCAACTTCTACATCAACGACAAACCGACAGGAGCTGTTGTCGGCCAGCAGCCATTCGGTGGAGGCAGAGCATCAGGCACCAACGACAAGGCCGGCTCCATGGCCAACCTCCAGCGATGGGTTTCTGCACGGGTTGTGAAAGAGACATTTGTTCCACCTGCTAACTTCCACTATCCCTTTATGGATGTTGAGTAAGGACCGAGGAACTCCGGCCTTTGTCATTGTTGGTTATTCTCTGTAATTTTCGAGAAATGGGTGGATATCTAGAGATTGTTATGTACTCGTTGATGTCGCAAATAAGGAATTTTTCAAAAAATCATCAATCAGAAAAGGAGGAACAGGAAGTGATGAAAAAAAGAATTGTCTGGCTGGGAATGGTGTGTTTCATACTTTGTTGTACTGCAAGCGGCTTCGCTGCCGATAAGGTGCTCAAAATGTCAACAACGACAAGCACCGAAGCTTCAGGGCTTCTCGATGTGCTACTGCCCGAGTTTTTGAAGGATACCGGCATAGAAGTCAAAGTGATTGCAAAAGGGACTGGCGCTGCTTTGCGGGACGGAGAAGAAGGCAATGTAGATGTCATCTTCGTTCACGCCAAGGAACGTGAAGAAGAATTTGTCGCCAAGGGATTCGGGACCAAGCGCTATCCCGTCATGCATAACGACTTCGTCATCATTGGCCCGGCGCAAGATCCCGCCGGGATACAAGGTTTGACGGAGGCCGTCTCGGCACTCACCAAAATCGCCGCCGCGAAGGCTGCTTTTATTTCTCGAGGTGACGACAGCGGCACCCATACCATGGAACAGGCCCTCTGGCAGGCAACTGGACTACCGATCACTGAGCAGAATCAGAAAATCGTGAGCGAGGGGAAAGAGAAGGAAATCAAATACAGGATGCCTGCCGATTCGGCAGCTTGGTATATGTCAATAGGCCAGGGAATGGGCAAAGTGATAACTTTTGCCGAAGAAAAAGAGGCTTATACCCTTACCGACCGGGGTACCTATATCAAGATGAAGTACGGAAAAAAGCCTGGGGTTGCCCTGGAAATCCTCTGCGAAGGCGGAAACGATCTCGCCAACTTCTACGGGGTTATTCCGGTTAATCCCGCCAAGCATCCTCATGTAAGAAACGACCTGGCGATGCAGTTTGTCGAGTGGATCATTTCCCCGAAAGGCCAGGGGCTGATCGCGGGTTACACCCTCGAAGGCAAGCAACTGTTCTTCCCGGACGCAAAATAAGCAACCGAAAAGTGAAGTGTAGTAATCGAAGGAGGGGCTGCGAAGCCCCTTCGCTCTTAATTCTTGCTGTTCTGACATCCGTGGGTTCGATCCTGAAAGGCCTCAGGCAAGACTGCCAAAGCACATATCGGCCGATTGATCTTACTACAGACATGTCCTGATCAGGGTATGCGCGTCATGTTGCCGATGAAGATTAGGAAATTCCGACGAGGCAATACTCGACGACCCTTGTTAGCTCGGCCCGCCCTTCTGACTATTCCCTCAATTGGTTTTAAACGCCATTCTGTCCTAAATTCTGAGATGGTTCTAGGAGTCTGTCGGATTATAGCAATTTTTTCTCAGATCGAGGCGAACTCGGAAAAA
>OBJA01001455.1_pt1 | contig 16157 bp, 8 predicted proteins | sample 1519751 | NCBI WGS metagenome assembly OBJA01 (sample SAMEA3881238, study PRJEB22517) | soil metagenome | biome: lake sediment; feature: soda lake sediment; material: sediment, water from around vicinity | place: India | collected 2013-12-23 | depth 3 m | reverse complement strand
GAACTATTTCATCTTTGTGGTTTTTCACGATTTCGGCGATTTCATCAAAACCAAGCATACTGGCAAGCACAACCGGCTGTTCCTCGACGAGACCGCGACTCCAGTGGCACTGAGCCAGCACATGATCGTCAAGTTTGATTTCAACCTCTGTTGCTTGGACACCGATCCGGTTGACCTGGTTTCCGACAAGATCCCATGCGTCGAAAACAGAGCCGGCTTCATGAGAGGGAACACTTAAACGCACACTCGCCCCCTGTGTGTAAATCCGAATCATACGATCGAATCCATCTGCACGTTTAGCCAGATCAGGCGAGCACTGTATGACAGTCCCTGCAGTCAAACCCAGTGATTGAACATTCAGTACCCGTTGATGATCAGGCGCAGGTGAGACATCACAACCAAATTCAAAATAGAGCGAAGTGATGCGAGGTCTCTGATTCAACGGAAGCATCGGTGAATATGATACTTTGATAGTCAAATCCGACCAGATCGGCGGTAATGAAACTTTCTGCTTCATAGCTTCAGAGCCATCACCAAGAACCAGGTTGAGAATATCCTCTGAAGCTTTGCTAGGTTCACTGGCGTGAATTTCCCCGGAATCAAGCATGGTCCAGCTCCAAACTACCGGACTATCACTATACAAAGAATATAGTCCTTCGGCTTTTCGAATCATGCCAGTGCGGGCAGGATGCAAAGATATGATAATGTTATGAGTTGCGGGTAAGAGAGGTCCATCCGGATCGAACTCAATCTTTTTCAGGTTAACCTGTCTTAATCGTGATAGTTCCTGATCATTCAAAACCAATCCGTACCGGAGAGGATCGATAACCGCTTCACCCGTATCATTGAGCAGATCAATGACAGCAGGTGTCTGCGCGCTACTGAGGCCGAGTCGAAGTGGAATAGTCCTCTCATTAAAATTGAATTCCTTCAATAACCGGTTACGAACAGTATCTACATTCTTTTGGTAAAGTGGAATGAGCATCTCGACCTGTTGATTCAGTGAAGCCGCATCGAACCCTTGTTCCGGTTTTAAAAGGTCATTGACTTTATCTATCAGTTCACTGAGTTTCCAGTCGACGTTAATTGGTTTAAAAAGTGTGGTCTCATAGGCTTTAACCATGAGATAGAGATACCAGAGTAACGTCAAACGCGACTGTTGACCCATTTGCTGAATCAAACATGTGGTCTGGGGGTCTATTCTGCCGCTTTCTTTACCAAGCTGCTGATGCATAGTAGAAACTGCAGCGGCATTGGAAGTGATACTGGCATACCCCTCACCCAGCGACTGGAAAGCATTTACAAGATCATCGAGGAACACAGTTTTTCTCTGGTTAAGGGCGCGGATATCCTTGACAAGATTCCTCCACTCCTCACTTTCAGATTCCAGACGCTGCAACTCTGCTTCTACCTCCGCCTGAGGCACCTGCAAAGCCTTCAACCCCTGAGAAACCTGAGACAGGGCAGGTCCAAGTCCGTCACCGACCGTTGCCCAGGCAGAGGCTCCAGCTTTGGCGCTTTGCTGATCCTTAGGTAATGGGGCGTTTTTCTCTCCGGCGGCTTTCTTACCAGCTTCATTGGCTTTCTTTGCTGCCTCGCGCGCCTTTGAGAGGACATCACCCATTTTTGAAACAGTATCCGGAGCCTTTGTACCATCGTCACCAATGATATCAGTTGCCACACTTGCCAATGATCCAACCGTGCCAAGAGCAGGCTGGCCCACCGGAACTACCTGACATACCGCAGCAGCCATCTTAATGGCAAATTTGATCTGAGCCTTAAGCTGCAGATCATTCTGAGCCTTACTAAGGAGATCATTTCTCAAAATCTCCAGACGATTACTCATACCATTGAGTTCCTGTTCGAGTGAATCGATACGGCGCATCAAATCACGAATTTTGCTTTCTGAGGAAATCACCTGATCTGCAGCCTGCCGCGTCTCCTCATTTAAAATGGCAATGGTTTCATCCAAGACTTTAGCAGCTTCCTTTGCATCACGCTCTTTAGCATCGATCCAGCCAGCCAGCAGAAGAACATAAAGCGCTCGCCGTGTTTCCTCAGTATATATCTTGATTGTCCCCCGAAGAGAGAGCAACGGAGTGTAGCCAGCAGCATTGCCGAAATAATCAAGATGAGCACGCAGGCGCTGCAACATGATAGCAACTTCACTCTGAGCCGATGTCCACAACGCAAGGTTGTCGTTCCAGATTTTGTCATTGGGAATCGCAAGCGCGAGGGCTTTCTCGTACGACACAAGGAATTTTTCTACATTCTCCCGATCCCCCGCCAAAAAGAGATCTCGAGAGTATTCGAGCGCCTTCAGAAGATTCAGAGGATGCAGCCAGGCGTTGGGAGCGTCAATGATAACCGGCATTGGAGTGTTTCCCGCTCCATGGGGCGCGGGCTGGGCTCTGACATCAATTCCTTTTACCGTTTTGTTGGTACCAAGATTAGCCACCTTGTTAGTGGCATTGGATGTGCCGAACAGGTTTTCCCATAGTTTTACCTTGTATTTTGCACATTCGCTCGGCTGCCCGGGAGCACCGCCCCAGTAATCCCGTTCTTTAGCTCCTGCCTGACCACAGCTGTTTTTGAAAACCGGAATAAGCGCTGCGAGATTGGTGGTGAGGCCGCCTCCATCTCCCCCGTCACCCGGGATACCCGGGGCTATGGCATTACCCCCGTTTTCGGGAAATGAGTTTTCACCCATGTAGTTTGGACCTTGGATTCTGGATGCAGCCCAGCGCCACTCGTAGTCAATATAGACAGCTGCGGGATTAAAATTGATTGTGGCCTTGCTTGTCGATATCCCGCTATCTTTGATTGAAAAAGAGACGCTTGACCAAGCCCTCATACTTTTACCGGCCTTTCCATCCAGACCCGCTCCGGGATCCTGACCTCGTCCACCAAAGGCACTCAACCGAGGTCGCGAATCTCCGGAAGGCTCTATTTCCGAGACAAAGAATTGAAACGAACCGGCTTTTCTTCCACAAGCGCCGTTCTTTCCGGGAGTCGATCCGCTTGCGCTCTGTGCCTTAAGAACTGCCCAGGGAAGAGGGGAGGTGTTAATGGCCGCATCGGCGGTTGCCCAAATCAGACGACGAGCAAAGATTGTCACATCGGTTTCAGGTGAGGACAGCTCGCCATGGATTTCAAGGGTATCGCAGCAGATTTGCAGCGAGCGCACCAGCACTCCGGGGTTGAGAGGGTCAAGTGTATGAGTGGCTCGGTCAATATGAATCGCTTCCCAAATTCCGTTGGGATTGCCTTTTGCCAAAACGATGTGTACCCCGACAACTGTAATATTCTGTGTTTCATCCTGATTCCTCGTTGTGAACTTCTTTAGGTACAGTGTACTGGTGGCCAAAGGTTTCTCGGGATTGGACTCAAGGAACGTCTGCTGCGGGCTCACGTTTGAGAGATCAACAATTTCGTTTACGTTCATTAATTTCTCCAGTGTTTTTATGATGTGAGTACAAGTGGGTTAACGATAATCTTAAACGCCTGAAATCTGAATACCCCGGCTCTAATCACTCATTTCGCACCTCCCTTGCATTTAAAGTCAGCAAAGTCCCGTGACGGTAAAGCTGACAGGTAATTAATCTTTGTAATTCTACATGTAATATAGGTATTGATTACGGCGTATCAAATGTTTACTTGTTTTTAGGAACGTAAGCATCATACACTATAGCAGTACAGTGGTGTTCCGAACTTTTTTCCGGTAATTTCATCAAAACACCAGTTAATCCATTTCGCAATGGATACCTGAACGATAGCAGAATCTTTGGGGTATTCTTCGGGACAGGGCGGTTAATTGCGATTCAGGCAAAGAGTAAGAGTAGATATTTTTAACAAGATCAAACCAGTATTGCATTACCCACTCTCTTCTGGTTACAATTTTTCTATAATTTTTTTCCATCACATTAAAAATTATGGCGTAAATAGCTTTTTAACCTTATATTATGGTTACATAGAAATTACATCAATGGCACTACTCACTCTTAAAGGAGTATTTATGAAGCCCACTTATTTTCATACATTTACCTGGTTCGCTGTCTGCATCATCTTTTTTGCAGGTTCGATCTGCGGCCAGGATCTCTGTCAACCGGTAGGATGGGCGACGCTAAACGGGGGTGTCACAGGGGGCGGAAGTGCAACGCCGATTACCGTTTCAACTTATAATGAGTTGAAAACCGCTCTGACATCCAGCTCCCAGAAAGTAGTCTATGTAAGCGGCACCATTATCTTTCCATCTGCAGGAAGAATTACCATTCAGGATCAAAGCGGCAAATCTATCATAGGACTCCCCGGCTCAAAGCTGATTTCCGAAGATCAAACCAAAAGTGGTTCCGGCATATTCTATATGAAACGATGCACCAATTTTATCATGCGGAATCTGGTTTTTGAGGGACCTGGGGCTTACGATGTCGATGGATACGACAATCTTTGTATTGATAATTGTCAAAATTTCTGGGTGGATCACTGTGAGTTTCATGATGGAGTTGATGGGAATTTTGATATAAAAAACATGTCTGATTATATCTCTGTTACCTGGTGTACATTCAGCTATGAGAAACCACCCCGGGCGGGTGGATCAGGAGGGTCCAATGATCACCGTTACTCCAATCTGATCGGCTCCTCTGATGGAGCATCGGGTGATGAGGGAAAACTGAATGTTACCTTTTATTTCTGCTGGTGGGGAGAGGGATGCAGGGAACGGATGCCCCGGTTGCGTTTCGGAAAACTGCATATGGTAAACACGCTTTTTTCCAGCAGTGTTTCAAACCATTGCATCAGGGCCGGTTATAAGGCGAACATCTATGCAGAGGGTAATTATTTCGATAATCAGCGCCTCCCCATTGATGAGTTCGATAACAATTACACCGGGATAAAAGCAGTCAACAATGTCGGTCAGGCCAATATGACAAAGGGTACCCCCTTTACTCCATCATACACCATTCCAGTCCTCGCTGCTGAGGACATCGTAACACCGATCAAGACCTGTGCAGGTGCAAAACTGCCTGATCCCACCGGATGCTCTTCATGTGGTGGTCCAGTAAACCGGAGTCCCACAGTAAACATCACTGCACCATCTGAAAACGCCTCTTTCGATGCACCCGCTATGATAACCATCAGCGCGAATGCACATGATCCTGACGGCTCCGTTTCCAGGGTTGATTTTTTTGAGGGTACAACATTGCTAGGTAGCGATAATTCCGCGCCATTTTCATTTGCCTGGTCAAACATTTCTGCAGGTACCTATACCCTGACTGCCAGGGCTACCGATAACAATGGCGCAACTGCAGTTTCATCACCGGTTACAATAATTGTCATTGACCCCAATCTCCCATCACTCCTTTCTACCGCCAACACGACCCAGTCTGTAACACAGGGAGCAGCCATAGAGCCGATTGTTTTCACCTGGAGTGGAGCTGCAACAGATGTGACACACACAACACTTCCCGACGGGCTTGCTGCATCGAGAGATGGTACAGAAAAGACACTGACGATCTCCGGATCACCGGTTGAAGGCGGGTCATTCAGTGTGTCCACAGTTGGGGGAAGCCCTGGGGTTACGATACAAGTATCGGTTTCGATACAGATTCCCGGACAGGTACTTGCAAACTGGTACCCCTTCCAGGAAAACCCAGTCACGCTTCCGTTTGTAACTCTTACCGATGCATCGGTTGAAACCGACTATTATGATCAGACAAAACCAGCCAATGGTGTCGCGTATACCCCGGGAGCCGCACGGCTCAACAAGGGGACAGGTAGCATGACTCTAACCCTGCGATCTCTTGATGTTTTAAAGGTTCGCTGGTATGCTACCGGAGGAAGAACGTTGCGAATTACCTACGGGCCTCAGGGCACAGAGAATATCTGGAATTCTCCAATACAATATGAAAGCGGTGCTTCAGAGTTCGATCTTACCACCATGATCCCCTCGCTGGTTTCTTCCGCACCAATCAAAGTCATCATAATTAATAACAGAACAGACGGCGGTTCGTTGAATATTCACGATCTCTATGTAGAAGGTACTACAGATAATCCAACCCAAACCTCTTTCAGGATAGCAAAAACAAACCATAATAGCGGCTTCGGATTTGTGAATACTGGAAAAACAATCCAATGTGATCCGGAATACCTATCTTTGATGCAATCAAAGCAGCCTGTATCAATCGTGAATGTACTGGGAAAGACAATCATGACCGGTACGCTCTCCCCGACTATCGACATAAGCACATTGCAGCATGGTATTTATTTCCTGAAAACGGGTGTATATACCTGGAAATTCATGAAGCGATAACACAACGATTTACTTTGATGTTGGAGGGGGACAGGCGAAAGGGCGCACACATACAGCGCCCTTTTTTGTAAATAACGAGCCGGCAACTCCTCCCACACAACACGATAGGTAGCTCACTGATTCGATTTCCTGCTTACACAGTAAACCCGTTAAGGATAGTATATTGCTGTTATACAGCGCGTGTGTAATACATGAGCACCTGAACCGGCCACCCTGGGGAAAAGAAAACATGAAATGTGTAATCGTTACCATTGTATGCACTTGTGCTATCCTCTCAGCAGACACGATCACTACACCTATCCGGCAGTTCGGTTACGGACAGTTGCTGCGGACTGTTCTCTCTCCGGGAGGTCGCCAGTACCTTACCGAGTCTATTGATGGCAAAGTGCGACTCTGGGATGTTGAGTCCAGCCGTATGCTGCGTCAATTCTCTGTACCCGGAATCTGTTTTGATCTTCAGTTCTCAGCGGATGAATCAAGAATACTCACGATTTATTATGAAGGGGCACTATGGGATCTGGAGACCGGTAAAAAAATCCCCACTTTTCCCGGGCATAAAAAAGCCATAGAAACAGGGGTGTTTTCTGCAGATGGATCAATGGTACTCACTGGATCTATGGATCGCACTGCCAGACTCTGGCATGCACATACCGGTGAGGAAATTCGGGCCTTCACAGGGCATACCGGCAGCATTTTCTCAGCAGCTATATCTCCTGACAACACACTCATTATCACCGGCTCACGGGACAGTACCGCTATACTATGGGATGCAAAAACAGCACAAAAAATTGCCTCTTTGACAGGACATCAAACCGAACGGGTCGTCGTTGCCTTTTCCCCCGATGGTTCCCGGGTCGTGACCGGATCAGGAACAACAGCACATGTCTGGAGCGCACATGGAAAACTCTCCCACACCTTTCCCGACCACGATCGGGATATTCGTTCGGTGGGATTCTCTCCTGACGGATCTGCAGTTATCACCCGTGGTGATTACCGTACCAGATTCTGGAACCTTGCAACAGACACACTTTCTTTATCACTGAACAGGGGATTTCTCTTCACCCCGGATGGTTCAAAATATCTCTCGACTGTTGAGCCAGGACACAAAGAGATCTGGATCTTCAGGAGTATCGATAGTTTCATCAAGAAAATTCCATCACATGGTCAGGAGATCAAGTCAGTATCATTCAATGCAAATGGAGAGCTAGCTCTTGTAAGGTTTGCAGATGGCATCATCAAAATCTTCAACACCAGAACAGATTCACAGATAAGCGAACTGAGAGACCATGCATTCCTGGTACGATCAGCAGCTTTCTCTACAACTGAATCGGAAGTAATCATCGGGAGTACCGAAGGCCATCTTTCACTTCGGGATATCGGTTCTGGATCTGTTATCTGTGTTTTTCACAATTCCACAGGAAGGAATGACCCCATTACTACCGTGGCTATGTCACCGGATGGATCAAAACTCTTTGCTGGAAAAAACTACTGGAGCGATATCTGGGATGTACATACGGGTAAATTGCTCCATTCCATACGGAGCATCTGCTGCTGCACAGGAGAGATAAGAAAAGCAGTCTTTTCCCCTGATGGACTTTTAGTCGGGGCAGGAGCGGGAATGACTGGTGTGATGTTCTGGAGTACGGAAACCGGTAAAGACACACTTCACCTTGATGATAATCAGGGTGCTCTCAGATCGATACAGTTTTCTGGGGATGGTTCCCAGGTAATGACCAGCGCCGAGTATGGGACGAGTAAGGTATGGGATCTGAAACAAAACAGGGTAGTGCACACCTATAGCAGAAAAGGGCGCAAAACACTATTCACTATGATTTCTCCCGACAGATCAACGGCTCTGGTTGTCCGTGGAAATGGGAAACATTACTTATACGATGTCAAAACAGGCAGGAAAAATTACCTCGTCACCAACTCCGGGTGGAACGAATTCAATGTCTCCTGTTTCTCTTCCGATAGCAAACTGCTGGCTGTAGGTCTGGGCAGTGGTGGAGTAAAAGTCTGGGATATCAATGGAAAAGAGATACGTGAATTTCATGGTTACACCTCATCTATACGGTCTATTATTGATGTCTCTTTCTCTTCTAAGCAGAAGCAACTGCTTGCTGTATCGCAAGGTGGAACCGCTATGGTATGGGATATTTCAGATATCTCCACATCTACGGTCAACCCCGTTACAGTGCATCGGAACATGTTCGGTAGAATCATCTCCAGACTTCTTTCCTTATTCAGGTATCTTTTTTCAACTACTGAGTCGTGGATCTTCGGTTAAAAAAACCATTTTCCAGGGCCAAACACCTCTTTTCTCTGTATGACTAACGAGTAATCTTTTTATGCCATACACATTTGCCAGTCATTACTGCAAATCAAGACATTAACATGCCAGTTCACCAGCGATTCATTTATCCGATTCCGATAGCTGTGTCGAATTCAGAACAGCTTTCTTTTTCGGGCCGGTAACGGTTTCGATGTTGATAACAGGATAGGTGGAGATAGTCAACAAGCTGCTGCAGTCTCCATCTATTATTATTTCTTGATAAAAATCCCGAATGTCGCCCCAATAGAAAACTTTTATAGCATTCTGTCTGCAACACAATTATTTTTGAATCAGGGATGTCTGGTGGCTCAGCAAAGGAATCCCCCATGAGTAACACTATCATTGTTATTCTCCCGGATAAGGATTCTGAAGAATCACGAATTCAGATCGAAACCTGTTTATTGCAGTATGACTACAAAATCATCTACACTCCGCTTGAACAGTACCGTGATACTGTAACGTCACTCAATGAAAAGAAGATATCAGTTATCATCGATTGTGATGGAAAAAACTTCCAAAATCCTGTTTTCACTGAATATTTGCAATCAATTCAGCATCCAATAAAAGAGCCATCTTTACTTACAATCTGTACGTTTCCGGTTTCTTATGACTACCAGGAAACCATAATGAGAATCGGCAGTGACATTCTGATACGGCCGTTCAGTGCTGAAGAACTTGCTTTGAAACTGCACAAACTCTCCAGGATACAAACAGGTGGCACACAGGACCAAAAACGTTCTGATGTTAATCTAAAAAAGATAGTTGGAGACGACCCGACATTTAGAGGAGAAATAGATAAAATCCCTGTGATTGCTTCCTGCGATGCCGCAACTCTCATTGAAGGAGAAACCGGTACCGGAAAAGAACTGATTGCCAGGGCAATACATGCATTGAGTGACCGCAACGAAAAACCCTTTATCGCTGTCAATTGTGGTGCCATTCCGGTTGAGCTGGTTGAAAATGAACTGTTCGGGCATCACAGGGAGGCTTTTACAGGAGCTAACTCACAACGCCATGGTCTTATACACGAGGCAAATGGAGGGACGTTGTTTTTTGATGAGATTGACGCTCTGCCGCTGGTTGCACAATCAAAATTACTCCGTTTTATCCAGGAAAAAGAGTACCGCCCCCTGGGCTCATCAAAAAATGTAACCGCTGACATACGTATCATCTCCGCCAGCAATCAAAACCTTGAAAAATTGTCCGAAGCAAAAGCTTTCAGAACCGACCTTTACTACCGGCTCAATGTCCTGAAAATATCACTTCCTCCCCTCCGGAGCCGTCCTCAGGATATATTCAAACTCTTTTCCATGTTTATTCTTAAACACGCCGAAAACCGTTCTGTTGCAGTACCGCAGATATCTCATGCCACTATGAACTATCTTTCAAAGCACAACTGGCCAGGAAACGTCCGGGAGCTCGATAATGTCGCTGAACGAGCGCTTGTCTATTGCCATGGGAAAACGATTGAACCACGACATTTGAACCTGCCGGGGCTGCAATCTGCTATCCTTGAAGCAAAAACACTTAAAGATGCAAAAAGCCACCTCATATCCCGGTTTGAACAGAATTATATAACAGACCTGCTAATCCTTCACAAAGGCAATATCACCCAGGCAGCAGAAGCTGCAGGAAAGAACAGGCGGGCGTTTTTTGAGCTGATGCGCAAATATAAAATCGAAAAGGCAATTACTTTGCCTCCGTCATAAACTGCCTTGCCATTTTTCAGGTAATGTTGCTATAGAGCTGGTACTGACAAATCCTGCAGCTGCCTTTTTTTCACGCCTGATCAAACCTATTCAAATGAAAACTCATCCATTCTCATAGAGTTACATTTCAGAGAATATACCTTTTCCACTTACATCGTAATAACCAGACCTGCGTGGCGACTATCCAAACCGGACAAATTTATCCTGCTGATTTATGGTAAACAGGTGTTTCTCATCTGATCGTGGACAAAAACAACCACCCTACTATGCCTGAGAGATCAATTGAGCCTTTTTATTTTCGGCACATTTCTTGTTAAACGTTCCTTGCATGAACATGAGAGATCATTTTGTAACCAGACTTTCTTTTTACGGACAATTTGTCGATTATCTGACACGGGAAACGGTTCCAATGGGAACATACAATATTACTTGTTCCACAAGAAAAGCAGACGCGATTTACAAAAGAGATGGATACTTCGTATTCCACGATTTTCCCGTTTCAATAAGTCCCTATCTGTTTGAGGTCAATGCAGGCGGATATCGCCCAAGAGGACTTGAAGTGCAGTTACCCGGACCAGTGCCTGTCGAAATTACCTTCAACGGTGAAGACGAAGAATATTTTACTGTGAATTTTATCGATTCATCTTCAAACCGTATCGATTTTGATCCCATTCCTTTCTTGCCTGTCATTTTGAGCGGTGCAGACGTTTTCGGACCTGCCGGTTTTACTGCAACCCTTGCCCAGCCTGTCGGTGGCAGCGGTGTTACTACCGCATTCCTGAACTCAACTATCGGGCTTGCCACTGGAAACCTTATCCGTATCAGGCGCAGCAACAGCATGGTATTGTTCCCCAATTGGACATATCGTTTTGATGAACCCGTAACCACTCTTTACATTACGGTCCTCGACAGCTCTCCTGAGGAGCATCCTGTAAAACATGCCCGAATCGAATTACTCGAAGTCAATGGAAATCCTGTTACCAGCCAATCTGTCGGAAGTTTGACTTTGTACACAGCTGATGTTGGTTCTCCAATGCCTCATATTCTTGGAACATTCAGTCAAATTGTCCATTTCACCGATGCACGGGGAAAAGGACTCATTTTTTTCCCTGTTCATGTCCCGGTTACCAGTGTCCTGATTCAGGTGAGTCATCCGCTGTTTATAACCCAAACATCTCTTATCACACTTGAGGTAGCTGCAAATATTTTTCAAACCGTTTCGCTCGTCCATATATGAATAGAAGGAAGAATCGATCATGGCCACAGAAAGTAATAAAGTATTCATGAGAAATTGTTCGAACGTTCCTCAGAGTCTGCGATTACCGGGAAAGTCGATAGTGCTGAAGCCCGGAGCTATAATGGAAATTGACACGGCGCAACTCAACATTAGGGAAGTCGCTCTGCTGCTGGAGGACCGGCAGCTAACCATTATTTCCGACACAGCAAAAAAACACCACATTCAGTATCAGACCGCTCTGAAAAAAAGTAAAAACCGGCAGCCTGAGAAATCGACTGCGCGAAAGTCGACAAAAAAAACCAGTAGCGCATCGTCTTTAAGCGCATCTGGTGATTCAAAATTGAGGGATACATCGACAGAACCACAATCGTAAGTAAACCTGTTTATATCGAGTTACTACTTCTATAAAGGAGGCATATGCCCACCTATTTAACACCCGGAGTCTATGTAGAAGAAATTTCTTCAGGCAATAAACCGATAGAGGGTGTCAGCACTTCGGTTGCAGCTTTTGTCGGGGTAACCGAAAAAGGACCTGTTGCAGAACCGGTATACATAACCGATTTTGCAGAGTTTGTCAGGGTTTTCGGGGGCCCGATCCAGGTTGTACCCGGTTCACAGGAACACTATCTTTACTATTCAGTACGGCAGTTCTTCACTGAGGGCGGAACGAAATGTTTCGTTGTACGCGTAGTCCATTACGGAGCCATTGATGATCCACTCAGTAGTACCGCAGTCAGGTCTTCAAATACGTTCGATGGTCTAGAGGAAGATGGCACAACGAGTGTTTCTCCGGCAATCAGGGTAACTGCAGCTAATCCTGGTGTCTGGGGTGACGGGCTTGAAATTCAGATTGAAAACAATAGTGCTTTTTCATTGCTGCTTGGAGCTGATCTATCCGGTGGTCCTGCGGTCAACCAGATGACGTTACTGGACAATCAATATGTCCGTGTCGGCTCCATCCTCCATCTGGTACGGGAGATTACGGGACTTGTTCGAAGTATCGATGCCGCGACAGGTGAAATCACTTTTGAACCAATGCGAACCGGTCCCAATTACTATGCAGCACCACCGTCGATCACTACAGGCATGACCGTATTTACTCCAGATTATAAACTTCAGACGACAGCGACGGTCGCCGCGCCTGTTACCGCCGATGAAAGTGTGGTCACCAGTCCTATTACTCTCGCGTCGGTTCAGCGTGCAGATGGTGAACTTCTTAAGATCGGTGATGTGATCAATTTCATCAATGTTCAGGAGATTCTTCTGGAAGTAACCCGGATAGATTACGGCACTGTTCCCGGGGTCGGCAGAGTGATGATTGTCGATACGGTACAGAGCATACCGGGAAATTACGAACGAGATACAAGCAGAGTGTATGCCCGTGATTTTGACATTCTGCTCAGGCGGGGGATCGATGAGATCGAGCGTCATACACACCTCTCACTTTCCGAATCCGATGATTCCGGTTTTGTTGAAAACCGTCTGGCACCTAAACAATCTCCTAACATATCGGTTGCAGTTTTAGGACCATCGGCCCTAATCATGTCCGATACTTCATATACCGCTCTTGCGGGCGGAAACAATGGCCTCACCGGGTTAACTGACGCTGATTTTGTTGGCAGTGCCATAGTTGGTTCTGGCCTGCATGGACTTGACAATGTTAAGGATGCCAGTATTCTGGTTGTTCCCAACGCTTCAGTCCTGCTCTCCCAGAGTTGTGTTGCCTACTGCGACCTTCGTAAAGACCTTTTTTACATAATGGATTATCATAGTGGCGCAACGATTCCCATTCAGGACTACCCCGGTTTCTCTTCCAGTTATACCGCACTTTATTACCCGTGGATTCTGATGAATGATGTCATTACAGGGAAGAAAATTCGAATACCTCCATCAGGCGCCATTGCCGGCACCTATGCCTATACCGATACAAGAAGGGGTGTTCATAAAGCGCCAGCCGGTATCAATGAAGGGTATCTGGATTCTGCGGTTGGTATAGAGCGAATTATAACCAAAGGAGAAAACGATCTCCTCTACCAGCGGTCAATCAATTGTATTCGAAAGATGCCCGAGGGAATTCTGGTCTGGGGAACCAGGACGCTGAGCGCTGATCCTGAGTGGAAATATATCAATGTCCGAAGGTTGTTCATTTTTCTCGAACAATCGATAGAACGGGGAACCCAGTGGGTGGTTTTTGAACCCAACGACACATCTCTCTGGGCTACTATCAGACGCAATGTTTCTGCATTTTTGAGAATTCAGTGGCGAGATGGCAAGCTTGCGGGCCTTAAAGAAGAGGAAGCTTTCTTTGTCCAGTGCGACGAGACAACCAACCCGCCTGAAATTGTGGATGCCGGGCAGGTAGTCACACTGATTGGTGTTGCACCTCTGAAACCCGCCGAATTTATCGTATTTCGCTTTCAGCAAATGGCAGGAAAAACCTCTGTATAAAGGAATAATTTTATGGCTGAATATCTGTCCCCTGATGTTTTCATTGAAGAAATTCCCTCTGGATTGAAACCCATTGAAGGGGTGGGAACTTCAACAGGCGCTTTTATAGGACATGCTGAAAAAGGTCCATTCGGTGTAGCGATTCCGATAAACAACTTTTCTCAATATGTCAAACATTTCGGCTCCTTTTTCGACAGTGGTTTCCTTCCTTTTGCCGTAAAGGGTTTCTTTGACGAAGGAGGGACCGGATGTTATGTCGTCCGCACCTGTCATTATGCGGTTCCCGGCGGATCCCCCCCGGGAACCCCTCCATCCCCGGCAGCAGTCGCGAGTTTTCAGGTATTACAAAATACCACACCTTCCGATGTCCTCAGAGTGGAGGCGCTCACTGCAGGTGAGTGGGGAGATGCTATTGGTATTGTGATTACCCATGGAGGGACTGATCGACTGAATATCGAAGTGCGGTATAAGGGAAATAGTGTCGAAAGGTATCTCGATTTAATTATGGATGCATCCAGTGCCGACTGGATCGAGAGAAGGATAAATGAAGTATCCGATTATATCAAAGTGACTGACCAGTCTACGACACTGGCAGTTTCTGTTGCTGCACGACGTCCTGTACCTACAACAGGAACCCTGTTTCTGGCCTCGGGTGACAACGGTCTGGTTGATAGTACCACTGGAGTACCGATCACCGTTACTTCAGATTACGTAGGGGACAGCGCGTTGCAAAATGGTATACATGCCCTGGATATAATCGATGCCGTCAATCTGGTGGCTGTTCCCGATGCACCGGGACGTGATGTTCACATTCAGGGAATGAGTTATTGTCAGAACAGAAAAGACTGTTTTTATATTGCAGACAGTCAGCAGACCATTGTCATTGCCGATGATGTTGTGCACTATAAGCTCTCACAAGGTGCTTACAGTGGTGGAAATGCATTCAATTCTACCTATGGAGCACTGTATACGCCATATGTCAAAGTACTCGATCCTCGCAACGGGAAACCAATCGCCATACCTCCATCAGGCCTTGTGGCCGGACGATTCGCAGGTGTCGATTCTTTACGGGGAGTTCATAAGGCGGCTGCGGGTATTATCGACGGAAGACTTCGAAGTGCAGTGGATGTGGAATTTGAATTTTCCGATGCGGATCAGGCGAAACTGAATCCCCTTGGGATCGATGTTATTCGGAAGATATCCGGTGTGGGAAATGTACTTTGGGGAGCCCGTACGGTAAGTGCCGATCCGGAGTGGCGCTATATAAATGTTCGGCGGTTGTTTCTGTTTCTTGAGGAATCTATTCTGAAAGCAACTAAATGGACTGTTTTCGAGCCTAATGGACCGACTCTCTGGAAAGATATCGTTCGTAATGTTTCAGCCTTTCTTCGAATACAATGGAAGGCCGGCGCCCTGACCGGCGTCAAAGAGGAACAGGCTTTTTTTGTAAAGTGTGACAGCGAGACAAATCCGCAGGAATCGATCGATGCAGGACGTGTCATCACCGAGATAGGCGTTGCACCATCAAAGCCTGCAGAATTTGTCATCTTCCGAATCTCCCAGTTTTCGGGAGGATCGTCAATTGAAGAGTAACTTTAAACATTTCATAACCACAGGAGCCACGTATGGCCAGAAGAGATATTGACCCCCTGCTTTCATTTAACTTCACCGTAGAGACCGGCGGTGTTCTTCAGGCATATTTCAATGAGTGTACCGGTTTGAACTCGGAAGTGCAGCCGGTTGAATATCGCAATGGTAATGAACCGGCAACAATGCGTAAAATCCCCGGACTTGTTAAATATGGTAACATCACCTTGAAACGAGGCCTCACCGAGAGTACAGATTTCATTGAATGGATTCAGAAGGCAATCGACGGGGATGTGGAACGGATCGATCTTTCGATCATTGTTACCAATGATCTCAAGGAAGAGAAGTACAGGTACAACCTTCAGGGCGCCTGGCCTTCAAAATTCGTCGGCCCTGATCTCAAGGCCGGAGATAACTCTGTTGCCATGGAATCACTTGAAATTGTATGTGAAGGAGTGCGTAAAGGATGAGCCTGCAAATTGAATACGATTTTGTTTTGCCCAAAGGGTATGTAGATAAAGACGGTAACCTGCATCG
>OBJA01001454.1_pt1 | contig 16159 bp, 12 predicted proteins | sample 1519751 | NCBI WGS metagenome assembly OBJA01 (sample SAMEA3881238, study PRJEB22517) | soil metagenome | biome: lake sediment; feature: soda lake sediment; material: sediment, water from around vicinity | place: India | collected 2013-12-23 | depth 3 m | reverse complement strand
GGAGCTGGTGCGGGAAAGGAATATCGGCGTGGTGCCGCTGACCATCAGGATCGACGGCCGGGAGTATCGGGACGGCCTCGATATCTCTTCCCGCGAATTCTACCGCCTGCTGCGGGAGACCAAGTCCCATCCGACCACCGCGCCGCCCACGGTGGAGGACTTCCACCGGCTCTTCGAGGACAACATCGCCGGCAGGGACATCCTGGGTATCTTCATCTCCCGGGGAATGAGCAAGACGTACGATCTCGCGAGCCAGGCGATGCGCGGCAACTTCAATGCCTATCTGCGCCGGCGTCGCGCCAACCCCGCCATGCCAGGCCAGTTTCGCATCGAGCTCATCGACAGCCGCCAGGTTTCCATGGGGTCGGCGCTCCTGGTCCTGGAGGCCTCAGACAGGATCAGGGACGGCTGGCCGCTGGCCAAGGTCAAGAGCCATGTTGAAAGCCTCATCGAGGAGGTGCGGGTCTTCTTCATGGTGGACAACCTCGACTATCTGGCCCGCGGCGGGCGGATCGGCCGGGGCGCCGCCCTTCTCGGCAACTTCTTCGGCTTCAAGCCGATCCTCGGCATGACCGGGGGCGGCGTCGACGCCAAAAGCCGGACCTTCGGCGGGGGGCGGGCCCAGCGCAAGCTGATCGACTATATGAAGGAGGATCTGCAGGGCCGCGCCACCGCCATCCGCATCGGCATCTGCCACGCCGATGCGGCGGCCAAGGCCGAGACAGTCGGCAGAATGGTCGAGGAGGCCTTTCCCGGCCAGGAACTGATCGTCTCCTACTTCGGCCCGACGGTCGGTTCCCACCTCGGCCCCGGCGCGGTGGGCGTCGCCTGGCTGCCGAGATTCTGATTGTGCTGCCTGACGGCAAGCTGGGAAATCCAATTCGGGACGCTGGAGCGTGGGAACGATCAAAGGGCGCCCGCTTTACGAAAAAATGGCGGCGAACACGCCGTGTTCACGCAGGATATTCAGGCCGATGAGCCAGAGGACCAGTCCGCCGGCGATTTCGGCCCAGGAACTCAGCCAGGTGAGTCGAGCGACCCGCTTGCCGAGGTGGAGCCCGGCGATGGTGAAGATCCCGGCGACGATGCCGATGACGATGGCCGGGGTGGTGATGGACACCTGGAGCATCGACAGCGACAGGCCGATGGCCAGGGCGTCGATGCTCGTCGCCACCGAGAGCATGACCAGCGTCATGCCCTTGGTTGAATCCTTCCTGGGCTTCGGTTCTTCCTCGTCGCCGGCCCGAACGGCCTCCTTCAGCATGTTCCCGCCGACCAGGGCGAGCAGGGTGAAGGCGATCCAGTGGTCGTAATCGGCCAGGTAGCCCTGCACCGAGGCGCCGAGACCCCAGCCGACGACCGGCATCATGGCCTGAAAGAGGCCGAAATGCCAGGAGAGCCGGAAGGTCTGACGGAAGCTGACCTGCCGCAGGGTCACGCCGGTGGCGATGGCCACGGCGAAGGCGTCCATGGCGAGCGCCACGGCGATTCCCAGGATGGTGAGTGTGTTCATGTCGAGGTTCCGGTAAGGCTGACGGAGAGCCTCTATTTAACAGATGGGGCGGCCGGGGAGCAAGCGGTATCGGGGCGGGGGCGGCGGCCGCCGCCCCATCTTTTCACTTGGCCGAGTGCAACGCCTGGTCGAGGTCGGCGATGATGTCGGTGGGGTGCTCGGCGCCCACGCAGAGCCGGATCATATTGCCGGGGATGCCGGCCAGGGCCCGGCCCGCCTCACCCTGCTGCTGGTGGGTGGAGATGGCCGGGATGGTGGCGACGCTCTTGATCCGGCCCAGGTCGGTGGCCCGCCAGATGCGCTGCAAGCCGTCGAAGACCTTGCGGGTCTTCTCCACGCCGCCCTTGACGCAGAAAGACAGCAGGTGGCCGTAGCGGTTGACCGGCCGGTTGTACTGGTCGTCGTGCTCGGCATCCACCAGCCACATGTAGCGCTTGGCCAGCTCGTGCAGCGGGTGGCCGGGCAGACCCAGGTACTGGACGCTCTCCACGCCTGGGTGTCCCGAAAGGTACTCGGCGATCTTCTCGCTCGACCGGCTCATCAGGTCCATCTTGGAGCGGATGGTGCGCATGTCGTTCAGGGCCATGACCGCCTGCAGGGGATGGAGGTTGGGGCCGAAGTCGCGGTTCTGCAGGTATTTGACGGAGAGGGAAAAATCCTCCTTGAGCTGATCGTCGTCGATGTTGGTGACCAGGTTTTTGCGGGCGATGACCGCGCCGCAGATGCCGAAGCCGCTGCTGGTGAGGCTCTTGGTCACCGACTGGACCACGATGTCCGCACCGTGGCAGATGGGGCGCAGGAGCGCCGGGGTCGCCACCGTCGAGTCGCAGATCAGCGGCAGGTTGTGGCTGTGGGCGAGGTCGGCCACCGCCCGGATGTCGAAGAAGCCGAGCTGCGGGTTGCTGGGCAGCTCGCCGTAGAGGAAGCGGGTGTTCCTGTCGATCTTCGACGCCCATTCCTCGAGGTTGGTGGCGTCCTTCACCCACCGGCACTCGATGTTCCGCTCCTGCATCAGGCGGACGGTGAACTGCTGGAAGGTGCCGCCGTAGCACTGGGCCGTGGCCACGAAGTTGCGCGGCTCGCCGGCGCTCTTCACCACCCGGAGAAAGGGCTGGACCGCGGTCATGATGGCGGCCATCCCCGAGGAGGTCGAACAGCAGGAGGTGGCGCCGTCGAAGCCGTAGCCCTCGAGCAGGGCAAGCGTCCACTCGTAGTAGTAGGTGGAGGGGTTGGCGATGCGGGAATAGCACCAGGTGGGGATCTTGTAGGCCAGCGCCGCGGCCATCTCGTCGGAGTCGGCGTAGGCCTGGGAGGTGCTCATGAAGATCGGCTCGATGATCGCGCCCTGGTAGTCTTTCAGGGCATCGGTCACGGAGTAGAGGCCGTGCACGGCGATGGTGTCGAATTTCCATTTTTTCACCGTCTCCTCGATATATCTGGCCCTTTCCGCGAGATAGATATTGTTCCTGTCGATATACTCCTGCATCCCCGGGGTGATGTGGACATCCTTCGTCATTTCGGACATTGCGGGCTCCTTGGTTGGTCGTTGTTTGTCAGGAAAAACCTTGGCGGTTCTCATTTAATGCTAGTGCAAATGCGATTTCCGGGTCAAGGCGAATCGTCGGGACCTGGAGCGGCGGCCGGGCAGGCGAAGGGCGCAAAAACGCGAAAAGTATTGTCTCCGCGAACGAAAGCGTTTAGTACCTTAGAAATTCATTTCGTTTTTTGAAATGAATTTCGTGAAGGTACTTATCCCGTTCATCGGGGGTTAGTGCCTTAGAAAACTTGGTTTCTGTTTTTTTAAACGAATTCCGTGAAGGTACTTGTCCCCTCAGCTGTGGGAGGGGATGTCACTCTTGGGTTGCGGGCGTCAAGTCCGCAGTAGCTTTGGAACCATTTGCCGGCCCGGCCTGTCTTCTTTTCGTCCGAATCTTTTTTCCATGGTTTTCTCCTCGCACATATTTCTCTTCTATTTCCTGCCGATAAGCCTGCTGCTCTATTACAGCATGCCGAAACGGGGCAGGAATGTGATGCTCACGGCGGTGAGCTACGTCTTCTACGGCTGGTCGAACCCGCTCTTCACCCTCCTGATGTTCTACTCGACGCTGGTCGACTACTGCTGCGGCCTGGTCATCGGCCTGGCCCGGGACGACCAGCAGCGGCGGAAGAAGATCGCGCTCACGGTCTCGATCGCCGGCAACCTCTCCCTGCTCGGCTTCTTCAAGTACACCGGCTTCGCCATGGAGAACTATAACCGGCTCTTCGCCTGGCTGGGCGTCGAGGGTTACGATCCGGTGCCGGTGCTGAGCTTCCTGCTGCCGCTCGGGATCAGTTTCTACACCTTCCAGTCGATGAGCTACACCATCGACGTCTACCGCAAGGACGGGGAATACGTGCGCAACTTCCTCGATTTCTCCTGTTTCGTCTCGATGTTCCCCCAGCTGGTCGCCGGACCGATCATCCGCTTTCAGGAGGTGGCCGACCAGCTCGCCTCGCGGGTCCACTCGTGGGAGAAATTCGCCCGCGGGGTGGCCTTCTTCAGCCTCGGCATGGCCAAGAAGGTGCTGCTGGCCAACCCCTGCGGCAAGATCGCCGACACCGCCTTCGCCGCCGGGACCCTGCACTGGCTGGACAGCTGGTTCGGCATCGTCGCGTACAGCTTCCAGATCTATTTCGATTTCAGCGGCTACTCGGATATGGCCATCGGCCTCGGCCTGATGTTCGGCTTCGTCTTCGCCAAGAACTTCGATTCCCCCTACCGGTCGGCCTCGATCACCGAGTTCTGGAAGCGCTGGCATATATCTCTCTCCACCTGGCTGAGGGAGTATCTCTACATCCCGCTCGGCGGGAACCGGAGGGGGCGGGCCCGGACGGCCGTCAATCTCGCCATCGTCATGCTGCTCGGCGGGCTGTGGCACGGGGCTTCCTGGAATTTCGTGGCCTGGGGGGCGATCCACGGCCTGCTTCTCGGCAGCGAGCGGCTGATCGGCAAGAAGCCATTTTATTTCATGCTGCCCAGGGCCGGGCGGATCGGCGCCACCTTCGTGCTGGTCCTCATCGCCTGGGTCTTCTTCCGGGCGGAGACCTTCGGCGGCGCGCTCAGCTACCTGGGCTCGATGTTCGGCCTTGTCGAGGTTCCGGTTTCCTCACTGCTTCTCGACGGGCTGCTCTATACCCCTTATACTCTGCTGGCCATGGCGGCGGCCGCGCTGGTGATCTGGTGGTCGCCCCAGACCTGGGACTGGACCAGGGAACTGGGCGCGCTGAAGGTGGCGACTGTCGCGGTGGTGTTTATGGTATCGGTGGCGGTGCTCAGCATGCAGTCATACAACCCTTTCATCTATTTCAATTTTTAAGCTATGACCGTGAAAATGCCGACCCGGGAGGCGATCGCCAGGAAAGAGATCGGCCGGACGGACGTGAGCCGCGGGCTGGCCATCGCCTTGTCCGTGTTCTTTCTCGTCGCCGTCTTTTTCGTGCCGGCCGGTCAGCTCGTCCATGACCGGCTGGGCGGCAACACCGGCATCCCCAAACCCGCCGCGGGCGGGAAAGACCGGGAAAGCTCTTCCCTGGTGGCGGAGGTGAAGCGCCTGAACAACGCGATCCTCGAAGGCATCGCCATTCTCGAAGACACCCTCGAGGAGCAGAGCTTTCTGCGGAAGATCTTCCTGCCGCCCATGCAGTACGTGCTGCTGCGTTACCTCGGCCAGGGCAACGAAAAGGCGATCCCGGGCCGGGACGGCTGGCTTCACTTCGCGCCGGGCCTGGACTACCTCGCCGGCCCGCCCTTTCTCGATGCCGACCAGCTGGCAAAAAGGACAAAGGCCCACGATCTCTGGGAGCCGCCCCTTCAGGCCGATCCGGTCAGGGCGATCGTCGGCTTCAAGGAACAGCTTGCGGCGCGGGGCATCGAATTGATCGTCCTGCCGGTGCCGGTGAAGGCTGCCATTCATCCGGAAAAGCTCTCGGCCCGGCTGGCGGAGCCTCCGGGGCAGCCGCTGGCCAACCGTTCATGGCCTGCCTTTGCCGCGGCCCTCCGGGAGAAGGGCGTCCGGATCTTCGACGCCAGGCCGATTCTTGCCAGGTATGCGGCGGACAACGGCGATGCCTATCTCGCGACCGACACCCACTGGCTGCCGGGGGCGATGGCGGAGGTGGCCGCGGAACTCGCCCGGCTCATCAGGGAAGAGATGCCGGAGCTGGAAGGCGACGCCGCTTTCCGGCTGGAACCGCAGAAGGTGGCCGGGCAGGGCGATATCGCCCGGATGCTGACCCTGCCGCGGGAGGCTTCGCTCTTTGCCGACCAGGAGGTGCTTACCCACCAGGTGACCAACGGCCAGCAGGAATTCTGGCAGCCGGACCGGAGCAGCCCGGTGCTGCTGCTCGGCGATTCCTTCGCCAACATCTACTCCTCCGACGGCCTCGGCTGGGGCAAGGGGTCGGGGTTTGCCGAGCAGCTCAGCCATCTGCTCCGGCAGCCCGTCGATCTTCTTGCCAGAAACGACAGCGGTGCCTATGTTACTCGGGAAATGCTGGCCGGGGAGCTGGCCCGCGGCCGTGACCGGCTGGCCGGCAAGCGCCTGGTGATCTGGGAGTTCGCCGAGCGGGAATTGGCCTTCGGCAACTGGAAGGAGATCGACCTGCGGCTGGGGGAGAAAAAGGAGAGCGACTTCCTGGTCGTGCAGAACGGCGAGGAGCTGGAGGTTGCCGGCGTGGTCGCGGCCGTCTCCAGGTCGCCGCGGCCGGGGGCGGTTCCCTACCGCGACAATATCCTCACCATGCACCTGGTCGATCTGGAGGGGGAAAACGGCAGACTGGCCGCGGAGCAGGCCCTGGTGTACGCCTGGGGGATGCGCGACAACCGGCTCACGGGGCTCGCCGGCCTGCGGCCGGGCGATACCGTCAGGCTCCTCCTCACCGGCTGGGAAGCGGTGGAAGGGGAATACGGCAGCTATCGCCGGACTGCCCTTGACGACGAGATGATGGAACTGGAACTACCTAACTGGGGAAGACCGATCGATGAAAAAGACAGCTTGTAGCATGGCCGTATTCATCCTGCTCGCAGCCGCCCTCGCCGCGGTGGCTGGCGGGAACCTGCGGGAAACGAGTCGAGGGCTGGCGGAAAAGAGCCAGGGGAGCGTCGTTGCCGGCGTGGACGGCTGGCTCTTCTTCAAGGAGGAGCTGGAGCACCTGGCGGCCGGCAGGTTCTGGGGCGAGTCGGCCGCTGCCGCCTCCCGCACCAAGGATCCGGCCAATGCCGATCCGCTGCCGGCGATCCTCGAGTACAACAGGCTCCTGGCGGAGAAGGGGATTACCCTCTACCTGATGCCGGTGCCGCCCAAGGCCCTCGTCTACCCGGACAAGCTGTCGGCGGACCTCGAGCCTGCGGCGGCGGCCGAGGAAACGGCCCTCTACCGGGAGTTCTATGAAAAGCTGACGGCGGAGGGGGTGAAGGTCATCGACCTGCTGCCGGCCCTGGCCGCAAACCGCGATAAGGCCAGGCTCTACTGCATGACCGATACCCACTATTCCGGTGAAGGCCTGGCCCTGTTCGCCGGGGCGGCGGCCGAGGCACTCAAGAAAGAGGCCTGGTACGCCGGGACCGCGAAGAAAGAGTACGTTCGTAAGCCCCAGAAGGTCACGGTCACAGGCGACCTGACCCAGATGGCGGGTGGCGCGGGACCCACGGAGGAACTGGAACTCAGAGTGGTGACCGGTGAGGACGGCAAGCCGGTGGAGAGCGATATGGGGAGCCCGGTGATCCTCCTCGGCGACAGCCACGCCCTGGTCTTCCAGGCGGGCGACGACCTCCATGCCAGGGGCGCCGGACTCTTCGACCATCTCTCGGCCGAACTCGGTTTCCCCCTCGATCTCCTCGGGGTTCGGGGTTCCGGGGTGACCCCGGCCCGGATCAAGCTCTTCCAGCGGGTGAAACAGGACAGCGGCTATCTGGACGGCAAGAAGGCCCTCGTCTGGTGCTTCGCCGCCCGGGAATTCACCGGGAGCGGGGGTTGGCGCCGGATTCCGGTCGCTCCCTGAGGTGAGTTCATTTCCGGTGCAGGGTGTACTCCGTGCACCTGGTCATTGACTTCGGCACAAGCCGTGGTGCACATCGGGGGGGATCGCCATCAGAATCGAACTCTTGATCGTTCCCACGCTCCAGCGTGGGAATGCCCTCTGGGACGCTCCAGCGTCCCAAGATGACGGAGAAGGCACCTGCTAAAAACAAGCCTCGGTCGTCCCTGAAAACTACCCCACGAGGGGCACAGAAAAAGCGCCTCTGCGGCGGCTTTCTATTTTTCCCAGAGACCCGGCATGGGGCCGCGCTCCAGTTCGAGGAGCTGCCGTTTCACCGGCAGTCCGCCGCCGAAGCCGGTCAGCGTCCCGTCCTTGCCGATGATGCGGTGGCAGGGGATGATGATCGGCAGGGGGTTCCTGGCGTTGGCCATGCCCACCGCCCGGCAGGCCTTCGGCCTGCCCAGCCGTTCGGCGATTTCCTGATAATTGGCGGTCCTGCCGAAGGGAACCCGGCGCAACTCCTGCCATACCTCTTTCTGGAAGGGCGTGCCCTGGGGATCGATGAAAAGTTCGAACTCCCGCCGCTTTCCGGAAAAATATTCGTTCAGCTGCCGCAGAGGCTCCGCAAAGACGGCGTCGTCTCGAATCCACTCCGCCGGCACCGCCAGGGTTGCGGCGGCATTGGGAAAATACAGCTCCTCCAGCACTCCTTCCCTCCCGGCCAGGAGCATCCTGCCGATGGGGCTGTCGTAGTAGCTGTACGATTTTGCAGGCCGAGCCTGCTGCTTTACCTCACGCTTCACAGTCATCTCCATTGCGCATGTTCCGTATCGACCTGCCGGGCAGTCAGCAGGGGCGAATCTTGTATTCGCCCGGTGGATGGGTACAATCAGCCCCCCTCCTTTCAATTCAGTCCTTACCCTTTTATTTAAATAGCATCCAGTGCCGCCTGGTAATTCGGTTCCTGACCGATTTCCGGGACCTGTTCGGTATGTCTCACCATGCCGTCCGGGCCGATCACCACGATGGCCCGGGCCAGCAGGCCGGTGAGCGGGCCGCTGGTGATGGTCTGACCGTAGTTCTTGCCGAAGTCCGGAGACCTGAACGCCGAGGCGGCAACCACGTTCTGCAGCCCCTCTGCTTCACAGAAGCGCTTGTGGGCAAAGGGCAGGTCGGCGGAGGCGCAGATGACCACGGTATCCTTGCGGTCGCCCGCCTCGCTGTTGAATTTCCGCACGGAGGCGGCGCAGACGCCTGTGTCGAGAGAGGGAAAGATGCTGAGGACCACGGTCTTCCCCCGGTAATCCTTGAGGCTCATTTCTTCCAGGTTGGTTTTCACCAGCTTGAAATCGGGGGCCGGCGCACCGATGGCCGGGAGATACCCGATGGTCGATATTTCGTTTCCTTTCAGAGTGATTTTGGCCATGGTCTTCTCCTCGAAATATGATTTTTGGTTTCTTCAACCGCAGGGGAAGCAACCTGAGTTGCAATTGCAGGCTACTGATAGTAGTTCTTACTCTTTTCGCAATTGTCAAGCTTGGCGTCATTTTTTGTCATTTTGATCGCCCAACCTATTGAAATCAGAACCGGGGCATGGTTTAAAGGGAGATGGTCTCCAGGGCGTGGGCTTGGGGGTTCTTCGGCCCGTGTCGATACTTCATGCAACCAGAGAAACGCTATGGCTTTTGTACCGGTTATTGGCAAATCCATCAAAAAGCAACTCGAGGACCGGGAGGAGAAGATCCTCTCGCCATTTGCGGCGCTCAACAAGAATTCATCGGGCCGCCATGTCGAGGAAGAAGAGGAGATGTGCGATATCCGCCTCCCTTTCCAGCGCGATCGGGACCGCATCACCCACTCCAAGACCTTCCGCCGGCTCAAGCATAAGACCCAGGTTTTTCTTTCCCCTACCGGCGACCATTACCGCACGCGACTGACCCATGTCCTGGAAGTCTCCCAGATCGCCCGGACCATCGCCGCCGCCCTCTGCCTCAACGAGCCCCTCACCGAGGCCATCGCCCTCGGCCACGACCTGGGCCATACCCCCTTCGGCCATGCCGGGGAGACCACCCTCAACGAGTTGCATCCGAGCGGCTTCCGCCATTACGTGCACAGCCTGCGGGTCGTAGATTTCCTGGAGAACGACGGCAAGGGGCTCAACCTCACCTTCGAGGTGCGTAACGGCATCGTCCGGCATTCCAAGGGCCGGGCGGATATCCTGCCCAAGGACAAATCGGAAATCGCCGTCACCCTGGAGGGGCAGGTAGTGCGGCTGGCCGATATCATCGCCTACGTCAACCACGACCTGGACGACGCCCTCCGCGCGGGGATCCTGAAGGAAGCCGACCTGCCGCCGCAGATCAAGAAGGTGGTGGGGGAGCGCCACTCCAGGCGGATCGGCGCCATGGTCCGCGACCTCATCGTCGAGACCCTCACCGCCGACGACGGCAACCTCCATATCAGCGACGGCATGCTGGAGGCCATTACCGACCTCCGGGCCTTCCTCTACGAGAGAGTGTATACCTTCTATAAGGTGCACAACGAGTTCATCAAGGCCCAGCGGATCATCTCCGATCTTTACCGCTATTTTTTCGACAACGGCATCGTCCGGCTGCGCAACGGCCAGTGGGAGCACGGGGTCGACAAGGACAACTGGGCCGATGACAAGGAGGCCCACCGCAAAGTCTGTGACTATGTCGCCGGGATGACCGATCGCTACGCCCTGTCGCTCTACAAGCATATCTTCCTGCCTGAACCCTGGAGCGTCAGGTAGCCGAAGAGGTATCCAGCGAAAAGGGGAAAAGGAAGAATACCTCTTCCTTTTCCCGGGAAGATTTCAACTCCGGCGACGCTTTCCGGCGGCCATGGCGGTGACGGCCAGGACTGCCATGGCCATTGCCGTCAAGGCCAGCTGCTGAGGCAGGGAGAACTTGAGCAGGAACACGCTGAGAGCGACAATTGGATACAGGCAGATCCTGACTACGGATTTCAGACCTTCATGCCGGCCGATGAAGTCGGCGGCGGTTGGAGAATATCGATAGTACGCCTCGACAAACAGGCGGCCCTGGGAGTTGGTCAGCAGCCACCGGTCCCGAAATTCCTGCAGGAGAACGACGTGCTTTTCCGCCGGGGAACCGAAGGCCGCAGTGGCGATGAAACATCCGCCCCCGCCCCCGCCCCCGCCCCCGCCGCCGTTGCCGTTGCTCACGGCGCCGGTTGACGAGATCATTCCGCCGATCGTCGCATACCAGGTGTCGGCGACAATCTGGTAACCGCGGTCGTTGGGGTGGAGCCCGTCGGCTGTGGCGCTGCCCCAGACTCCATGGATGGCGGCATACTGATCGGCGAGTTTGATCCCGTTGCTGCTGGCCAGGGAAATGATCATCGGGTTCCAGGTCTGGGGGATGAGGGTCGTCGACCCTGCGCGATCGCTGGGGGTCAGGGTCGCAAGGACCGGCTTCACGCCGGCGGCCTTGGCCTTGTCGATCATGGCCTGCAGGTTGTGGCGGGTGGTTTCGACCGACAGTCCGCCGCGAATGTCGTTCGTTCCTTCCATGATCAGGATGATGTCGGCCGGAAAGGAAGCCAGCACCGAATCGAATCGGGATAATCCTCCCGGGGTTTTTTCTCCTGAAATTCCACGGTTGACAACAACAGACGGTTTGCCGTTGCCGTTCAGCAGGCTGGAGAGCTTTGGCGGATACCCGCCCGTCCGGCTGCTGTGTCCTTCGGTGATGCTGTCGCCGAAGGCCGTGATGTTGGCGCTGTTGGCGACACCGGCCAGGCAGAGTGCCAGGGCGGAAACCATGAGGACGAAAGCGACGTTGCCGGCGGTTTTACTTTTCTCGATCATTGCCATGTTCTTCATCTCGGTTCATTGTTTCTATTGGTTATCGGTTACTACGCTACGGACCGGCAATGATTGTATGGCGTAACCGGGAATGTGAATCGAAGCGGATTCGGGATAGGTGATGAATTCGGGAATATCGATTTCGTAATCCTTCGTCTTGCCGTGAGTTGCGGCAGTTCGACCGACCGCCGTTCCGGCCGTGGGAAAGACATTCTTTCTCAACATGAGGGAACGAGGCTCGGCCGGGGTGGGTGCGGTTGACGGGTTCACAGCTTCAGTTTCGGCGGTCATGGCCGGCAGCTGGACCGGATCCGACCAGGCGGAACCATTCCAGGAGGCTTCCAGGGCGATATAACCATCCTCCGTGAATTGCCGCCACTGCACCCAGGGGTGTCCCGTTTTTTCATCCATTCCGAGGACGGGCTGGATATCCGGGACGTCGTTTCTCGTGAGGGGCCGGGCGGTCTCAAAGGAATTCCCGTTCCAGGTCGTGTAGTAGATGTTGTCGCTGACGCCGTTGAAACCGGCCCAGACCAGCCAGATCATGCCGCCGCCGTCGATGCCGACCGAGGGCGAGGTGTTCGAGGAGAGTCCGGTATAATATTCCCTTTCCTCGGACCAGGCGCCTTTCTTGTACTGGCGGAAGCGGAGCTGGGCCTGTTGCCCGGTAAAGGTCGTCCAGACGGCGAAGAGATCCTTCCCCGCCGTTTTTATGACGGTGGGAACGACATTGACCCCTTCGTTGTCTGAGATTTGTTCCGGGGCCTGCCACTCCGCCCCTGCCTGGCGGCTGATGAAGATTGCATGCCTGTCCCCGACAGTGTCGTCCCAGGCCCATATCCCATTTGCGAGGGGTGTGGTGTTGTCCTTGTTCCGGGCTGCCGGGCAAACGGAAATCGATGCTATGATCGACAGGAAGACGGTCAGCGCCAGGATGCCGTAACGATTTTTGGTCATATGTTTCCTCTGTTGTCTTGCAATGAAACGGCGGTTGATCCCGATAGGGAAATAAGCGAGGAAAATATAGACGAAAATCGAGCCGTATGCAAATATAGGGACGCAACCCCTTTTTTTTCTATTTGAGCAAAACAGTTGAATTCTCTCACCGGCGCAGTTAATTTGTGTGCCTTCACGGCGAAGAGGGAACGAGTTACGAAGATTACCTGCAAGGTCTAAATATGAAAGAAGAAAAATTGTTGAGCAAGGGATATGAATTTGCCGAGGTGGAAGAAAAATGGCTGCGCCGCTGGCAGGAGGCCAAAAGCTTCTCCGCCGCCATGGACGAAGGCAAGCCCGCCTTTTCCATCGTCATTCCGCCGCCGAACGTTACCGGAGTTCTCCATGTCGGTCACGCCTTGAACAACACCCTGCAGGATATCCTCACCCGGTACCGGCGGATGTGCGGCGACAACACCCTGTGGGTGCCGGGCACCGACCATGCCGGCATAGCGACGCAGAACGTGGTGGAGAGACAGCTGGCCGGCGAGGGCAAGACCCGGGACGACCTCGGCCGCGAGGCCTTCATCGAAAAGGTCTGGGAGTGGCGGCAGGAGAAGGGTGGCACGATCATCAATCAATTGAAGAAGCTCGGGGCATCCTGCGACTGGGAGCGCGAGCGCTTCACCATGGACGAGGGGCTGTCCCGTGCGGTCCGCGAGGTCTTTGTCCGGCTCTACAGGGAAGGGCTGATCTACAAGGGAAATTACATCGTCAACTGGTGCCCGCGCTGCCACACCGCCCTCGCCGATGACGAGGTGGAGCACGAGGAGACCAGGGGCAAGCTCTATCATATCCGCTACCCTTACGCCGACGGTTCCGGCCATGTGGTGGTGGCCACCACCCGCCCCGAGACCATGCTCGGCGACACCGGGGTGGCCGTCCACCCGGAGGACGAGCGGTACAGCCACCTGGGGCAGGTGGGAATACGGTTGCCCCTCACCGACCGGGTGATTCCGGTGGTCTTCGACGCCCATGTCGACCGGGGGTTCGGCACCGGTGCGCTGAAGGTCACGCCCTCCCACGACCGCAACGACTACGAGATCGCCCAGCGCCACAACCTGCCGCACCTGAAGGTCATGGACGACAAGGGCGTCATGAATGCGGCGGCCGGCAGCTACGTCGGTCTCGACCGCTTCGCCTGCAGGAAGAAGGTGGTCGAGGACCTCGAGCGCCTGGGCTTTCTCGAGAGGGTCGAGGACTACGACCACGCGGTCGGCCACTGCTACCGCTGCAAGACGGTGAGCGAGCCCACCACCTCCCTGCAGTGGTTCGTGGCGGTGCGGCCGCTGGCCGACAAGGCCGTGGCGGCGGTGCGGGACGGCCGGATCACCATCTACCCCAAATCCTGGTACAACACCTTCTACGGCTGGATGGACAACATCCGCGACTGGTGCATCTCTCGCCAGATCTGGTGGGGGCATCGCATCCCGGCCTGGACCTGCGCGGTGTGCGGCGAGCTGATCGTCGAGTCGGAGGATCCCGCCGCCTGCCCCAAGTGCGGCTCGGCTGAAATCCGCCAGGAGACCGACGTCCTCGACACCTGGTTCTCCTCCGCGCTCTGGCCCTTTTCCACCATGGGCTGGCCGGAGCAGACCAGGGAGCTGGCGACCTTCTACCCGACCTCGGTGCTCATCACCAGCTTCGACATCCTCTTCTTCTGGGTGGCGCGGATGATGATGATGGGCCTGCACTTCATGGACGAGGTGCCCTTCCGCGACGTCTACCTGCACGCGCTGGTCCGGGACAAACACGGCAAGAAGATGTCGAAATCCACCGGCAACGTCATCGACCCCCTGGCGGTCATGCAGGAGTACGGCACCGACGCCATGCGCTTCACCCTCACCGCCTTCGCCGCCCAGGGCCGGGAGATCCGCCTGGACGAGGACCGGATCGAGGGCTACCGCCACTTCATCAACAAGATCTGGAATGCCGCCCGCTTCTCGCTGATGCACGTCGCCGACTGCCCGGAATCGGTGAAGGAGGTGGCCCTTGCGCCGCAGGAACTCCCCCTGGTCCACCAGTGGATCCTCAGCCGGACCGCGACCGTGATCGACGAGGTGCGGCTGGCGCTCGACGAGTACCGCTTCAACGATGCGGCCTCCGCCAACTACCAGTTCATCTGGCGGGAATTCTGCGACTGGTACGTGGAGTGGATCAAGGCGGATCTCTTCGGCGCGGACCCGGCAGCCAGGCGGCAGGCGCAGGGCGTCCTGCTGGTGGTGCTGGAGACCATCCTGAAGCTCCTCCATCCCATCACGCCTTTTGTGACGGAGGAGATCTGGTCGGTGCTGCCGGGCGAGCGGCCGATGCTCGTTGCCGGCCCCTTCCCCGAGCGCCGGAAGGAATGGCTGAATCCCGCCGCGGTGGAGCAGATGGAACTGCTCATGGGCGTCATCAGCGGCATCAGGAACATTCGCTCGGAGGCGGAAGTCCACCCCTCGGCGAAGATCGAGGCCTTCGTCGTCTGCCGGGATGCGGAGAAGGCGGATACCATCTCGCGCTTTTCCTCGGCCATCTCCGAGATGACCAAGCTTGCCGCCTTTACGGTCGGGGAAGCGTTGGCGAAACCGGCCGATGCCGCCACCTATATTTATAAGGATATGGAAATCTTCGTGCCGCTGAAGGGCCTGGTCGACGTGGAGGGCGAACTGGCGAAGCTCGCGCGCGAGCGGCAGAAGGTGGAGGCGAAGCTGGGCCAGGTCGACGGCAAGTTGAGCAACGCCCAGTTCCTGGCCAACGCCAAGCCGGAGGTAGTGGCCAGGGAGAGGGAGAAGAAGGCCGAGCTCGATGCGACGCTGGCCAAGATCCTGGAAGCGGAAATTCGCCTGAAACAATCGGCATAGGAACGGCCATGGACAAGAATCTGCTGCGCAGCATGATCCGCGACTTCCTCCATGAGGATATCGGCCGCGGCGACCTCACCAGCGAATCGATCTTCTCCGATCAGGAGATGGGCAGCGCAAGGCTCGTGGCCCGCGGCGCCTTTGTGGTAGCCGGGCTCGAGTGCGTGGCCGCCGAGGTGTTCAAGGTGCAGAACCCGGCCATCATCGCCTTCGATCCGGTGCCGGAAGGGACGCTCACCCATCCGGGCATGTCGCTGCTCACCGTGAGCGGCCCGGTGGTCGACCTGCTCAAGGCCGAGCGGGTGGCCTTGAACCTGCTGCAGCGCATGTCCGGGATCGCCACGCTCACCGCGAGCTTCGTGGAAAAGGTCAAGGTCTATCCGGTGCGGATCACCGACACCAGGAAGACCACGCCGGGCCTGCGCATGCTCGAGAAATACGCGGTGCGGGTCGGCGGCGGCGCCAATCACCGCTTCAACCTGGCCGACGGGATCCTGATCAAGGACAACCATATCGCCGCCTGCGGTTCGATCGAGGAGGCCGTGGCCAGGGTGCGGAGCCAGATTCCCCATACCATCAGGATCGAGGTGGAGACCGAGACCCTCGAACAGGTCGAAGAATGCCTGCGGTGCGGCGTGGACATCATCATGCTCGACAACATGAGCCCGGAGATGATGATCAAGGCGGTCAGGCTGGTAGCCGGCCGGGCCCTGGTCGAGGCCTCGGGGGGAGTGAGCCTGGAGACGATCGAGGCCATCGCCATGACCGGCGTGGACATCGTCTCCATCGGCGCCTTGACCCACTCGGCGACGGCCTGCGACATCGGGATGGACTGGTCCTTTTGACCCTTGCCGGTTCCGCTCGCCGGAAATTCTATCCTGCTGTGGGAGGGGATAACCCTTGGGCTGCGGGCGTTAGCCCGCATTAGTACCTTAG
>OBJA01001453.1_pt1 | contig 16170 bp, 18 predicted proteins | sample 1519751 | NCBI WGS metagenome assembly OBJA01 (sample SAMEA3881238, study PRJEB22517) | soil metagenome | biome: lake sediment; feature: soda lake sediment; material: sediment, water from around vicinity | place: India | collected 2013-12-23 | depth 3 m | reverse complement strand
CTTTTTCGGGTCAGGGACTTTTTTGCCCTTGACCAACGGGGGCCTGATAAGTGTTGGGCTCGGCCTCTCGATCCTTAATCGCTGTATCAATCAACCCGATGAGTCTTTCGGCCCGGGCAGTTGCTAGATAGCCAGCCATGCTTAGAAGATAAAGCACTCCTGTAGCATAAGCTAAGCCATACGCCCAGTCTGGTTGGTCTTCTCCAAGCTGCCCCACAAGAACGATAAGCGCGAGAATCCCAGGAAAAACGCCCACCTTATCCAAAGCTCCTATTAGGTGTGCAATCCTTTTTTTTAATGCCTCTGTTTCTGACGCAATCTCAAACCGAACTTCTTTCAGAGATTGTAAGGTAAACCTTTTGAACGATGGCGATGTCAACTTGTCAGCTGATTGCGTAATCCGACTATTTTCGAAGATGACCAAAAGAGGGTTATCGAGCATACGAAAGAACCCTCTAATATTCGAAATTACCGCCAAGAATGGTATCACCAGCGTCAGGATATAAAACAAGGACAGAAAAATAATAGCAGACCAAGCCCAGACCTGGCTGGTTTCTGAAAATCTATAGACTGCGGCAGAAACAATGGAAACAAGAAATGATACAACCATTCCGGCGATCACAATCTGAACCTGCTTGAGGGGGCCAAACATATTCCGATTCAGGCGACGCCTAATTTTTCTCTCCCTCTCGTCTATGGCAGCCAGGATCTGATGGATTTCTCTTGTTTCTTTCATCTTACCACTCAGTTTCAACAAAACCCCTCACGCACAAGTTCTGGGTGCCCAACGCCCGGCTCACGCGCTGGATTGGAGCCGCGAAGCAGCGGAAAACCAGTCGATGTGCAGCCGATTGTTACGTGCTCTTCTCCTGAGGGAAGAGTTGATTAATAAAGTCGGCACAGACTGCGATATACTGCAGACAGTCACCTACTAACATTGAGGAACCGTGAGCTTGGGAGTTTCTCAGATGGGGGATACCCTCGAGCATTGCTTTACACCATTTGTTGTCTGGTGACGGGTTTTCAATATGACGAAATCCGGAATCAGAGATCCAACCATTGGCGAGCGCCACACGGAGAAGTTTGCCCAGCATCATATGCTTCTCAGGCTTCACTTTAAGCTTAAGGGCATGCTCAATCACGGTGTAGGTTTTCAGATGCACTTCCGGAGCTAGCGCATAGAAATAGTAGCTGTAAAGAGCCATATTTCTCGCGACATTGAACTGTCCTTTTATCTCGTCCGGGACCTGTCGATTCAGACGCTCACGCGATAGAAAATCGTGCATTTTTTCCAGACAAGGAACACCGCCACAGACCTCCCCCATTAGACGATGCTTTTCGTCCATTTCAGTCAGTTCGTCGAGGCTCTTAAGTTCTTCCATGATCTCCGATGCCTTACACGTAACGGGTAATGCAGTTTCTGTATAAAACTGCAAACACAGAAACAGCGAGCTGTATAAGACTCCCGACAAAATTGCCGAAGAATCTTATTTTTCTGAATGTGTTCAGTCCGTTGCTGTTGAATTGTCGTTTTTCTCGTCAGATTTATACAGATCTGCGGATACCGACTCATAAATCAGGCGTTGGGTCAAACAAACAACGCCACCGACCGGCGTGATGCCGATACGGTGGCGCGATGATTGTTAGCCGTTGTACCCCTCATTTTTGAGCCCCTCTCAAATGTGGTTTGGTCGTTGATACCTTGATCCAGAATGATTGTCAAATTTTAAGCTGCAGAATCGGTGGGACGAGACCCGCCACCAATTTATCCATCAACACCCGAAATCAGTTCCGTCCCCTCACTCAAAATCTCCACGTAGGCATGGTAGATAAACTTCCGGTTTCTTTTTCCGGTTCCCCGTTGGCGCAAAATGCCGAGATCTTCGCAGGCGGCGATCAAGGCATTGGCTTTGGTGTAGCTGACCCCGACCATGCGGGCGACGTCATTGACCATGACCACCGGTTGGCGCATCAAACCGCGCAGCAGGGTGAGGCCATAAGAGCCTTCTCCATGGGCCACCAGGCGATCCGAATCCTCTCTTTCGAGGAGCTGGATTCTTCTGGTCGTCTGCAAAACCATTTGTGAAACTTCACGAATTCCTTCGAGGAAAAAACGGATCCAGGCCTCGAAGTTACCTTCCACCCTGACCTGGGTCAGGCGATCATAATATTCCTGTTGATGAGTCTTCAGATAGGCGCTCAGATAGAGCATCGGCTCATCGAGAATCCCCTTCCAGACCAGATAAAGTGTCATCAGCAGACGCCCTACCCGACCATTGCCGTCGTTGAAGGGGTGGATGGTTTCAAACTGGTAATGGAGCAAGCAACAGCGGATCAGCGGCGGCATGGCGTCATCCTCGTGCAGGTAACGCTCGAAAGCCGCCAGCGCATCCTGCATGGCCTCGACGGGCGGCGGAACAAATCGGGCGTTGGCAGGGCTGGTTCCACCGATCCAGTTCTGCATGCGGCGGAATTCTCCTGGGGTCAGATTGGTGTTTCTTCCCCGCACCTGCTGCATCAGCACCCCATGAAGTTCCCGGATCAAACGCAGCGACATGGGAAAATCATCATCCTGGAGTCGTTTCAATCCAGGCGCATGGCTTTGCCTTTCTTATCTCGCAACTGCGATTTATGGAAGCCTCCCAAGAGGTTATATCATTTTTTTTGAAATAAGAAAGGAGATCCGCACTCCATATCTCTCAGGCGCGAGATATGGAGTGCGTCGAGACATATGGCCGTCTCGACGGCTTTAACTGTCCGCGCGAGGAAGGGCCTTTATCGGTGGTAGGAATTCAAAGCTCAGGATGAACCTCCATTACTATAATATAGCGGGGAGAGAGATCACCACCCACAGAACACGAGATGCCCACGGACACTTAAATCGTGGGCATTTCATATTGGGCAGGGTTTGCAGGAATGTCTAATCAACTCCGGCTTGCAGATCTGAAAGTTATGTAAAACAATATTCAAGACGATTGGGCTTTCTTCTCTACGCCCTTATTTTGCTGCCAGATACTCATTAATTGCAGTAGCAGCGCGTTTACCATCACCCATAGCGAGAATAACTGTTGCACCGCCACGTATGATGTCGCCTCCAGCAAAAACACCGGGCAAATTGGTGGCACCGGTTTCATCAGCGACGATATTACCCCAGCGGTTCAATTTCAGTTCGGGGGCTGCTGCGGTAAGGATCGGGTTGGCCTGGGTCCCGAGGGCATTGATAACAACGTCAGCTTCAAGATCATAGACCTCGCCTTCGATCGGTATTGGACGGCGACGACCGGAATCATCGGGTTCACCCAGCTCCATTTTTTGACAACTTAAAGCTGAACACCAGCCATTATCGTCGGCCTTAATGGCAAGCGGCGAAGTCAAAAGAACCAGTTGAACGCCTTCTTCTTTGGCATGATGGATCTCTTCGATTCGGGCAGGCATTTCAGCTTCGCTGCGACGATAGATGATCATGGCTTGTTCGGCCCCCAGCCGACGGGCGACCCGGACACAGTCCATGGCGGTATTCCCAGCACCGATAACAGCGACTTTCTTACCCTTGATAATTGGAGTAGGAGAATCAGGGTTCTGACCAGCACCCATCAAGTTAACGCGGGTCAGGTACTCATTGGCGGCGTAAACTCCCTTGAGGTTCTCTCCGGGAATATTGAGCATAATCGGCAGTCCGGCACCGTTGCCGATGAAGACCGCTTTAAACTGCTCTCTAAGCTGTTCCAGAGTCAGAGTTTTGCCGATAATGACGTTACATTCGATCTCAACACCCTGCTCCACCAGCTGCTCTACTTCAATGTCAATGATCGACTTTGGCAGGCGAAATTCGGGAATACCGTAACGCAAGACACCGCCGGTGTCATGCAAAGCTTCAAAAATAGTGACGCCGTGGCCCCTCTTACGCAGTTCACCGGCGGCGGTCAGTCCGGCAGGACCGCAACCGATAACAGCAACTTTTTTACCTGTCTCAGCAACGGCTTCCGGCTTTTCGACTTTATCGGTGCTGTTCAAAGCCCAGTCAGCGACAAAGCGCTCCAGGTTACCTATGGCAACCGATTCCCCTTTGGCAACATGAACACATTTAGCTTCACACTGCTCGTCCTGAGGACAGACCCGTCCACAAACGGCGGGAAGAGCGTTGTTGTCTTTGAGATACCTGGCTGCCGTGGGCAGATCACCGGCGGCCAAGGCGGTGACAAACTCAGGAATAGCCACTTGAACTGGGCAGCCGATTACGCAGGGTTTGTGTTTACAGCCAAGACAACGCTGGGCTTCGCGTTGGGCCTGTTCGAGGCTGAGTCCCAGGTTAACTTCCTGAAAATTTTGACTGCGCTCGTCGACATCTTGTGCCGGCATCACAACCCGCTTAATCTGCATCCGTTCTTTCGGAGTTAATTCATTATTCATTTTATTATTCCTTAAGCGTTCTCTGGAACAGGGCTGAGTCGACATTCGTGGGCTTCTTCATTTTTGTACAGACTCAAGCGATCGATCAGGATCTCGAAGTCGACTTCATGGGCATCGAATTCCGGGCCGTCAACACAGGCAAACCTGGATTCGCCGTTGATAACGACACGACAACCACCGCACATGCCGGTACCGTCGATCATGATCGGGTTAAGACTGACGATTGTTTTGATGCCATGGGGACGGGTCTGCTCGGCAATGGCCCGCATCATTGGCACCGGACCGACGGCAAAGACGACATCGGGACGATGCTCGGGATCAGCAATCATCGCTTCGAGTTCGGCAGTCACAAAACCCTGACGGCCTAATGATCCGTCTTCAGTGGTGATTTTGACCTTGTCAGAGAATGTGGCTAGTTCCTCAGCAAGAATAATCAGCGATTTGGTGCGGCCACCGATGACTGTCGTGACACTATTCCCAGCATCAGCGAGAGCCTTCGCCATGGGATATAGTACGGCGGTTCCGACACCTCCACCAATACAGGCGACACGACCCCATTTTTCGATCTCGGTCGGCATACCTAAAGGACCGGCGACATCACGCATGAATCCGCCAACCGGGATTTTGACCAGTTTCCGGGTCGAGACGCCGATGGCCTGAATAAACAGAGTAATGATCCCTGTAACCGGATCGGCATCACCAATGGTCAGGGGAATTCTTTCGTCACCTTTTTCGGCACGCACCATCACAAACTGACCGGCTTTGCGGGCCGCCGCGACCCTGGGTATTTTTACCTGCAACCGATGCAGGTTGGGCGCCAGAACTTCGTTGCTTACGACTTCAATCATATGTTTTTCTCCATTGAGATAAAAGAGCTGCAGGCACAAACAGTCCATGATCTGCCGCCGTATGTTCTCGGCCACTGTTCGTAGATATGATCTTCTTCTCCGTCACGGCAGGAGCACAGTCAAAAGCACGCCCGCAGCGATCGCAGAGCCCACGACTCCGGCAACATTGGAGGCCATGGCATGCATCAACAGGTAATTGGTCGGGTCTTCTTCCAGACCCACTTTATTGACGACCCTGGCTGCATTAGGCACTGCCGACACACCGGCGGCACCAATCAGCGGATTGATTTTGACCTTTAAGAACAAATTCAAAAACTTGGCAAACAGGATTCCGGCGGTTGTCGCGCAAGCAAAAGCTGTCGCACCCATGACAAAAATACCGATTGACTGCCAAGTCAGAAAGTTTTCTGCCAGCGTGTGAGCACCGATGGAAAAACCCAGCAGTATCGTCAGAATGTCAATCATGGCGTTACGCGCGGTATTTGCCAGACGCTCGGTGACCAGACTTTCTTTAAGAAGATTCCCAAAGAACAGGCAGCCGATCAAAACCATCGAACCGGGAGCAATCAGGGTACAGATCAGGAAACCGACAATCGGAAAAATTATTTTTTCTTTTTTGCTGACCTGGCGAGACACCTCCATACGAATTCGCCGTTCTTCTCTGGTTGTCAGCAGACGCATGATCGGCGGCTGAATCACCGGTACCAATGACATGTAGGAATAGGCGGCAATAGCAATCGAACCCAGTAATTCCGGTGCCAGTTTAGAAGCCAGAAAAATTGCCGTCGGGCCGTCAGCACCGCCAATGATAGCGATGGCACCGGCCTGTGCCGGGGTGAAGCCAATGAACAGGGCACCAATCAGGGTGAGGAAGATACCAAACTGCGCAGCCGCCCCCAGGAAAACCAACCTGGGATTACTGAGCATGGAGGAGAAGTCGGTCATGGCCCCGACACCAAGAAAAATGAGGGGGGGATAAATCCCCTGGCTGACGCCCTGATAAATGATATAAAAAAAGCTCCCCTCTTCTCCACTTGACATGCCGGGAGGCAGAGGAATGTTGCCGACGACCAGTCCGAAACCAATCGGCAGCAACAACAAGGGTTCATAACCCTTCGTCACCGCCAGATAAATAAACAGGCAGCCGAACAGGATCATGACGATATTCTGCCAGGTGATCGCAACAAATCCGGTCGTCAATATAAAGTTGATCAGCATATCCATGAAAAACTCTCTGTTATTCTGAAAAAGGTCTGGTCGATCCTGAATTGTTTCAACTTATTCGATGAGCATGAGCAAATCGCCTTGATTGACCGTGTCACCAGCTTTGATTTTGAGCTCCACGACGGTGCCATCAAGGCGGGCGTTGATCTCATTTTCCATCTTCATCGCTTCCATTTTATAAAGTGCCTGCCCAACCTTGATCTTTTCACCGACCTTGACATACACCTGCAGGATTGATCCGGGAATTGGAGCCAGCACGGTACCATCATTGGCGCTTACCGGCCGGGATATTGGTTTATTGACAACAGCTGCAACCGGCCTTGATCCAGCCAGGGCTTCTTCCGCCAACACTTCGGAAACCGATGAAATGGCGATGACATAGGCTTTTCCGTTAATCTCCAGCTGGGCTTCATCGACACTGAGGTTATTCAGCTGAACTTCAAACTCCTTATCATTCAATTTCAGCTGGTACTTACGCATGGGATCCTCCTTCGGACAGCGAACGCATTTTGCCTGCTGATGCCCAGATCGAGCCCTGACGGCTTTGTCTTGGGATAGTCGACCGGGTCCATTCACCAAGGCTTCGCTCGGTTTCCAGATACACCACCAGAGAAGTTAAAGCCATCAACTCGTCCGGGGTGGGCTCTGCTTCTTCAGAAACTATGATTGGAGGGGGAGGTCCGCGCTTAATCTTATTTTTCTGCTCGACAACTTTGGACAGAACGGCAATAAAACTGCTCAGGAATAATAAACCGGAGAAGACGATCAGCATTCCGGTCAGCATAATACCAATTCCGTGTCCATTAACAATGTTGTGAAATCCTGGTTCCATGATTCAATCCGTTCGTAAAAGCGACATCCTTCCTAAAGCGGGATGTTGCCATGTTTTTTCCGTGGATTACTGTCCTGTTTCCCTTCCAGCATCACCAGAGCGTTACAGATTCTAAAACGTGTCCGTTGCGGCAGGATAACGGCGTCGACATAGCCACGTCGGGCTGCTTCGTAAGGATTGGCAAATTTATCCGAGTACTCTGCAATCCCTTTTTCCATAATCTCCTGGGCATGTTCCGGATTGTTCTTAACCTCACGGGCGAACAGAATTTCCGCTGCCCCCTTGGCACCCATGACAGCGATTTCAGCGGTCGGCCAAGCGTAGTTGATGTCGCCGCGCAAGTGCTTGGAACTCATCACGCAGTAAGCACCACCGTAGGACTTTCTTACGGTCACGGTTACTTTCGGCACGGTTGCCTCAGCGTAGGCATAGAGGAGCTTGGCACCGTTGCGGATGATACCGCCGTACTCCTGGGCCGTTCCGGGAAGGAAGCCGGGGACATCGACAAAAGTCACCAGCGGGATATTGAACGCATCACAAAAACGAACGAAACGGGCGCCCTTAATCGAAGCATCGTTGTCAAGTACTCCGGCGAGATTCATCGGCTGATTGGCGACGATACCGACACTTTGTCCGCCATAGCGAGCAAAGGCGGTCACAAGATTTGGGGCAAAATCAGGCTGTGTTTCTAAAAAACGACCATCGTCCACTGTCGCCACAATCAGCTGTTTAATATCGTAGGGCTGGTTCGGATTTTCCGGGATCAACAGGCACAAGCCCGACTCTTCACGGTTGACCGGATCGGCAGTTTCTTTGCGCGGAGGAGCTTCCATGTTGTTCTGCGGAATATAGGAGAACAGTTCACGCAAGTAACTGATCGCCTGCTCTTCGCTGTCAGCCGCTAAATGGGCCACACCACTGCGGGTGGTATGAACGTCGGCACCACCTAAGGTCTCGACATCGACATCTTCGTGGGTGACAGCCTTGACAACTTTTGGACCGGTCAGGAACATGTAGCTGTTATTGCGGACCATGACGGTAAAATCGGTCAGGGCCGGCGAGTAAACCGCACCACCGGCACAGGGGCCGAAAATTCCGGAGAGCTGGGGAACAACTCCGGAACTCATGACGTTGCGCAGAAAAATATCTGAATAACCGGCCAGACTTTCGATCCCCTCCTGAATCCGGGCACCACCGGAATCGTTCAGGCCGATCAGTGGTGCTCCGTTCTTAAGGGCCATGTCCATAACCTTGCAGATCTTTTCAGCAAAGGTTTCTGACAGGGATCCGCCAAGAACGGTGAAATCCATTGAGAACAGATAGACCAGACGCCCTTCGATCGTTCCGTAACCGGTGACCACGCCGTCGCCGAGAGGAGCACTGTTTTCCATGCCAAAGTGGTTACAGCGATGGGTTTTGAACATATCGAACTCTTCGAAACTCCCCTCGTCGACCAGCAGGTCGATGCGTTCCCGGGCCGTCAGAAGACCTTTTTCATGGCGTTTGTTGATTTTATCAATGCCGCCCCCTTCGAGTGCCTTGCGGCGCTTGTCGAGAAGGGTGTTTATTTTTTCTTCCATCATCGCGTCATCCTCTGTTCATCCCTGTAGTATCAGCCGTTGTAATAGACCGAATAGAGTGTTTCCGTACCAAGACAGGCATCCACCTTGGCCTGCAGCTCTTTACGCTGATCATTGTTCAGCCAGGTATTCCAGTCTTTCAACGTCTGCCAGGTACTGAGCACCACGTATTCACTCGGGTCGTCATAGTTGACCAGGGTTTCTCCTGAAACATAGCCGGGCTGGACATTGGCCAAAGCCCGCATCTCCAGCAGCAACGGCTTCAATGCCTGTGCCATCTGCTTATCCTCAGGAACATGACGAACAATAATGATTCTGACTGACATGCTGATTCTCCGTTCAATAAATTGCGTTTTGCTCTGAAAACAATAGCCCAACACTGCCAAAGCGTTGGGCTACTGTTTCAGTCGGACGATCGGCAGACTCCGCATTCAGTCAGAGCCGTACTTCCAATCATCATCGCTTTCACCGGCGAGAACAGCCGTGTACTCCAGATCAGCATCACAGGGCTGAGGGGAGGGATTGATAAACTCTTCCAACCAATAGGACAATGCAGCTTCACCCATTTTCAAATCTCCTTTTTTCTTTGTTTTCGGGGAGGATCCCGTCGTTGAAGACAGCATAGGCCAGAGCAAAAACAGGGGAAAGACGATTACAGGTAAAAGGCAAGATGGGAGAGGTTAGCGGTCAGAAATCAACACTAAGCGGAACATCACAGAAAAAACCGTTCTTTCCTATAATCCAAAAGCCTCCTTAACCTTGCGGAAATAGCGGCGACTGACCGGTAGCTTGTGTCCGCCTCTGGTGACGATTTCAGCCTGACTATTGTCCAGAGTGATAATTTCATCAACAGTATCAATATTTACCAGATACTGTTTGTGACAACGCAGGTAGCCGGCCCGCTCTTCCAACACCTTCAACGTCAGCTCGGTATAGAAGCCGCCATCCGCAGAAAAAACATGAACACCGCTGATGTCCGAATGGACGTATTCGACTGCGGCAGGGGCGATCAATTTGATTTTATGACCACTGACGCAAGGGATACGGTTCAGCGATACGATCTCATAATTGGGACGACTCTGATTGGTCACCGCAGCCCGAACCTTGACCATGGTTTTGGCCAAACGCTCTGGATCAACCGGCTTCAACAGATAATCGAGAGTCTTTTCCTCAAAGGCCTTCAAGGCAAACTCGTCAAAAGCAGTGACAAATACGACATAAGGCATCACTTCGTCATCGATCATCCCGAGCAGCTCAAAACCATCGAGAACCGGCATCTTGATATCAAGAAAAACCACGTCAGGATGTTCATGGTTGATCACCTTAATTGCATCCATGGCGTTGGCGCAGCTACCGATGATTTCAACCTCTCCCAGTTCCTGAAGCAGTACCGCCAGCTCTTCACGAGCGTGAAATTCATCGTCGACTATCAATATTTTTATCATCAGGGTTCATCCTGTTTACAGGGAAGAATCAGGGTTACTTTGGTTGTTTCATCAGGTATGCAGGAAATCCGCATCCCATACTGCTGTCCGTAAAGATTCTGGATGCGCTTTTCGACAATATTCATCCCCAAACCGTCGCTATGAAGCTTTTCGCAATAGGCTCCAGCATCATCGGTTACTTCTATCAGCATTTTATCCTGTTCACAACGAGCGGAAATATTGACCACGCCGTTTTCCAACATATTGGAAATCCCATGTTTGATGGCGTTTTCCACAATTGGTTGCAAAGTGAAAGTGGGCACTTTCATTTTAAGCAACCGACTGTCGATATTCTGAACGACCTGCAATTTTTCACCGAAACGAACTTTCTGGATGTAAAGATAGGAGTTGACGTGATCCAGTTCTTCCTCAAGGGTTGCCAGATCGCCGGAGCGTTTGAGGTTTTTGCGAAAGTAGTTGGACAGGTGCAGGAGCAGATTCCGCGCCTGATCGGGGTCTTTGCGAACAACGGCAACAATCGTGTTCAGGGCGTTAAAAAGAAAATGCGGATTGACCTGCGCCTGAATCAGTTTAAGCTCCGATTTCACCAGCAGATTTTTCTGGTTTTCGTAGCGATCACGCAATAACTGCTCGGAAAGCAGCTTGGCTATCCCTTCTCCCAGGGTCTTGTTCAAATTCAAAAATAATTTATTCTTCGGTTCATACAGCTTGATCGTACCAACCACCTCATTATCAACCCGCAACGGCACAACCAGGGCCGAGCCCAGCGGACAGTTGGACGACAGCGCGCAGGTAAAATGTTCTTTGACCCCATCGGCGTAAAGGACTTTATTTTCCCTGATCGACTCTTGGGTTTGCGGAGAGACAATCCGCAAACCGACCAAATGATGATCGGCACCTATCCCGATAAACGCCAGAACTTTCTCGCAATCGCTGATCCCAACCGCGCCGACCCCGGTCTCATCATAAATGATTTTCGCCAATTTGGGTGCCGTCCCGGCGTTGAAACCCTGACTCAGAATTCCCAGACTGCGCTCAGCTATATTCAGCGCTTTTGCAGAAAAAATCGCGCCGACCTTATCCAGCATGATCTTCTGATCACGCATCATGGTCATGAACAGAGCCGCCCCCAGGCAGTTGATCACCACCATCGACAACACATCAATATTGATGGAAAACAAGGCGGCATCAATAGAGCCCGATGCCAGAAAAAAAATGGCCAACCGAATCAGTTCACAACAAAGGACAACAAAAAGAGTCAGTGCCGGACTGAACAGTAGATCCAACTGGTTTCGCTGACTTAGGTACAGATGAATTCCCCCCGTCAGGCCACCTTGAATAATCGCGACAAGGCCATAAACCATAGCCGCTTCAGTTGATTGGTCAGTTACCAGCAGATACAGGCCAGTGACAGCACCGACGCCGACCCCGGGCCGCAGCCCGCCGACCAATCCGGCAATCACGATGCCGACAACACTGATATTCAGCAGCCTGCTCTCCAATGGCAAACCAATATAGGTGCCGGCAATGGAGAATGCGCAGAAAATCACGAATAAAATTAATTTATGATTAACCAGCAGAGTGCTGCCGGCCAAAGGTTTGAATGCTGATGATTTACTGAACAGATAAGCAACCAGAAGAAACAGGGCCACTTGCTGAAGCAGGGTAAATATGTCCGCCATTATCTGGGATCACCTTCCAGGTATTGTATATGAATAAACACAGTCAATCTGGATAAGCTAAATATTGTCACAGAACGGACATTAAAGCGACTTTTGATCCGGCAGGGTAGTGAGATAAATTGACCTTGGATGGTTTCACAACTCCCATCATGACGAGCTCCTTCCCGCGCGGGCAACCTCTCCCTAACCTTCGACCTCCCACAAATACATGCTGGATTTCTTATTGAGGATATTCAGCTCATACGCAGAGGAACAGGTGGCTGCGGCAAACCCATAGCAAACATGGAGGGGCAGCAAATGCTCCTCGCGCGGATGGCAGTAACGCGCAAAAGGTGCGGACTCCCAGGTCATAAGTCTTTGCGTTCTTTCTTCCTCGGTGAATTGCCCACTGGAGCAGGTTTCCAGCAGCCACTTTTCAAAGGCGCTGTTCATCGCCTTTGATTCATCCGTTTCCGGAGCGTAAAAAGCCTTCATGTTGTGAAAGGAAAATCCGGAACCAATCAGCAACAGGGATTGGTCCCCCACCCCCTGCAAGGCCTGCCCCAGCTTTATGTGTTCTCCAGGATCAAGTCCCTTGACCAGAGATAACTGAACACAGGGGATATCTGCATCCGGGTACATGATTTTCAAGGGGACAAACATGCCGTGATCAAAACCCCTCGACGCGTGAAGGGTTGCTTCAATGCCGTTTTTTTCCAGTTGTTGCGCTATTGTTCGCGCCAGAAGCGATTCACCGGCGGCAGGGTATTTAATCTGGTAGGATTCGGCCGGAAACCCGTAGTAATCGTAGATCAACTCCGGTCGGTTTTCTGCCGTGATGGTTGGACGATTTTCCTCCCAGTGGGCACTGACAATAATAATTGCCGAAGGCCGCTCGATAGTAGCCGCGAGTTCTGTTAACAGTGCAACCATTTCCAGATGGCTCTCATCTCCCAGCAGGGGCAAAGGACCGCCACCGTGAGACAGGAATAAAGCTCGACGTTTTCTATTCACAGAGGTCTCCTTTCTCAAAACATGCACGGCCACATTGACACAGGATCAGGCCGTCCGGATGGTTTGTGAATTCAATCCCCGGCCCTGATAGCGTAACGATCCGGCTGCATAAAAATCGTAATATCGGCGTAATCCGCACCAATAGCGGCACAGTGGGGCACCCCGACAGGGATGTGGTAACTGTCGCCCTTGCCATAGACACACTTCTTGCCGGAAACGGTCAGCTCTATCGTTCCCTGGAGGACAAAACCGACCTGATCAGCATGGGAGTGTTCCGGTATTTCCACCGCGTTGGCAAAGTGCATATAGAGGGTTTGGTGGCTGTCCGATTGGGCCAGATAAGCGACCAGACCGTCGATGGGGATATCCGCGCGGGGAAGGGTCTTTATCGGTGGTGGGAATTCAAAACTCACGACGAACCTCCGTTACTAATAAAGTGGGGAAGAGATCATCAGCTCTGCCACCCGGTGCTATCCTCGACTTCAGACTCCTGCCTGTTGCATTTTTTCGTTCAGGAACAGGTAAATGAATCAGTTTGCTCCGCACGGATATGCCGGCAATTCTGTGGATAGCATGATCTGCCACGCTGTCGCCACCTCAAGGGAGGAAAATTCACCGTGCAGGACGCCACCGACAATCGGGGCCTGTATCGTTGCTTCCAAAAATGGACGCCCATCGGCCATAATACGGCTCAGGCTGCCCATATTGTCCCGCGTGAATCTCGCAAAACTCGCAGCGCCTGCGTCCGTCAACTTGACGTAAACCGGCCACCCCTGTGCATTCCTTTCTCCGACAGCCGACTGCTGTACATAGGCCGAGCACAGGTAAAACTCCGGCTCAATCTCCGCAACGGCGAGGCAAGGGACCATCAGTATCAGGAATGCAAACCATTTCATGTCGAGCACCTTTATTCGCTTGATGGCAAACGCCCTTTCACGCTGGTCCTTTCCCCGGAGCAAGCAATATCCGGCGCAATCTTTGCGGCATTTTGTCTGTTGCAGGATAGCAGCGACTGACAATGACTAACCATTCATCCGTCAATTGTTGCCGGGAGCAGACACCTCGACTCCCGGCATTGTACGCTGCCGCTGTTCCGGTGGAATCCAGAGCCGCTGCCGACGCGGTTCCCAGACCAGGGCCTGCATTTTTGCCAGATCTGCACTCGCAGCAAAACCTGGCAGTTGTGCAATCCGTACGAAAAAGTCCTCGCTATGAAGAAGGGTCGTCCGCACCTCGTTCCAGTAGGTGCCGGAACGTTCCTGCCGATACTGCCTGGCAACTGCAGTGCTGGAAAAACGCCCCTCCGAAACCAGGTAGGTGTCAATATAATCCACGTCATAACCTGCCAGAGAAACAATTCCCGGTACGTCCAGGTGCAGGGAAATACCGCCACCGGTGCGCGCTACCCGACGACAGATCTCGGCATTGAGATTTGCCCCCGACAGAAACAGGGTGCTGGCTGACCGAACCTGATCGCAGTAACTTTCATTGCCGGAGCTGTCGGCCACCGCGTCAAAACAAGAGCTTCTTACCAAACTTACCTGACTCCCCACCGCAGAAAATGCCTCTCTTCGCACACTCTGTGGATGAATCAGATAGCATGGCTTGATGGAATGCAGTTCATTGGCAAGGGCTCTATATTGGTATTCCAGTTCTTCAGGTTGCCTGGTCGTACCGAAAATGAATTTTTCATCGGCATCGCTCAACAGACCACAACCGCTTGCAACCACCGACAACAACACAAGGACAGTCATGATGGGTTTGTTTACCATATGCATAGCCTTAACTGCTCACATCGGGCGACAAAGGGCGCAGAATCCTGGTCTTGATCAAACGCCCCGGACATTGATTTACTGATTGCCATTGCCCATAAAAACACTTAACATCCCGATTCCTCCATGCGCTTTTTGCAGATTCCGGAGGGCATCGCCATACCGTCCTGCCCCTTGAACAATTGTCTCACACCTTATCACTATGGAAGCCAGGCAATGGAGCTGTTCACACTTGAAGTTGTTTTAATTGCAATCATCATTGTGGGTTTTGCCGCATTTATTCACGGGGCATTAGGCATCGGCTTTCCGATGGTGAGCACCCCGTTACTGGCATTAGTGACCGATGTGCAAACTGCTATTTTGATGACACTTTTTCCCAATATCGTCATCAATTTAATCAGCATCAATCATGGTGGAAACTGGCAAACGGTTTTTAAAAGCTACTGGCTCCTGCCGGCCTCTATGGTGTTGGGTACTTTCGGCGGCACGGTCATCCTCATCAAGTACAACCCTGACTTTCTGCGGGTGCTCCTCGCTGCTGCCCTGCTCTTTTACGTATTTAACAGCATGCGGGCTAAAAAAATGCGTTTGAACTTTATCAAGTCCAGCCCCCGCCTGAGTATGCTCGGGTTTGGTTTTTGCGGTGGAGCATTAGGGGGGACAGTCAATGTTAGTGGGCCTGTTCTACTGATATATCTTTTAGAAAGCGGCTTAACAAGCGTCGCTTTTATCCAGATTTTAAATATCTGCTTTTTAATCGGTAAAGTTATCCAAACGGCTACATTTGCTTCGTTTGGCCGGATTGGTCTGGAGTTGGTCTATATCTCCATCCCCTTGCTGTTGGTCGCTATCTTCACCACCAAATCAGGAACAAAAGTAAGAGACAGGTTCTCTGATGCCGTATACCGCAAATTCTTGCATGGCCTGCTCATCGTTGTGGCGCTGCTATTGGTATGGCAGTTTATGTCCTAACTCCTGCCCCCAACTTCGCGAATACGAATAACGAGCATGCCAACCACTATCACAGTTGAAAAGACGGCTACCAGCGCACCAAAGCCAGCAACAAACCTCTTCGTTCGGTGGGTTCATGCTACGAGTATCCATGAAAGGAGAGGATTGGCCCGAGGTACGTTGTTTAACTGTTGAATCTACCTCCTTCAAACACACACTTTTCCAACAACAACGCCACCGACCGGCATAGTGCCGATACGGTGGCGTTTGATCATCATTGTGAAGTTCCCCTCATCTTCACCCCTCCTGAAAATGTGATTTCGTCGTTGAAACCTCATCAATGGGTTGTTGTCAAATTTTGCCTGTGTTGATGTTGGTGAAACAAGCGGGCGATACATGTATCGTCCCTACGGTAAACCGTTCAACCGGCGGT
>OBJA01001452.1_pt1 | contig 16179 bp, 20 predicted proteins | sample 1519751 | NCBI WGS metagenome assembly OBJA01 (sample SAMEA3881238, study PRJEB22517) | soil metagenome | biome: lake sediment; feature: soda lake sediment; material: sediment, water from around vicinity | place: India | collected 2013-12-23 | depth 3 m | reverse complement strand
GTGCAGCGGGCTTTGGTGGCGGTTCTCCTCGGCATTGAAGCCGCTGTCGCAACCTTGCTGTTGGCATCACCTCCGGCCTTTCTGCATCTGCTGGCAGTCAGTGAACGGGGGGGAAAATTTCTGGCAATCCGGCGCAAACAGCGAACGATTCCTTTGCTGCAGAATTTCTCCCGGGTTCAGCCACTGTTAAAGCGCCGCTATGCTTCAGAGCCGGACTCCTTGCAGCGCGCACAGGCTCAGTTGGCGCTGCAACTGCGAGCCAGTCGTATATATTCACTGTTGCTGTCAAACTTTCAAGGTGATCGTCGGCGTGATTACTTTGAGCCACTGCGCAGGGGATTACGCTCCTCACAAGGGATGCGCACCTGACACAGTCCACAGGGAGTGACGTTCTGACCACTGAGCTGCTGGGCATGGGGAGAGGTTATCTGGCGGATATAGTTGTGGCAGGCGTTTTTGTCATGGCCGGCCCGAGAGATAGCGGTCACCGGGCAGCGCTTGATGCAGGCTCCGCAAGTACCCCGGGCGTAAAAAAGGCAATTGGCGGTATGGGAGGTGGCCCGGCGCGGAGTGGTCTCGATGTCGGCGCTGACAATCACCGAACCGATACGGATTGCCTTTCCCACCTCGCTGATAAAGCCGTCAGATAGACCAAAAGTTCCGAGCCCGGCGGCGTAGGCGGCGTGGCGTTCCGACCAGTTGGAGCAAAGTCCGGCTTCGGGAGTCTGGCGATAGGCCCAGTCGGGCAGCAGTATTGGCGCTGTGGCCTTAAGTCCCATGCCGATGAATTCATCGCGAACCTTGCAGCGCAGCCATTCATTGAACAGCTCGCCGTAATGACGTGAATAGATCCAGCGTGGGGCCGGCACTTCTGTTTCTTCGCGCTGTTCTCTCCGGGTCCTTTCCGTTTGGGGCAGGATCCAGCAGACTACTCGCAACTCTTCTGCCGTTACCGCCCGATCCGGATAGGCCAGGGCAAAAGCTTCCGCCGGGGTCCAGTGGACCGTGCCGATGATCTGTTTGTATTCGGTAAATAGGGGATCATCACCCCGCGCCACCCCGATCAGGGGGGTATCCCAGGCTTTTTCGTCAAAGGCGTGGAGGGAGTTATTCGGAGTCTGTATAACCAGATTGGTTACCAGCTCGTTGCAGTATTGCAAAAACGCAGTTGGGGTCATGCTCAAAGCCTGACTGTTATGGCGTTATTTTTTCGATGTCGACCGCTGTTGCTTCTCCGAGCCGAAGCTGATGCCGCAGCGTGGTAGAATAACACGGTGAAGGATCAATGTCAGGGCAATCAGTGCCGCGGCGGTACCAAAAAGAGTGACGACACCGCTAAAGCTGCCCAGGGCATCATAGGCGAACACGATGCCGTAGGCCAGCACCAGCATGATGACGCCGCTGATCAGCTTGAGAATGCGACCGTGTTTTTCTTCAAAGACATTTCTTTTCAGAGTAATAACCGCCGCTGCCAGAATAGCAATTTCAACCCCCAGGTAAATGGTGATGTAGGTGATAAACAGCAGGGCGAACTCAATGCCGCTAGCACCTTGCTGAGCGGCGATGTTGGTCCAGATGACGGGGAAACCGGCGGTACAGGGTAGTTCCACCAAGGTCACGCCCAGGGCCATAATGATGGTGGCACCGACCATGGCCGGGGTTGACATGTCCTGGTGGATGATGTTGCGCATACGCTTGAAAATGCCGGGTTTGTGCTTGTCGGAAATGGTGAAGCTCAACCCCTGTTGAAACCAGAAATAGTCCTTGATGTTGACCAGGGCAAAAGTCAGGGCCAACAGCCCGACGACGATCTTGATCCAGCCGACATAGCCTACAAACAAAAAGATATTGAGCAGGCCGAGCATGAAGGCCCCATAACCGGCTGCCGTGGTCAGCAAAAAGGCGAGGCCGACAATGATAATTTTCTGCCGTGAGCGGGTGTGGAGCAAAATTCCCAACAGAATGGTCAGCAGCCACAGAGAACAGGGATTAAAGCCGTCGACAAAAGCGATAAGGATCGTCGTCAGGAACAGGGGCATGGTGCCGAGATTGATCTCGCCCAGCAAGGGGATACTGATGGCCTCCGGGCGTGCTTCGGATGTCGTCATGTCAGCGTCTCTCAGCCCCAGTAAGCTTTCGATTTCAGCGCGCATCTCGTCAGGGAAATGCTCGCGATAACCAATCCAGTAGCGTTCCCCGACAAAGGTCAGGGGGACACTGTTGGCATCAATGCCGTACCGGCTGGTGGTGTCGAGAAAGCGCTGCTGGTTGGCGCGACTGTTATAGACCTCATAATCACGCAGTTGAACCTGTGGGTGATCTGCGGCCAGTTGTTCGAGTTGTGGTTTCAGGCGTTCGCAGAAAGGGCAGCCGATCCCCCAGAAATAGAGAAGTTCAACCTGGTATTCTGCTTGTGATCCGGAGACCACTGCCGGAGTGTTCGCCGCTCCCCAGCTGAAACTTTCGCTCGTCAGGAAAGGAACCAGTGGACTGGCGGTGATTCCCCCACATACGCTATCGGCACTCGATTCTATATCGTCGGGACAATCGATGACGGCTTCACAACGCATGGTGATCGGGTTCAGTTTCTGATCGGCAGCACAATCGATAAACGCATGCGCCTGGAATACGACTCCAAAAAAAAGTGCAAGAGCAACAACCAGAGATGCCGCACCCGTCAGTCGGCGTTGTTGAAACAGAGACATGTCGGAAACAACCACCTTTCCATGAATCATGCAGATTACAAAGTGTCGGCGGCAATTCTAGCTGAAAATAAACGGATGGTTAAGGTGCTTTTGGCGGTTTTTCAATTGTATCGATGATTTTCATCTGCGGCAGCAGTACGCAGCCAGTGGCGCTGAAGCGCCTGATAGCGGACTCCTCGGTGATGGAGTTCACTGCTGAACAGACCAACAACCCTGACCCCGACAGGGCTCGATAATGTCACGTCCGTTATCAATTGTCGAAGCCTGTCAAGGTTGTTGGCAGTCTTTATGCGGGCGAGGGTGATGTGGGGATGAAAACGCTGCTCCGGCACGAAGCCCAGGGGCTTCAATATTTGTTCAAGGTGTTGTGCCAGGGCCAGAAAAGGTTGTGGATCAGCGAAGGCGGCATAGAGAATGCGCGGGTGCTTCGCTGTGGGGAAAAAGCCGAGACCACATAGCTCGGCAGTAAAAGCGTTGTGTTGTTGACAGAGCTGATTAAGTTTCTCCGTCAAAGGTGGAATCAGAGACTCGTCGATTTCACCAAGAAATTTGAGGGTCAGGTGATAATTCTCGGGCCTGACCCACCCGGCGTGGACATCGCTCCGGCGCAGGTGCCGGGCGATGTCGCCGAGGTGCTCTTTGATGTCAGACGTTAGTTCGATGGCGATAAAGGTGCGCATGGAACCATCATAGGTTTTTTTTCGCAGCTCTTACAGGCCTTTCTTCTCAAACCATCTGAATATCGACAGGCCGACAATGATAAAGACGGCGATGACCAGCCAGGGGGAAACCCCCAGCATCTGCGGCAGGGTCACTTTGCCGTAGGTACCCCAGGTCAGTACTGTACGCTGCAGCAGCGGATAGGCTTCAGCGAAGATGGCAGCACCGACCACCATCCCGGCGATAGCCCAGAGAACATGGATCCGTCCTTCCGCCAGGGCACCGACAGAGGTACCGGGGCAGAACCCGGCGATGGCCCAACCGATACCGAATAACAGGCCGCCGATAACGATGGCACCGATATTGGCTTCTTTGATGCTTAGGGAAATCATGCCGATGCCGTTGAGGGCATAGATGCCGACCATCCCCACCAGTACCGCCGTCAGCATGAATTTGATGATGGTCATGTCCTTGAGGAGCATGAAGCCGACCTGTTTCTCAAAACGCAGGACTTCTCCTTTTTGCAGAAAAAAACCAAACAGAATACCCGTCAACAGTCCTAAAAAGAGATCCATAACGTCCTCCCTATTTCTTGTAGAGCAGGTGGGCAGTAATGATGCCGCCGACCATGAAAAAGACCAGAGCCAATAGGCCACTCGCTGCCAGTTGCATGTTGCCGGACAGACCATGGCCGCTGGGGCAACCGTCGGCCAGGCGGGCACCGAACATGAGGATCATCCCGCCGACAAAAGCCCCCGCTCCACGGATGAAGGGGCTGGTGCCGAAGCGTTCCTTCCAGATCGGGGGTACCGTTTCCAGCTTGGCCGAGCGTCCCAAGCGCGCGGAGATCAGGGCTCCGATGAAAATGCCGCCAACGACCATCATCTGCCAGTCAACGCGAGGGCGGTTTTTGCGCAGATACTCGTTGGCCTGTACATTTTCAGGAATAACGACCTGTTCAACGTAGCCTGCTGCCCGAACAAAGGTGGTCGAGGCCCCGAGATACATGGTGCGGTCGATGACCAGGGTCGTGACCGCTACGGAAAGAATGGCGAGGAGGCCGGTGAGGGCACCGGCAACGTAGGGATTCCAGCGGGTAGCGAAAATCGATATCTTCATAAGTGCCTCCTTTTTATTTGTTGTATATGAATATCTATATATAACAAATAAAGTAATAAATCAAGAAGGCACTGGATTTTTCTTCTGGGACGCAGCGGAAGTGCTGAAACGGAAAAAAGGGGTTACACCTTTTGCTCCATCTCGGCAAAACAGGGCATGCAGCAGGTTTGACCGTCAAAGCGGCGGGTTCGCGATTCCATGGTGGATTCACCGCAGACTGAGCAGGTCAGGCTGCTGAGAATCCTGGCGGCGCGCGGTGGTGGAGAGGTCGGGGTGGTGACCGCAAAAAGCTCGCTCAGCAGGGCGGAAAAAATCCACTGGCGTGATTGTTCTTTGAGTTGGGCGATACGTTGCCGTTCAGATTCAGTGATGGTTCCATCCAGATTTTTCTGCAGCAGCTGGCCGAGTTCTTCACCACCGGACCGCATAACGTCATGGCGGTAACTCATTCGCAGGGCCTTGCCGTCGCTGCTGCGGTAAAAAGTAAAAACCATTTTGCCGAAATCCCTGTGGATCAGATTGCCTTTGCCAAAGGTACAGCCGGTAATGGACTGGATGCCGTCGATGCCGCACATGTCGGTTTCCACCACGGCTATCAGGGGATTTTCGTCGTGATGTCCCAGTTCCCGCAGACAGAGTTCGGCGGCCCGCATGCCGATCCACAAACCTGGACATTCGTGACCGTGGAAGGAAATGGCGCGTTTGATCTGGTCTTGAGTCAGGGTGCAGTTGGTCATGGTATGATCCTTTGATGTGCCTGGGTTAGGGTGTAAATCAACGTGGAATAATTAACGTCTGTTGCTGATGATGCAGGATGTCAACTTCGACGCCGTAGACCTGGTAAACCATTTCCGGAGACAGATCGGTACCGGCACCGCAGTAAAAAACCTTGCCATCCTTGATGAGGACAAAAGTATCAGAAAAACGCATGGCCATATTGAGATCATGCATGGTCATGACAGCGGTCAGTTGATGCTCATGGACAATGTGCTGGATGGTGTGGAGAATTTCCAGTTGATTTTTCAAATCCAGACTGCTGGTTGGTTCATCCAGCAACAATACATCAGGTTCCTGAACCAGGGCCCGGGCAATGCATACCTTCTGCAGTTCACCGCCGCTCATTTCGTCGATATAGCGCATTGTCAAATGTTCCAGACCAAGCTGTTTCAGAGCGGCGTCAACGATGCGCAGGTCATGATCTTCAATACGCCAGCGCAGATGAGGTTTGCGACCGAGAAGCACGGCATCAAAAGTAGTCATGCGCCCGGCTTCCTGGCGCTGGGCAACATAACCCATATGCTTTGCTATTTGCGCAGAGCGCATTTTAAAGACGTCGACATTTTCGATCAGCACAGCGCCGGTCTTGGGTTTGAGCATGGCATTGATGCAGCGCAGCAGGGTGGTTTTACCGACGCCGTTGGGACCAAGAATGGTGAGAACCTGACCGCGTTTGACCTGAAAATCGAGCCCGTGCAGCACCATTCTGCCGTCATAACCAATGCGGATATCGCGAACATCCAGACTCATCGCCTTTTTCCCCGAATCAACAGATAAAGGAAGGCCGGGGCACCGAGAAAGGCCGTCAGTATTGACACCGGGAGCATATGGGGTGCCAGGAGCAGGCGTGCTGCCGTGTCTGCGGCCAGGAGCAGGCAGGCCCCGGTCAGGGCCGAAGCCGGTAGCAGAAAGCGGTGATCGTCACCGATGATGCGGCGCACGATGTGCGGACAGACCAGACCGACAAAACCGATAATGCCGAGAAAAGAAACAATCACGGAAGTGACCAGTGAGGTGACCAGCATGCCGATCATGCGCACCAGTTCCACCGGAACGCCCAGCCCTTTGGCGGTTTCGTCACCGGCATCGATGGCATTGTAGTTCCAGCGGTTGACAACAAAAAAAATAAAAGCAGCACCAACCACCACAGCCATGAAAATGACCTCAGGCCAGCCGGCCCGGCTGACGTCGCCGAAGGTCCAGAACACCATGGCCGCCAGTTGCACGTCATCGGCAAAATACTGCAACAGCATGGTGGCCGCTGTAAACAGGGAGCCCAGGGCAACGCCACTTAAAATCATGACTTCAGGTGTAGCGCCGCGCAGGCGCGAGATGGCAATGATGACCATGGATGCCAGAATACAGGCAATAAAGGCCGACAGGGTCGTCATGTAGGGGTTGATGATACTGACCGCGTTTGCCTGGGTGCTCTGCATGGCCCCGGTCCCAAAAATCATGACGGCAAAGGCGGCACCAAAGGCTCCGGCCTGAGAAATTCCCAGGGTAAAGGGGGAGCCGAGGGGGTTGCGAAGGATTGATTGCATGACCGCCCCGGCGACGGCCAGGCCGGCTCCGGCACAGACAGCGGCAAGAGCATGGGGCAAGCGTATCCGGCGAATAATGATGGCGTATCTGCTGTCGTCTCCGATATTGAAGAGAGCAGGAATAACGTCCGCTAGCGGTATGCGAACTGCTCCGAGAGAAACTGCCAGCATCAGCATGAACAGTGTCACCAGGGTCAGAATCACTAAAAACAGCAGCTTGCGGCCAATATAGGCGCGGTAAGCTGTCGGGTGTTGCCCATGATCAAAGTGAGACATCTTTAGCGAACCGGAATGCGGCTGAATCCTATGGCGTCAAAATCCTTGTTGATCTGCTCAAAAGCGCGGCCGCCGTTGAGGAAGGTACTGATTTCCTCGGCCTTTGCCATGGGGTCAAGGTCGGCAAACTGTTCCGGATAGAGAATGCTGCCAATGTAATAGGCATTGGCAAAGACCGACTCGAAGTTGGTGTTATAAAAATTATAGGGGAACACGCCGTAAACCTGTCCTGAGCGCACCGCAGAAAGGGTCTGGTAGACCGGGTCTTTGCGCAATTGTTCCAGACCGTTGGCGCTCGGGGCCAAACGGGCACTGGCGATATCCAGAAAGATAATTTCCGGATCCCACAACAAGAGTTGCTCCTTGGCGACGGTAGCATGGGCAAAATCTGTTGCCCCGGCATCAAGCTTTCCAGCCACATTGCGGACGTTTAAAAAGGCAAAGGGAGCATATCCCGGTTCAGTAGAAGCAAAACCATGACCGCCGCGCATGGACACGCCGCCTATATAGGTCGTTGGTTTGGCTGTGTCGGCAACAGTGGAGACCCGTTGCTGAAGATCCGTCTGAAGATGATCAAAGTAGGCAATGATCTCTTCAGCGCGCTGGGCCAGTCCGAGAACGTCACCCATCATCCGCAGTGTAGCGTCAAGGTTCTCACGACCATGGGTCAGGTTTCCATAACCCAGACCGACAACCGGGATGCCGGTTTTGGTTTCAAGGCTGTCGACACTGCCATCACGCGGGGCATTGACTTTTAAAATGACCTGCGGCTGTGGATCAAGGGCGGCGATCAGTTCCGGGTTGTCGTGGCCGCGAAACTCTCCGAACAGGGGCAAGGCGTCAAATTGCCGGTTGTTAACAGCGTAAGGGCGGGCATCAGCGGCAAAAGGTAGTCCGCCTTTTTCGGCACTGTCGACACCGACGATCCGGTCCTGGGCCTGCAGATAGACCAACAGGCGCAGACAGCCGGAGCCCGAACAGATAACCCGGTCAACCTGGCCCGGAACGCCGACCTGACGGCCAATCATATCGGTTATGGTACGATTGTGAGGTTCGGCCATCGCTGGTGTAGCCGCGGCCAGTAGAAGGACTGTGAATCCGACGATGAACATGCGCATGATATTGCTCCCGCTGGTGATACGAATTGATTTTTCGTGCCACAAATCAGTAGCATTTCAGCTGTAAGAGGTCAATAGGTTACTCGCTGATAATCACTGCCGGACAGGGTTCAGAAAAATACTGATTATTACCAATCTTCCGTAGATACCGTTTTATCCCCTCTCCTTTAAGGGAGAGGGCCAGGGTGAGGGGGAGTCGGCGGAAGATGAGTGCTAATCAGAAAAGTATTAGTGGTCAGGAGTCTAACGGCATGATCAGGGGGTTGAACGCTTTGGAGGCAATCAGCACCCGTTTCCCGACCGCCAGTGTTGACAGCTCCTGATCACTGGCGACGACCTGAACAATATCCTGACCCACCAGCACATGAACGATGCCGACGATTCCACTTGGTTCGATATGGACGACCTCGCCGGTAAAGCGAAATTTGTTGCTGAGTTGCGTTTTGCTGAACACTTCTGTGGCTGTTCCGTGACGAATGACCCTCCCCTTGTCCAGAACAAAGACCTGTTGGCTGAGGCGAAATACCTCACTCATATCGTGGCTGACCAGGACCGTTGTCGGCTGATAACGCTGATGCAACTGCAGGAGTTCCTGCTGAAGATAAAGGCGCATTTCGAGGTCGAGGGCTGACAGGGGTTCGTCCAGGAGCAGAACCGCTGGTTTGAGGGCCAGGGCACGGGCCAGTGCCACGCGCTGGCGCTGGCCACCGGAGAGTTTTTCCGGTTTGCGTTCAGCCAGTTCTTTGAGTCCGGCGACCTGCAGCAACTCTGCTACCACCTCTTTGCGTTGACCCCTGGGCAGGGCAATGCCGATGTTGTCGGCGACAGTGAGATTGGGAAACAGGGCATAATCCTGAAAAACCATGCCGATGGAGCGCTGGCGTGGGTTGAGATTGATACGAGCGCTGGAGTCGTACCAGCGCTGACCATTGACCTCGATGAGCCCCTTATCCGGGTCAGTCAGCCCGGCCAGCATCCGCAACAAGGTCGTTTTACCGGCGCCGGAAGGACCAAAGAGGGTAATGAATTCGCCTTTGCCGATGCTGCCGGCGAAGTTCAGATCCATGGGACCGTCGGCGGTGTGCAGGCGCTTGGTGACATTGATCTCAATCATGTCAATTCCATACGGGCAAAGCGCCGGTTGACGATGTAGACCAGCAGCAGGATGGCGAAGGTGATGGCAAAGAGCACGAAGGCGTACTGGTGAGCGGTCGCATAGTCCAGGGCCTCAACCCGGTCATAGATGGCGATGGACGCCATCCGGGTTTCACCGGGGATATTGCCGCCAATCATCAGCACCACACCGAATTCGCCGATGGTATGAGCAAAGCTCAATACACAGCCGGCCAGAATCCCCGGCTTCATATTGGGGAGCAGGATGGTGAAGAGTGTCTTCAGGCGCGAGATCCCCAGGGTTGCTGCGGCTTCTCGCATGTTGACAGGGATGGCGGCAAAGCCACTCTGTAACGGATGGATCATAAAGGGGAGACTGAACAGGACCGAGCCGACAATAATCCCTTCAAAGCTGAAGACCAGACGCACATTGAGCCAGCTATCGAGAAAACCGCCGATCGGATTGACCGGGCTGAAAAAGACCAGCAGATAGAATCCCAACACCGTCGGCGGCAGTACCAGGGGCATACTGACCAGGGTTTCAACCACGGCCTTGCCGCGATTGCGGGTGTAGGCGAGCCAGTAACTTAAAGGAATCCCCAGCACCAGCAGAATGATGGTGGTGATGGTAGCGACCTTAAAGGTGAGGATCATGGTCTGGATAAAATCAGGGTTCATCGTTTCGCCGGTCTAACCTGGTCAGAGTTCCCATGTCAGGGGACGCTTTTCGCCTTCCATGGCCAGGTTTGCTATATCGGGTTTGCCACTCGTCATCATGGCAGGTCATTTCACTTAGCCGTCAATGATACTTCGTTGGCTTTCACCAGCCACTCCACCTGGTCACCGCTTTTCAGTTCCATGCGCCGGGCCGAACGGCTGGTGATGATGGAGACGACCTGTTGACCCGCCGTGTCAAGGGTGACCTCCGCCAGCATTCCACCCAGGCGAAGAGCACTGATGGTCGCGGCAAAGCGATTTCGCAGGCTGATCTGACCGCTTAAATTGCGGGCGATGGAAACTTCCGTTTCCTTGAACAGTACCTGAACCTGTTGCCCTTCTTGCAGCCAGGGGCAACGTTGCGGGGTTTCGACAATCAGGGCCGACATGGTCAGGTCGGAGCTGATAAGAATATCAATCAGGGATAAGTTGCCGTCTGTGTCGATGGCATTGATGGTGCCGGTCAGATTATTCACGGCTCCGGAACCTCAAAACCATATTCCCTGAGGATGGCTTTGCCTTGCGCACTTTCGATAAAATCAGCAAAAACACCAGATAAGGGGTGAGTTGCGCCATGATTGGTGATCATATAACCCTGGCGCAGAGGATTGTGGTCCTTGTTGTCAATGAGTACGAAGGGTGCGCCGATTCTTTTCATTTCAGGAGCCAGAGCCAGGGAGTAGGCGATAATGCCGACGTCGGCGGCACCGCTCGCGACAAAGTGGGCGGTTTGAGAAATATTTTCGCCCATGACCAGTTTTCTCTGAAGGTCATCCCACAAATCGTGGGTTTTAAGTGCTTCCATTCCTGCCACACCGTAGGGGGCATGATCCGGGTTGGCGATGGCAATGCGCCGGATGGAAGGATCGCGCAGTGCGGTCATGCCACGACTTGAATCAAGACTTCCGCTCTGGCGTTGCCACAAGACTATCCGGCCAATGGCATAGGGTTTCACTTCGCCAATGCCATGACCGTCACGTAGCAGGCGCTCGGGGTAGCTGATGTCAGCGGAAAAATAGAGATCGTAGGGAGCGTTATTGCGTATCTGGGCATAGGCGCGACCACTGGAACCGTAGATGGTTTCAATTCCGGCGTCTGGAAGTTGCTGCTTAAAAGCCGCCACCATGTCTTCCATGGCGTAGCGCAGGTCGGCAGCGGCAAAAATGGTCAGAGGGCGATCCTGCGCATGCAAGCTGGTGCCGGCAATAAGAAGAAAAATAATGAATAACAGTCGTTGTTTCATCGTGATTTCCTGGGTCTTTTCGATATAAAGCTAGCTATATATCGAGTGGTAAAAAAAAGGATTTATCGATTTTACCGAAAAATCAAACTCCTAATATAACGCTCGATGCCTTGAAGAAAGCCCAGGCGTCAGTTCCTTCGCGCAGGTTCAGATTGTTGACCGATTCGCGCGTTACTACCGCCGCCAGACGGGTCTGTCCGGGCAGAGCGAGGATCACTTCGGCATTGACGCCGCCCAGAACAATTCGCTCGATAGTGCCGGACAGAATATTGCGGGCACTGATACACCGGGGTTTTTCGTCGGCCAGGATAATGGAGCTGGCTTTGATCAGGGCATAGGCTTTTTTGCCGGGGGCTAACTCCATGGTTGTTACACTGTCACGGGTAATAATGGCGGTAATTTCATCACCGCCGCTGAGTTGCAGGGTCACTTCATCGTTGACAGAGCCGTGGCGGATATTGATGACACTGCCACTGAACTGATTGCGGGCACTGGTTTTCATGGTCATTCTCTTCAGAAAAGAATAGGCCTCATCGGGAGTATCGCTGTGGCGTGATAACTCCTCCATAAAGCGGTCATGGGCTTCGGTGAAGAGGCTGTACAACTTGAGAACTCTTTTTCCTTCGGCAGTCAACACGCTGCCACCGCCACCGCGTCCGCCACTGGTGCGGGAAACCAGCTCCTGATCAGAAAGATTGTTGATGGTATCAATAGTGTCCCAGGCACCTTTGTAGCTTAGTCCGGTCGCTTTGGCGGCCGCGCTCAAGGACCCAAGCAGGTCGATCTGACGCAACAGCTCAATGCGTTATTCCGTCAGGTGTTGTTTGTTGCCGAGCAAAAGATTGCCGCTGATCTTCATCGCTGGATTCCTTGCAGGTTTTTTCGTTATATATCTTTGTATATAACGAAAGTCAAGGCTTTCCTTTAACCGATGCTGCCGAAGCTGGCCAGGGCGATGACTCCTCGCAACTGTGGTGTCTCGCCTTGATACATCAGGCTGTTGTCGCCATGGCGAACAAAACCGGCCTGGCGCAACATCAGTTCCAGGCCCGCCGAGGCCAGAACATCGACAAAGAGATGTTTGCCGGTCGGAGTCGCGGCGACGGCGGCATCAAGGAGGGAGCGCAATTGGCGGGGATCCGTCCCGGTTCGGGACCAGGGCCCAAGCTGCCAGACATCCAGCCCCGATTGGAGCAGGGCCAGATTCTCCCGCTGTTGCAGCAGGATCGAATCGAGGGCCAGGGCATTGATGAGATCGCCCCGGTCTTCCCCCCAGGAATCCTGTTCCAATGCGCTCAGACAATGAAGAACTGCCTGGGACGGTTTCGGCAGGGTGTCGCCCTTCCCGGCAGCGCTCCAGCGAATGATCGTATCGATCTGTTGAAAGCCGTAGCCTTGATAAAGGGAGGCTCCCTGTCGGGATGCCGTCAGCCAGACCCGTTTGAGCTGACGTTGCCTGAGAAAGCTCAACGCTTCTTCAAACAATTTTCTCCCGTAGCCCTGACCGCGGCACCGGGGGTCGATGAGCAGGTTGCCGATCCAGCCGCTGTGGCGATAGCCGACGGCAGAGACAAAGCCGCAGGTCTTGCCGTTATGGGTCAGGGAAAAGAAGAAAGGACGCCATTGGTGCTGAAACAGCAGTTGTTCGCGCAGGGGAACTGTCCATCCTTCCTGGTCAGCCCAACGTAAAAAGAGGGGCCAGTCGTTGCCGGTTGGCTGCTGAATTTTCACCGACATTCAACCGACGCGGCACAGCTCGATCAACTCCCGATCGAGCAAGGCGCGCTTGCGTTGTCCGGCCAGGGCACGGACCCGCTGCAGGAGTTGATTCAAGTCAAGTTGCGGTTGTTCCACCTGCAGTTCCAGCAGGCGCTGTTTCAATCCACTGCGACCGGAATGTTTGCCGACGACGATATGGCGTTGCAGCCCCACCTCCCTGGGATCAAAGCCTTCGTAGGTGGACGGATTCTTGAGAACGCCGTCAGCATGCAATCCTGATTCATGAGAAAAAACCCGATCACCGACGACCGCTTTCCAGGGGGCAACGGGGCGACCGCTGGCACCGGCAACATAGCGGGAGATCTCCGCCAGACGACTGGTATTCAATCCGAGGTCGAGGCCGCAGGCATGTTTGAGCCCCATCACCACTTCCTCCAGCGCGGCATTTCCGGCGCGCTCTCCAAGCCCGTTGACGGTGGTACTGACGTAGGTGGCCCCCCCTCTGACGCCGGCAATGGCATTAGCGGTTGCCATCCCCAGATCGTTATGGGTGTGGACCTCAAGGTCAATGGCGCAGTGTTGTTTCAGGGTGCTGACCTTGTCATGGGTGGTAAAGGGGTCGAGCAGTCCCAGGGTATCGCAGAAGCGAAAACGATCTGCGCCCAGGTCTTCGGCAATGACCAGCAGTTCCAGCAGAAAGTCCATGTCGGCACGACCGGCATCTTCGGCGCCGACGCATACATAGAGCCCCTTGTGCTTGGCAAAGCCCAGGGCGGTTTTCAGTTGTTCCTTGACCTGCTTGCGGCTACTGCGGAGTTTGTGGCGGATGTGAATGTCGGAAACGGAAATGGAGAGATCAACCGCTTCAATGCCGCAGTTGATGGAGGCCTGAATGTCAGGGATCAGGGCTCGGTTCCAGGTCAGCAGGCGCGCCTTCAGGTTCAGGTCGACCAGCTTTTTGATGGTGCGTTGCTCGTCCCGGCCCATGGCCGGAATGCCGCATTCCAGTTCGCTGACGCCGATGCTGTCAAGCATGCTGGCGATGGCAATTTTTTCTGACTCGTTGAAGACGACGCCGGCAGTCTGTTCGCCGTCGCGCAGGGTGGTGTCGGAGATGTGTATTGCTTTGCTGGACATAAGCGTAACTCCATTTTGCCGCAAGGGACGCCGTTGTCACCGGATTGATCTTTCTGCCTCAGCAAAGAACGTGCCTTATTGAAAGATCTGGGCTTATCGCGGTTTGGAGTTATTGACTACGACTGGTTTTGCTCAATTCTGAGGCATGGTGATGAAGAATTGAGCAGGTTGCCGGCTATGTGATGATGAAGTGATGACTTGACTGTCGGCATCGATGTAATTACAATGTGGTCACAATATCTATGTGAGGAGGCTGGCCATGAAGGCACGCGTGATTAAAATCGGTAATTCTCAAGGGTTGCGTATCCCCAAGGCAATTCTTGATCAAACCGGCATTCAGGATGAGGTTGAAATTGAGGTCGATAAAGAGCAGATCATTATTCGTCCTCTGAAAAATACCCGTCAAGGTTGGGATGCTGCTTTTAAGTTGATGAGCGAGCAGGGTGATGATGGCATGCTCATGGACGAAAAGTTGTCATCTGACTGGGATGAGGAAGAGTGGCAATGGTAGTGAAACGTTTTGATGTGTATCTGATTAATCTTGATCCGACGATTGGCTCGGAGATTCAAAAAACCAGACCCTGCCTGGTGATCTCACCTGATGAAATGAATCGTCACATTCGTACGGTCATTATCGCGCCCATGACTTCTGCGCAAAGAGACTATCCGACCCGGGTGAATTGTTCGTTCCAGAAAAAGAAAGGGCAAATCGTTCTGGATCAGTTGCGAACGGTTGACAAAGCACGACTCGTCAAGAAGCTTGGAACCATCGGCAGCAAAGAACAGATGGAGGTTGTGGGGGTTCTGCAGCGGTTATTTGCGCTGTAACGCAGAAGGGTCGTCCCATGCTGATGAGAAAGGACGACGCAGGGTTGAGATGCCCGCTGGTGTGTGGCAATGCAAAACGTGCCCCCTGTGCTGGTACAACTTAATAGTCACAATTCGAAATTCATTTCCAAAGGGCCTAGTACCCTGTAACTTATAACATGTCGCAACATTGCGCCGGATGTTGGCGTGTCAACAAGGCGTGTGCCTAGCCATCGTTAATCAGGGTTGGTCACAACGCAGTTGACGCGTCAAAAAACAAGCAAGATGCGAAAGATTATGGGTTACAGGGTACTAGTTTTACCTGTGGTTGTTTGGTGAAATATTCAACACATCCAAGTAAATGTGCTATGTTTAGCAGTACAAGTTGCCGACATCACTTTCCAAAAATGAACTTACTGCCATGGCGGCTGAAGGTCGAATGAGTGACGGACTCTGATCGCTACCTGCGCGAGCGGGAACGAATTATCGATTATCTGCAAGCCCACAAACAGGAATTCCTCCAACATTACGGAATTGAACGGATTGGTTTATTCGGTAGCCTGTTGCGTGACGATTTGCGTGAAGACAGCGATATTGATATCGCTATTGAAATGACTGCGTCGAAAAAAAATTTGCGCAATTTCCTTGCTTTTAAACGGGCATTGGAAAATGAGTTTCAACGGCCGGTCGATCTTGGTATTGAAAGCTCGTTAAAGCCTGCGGTGAAGAAACAGATCGCCAGAGAGATTCATTATGTCTGAGCGGTCATTGGAACTGTACTTGACAGATATTCTCGAAGCAGGACAGGCTATACAAAGCTATGTCGCCGATGTTGACCTTGGTGATTTTAAATTGGATCGCATGCGTCAATCAGCTGTGATACGTGAATTTGCCATTATTGGCGAGGCCGTCGGCAAACTGCCGGATTCGTTGAAATTTCGAGCGCCGCAAATTGCCTGGCAGGATATCAAAGACTTTCGCAATTTGCTGATCCATGAATATTTCGGCGTCGATCTCGACATTATCTGGCAGGTTATCAAGGACGAACTGCCGCCATTATTGGAGAAGGTGGCGGAACGGCAACATAGCACCGATTGAAAAAACTGGTGTATTGCACGGCACCATTTCAATCGGGCGTGATGAATCACGCCCCTACCGAAAATCTGTCACCTGTCCTGCTGTCATTCCAGCGCAGGCGGGAATCCAGAAGGTTTTAACGTCCGGTTCGTATTTCCCCACCCGTC
>OBJA01001451.1_pt1 | contig 16183 bp, 14 predicted proteins | sample 1519751 | NCBI WGS metagenome assembly OBJA01 (sample SAMEA3881238, study PRJEB22517) | soil metagenome | biome: lake sediment; feature: soda lake sediment; material: sediment, water from around vicinity | place: India | collected 2013-12-23 | depth 3 m | reverse complement strand
GATCGGCCCGCGCCCACTGAGGGGGCGCGCCATGTCCGAAGCGACCGCCCGCCCAATCGCCGACTTCCGGCGCCTGTCCCCGTCCCTGCCGGGACAGCAGGCCCCGTGGCTCGCCGCGCTGCGCGAGCAGGCCCTGGAGCGCTTCGCCGAGCACGGCTATCCGACGCCGCGCGAGGAGGCGTGGAAGTACACCAATCTCGCCCCGCTGCTCGCGGGCAAGTCCTTCGAGCCCGCGGCCGCCATCGACGGCGCCGCCGGCCTCGCCATCGATGCCTACCTGCTCGCGCCGGACCTGCCGCGGCTGGTGTTCGTCGACGGTCACTATGCGGCGGACCTGTCTTCCGTTTCCGCGCTGCCCGCAGGGGTAGAGGTCTCCAGCCTGGGCGAGGTGCTGAGGCGCTCGCCGGGCGAGGTGGAGCAGCTGCTCGCCGAGCCCCTGCCCGACGAACCGCGCGGCTTCGCCGAGCTCAATACGGCCTTCATGAGCGACGGCGTCTGCCTGCGCCTGAAGGCGGGCGCGGCGCTGGACCGGCCGATCCACCTGATCCATATCGCGCGCGGCGGCGAGCGGCCTTCCGCCGCCTATCTGCGCAACCTGGTGCTGGCCGGGCGCGGCAGCAGCGCGGCCCTGATCGAGCACTACGTGAGCCTGGACGGCGCGCAGGCCCTGACCGGCGTGGTCACCCGCTGCGTGCTGGAGGAAGGCGCCATGCTCGAACACTACAAGCTCAACGAGCAGGGCGACGGCGTCTACCACTTCGCCGGCGTGCACGTGCGCCAGGCCCGCGACAGCCGCTACGCCTCCCACAACGTGCAGGCCGGCGCGCGCATCGCCCGCAGCGATCTGCACGCGGTGCTCGCCGAGCCCGGCGCCGAGTGCGTGATGAACGGCCTCTACCTCGGCCGCGGGCGCCAGACCATCGACAGCCACACCTTCATAGACCACCGCGCGCCGCACTGCGTCAGCCGCGAGCTCTACCGCGGCGTGCTCGACGGGCAGTCGCGCGGCGTGTTCAACGGCTGCGTGACGGTGCGCCAGGAAGCGCAGCACACCGACGCCCAGCAGATGAACCACAACCTGCTGCTGTCGGACGACGCCGAGGCCAACACCCGGCCGCAGCTGGTGATCCACGCCGACGACGTGAAGTGCAGCCACGGCTCGACCGTCGGCCAGCTCGACCGCGACGCGCTGTTCTACCTGCGCGCGCGCGGCATCGGCGAGGCCGAGGCGCGCGCGATGCTGGTGCGCGCCTTCGCCGGCGACATCGTGCAGCGCATGGGCGTGGAGCCGGTGCGCCGGCGGCTGGACGCGCTGATCGCGGCGCGGCTGGGCTGACGCAGGGGCAGCGTGATGAGCAATCCCATGAAGATCGATCCCGCGACGGCCTTCGATGTGGAAGCGGTGCGCCGCGATTTCCCGGCTCTGCACCAGGAGGTGTACGGCAGGCCGCTGGTGTTCCTCGACAACGCCGCCTCGGCGCACAAGCCGCGCGCGGTGATCGATACCGTAGAGCACTACTATGCGCGCGACTACTCCAACGTGCACCGCGGCCTGCACTATCTCAGCGAGCGCTGCAGCCAGGCCTTCGAGGACGCGCGCGGCAAGGTCGCCGCCTTCATCAACGCGCGCGACGAGCGCGAGGTGGTGTTCGTGCGCGGCACCACCGAGGCGATCAACCTGGTGGCGTTCACCCACGGCCGCACGCAGGTCCGCTCGGGCGACGAGATCCTCATCACCGCAATGGAGCACCACTCCAACATCGTGCCCTGGCAACTGCTGTGCGAGCAGACCGGCGCGACGCTGAAGGTGGCGCCGGTGAGCGAGGCCGGCGAGCTCGACATCGAGGCCTTCGAGCGCCTGCTGTCGCCGCGCACGCGCCTGGTCGCGGTGACGCACATCTCCAACGCCCTCGGTACGATCAACCCGGTGCGGCGCATCGTCGACGCCGCCCATGCCGCCGGCGCGCGCGTACTCATCGACGGCGCTCAGGCCGTGCAGCACATGCCCGTCGACGTGCAGGCGCTCGACTGCGATTTCTACGCCTTCTCCGGCCACAAGCTCTACGGCCCGACCGGCATCGGCGTGCTCTACGGCAAGGCCGAGCTGCTGGAGGCGATGCCGCCCTGGCAGGGCGGCGGCGAGATGATCCGCGAGGTGACCTTCGAGCGCTCCAGCTACGCGGAGGTCCCGCACAAGTTCGAGGCCGGCACGCCGCACATCGTCGGCGCCATCGGCCTGGGCGCGGCGGTGGACTACCTGCGCGCCCTCGGCCGCGAAGCGGTCGCCCAGTACGAGCGCGAACTGCTCGTCTATGCCACGCGCGTGCTCGGCGGTGTGCCGGGGCTGCGCATCGTCGGCACCGCGGCGGAGAAGGCCAGCATCGTCTCCTTCGTGCTCGACGGCGTGCACCCGCACGACACCGGCACCATCCTCGACCGCTACGGCATCGCGGTGCGCGCCGGACATCACTGCACCATGCCGCTGATGGACCGCCTCGGCCTGAGCGGCACGACACGGGCCTCCTTCGCCCTGTACAATACCAAGTCGGAAGTCGACCGGCTGGCGGAGGGCATTGAGAAGGTCATGGAGATGTTCCGGCGATGAGCGACCTGCAGGACCTCTACCAGGAGGTCATCTTCGATCACAACCGCAATCCGCGGCACTGCGGCAAGCTGGAGAACGCCAACCGCTGCGCCCAGGGGTTCAATCCGCTGTGCGGCGACAAGGTCACGCTCTACCTGAAGGTCGATGAGAGCGGCATCATCCGCGACATCGGCTTCGACGGCTCGGGCTGCGCGATCTCGGTCGCATCCACCTCGCTCATGACCGAGGCCCTGATCGGCAAGACCGAGCAGGAGGCCGAGGCCCTGTTCTCGCGCTTCCACGACATGATGATGGGCGGCGCAGGCGGCGAGGGCGGCCTTGGCAAGCTGGAGGCGCTCTCCGGCGTCAAGGAGTTCCCCTCGCGCATCAAGTGCGCGACCCTCGCCTGGCACGCCCTGCACGCGGCGATCAAGGAAGGGGGCGGCTCGGTATCGACCGAGTGAGGCGATGAGCGACGTGCTCAAGCACATAGGGGTCAAGGTCGAATCGCCGCAGGGCGCGGCGGAGCGGCAGGACCGGCCTTCGCTGTCGGCGGCCGGTGTGGACGATGCAGAGACCGCTGGCGCGTCGGACAGCCTCGAAGAGCGCGCCATCGCGGCGCTGAAGAAGATCTACGACCCCGAGATCCCGGTCAACATCTACGAGCTGGGCCTGATCTACACCCTGGACGTCGACGAGGCGGAAGGCGTCGTCCACGTCGACATGACCCTCACCGCCCCCGGCTGCCCCGTCGCCCAGACCTTTCCCGGCGAGGTCGAGGCCCGCCTGCGCGAAGTCGAAGGCGTGGAGGAGGTGACCGTCAGCCTGGTCTGGGAGCCGCCGTGGACCCAGGACCGCATGACCGACGCCGCCAAGCTGCAGCTCGGATTGCTGTAAAAAACTATAAGTCTTCAGCTCGTCGAGGGGGGAGTCATGAGCGATTGGACAGAGGTCGCCCGGCAGGCGGAGATCCCGCCCGGGCAGTGCAAGGCGGTCGTCGTCGACGAGCGCATGATCGCGGTCGTCAACCTCGACGGCGAGTTCTATGCCATCGACAACGTCTGCACCCATGCCTTCGCCCTGCTCACCGACGGCAGGATCGTCGACGGCCAGATCCAGTGCCCCCTGCACGCCGCCCGCTTCGACATCCGCACCGGTGCGGTCACCGCGCCGCCGGCCTATGAAGCGCTGGAGACCTACGAGGTCCGGCTCGAAGGCGATGCTGTACTGGTGAAGGTGTGATCAAAAGGGTCAGCCCCTATTGAATTTCAATAGGGTCTGACCCTTTTGAAACGATCTTCTCTCGAAGTCCAGCCGTTCCCTTTCGCCCCTACAACTCGATCGTCTCTCCCGGCTCGGGTATCCGCGCCTCCAGGTCCGTCCGTTCCGCGATCTTCTCCGCGAGGGTCTGGGACTTCTCCAGTTCGCCGTGCACCAGGTAGATCCGCGCGGGTGATTTCCGGAACCCGTGCAGCCATTCCAGCAGCTGCGTCTGCCCGGCATGCGCCGAGAAGCCGCCCAGGGTGTGCACGGTCGCCTTGACGGCGATCTCGCTGCCGAACAGCCTGACGTGCGAGGCGCCGTCCACGAGCGCGCGGCCCGTCGTGCCCTGGGCCTGGAAGCCGACGATGACGACGTGCGCCTCGGAGCGCCACAGGTTGTACTTGAGGTGATGGCGGATGCGTCCGCCGGTGCACATGCCGCTGCCGGCGATGATGATGGCGCCGCCCGTGATCTGGTTGATCGCCATCGACTCCTCGGGCGTGCGCGCGAGACGCAGTATCGGCAGCCAGGCGTGGAGGTTGTCGGCATCGACCCGCGCCAGCGCCGCCGCGTCCCGGCTGTTGAACAGCGTCATGTGCCGGTGGTAGATCTCGGTGGCGGCGATCGCCATCGGGCTGTCCAGGAACACCGCGCGCTGCGGCAACCGGCCCTCCTGGTAGAAGCGCCCGAGCAGGTAGAGGATCTCCTGTGTGCGTCCCACCGCGAAGGACGGGATCAGCACGTTGCCGCGGCTCTCCTGCGCCACCTTGAGCACGCGCGCGAACTCCTCGATGGTGTCGTCGAGCGGGCGGTGGTCGCGGTCGCCGTAGGTCGATTCCATCAGCAGCACGTCGGCGCCGTCGACGGGCGCCGGGTCGCGCAGCAGCAGCGAGGCGGCGTTGCCGAGGTCGCCGGAGAAGACCAGGCGCACGGGTTTGCCTCCGTCGGCGATGCGCAGGTCCACCGTGGCCGCGCCGAGGATGTGGCCGGCCTCGCCGAAGCGCAGCTCCAGTTCGTCGGCGATCCGCGTCGGTGTATCGAACGCGACCGGCTGCACCAGCGCCAGCGCCGCCTCGACGTCGTCGACGGTGTAGATCGGCTCGACCGGCGTGCGTCCGGCGCGCCGGCGCACCTTGTTCTCCCACTCTACGTCGCGCTGCTCCAGGTAGGCGGCGTCCTTCAGCAGCAGGCCGAGCAGGTCCTGCGTCGCCGGCGTGCAGTAGATCGTGCCGCGAAAGCCGTCCTTCACCAGCTTGGGCAGCAGACCGCCGTGATCGAGGTGCGCGTGAGAGAGCACGACGGCGTCGATCCCGCGCGGATCGAACGGAAAGGGGCGCTGGTTGAGCGCCTCGGTGCGCGCGTCGCCCTGGAACATGCCGCATTCGAGCAGCACCCGCGATGAGGATGTCGTCAGGAGATAACACGAGCCGGTCACCTGCTGCGTCGCACCGATGAATTGCAGACTTGCCATGTAATGTTCCCGTGAATACGTGCGTACCCGCATGATACTGCAAATCATGCCCTTTCCTCACGCTTCGCGTTGAGGCGTCCCGATGGGCGCGCTATATTGGCTTCATTCAGGAAGGACATTCCACATCACGGAGAGATGCCATGGAGCAAATCACTGCTGCATTGGATGGAATCGACTGGGAGGCGATGCTGGTATCGCTGATCTCGTCGCTGTTCAGGATCATGCTGATCCTGGTCATCGCCTGGGGCATGATCAAGGTCGCGCTGATGTCCCTGCGGCGCATGGAGCGCATGCTGGTCGACCGGGGCAGGGAAGACGGCGTGGCGCCGAGCGAGACCATCAAGCGCGTCGAGACCCTGCTCAAGCTGATCCGGCAGGCCGCCATCGTGCTCATCTGGGTGGTGACCTTCCTCGTCGTGCTGCGCGAGATCGGCGTGGAGATCATGCCCATCCTCGCCAGCGCCGGCATCGCCGGCCTGGCGCTGGGCTTTGGCGCGCAGAACCTGGTGCGCGACGTGATCTCGGGCTTCTTCATCATCCTCGAGAACCAGGTCCGCGTCGGCGACGTCGCCGTGGTCAACGGCACCGGCGGGCTGGTGGAGAAGGTCAACTTCAGGACGCTGGTGCTGCGCGACCTGGAGGGCACGGTGCACGTCTTTCCCAACGGCACCATCGACACGCTGTCGAATATGACCCGCGACTGGTCCGGCTATGTGATCGACGTCCGCGTCGCCTACGGCGAGGACGCCGACCGTGTGATCGGGATCATGAAAAAGGTGGGCGCCGAGTTGAAGGAGGACGCGCATTACGGTCACAATATGCTCTCCGACGTGGAGGTCTTCGGCGTCGACGACTTCGGCGAGTCGGCGCTCATCGTCAAGGGGCGTATCCGCACGAAGCCGATCATGCAGTGGGAGACCGGGCGGGAGTACCGCCGGCGCCTGAAGAAGGCCTTCGATCGGGAAGGGGTGGAGATTCCGTTTCCACAGCGTACCGTTCATCTCGGCAGGACCAGCGATCCCCTCGCGGTGCAGCTGCTCGCGGGCGGGAAGGAATCGTCTTAGCTGAAGCGCCGGGCCGCAAGGCCTGAGCCCGGCATGAGAGTGGAGAGAAGGAGAGCAAATGACAAGAACGATAGTGGCAGCGATCGCCCTCGCGATGTCCGGCGTGGCGTCCGCGCAGACGCCCGCGGACCCTGACAAGCCGTGGAGCGCGGAGGTGGGTCTCGGCATCATGATGACGTTTGCCAACACCCACACCAGCAGCGTCAACGGCACCGGGGACGTCGTCTACCAGGTCAGCCAGTGGCGCCACAGCGCCCGCGCCGAGGCGCTGCGGAGCAGCACGGATGGAGACCGGACCGCCGAACGCTATCAGATCACCGGCAAGAGCGACTACCGGCTCGACGATCGCAACTACCTCTTCGGCCTGCTCGGCTACGAGGACGACCGCTTCAGCGGCTACGACTACCAGGCGAACGCCTCCGTCGGTTACGGGCGTGACCTGGTGCGCGGACCCACGCTGAACGTCAACGCCGAGCTCGGCGTCGGCGCGCGGCACAACCGCCTGGCCGACACCGACGAGAGCGATACCGAGGGCACCGTTCGCGTGGCTGGTGCGCTGAGCTGGAACATCAGCGATGCCGCCACCTTCAGCCAGCAACTGGATTCCACCATCGGCGAGGATCTGCCCGTCACCAACTCCATCAGCTCGCTGAGCACGCAAGTGGTGGGCAACCTCGCCGCGAAGCTGAGCGTGCATGTCCGGCACATCTCCGACGTGCCGGACGGCGTGGAAAAGCGGGATACCAAGACCACGGCGAACCTGGTGTACAAGTTCTGAGGACTGCCGCGCGCCCTTCTTCGCCGAAGGGCGCGCGGGAAGCCGGAATTATATCAAAACCCCTCCTGTCACATAAGCTTACGCCTGGTTTTCCTTTTCGATATAAGGAAGGGAAGCTGGGCGTTTCTCTGTCCCGGCCGATATGAAGGTACGGGGACGCGATACTCGTTTTCCCGCGCGTCGACCGATCGGGTCGGGCGGAGCACCGAGTAGCGCTCCCGGACAGCGTGGAGGATCCGGATGAGCGATCGATCCAGTTCACCCCAGGTCATCGCGAGCGCAGACCTGCGCGAGTTCTTTCAGCATTCGATCGACGACGCGCTCAACCGCCAGGGCGTGGATGCCGCGGTCGAGACCAGCTACTACCTGGTCAACCTCCTCACCGCCTTCCAGCGCGCGGAGCGTCTCTACGACTTCAACGGCGAGCGCCTGGAGATCCGTCCGCTCGCAATGCTCTACGCGAACGCCGTCGCCGAACGCACCCCCGAGCAGCGCAACCGCATCATGCGTCGTCTCGGGGACATCGCCCTGTTCATCTCCGGTGTGTTCGCCGAGAGCCTCAACCGCAAGCTGGTCGACGTCGACTACTACATCGCCATGGGCAGCACGGCCTACGGCTACCTGTCGGAATCGATGCGCGGCTCCCGTCAGGGGGAGGCCTTCTGCGAGATCTTCGAGGAGCTGTCGAACAAGTTCTCCGAGTTCGTCGATGTGCTCGCCGTCGTCAGCGAGAGGGGCGGCCCCGGCAGACCGACCGACGTGCTGCGCCTCTACGAGTTGTGGCTGCGCACCGGCAGCCGCAACGCGCTGGAGCGGCTGCGCGAGCTCGGCATCGAACCGAGCGGCACGACCGGCTCGGTGCCGACGCGCTTCGAGCAATAGGCGCGGCCGCCGTTGGCCTTGATGCCTTTGCGCCGCGGCGTCGCAGCGTCTCGGTGAAAGCCTGCTCAGCCTGAAGGACTGAAACACGTGTGCGCTGCACAAGCTGGCATGCATGGCCCCCCCCTGTCCCCGAAAACCATCGCCCGATTCGCCACCGCATGCGCATGCATTACCATAAGGGTCAGACCCTTTTGACGGCATCTTGATGTTCTCGACAATGGAGATTCCGACACAGGCGAGGAGACCCGTGCGCAAGCGTCATCCCGAGGTGCATCGCACCGGCCGCATCGGCTGGCTGCGGGCCGCCGTGCTCGGCGCCAACGACGGCATCGTATCGACGGCCAGTCTGCTGGTAGGCGTCGCCTCGGCGGGCACCGATCACGACAACATCCTCATCGCCGGCGTCGCCGCCGTGGTCGCGGGCGCGATGTCGATGGCGGCGGGCGAGTACGTGTCGGTCAGCTCGCAGGCCGACACCGCGCGCGCGGACCTCGAGCGCGAGCGCAGGGAGCTGAAGGCGGACCCGGACTACGAGACCGAGGAGCTCGCCGCGATCTACGTCGCGCGCGGCCTCGACCCGGCGCTCGCGCGCCAGGTGGCCGAACAGTTCATGGCCGGCGATCCGCTGGCTGCACACGCGCGGGACGAGCTGGGCATCTCCGAAGTGGCCGTCGCCCGTCCCATCCAGGCGGCGCTGACCTCGCTCACCTCCTTTGCCCTCGGCGGATCGCTGCCCCTGCTGATCGTCATGCTCTCTCCCGCCGCGCTGACGATTCCCCTGATCGCCGGCGGCTCCCTGGTCTCGCTCGCACTGCTGGGCAGCCTGGCGGCGCGCATCGGCGGCGCCCCCGTCTTCAGAGGCGCGGCGCGGGTGACCTTCTGGGGCGCGCTCGCGATGGGGATCACTGCGGCGATCGGTTCGCTGGTCGGGATGGTGGTCTGACGGCCGAAATCGCCTGGGCCAGCCGCTTCACGGCGGCGCGTCGTTCGCACGCCATGCCGTCGCGCATCGCCTCAATGGGTGCAACTCCGCTAGACTGACGCCTGGCCCGCCATGACCTCTCTCCCCATCGACAAGACGATCCCCGAACTGCGCGCCGCCCTGGCGCGGCACCACGCCGTCGTGCTGCAGGCGCCGCCGGGGGCGGGGAAGACCACCGGCGTGCCGCTGGCGCTGCTCGATGAGCCCTGGCTGGCGGGCCGCGGCGGGGCGCCTGGCGCGGTTGTACGGTGAAGAGGTCGGCGAGACGGTCGGCTACCAGATCCGCTTCGAAGGCCGGACGTCGCGGCGCACGCGCATCAAGGTGGTCACCGAAGGCATCCTCACGCGCCAGTTGCAGTTCGATCCCGAACTGCGGGGCGTCGGGCTGGTGATCTTCGACGAGTTCCACGAGCGCCACCTGCACGCCGACCTCGCGCTCGCCCTGTGCCTCGACGCGCAGCGCGGGCTGCGCGAGGATCTGAAGATCCTCGTCATGTCGGCGACGCTCGACGGCGAGGCGGTGGCCGCGCTGCTCGGCGAGGCGCCGATCGTCACCAGCAGCGGCCGCAGCTTCCCGGTCGATGTGCATTACCTTCCGCGCGACCCGGACGGCCAGTTGCCGCGGACCGCGGCCTCGGCGATCCGCAGCGCGCTGGCCGGCGACGAAGGGGACGTGCTGACCTTCCTGCCCGGCGCCTGGGAGATCCGCCGCACGCAGGAGCTGCTGCAGGACGCGCTGGGCGACAGCGTCGAGGTGCTGCCGCTGCACGGCGATCTGCCGTGGGAAGCGCAGGACCGCGCGCTGCGGCCGGCGGGCACGCGCCGCGTGGTGCTGGCGACACCTATCGCTGAGACCAGCCTGACGATCGAAGGAATCCGCATCGTCGTCGACGCCGGCTATGTGCGCGTGCCGCGCTTCGACCCGGTGTCGGGACTGTCGCGCCTGACCACGCAGCGTATCTCGCGCGCCTCGGCCGAGCAGCGCGCCGGCCGCGCTGGCCGCACGACGCCCGGCGTTTGCTACCGCCTGTGGAGCGAGGCGACACAGCGCCGCCTGCAGGCGCATACCGCGCCCGAGATCGCCAGCGCCGACCTCGCGCCGCTCGCGCTCGAGCTCGCCGCATGGGGCGTGAACGACGCCACGGCGCTCGCATGGCTCGATCCGCCGCCCGCCGCCGCCTTCGCCCAGGCACGCGATCTGCTCGCGCGGCTCGGCGCGCTCGACGAAGCGGGGCGCATCACCGAGGCCGGGCACGCCATGGTGCGCCTGCCGCTGCACCCACGCCTCGCGCACATGATGTTCGCGGCGGAGCGGCTCAGGCTGGGCGCGCTCGCCTGCGACATCGCGGCGCTGCTGTCGGAGCACGATATCTTCTCCGGTGAAGCGAGACGCTCGGTCGACTTCGTGCAGCGCATCGAGGCGCTACGCGCCTGCGCCTCCGGCGGACGCCGCGCCGCGCAGCCGTACGGCGCCGACGGCGCGGCTTGCGCGCGAGTGGCGCAGGCGGCGCGACAGTTCCGCGGCCTGCTGCGCTCGCCGCAGCCGGCCGGCGGAGCGCATACCGGAGCTGACGACCTGGAGCAGACGGGCCTGCTCCTCGCGCTGGCCTATCCCGACCGCATCGCCCTGCAGCGCGCGCCGGGCGATCACCGCTATCTTCTCGCCTCCGGGCGCGGCGCGCGCTTCCATGAATCCGGTATGCGTTTGCGCGCGCCGTGCATCGTCGCGGCGAGCCTAGACGCCGGCGAGACCGAAGGGCTGATCCACCTCGCCGCGCCGGTGGGCGTCGAGCAGTTGCGCGCGCATCCCGACATCCACGTCCGCAGCGAGGACGTCGTGCGCTGGGACGCGCAGGAGCAGGCCGTGATCACGCGGCGCGAGGAGCGCCTGGGCGCGCTGGTGCTCGGCGCAGAGCCGCTCGCCGGTGCCGACCCCGAGCTGCTGCGTGCCGCGATGATCGCCGGCATCCGCCGGCTCGGCCTCGATGCGCTGCCGTGGACGCGCGCGGCGCGCGAGTGGCAGGCGCGCGTGCTGTCGCTGCGCGCGTGGCTGCCGGAGGAAGGCTGGCCGGACGTCTCCGATGCAGCGCTGCTCGCCACGCTCGAAGATTGGCTGGCGCCCTGGCTCGACGGCGTTACCCGTCGCGAGCACCTCGCCCGGCTCGACCTCGCTGCGATCCTCGCGGCGCGTCTCGACTGGAAGGCCGCCCAGCGCCTGGAGGAGGCCGCGCCGACGCCCCTCGCCGTGCCCAGCGGCTCGCGCCTGCGCCTCGAATACGCGCCCGGCGAATCGCCGGTGCTGCGCGTCAAGCTGCAGGAGATGTTCGGCTGCGCCGAGACGCCGCGCGTCGCCGGTGGCCGCGTGCCGGTGACGCTGCACCTGCTGTCGCCGGCGCAGCGCCCAATCCAGGTCACTCAGGATTTGCGCGGCTTCTGGGAGCGCACCTATGCCGAAGTGAAGAAGGAGCTCAAGGGGCGCTATCCCAAGCACCCGTGGCCGGACGATCCATGGCAGGCGGCACCGACGGCGCGCGTGCAGCGCAAGTCGCCGTCGCCGTAGCGGCCACGTAGGCGCGACGGGTGGCTCTGGCCGCCGGCTGCGAACACGCTTCGTGGTATCACAGCGACAGCTCGCAGTCCGCGCCCTCGATGCATCGTCGATCCTTCTTCGTATATGAATCTTCCGTTACACACTCGTCGATACGATGCGTATGTCCCGAAACCGTCACGAAAGCATGAGATACATGCCGCATCGAAAGAGTCGAGGCCATGCCAATGGCAGGATTGAAGTTCCGCTCGATATTCGTCTCGGACGTGCACCTGGGCGCCAGGGATTCGCATGCCGAATACCTGCTCGATCTGCTGGCTCACGCCGAGTCGCAGTACCTGTACCTAGTCGGCGATATCTTCGATCTCTGGAAGCTGCGCTCCGGATGGTGCTGGCCTTCCGTCAACAACCGTGTCGTGCAGGCCGTCCTGCGCAAGGCGGAGCACGGCACGCGTGTCGTCTACATACCCGGAAACCACGACGAGCTCGCACGCGACTACGCCGGCATGACGTTCAGCGGCGTCAAGGTCATGCGCGATGCGGTCCATACCACGTGCGACGGCCGGCGGCTGCTCGTAAGTCACGGTGACGAGTTCGATGCGGTGGTGACCGTCAGCCCTTGGCTGCGCTGCTTCGGAGACATCAACTACACCGTGCTCCTGTTCCTTAATCACTACTACAACCGCCTGCGGCGCGGCGTCGGCCTTCCGTACTGGTCGCTGTGCTCGCATATCAAGGGGCGCGTCGGAAACGCCATGGCCTACGTCCGCCGCTTTGAGCAGGCGGCCGTGGACCGCGCGCGTCATCTGGGCCTGGACGGCATCGTCTGCGGCCACATCCATGTCGCGAACGTCGCTATGATCGAAGGTCGACTGTATGCCAATTGCGGTGATTGGGTGGAGAGCTGCACCGCGGTGGTCGAGGAGGGCGACGGGGTGCTGAGACTGCTGCGTTGGGCGCGCGACAGCGCATTCCTGGTAGGCGCCTCGGACAGGGAAGGGATTGCTGACGGTATTCTGGGCGCAGCATTCTCGCGGTTGGTCGGCCGGTGACGGCGCTGAGCCGAGTGGCCGGACGATCCGTGGAATGCAGCGTCGGCGGTGCGCGTGCGACCGACGCCGTAATGTGAGGAAATCAGGGCGGAGGGGCCGCCGGCCGATTCTCGGGATAGGACCAGGGATTCGTCTCGCGATGATCGAAGAAGCCCTGCCAGGTCGGCAGATCGAGCGGGACGTTTTCCAGCGGATCCGCGTAAGTGTAGGGGCCACCCGGATCTCCGGGGGCGGGATTGGTGGTGGTGTACTGTCCCGCGGTCACATGCGCGTCCTGCGCATCGATCGCCATGTCGAAGCGAGCCGAGGCCTCCGGAGGCAGCTCGGGGCCGCGGTGTTCCACTACGTTGGTGACCTGGGAGGCCGTTGGCGCGGTGTAGGGATTGCCGCTGCCGTCGATGACGAAGGACATGCTGATGTCCGACGCGTCGATGGTGTTGCTGATCGTCGGCTTCTCCAGGAAGCGGTCCTTGACGAAGTCCACGGTCAGTTCGCCATCCCGCATGAACTGGCGCATCTGCACCCGTGACGGATTGCCGCTCGCGTTGCCCGCCGCCGCATCGCTGCCTAGGGGATTGAGGCCGTTTCCGCTGACACCGATCGCGCCGCCGCTCGACGAACCGACGGTGCCGATCTGGCCGAGGCCCTGCACACCGAGCGAGATCGTGCCCACCTGAATGTATACCTCCTGTCCGAAGCGCTGCGGATCGCCCTCGTCGCCGATGATCATGTGATAGTAGCGCACGCCGGTGACCGGGTCCTGGACCCTTTCGTACACGAACGGTGTGCCGGTGGACACGGCCGAGCCGTGGACGACGTCGGTGCCGAAGAAGGTGGGGTTTGGGGTGTCGCGCGTCCAGTTCAGGCTGAATTCCGCCTGGGCGCAGGGGGTGACCATGAGCGCCAGGACGGCGGTACGAAGAAGGAGCTTTGATTGGCCTGTATTGGTGCGGTATATAGGCGACATCATCGGTACCGTATTGCCGCAGTCCGAGATCGGCGGAAACAGGTCGACGATAGCAGGGATTGTCTGAGGGATCTCCCGTATAAAGGCCTTATTGGTATAGGCATAAGGTCCTAAGTGCTGGGATCGGCCAGCCGCGGCTCATGCCAACAGGCGCGGTCAGTATCTGGTGGCGTCGCCGTTCACGGTCTTGGTCTCGCGGTCGCCCAGGCGTCGTAGGTGCAGCTGGCCGTGGTCCCGGGTTTCGTCGGTAGTCACGGCGCGCACCTGATAATTCCTCCGAAAGTATCTGCGCTAATGAACACCCCGCTGCCATCGACCACATGCGTGATGGTCCTCACGATATTATCTGAGAGCAGGTACAGGTCCTGGCCGTGGTTGCTCGCTGTCGGTTCTTCTCTTATGGGCGGATGCCCATCCATAAGCATAGGTGATCAGGCCGCTCGGGGTGTTGTGGATGTAGATGGTCAGGTATGACGTGGCTAGGATCAAGAGCAGCGCAGACAACGGTGCTGAGGGCCGTAGCGAACTGGGAGAAATACACGGATCACGACTCCGCACTAGCAAGAATTTGGAGCAGCTTGCAGACAGAAATTAGCGGGCGGCAATTTCCTTAACGGACAAGAAAATCATGAACAGACAGTACAGAGATACAGCCGGCAAAGTCCATTTCATAAACGGAATTATTAGAGGGGATATCGATTTCGCTCTTTTGTATTCCGGACTATAGGGATCACGAAACTTCTTGTATGCCAAGGAAATTCCAATAAGCAGAATTGAAAAGAAGGGCTATTGCCAGGTAAGGAATGATTCCTTCGCTCATTTGTGCTTTGGTAGCTGCATCGTAGCTATCGACACATCATCGCGCCGCCACCATTCTCATAATCAGACACATGGTTCTGGAAATAACACATGAGCAGAAATTTAGCGGGTTATTACAATAATGGCTGCAATCATCGCTGGTGCTTATTGCTCGATCCATGAAGTCTTTTCTGTCACAGGAAATGGCATCGAGTCGGTTGAATTCGTCATAGACGCCACTACCATTCAGCTGCTAACGCAATGAAGCCAGTCACAGCAACAAGATTAAATACTATACCAATCACAAGCAGCCATTTCTCGTCACCTTTTCTAGGAAAAACAAAAGGCGAGTACCATTTATCGCCATCGGGCAGCCATAATCCCTTTCCTGAAAAGAACGAATATATGAGAAATGCCCCAATCCCTAACATTACGCTTAGAACTATAAGCGGCACTACCATGAACATATCAATCTCTCTATCTCAGAAGAGGTCTGATTCAAATCAAATGATCCTAGATCACTCGATAGCGAGCGACGTCACCCCCATATTGAGTAGCACCTCCTTCGGCTTGGGAGGCCCCGGGGACTACTTTAATCCAGTTCTAAACTGCCGTCGAAATATGGGGGGAGGTCACATTTGGTTGGCATAAACCGCGGGCGGCAAGCCGCCCAAAGCGTCATACCCACATTGAAATGCAAACACAGAACAGGCTCAGCCCAATGAGAGAAAGCGATAAAGAGCCGGCACCTTTATGGCTGCTTAGATCTGGCGATTATGTTTTAATATGCAGACTAAGTAAGACGGGAACAATAATCCACCAAGAATTCCGAAGAGCACAAACAAGATCATCACAATAGAAAAGTAATTATCAAGATACCCGAAATAGCTACCTTGACCTAAAATAAGAATTAACAAACTAGCCATTAGCAAGAATCCGCCCAAGATAGTTCTTACTAACGCTTTTCTACAGGATTCTAAGGGCAATGCTTTATACCTAAGGATTGGTTTTTACATATATATACGCTGATACCAGCATAAGAAATAGCGCGAATAAATCTATAAAGATATTGTTTGTGCTGATCAGCAAAATAATCCCAACCAAGAATAACGCAATCTCTAGAATTCGGCTCACTGACCTGGACATATCATCGGTGGGGATGTAATTTTCTGTCCTTCGTTGATGGCTATATGGGTTAATTCAGGTAGAAAGGTGCGGAAGAATAGCGATGCAGACCCCCCTGCCCCGGGCAGAGGGGGATGACTGTCAATATAATCCATTACACCAAAACCAATCTCAACAAAAGCATCTTGGTAAGCCTGCTCCTGATCGCTCCTGATTAATTGAGCTGCTCCTTGTGCTATGGTGCCTGTAACTACCAATGCAGTGGTTACCCCAAGCCCCGCGGGACCAAGTCTAGCAGCCAAGCCTGCGGAGAAATATGCGTACGTGCCATACTCGTATAATGAATCGGCTATGGCATCGCGCGTGATTTCTCCGTACAGCCCCGTAGGATCGACATACAGCAGCGGGTTATTTTTAACATAAATGTACCGATTTTGACTGGCTGGATCTGATAATTTCCCCCAGAACGGATCCGCGCTGATAAACCGCCCGATGGTCGGATCATAGTATCTGGCCCTCAGGTACAGCAGCCCCGTTTCCTCATCATACTCCTGCCCCGTATACCCATAGTGCCCGTGCGAGGCCGAGGGGTCGGTGGTCAGCTCGGCCCGGATCCCAAAGGCATCATAGCCGTACTCGTTCTTGATCAGTCCGCTGCTGTCGACCGCA
>OBJA01001450.1_pt1 | contig 16209 bp, 9 predicted proteins | sample 1519751 | NCBI WGS metagenome assembly OBJA01 (sample SAMEA3881238, study PRJEB22517) | soil metagenome | biome: lake sediment; feature: soda lake sediment; material: sediment, water from around vicinity | place: India | collected 2013-12-23 | depth 3 m | reverse complement strand
GAAGACGATTTTCGCTGCTGTAATGGTTCATCAATCGAAGCTTTTTCTGTTCTTAATTCAGGGATTTATTATCACAGCAACTCAAATTTATGGGTAAACCTATATGTTCCATCAATAGTTGAATGGACCGAAAAGCAAGTTACTTTGGAACAAACTGGAAATTTTCCGAAAGATCCTGTTGTTGAATTTATTGTATCTTCCAACAGGAATACCCTATTTGAACTTCGATTTTTTATTCCTTCCTGGGCAAAAGAAGTAGATGTTTTTGTCAATGATGAAAAACAAAACATTAAAACCATACCACTTTCCTTTGTCGGTTTAAACCGTGAATGGAAAAACAACGATAAGGTTAAATTGGTTTTTAATTATGATTTTTACCACAAAACAATGCCAGATGATAAAAATGTGATTGCGTTGTTTTATGGCCCCAGTCTGTTAGCTTTTGAAAGCAATTCGGAAGTTATTTTGAAAGGTGAAATTAACAGTATTATAAGTAATCTCTCAAAATCAGATCAGAATATATTTCATTTAAAAAATGAAGGAAAAACATTCAGACTTTTTCTGTTAAATGAAATTGAAGATCAATCGTATGGTGTATATGCAACTCTCAGGAATTATTGAAAAATTCTATCTTTGAGTACTGTTAAAAAGTAAACCCATGAAAAAAAAACGATCTGATATTAAACTTTACAATTTCAGTAAGTCTAATGACATAGCAGTAACTCTTTTTAATCGGAATAGGGGCAAATAAAAATTTTTTAAGGGCTGAAAATGCAAATCAACATTCAATAATTTATTTAAATCGTATCAATCTATTAATGCTTAAATTAGATGAAGACTAACCTAATTCGTTTGAGTTTACCAATTATTTGTTTTTTTATTATCATGGCCTTTGTTCCGGCCGGCAAAAAAGCAACAAAACCCATTTATCTCAACACCGCCTATTCATTTAAAGAAAGGGCAGCTGATCTGGTTTCAAGGATGACCCTTGAAGAAAAACAAAGTCAGTTGGGTAATACCATGCCTCCAATACCTCGTTTGGGTGTTAATAAGTATGATGTATGGGGAGAGGCTTTACATGGAATCATGGGTAGAAATAATAACAGTGGGATGACTGCCACCTCTTTTCCAAACAGCATTGCTGTTGGTTCAACATGGGATCCATCACTAATACAAAGAGAAACGAAAGTAGTTGCTGATGAAGCCAGGGGTTTTAACCATGAACTCATTTTTACCCTTACTTACTGGTCGCCTGTTATTGAGCCGACAAGAGATCCCAGGTGGGGCAGAACCGCAGAAACATTTGGAGAAGATCCATTTTTGGTTTCACAAATAGGTAGTGGGTTTATACGTGGGCTAATGGGCGATGATCCTACATATTTGAAAACGGTACCATGCGGAAAGCATTTCATTGCTAATAATACTGAATTTAATCGTCATACCGGAAGCTCCGACATGGATGATCGTGACATGAGAGAATTTTATCTCATGCCCTATCGATCACTCATTAAAAATGACAAGATGCCTTCAATAATGACGGCGTACAACGCTGTTAACGGAACCCCTGTATCAGCCAGTAAGTTTTTAGTCGATACAATTGTGCGGAGAACTTATGGGATGGATGGTTATGTTACCGGTGACTGCGGAGCCATCAGTGATATGGTGAGAGGCCATTATTTTGCAGAAAATGAGGCAGTAGCAACAGCCATGGGTCTGATGGCTGGTGTTGATACCGATTGTGGGGATGTTTATCAAAACCATGCTCTTAATGCTCTTGAACAAGGATTGATGTCAGAGGCCGATATTGATAAGGCATTAATCAATATTTTTACGATCAGAATGAGACTGGGTGAGTTCGATCCCCCTGGAATTGTGCCTTATTCAGGCATTAAACCTGGTATTATAAACGATCCTTCACATAACGATCTTGCACTTGAAATAGCAACAAAAACCCCTGTATTGTTGAAGAATGAAGTTTCAGGTACATCCGGAAAGATTGCATTACCCCTTGCCGCTTCTGCTATAAAAAAAATAGCAGTTCTGGGTCCTCAGGCAGATAAAATAGAATTGGGCGACTATTCGGGAGAAGTTGAAGAAGAATTAAAAATCACACCACTAGCAGGTATCCGGGACTACATCAAACAAAACGGACTCGATATTCAAGTTGTTCATAGTACAGGCGGAAATACAGAGAGAAGAACTGATTTTATAACCCTGAATGGATTTACTACTGTAAGAAACGATGGTTCAACTAAAGAATACAATGCAACAGAATTTGATGGTTCTGCCAGTGGCATTATCACAAATTCACGATTTGGAGGTACATCATTAAGAGGAATAAAAAATGGAGACTGGACTGCCTATGATAATATTGATATGACCAATCTCGACTCCATTAAATTAACAATGAGTATTAGTGCCGGTGGGTCCATTGAAGTTCGTGTTGGCTCCGCAACCGGCAATATTATTGCCGCACAGAAAGTTGAAGCTCCGCAAGGTGGCAGTGCCCAGGGATTTGGGGGATTTGGCAGAGGTAGATCAACAACTGTTACTACAAAGGTAAATACATTGGGTATTGCCGGACCTCAAACACTGGTATTCGTATATCGTGAGCCTGAAACACCTGCAACAGATGAAGAAACACTTAGTTTAGCTGCTTCTTCTGATGTAGCCCTCTTATTTGTTGGAACCGACCAAAGTACAGGCCGTGAGGAATCAGACCGTTTTTCTTTGACATTGCCGGGTAACCAGGCTGAATTGATTAAAGCTGTTGCATCTGTTAATCCAAATACTATTGTTATTATCCAGGGAATGGGTATGGTTGAAGTTGAAGATTTTATTTCGGAAAAGAATATTCCAGGAATGATCTGGACAGGCTACAATGGACAAGCGCAGGGAACTGCAATGGCGAAAATTTTATTTGGTGAAGTCAATCCAGGTGGAAAATTGCCCATTACATGGTACAATTCGGTACAAGATCTTCCTGACTTTAATGATTATACACTCCGTGGTGGAAATGGAAATCCAGGTAGAACATACTGGTATTTTAAAAATGATGTTTCATATGAATTTGGATATGGATTATCATATACCACTTTTGATTACAGCAATTTCAGCATAGATAAAAATAATATAACACCTAATGATAAGGTTACTGTTTCTTTTGATGTAACCAATACAGGGGAAGTTGATGGTGATGAAATCGCTCAGGTTTATGTAAAAACACCCGATAGCCCGGCATCATTAGAACGTCCTGTTAAAAGATTAAAGGGATTTGAAAGGGTAACAATCCCTGCAGGGCAAACAAAAAGGATTTCTATTGATATTCATTGCTCCGACCTGTGGTTTTGGGATGACAGGAACGACCAGATTGCTTTTGACAAGGGTAAATACATTTTTGAAATTGGAGCTTCTTCAAAAGATATTAAAGGACAAGTTGAAGCTAATATGAGCGGAGAATACAAGAAAGTTATAACAACGGTAGTTGCCGAACCTGGTCAATTCATATTCAGGCCGGGTAATACAACTAAAACAAGCCTGACAGCCAGCTTGTCGGATGATAGCTTTATCGGGTTAAACCAGGCAAAAGTCGTTTATACAAGCAACAACCCCTCGGTAGCAAGTGTTGATGAAAATGGCGTGGTTACAGCTAAAAAACCGGGTGTAGCATCAATTTTTGCTTATGTTACCTATGATGGGGTTACTGCTTCAAACAGCTATCCGATAAAAGTGATGCCCGATCTTTCTCCAAAGGATTTGACAGTTGACGGTAAAAAAATTAAAGGTTTCGATAAGAAAGAAAAAGCATACAGCTATCTTCTAAAAGCTGGTTCAAAAGTCCCGGTTGTTAATGCAACTGCATTGGATAGTGAAATTGAAGTAAATATATCCCAGGCAGAAGGGATACCGGGAACAGCCGTTGTTAAATTCATTGATAACAATACACACGAACTGAATACATTTTACGTGAATTTCGATGTAAGTTCAGAAAGCGACCAATTTGATGGAGCTTTAGGAAGTCAATGGAAATGGTTACGCGAAAATAAGGCAAATTACAGTACCACTGCCAAAGAAAGTGCACTTACAATTACAACCGAACCGGGCGACATTTCGGAAGGAAGTAACAACGCAAAAAATATCCTTTTACAAAGTGCAAATAACGATTGGACAATTGAAACAAAACTTGTTGCTTCAAGATCTCCTTCCCAACCTGAAAATGCAGGTATATTGGCATACCAGGATGATGATAATTTTGTGAAGCTGATGTTTAGGGCTGTTATAAAAACCACAAGGGCAAGAGGGGTACAACCCGGTACTGTTGATTTATTAATTGAAGAGAATGGTATCGCAAAATCGGCAGGAAGTTTCAATTTAAGCAAAGAGGTTGTGGGTGATAACCCACTGTATTTGAGGTTGGAGAAACAAGGAGGAATTTATACCGCTTATTATTCTCTTGATGGTCAGAAATACGAAACTTTAGGATCTGGTGATGCTTTGCTGAAAGACATTAAAGTTGGGCTTATTGCTTGCGATGGAGTTATAACACAAAGCATGACAAGTACATATTATTTCGATTCATCAACAACGAAACCTGATTCACCGTTTGATGTTTCGTTTGATTATTTCAAAATTGTGAACAGAGGGTTGAAAAACTAAACCATATGAGAAATTTCTTTGTATTTTTAATTTTAACCGTTTTTATTTCCGGCGGATACTTTTCTACACAAGCTTTTGCCCAAGTAGTCGAAGATTTTAAACCATCAGAAGTAAACCAACCTGGTAAGGATTATCCACAGGTAAATTCTGAAGGCCGTGTTCGATCGCAAATTTCGGCACCTGAGGCAAAAAAAGTGCAGCTTGATATTGGAGGTGTAAAATACGATCTGCTTAAGGACGCAAACGGAATCTGGAGTGGGGAATCTGGCCCACAGGACGAAGGTTTTCATTATTATCAATTAAATATAGACGGAGCCTCGGTCCCTGATCCCGGCACTAAATATTATTACGGAGCAGGTCGTTGGGGCAGCGGGATTGAGATCCCGGCCCACGATCAGGAAATTTATGCCCTGAAAGAGGTGCCACATGGATTGGTGAGCGAAGTGAATTATTTTTCGGACCTTACGAAATCGTTCAGACGTTGTTTTGTTTATACTCCTCCGGGATATGAAACAAATACCGACAAAAATTATCCAGTTCTATACCTCCAACACGGAAGTTTTGAAGATGAAACCGGATGGTCACAGCAAGGGAAGGCTAACCTGATAATGGACAACCTCATTGCTGCCAAAAGAGCAATTCCGATGATCATAGTAATGGATAATGGGTATGCATATATACCCAATGGTGATGCAAGTAACAATTCACGCCAGGTGTCGGTATTTGAGGAAGTAATGATGGAAGAAATCATACCAATGATTGATACCAGATTTCGCACCATCCCTGATCGCAAACATAGGGCCATTGCAGGCCTCTCGATGGGAGCCAATCAAACAATGCGGATCATTATGAACAACCTGGATAAGTTTTCTAGTTATGGAGGCTTCAGCGGTACATCTAATTATCCCAGTGACAGTGAAATCGATCCTGCAACTTTTTTGGATGGAAAATTTAATGACGGAAGAAAAGTAAATCAACAAATCGATGTTCTCTGGATTGGAGTGGGAACCAAAGAGCCTGATGTATTCCCTAAGTCGATCAGTGCTTTTCGCAACATGCTGAATAAGCAAGGGATTGAACATACATATTACGAATCACCTGAAACCGCACATGAATGGCAAACCTGGCGTAGGTCATTATATCAGTATGCCCAATTGCTGTTTAAATAAAGTTTTCACAATTGTTAAAGTAAAAATGAATATCATGAAAATAAAACAATCGGGTAATAAACTGGTTCCATCGTTGTTTATTTTAGCTCTTTCAACGTTATCAGGAAGCGCTTTGGCACAATTAGTCGAAAATTCGGTTCCTGCACCCACAAACATCAATCAAAATCAATGTCCGTGTATACTGCCCGACAATAGTGTCGTTTTTCAGGTAAAAGCACCCAATGCTCAAAAACTTCAAATTGATCTGGGGAAAAAGTACGATATGGCAAAGGATGCCGACGGCCTTTGGTCGGTTCGGACTGAACCAATTGAACCAGGATTTCACTATTACTTTCTTGTAATTGATGATGTGCCGGTAGCCGACCCTGCAAGCCAGTCGTTTTATGGTACCGGTAAATGGACAAGTGCCATAGACATTCCTGAAGAAGGAATTGATTTTTATGCAATAAAAGATGTTCCCCATGGTGCAATCAGATCCGAATACTACTATTCCAATGTAGCAGAAAGCTGGAGGAGGCTTTATGTTTATACTCCCCCCGGATACGATAAAAACATCGGGCAGAAGTATCCTGTTGTGTATATTCAGCACGGTGGGGGCGAAGATGAAACCGGTTGGGTTGTGCAGGGGAAAACAGATCTCATCCTCGATAATTTAATTGCAGAGGGAAAAGCAAAGCCTATGATTGTTGTAATTGCAAACGGTAATATCAGGGCCGGGGGAGGAGGCTATAGCAGTGAGGGAATGGCCGGATTTAAAATGGAAATGACAAAAAACATCGTTCCTTTTATTGATAAGAATTTCAGAACCATTGCTGACTCCAAAAACCGTGCGATTTGTGGTTTGTCAATGGGCGGTGGACAATCGTTTTATGTTGGGCTGGAAAGCCTTGATTATTTTAGTTCTGTAGGAGTTTTCAGTTCAGGTCTTTTTGGAGGTATCCGGAACCCTTCGGGCAGCACATTCGATGCCGAAAATGAAATCCCGGGATTACTTTCCCGTTCGGATGATTTCAATAAAAAACTTGATTTGTTTTACATCTCCTGTGGTGAAGGGGATATGAGAATTGAACACACCAAAAAAGCTGTAGATAAAATGAGGGAAGAAGGGTTGGTCGTTGAATTTAATTCCTTTCCCGGAGATCACGAATGGCAGGTTTGGAGAAAATCGTTGCACGACTTTGCATCCAGAGTCTTTAATTAAAAGCTTTTGAAATCAATCAAAAAAAAAATAGAATAATGAAAACAAGAATAAGATCGTTTCTGTACTTTGTTGTGATTCTTTTAGTGCTGCCCTCATTTTTAAAAGCACAGCAAGCCAATGTGAATCTCGATTTCAATCCTCAGAAGAACACGGAAGGGTTGATACCGTTTAGTGCTCCTATAAATTCTCCAGAGGTGCATGATGACCGTACGGTTACGTTTCGTGTAAAAGCTCCGGATGCCAAAATGGTGGATTTGCCTTCGGGTGCCATTCATACTGCATTAAATAAAGGCAGAGAGCCGCTCCAGTTTACAAAAGGTGAGGATGGTGTATGGACTTTGACAATCGGCCCGCTTCCCGTCGATATGTATGCCTATAATTTAAGAATTGATGGGGTGCAAATTACCGATCCTTCTAATACATATGCTGCATTTACTGCAATGCCTCCCTATAGCCAGCTGGTTATACACGACAGCGGTCCTTCGTATTACGACGCAAAAAATGTACCCCACGGAAATGTTACGCGTCATGTATATCATTCGGAAGTAACAAAAGGAGAACGTGAGTTATATGTTTATACACCTCCGGGTTATGACTCAAAGAAAAGTTATCCGGTTTTATACTTGCTGGGAGGAAGTGGTGAACTCCCATCCAACTGGGTATACGATGGCCGTGTGAATTTTATTATGGATAACCTGCTCGCGGAAGGAAAAGCCACCCCCATGATCATCGTTCTTCCAAACAACCAGGTCATTCATAGAAATCATCCGAAACATGCCGATCTCACTTTCGATATTCTAGAAGAGGAGCTGAGAAAACATGTTATACCGATTGTTGATAAATCCTACAGTACAATTCAATCACCAAAAGGGCGTGCAATTTCCGGACTTTCAATGGGGGGCCGGCATAGTATGTTTGTTGGTTTCCGTTCTCTCGATCTTTTTGCCAATTTTGGTATCCTGAGTGCCGGTGATGTTGATGCGGAAAATTCGCTGAAAGGTTTTTTAAATGATCCCAAAGTGCATGAAAAGGTTGATTATTTGTTTGTTGGTCAGGGAACTAAAGAGGCTGAAGGATTTTTTAACAGTAGGGTTCAGGGTTTATTAAAGGCACTGGATAATCACAAAATTGAATACGAATATTACGAAGGAGGACATGGAGGGCACGATTGGGGTACCTGGAGGCATCTTTTGTATTATAGATTTCTGCCAAACCTATGGCAGAAATAAGAATTTTGGATTTTTTTGAGACAATAAATTTTGCTGTTTTAACACTTTTATATTGGATATACGCAAATCAGCCCTGGATGATTACTTCAGTTTGGGAAAAGCACCTGAAGGAAGCATAGGCATTGAATAGCTGACTGAAAATTTATATCTTCCTCTTGAATGTACGAGAGGAAGTAAATAGGATTATAATATGCAATAATTTATAAATACCACACTCGGTTTTGTGGTTCTTTTGAATATCAACTAATGATGATTAAACTATGAAAAATGTTTTAAAATTGAATTTTCTGCTTCTGGTTCTTTTTTCTTGTGTAGTATACGGACAAGATTCACATGTTTTTCCAGAAGGCACCGTTCCTAATGAGCACAATATTAATGGTGCACATTATCCCAGGGTCGGTAAAGATGGACGTACCTATTTCAGGATTTACGCCCCTGATGCCAAAAAGGTAGAAATTAGTTTCCGGGGTGAAATGGAGAAGGGAGACGATGGATACTGGACCCTGGTTTCCGACGAGCCTGAAGTAGTTGGTTTTCATTATTATCAAATTATTATTGATGGTGTAAGTGCAGCTGATCCAAATGGAAAGCCTTTTTTTGGCATGGGCAAATGGGTAAGCGGTATAGAAATTCCGGAAGAAGGTGTTGATTATTATAAGCCCAGGAATGTACCCCATGGGTTAGTCAGTGAAAGCTGGTATTACTCGGATGTTCGTAATGAATGGCGCCGTTGCTTTGTTTATACGCCACCCGGATATGACAAAGAGGCCAACCGTAAATATCCTGTGTTGTATCTTCAGCATGGTATGGGTGAGAATGAAACCAGCTGGGCAAATCAGGGGAGAATGAATTTTATTATGGACAACCTGATAGCTGAAGGAAAGGCAACCCCAATGGTTGTAGTAATGGATAATGGAAATATTGAGGTATTCGGTGCAGCACCCGGAGAGAATCCAAATGAAGCCAGAAGAAGATTTGGAGCAGATTTTACAGATATTTTACTTAATGAACTTATTCCGCATATTGAATCAAGCTTCAGGGTGCTGAGCGACCGCCGGAACAGGGCAATGGCCGGTCTTTCGTGGGGTGGGTTGCAGACTTTCAACATTACTTTGAACAATATTGATAAATTTTCTTATATAGGCGGTTTTAGTGGAGTTGGGCAAATTAATCTGGAAAGTTTGGATACCGATTATAATGGCGTTTTTAAGAATCCTGCCGAATTCAACGAAAAAGTGAATGTTTTTTTCCTTGGTATTGGATCTGAAGAAAATCCTGGACGGACAAAAAATTTAAGTGACGGGTTAAAGAAGGCCGGAATCAACAACATTTATTATGAATCACCTGGAACGGCTCATGAATTCCTTACATGGCGCAGATGTTTAAATGAATTCGTTCCTCTGCTTTTTAAATAAAATGTTTTCGATATATATAAAAGAGCCTCATTTACATTTGTGGGGTAGTTTTTTAGGCCACTCCCGTCAAATGCAATTGAAGAGCTGGTAAAAGAGATGAATCAGTGAATAAAATAGTACAGATGTTAAATGAAAGAAAGTTTACAAATATGAAAGCAAAAATTAAGTTATTATTAATCAGTGGACTCCTGTTTCTTGGCACCCAGATTTACGCTCAGGATCCGGATTTCCACATTTATCTCTGTTTCGGGCAATCGAACATGGCAGGCTCGGCCAGAGCTGAGGCACAAGATTCAACAGTGGACGCCCGTTTTAAAATGATGAGTCCCATGGACTGTTCCAATCAGGGTCGAAAAATGGGTAACTGGTATACTGCAACACCACCACTCTGTGACTGCAATGCAGGAATCTCACCTGCCGATTATTTTGGCCGTACTTTAATTTCCAATTTGCCGGAAAACATCAGGGTAGGGGTAATCAACGTTTCAGTGGGTGGCTGCCGCATCGAGTTGTTTGAAAAAGAAACCTATCAATCGTATGTCGAGACTGCCCCTGCCTGGATGCTCAACTGGATAAATAATTTTGGCGGAAATCCATACGGCAGACTTGTTGACCTGGCTAAGCTCGCACAGAAAGATGGTGTTATCAAAGGAATTCTGATGCACCAGGGTGAATCCAATCCCGACGATACACTCTGGACACAAAAGGTGAAGGGGATTTATCATAATTTGTTGTCGGATCTGGATTTAAATGCTGCCAATGTACCTTTGTTGGCGGGGGAAATGTTGAGCGCTGAATTCGATGGCAAGTGTGCCCCTTTTAATCAGTATATTGCCCAATTGCCCGACGTGGTTCCGAACTCCTATGTGATTTCTTCGAAGGGCTGTCCGGGTAGACCCGATGGCTTGCATTTCACTGCTGAAGGTTACCGTATATTAGGCAGAAGGTATGGTGAAAAAATGCTTTCATTACTTCATAAATAATAACGAATATTTAAATCTACAGCTGTAATAATTGCTGAAGGGATACGAACCAGAAGCAGGTTTTTGAAATTGACCTATAATTCATCTCAAATTGAAAATTTTTTAGTTGCAGGTTTAAATTCATTACTAATATTTAATATCATGAAAAAAATACTCATTTTTTTTGTTCTTGTGGCAATAGCCGGAACAAGTTTTCAATATTCTTTATCTGCACAGGAGTCTGGAAATTCAAAAGTAACTCAAAGGGTTGTTGAAGATGGAGGAACGGGTGCCTACAGTGCTATTATGTATACCGATGGCTCCTTACAAACCCATACTGTATTTCGGCCAAATGATCTGGGTGTTTTTGGGGCGGGAAATAAGTTGCCAATTATTGCCTGGGGGAATGGGGCTTGTGCCAATTCACCATGGGAGCATATTAATTTTCTGTCGGAGGTGGCATCACATGGCTTTTTAGTAATTGCAATAGGGCCTATGCCACAGGAAGGAGAACGTGGCAGTGGAAGATCTACATCTTCGCAACTGTTGGACGCCATTGACTGGGCTATTGCTCAAAATAACGATCCGGCAGGTGTTTTTTATAATAAAATTGATGTTTCAAAAATTGCTGTAAGCGGTATGTCGTGTGGGGGTCTGCAAACACTTGAAGTCGCGCCTGATCCTCGCATTACCACAGCGGTCGTTTGCAACAGCGGGATAATTGGTACCCCTGGAGGTGGAATGCCCGGAATGCCTGGTCTGACAAAAGATCATTTATCAAAATTGCACACTCCGACTCTTTATTTGTTAGGGGGTGAAACCGATATAGCTTACGTAAACGGTATGGACGATTTTGAACGAATCAATCATGTCCCGGTATTTGTGGCAAACATGGATGTCGGACACGGCGGTACCTATGGGCAGCCTCACGGCGGCGAATTTGCCAAAGTGGCAACTGCCTGGTATAAATGGCAATTGAAAGGTGACAATGAAGCCGGTAAATTATTTACAGGTAATCCTTGCCAACTTTCCAAATCAGATGTTTGGGAGGTTAATAAAAAGAACCTGCCTTAAAACTTAGATTCTAAATTAACAGGCGTGCCCCCATTCACATCGAATTTTACGGTTAAAATTTGGAAACCCATGACAGGATTATGGGTGGATTTGTTATTATTGTAAATTAATTAGTAAACAGGTTTTAGATGATGAACAGATTTTTTTGCTTTTTGGTGTTTATTGCTATGGTACCTATGTTTGGTGTCGCACAGAATCCTATAGTCCAAACTTATTACACTGCCGATCCGGCACCAATGGTGCACAACGGCAGGGTGTATCTTTACACCACACACGATGAAGATGTAACTGTTAACAATTTTTTTACAATGTACGACTGGCGGTGTTATTCAACAACCGATATGGTAAACTGGACCGACCACGGGGCTGTTGCTTCATTAAAAGACTTTGCCTGGAGCGACAAAACTAATGGGGCATGGGCTCCACAGGCCATCGAAAGAAACGGTAAGTTTTATCTTTACTGTCCGATTCATGGCGACGGAATAGGAGTATTGGTTTCAGATTCCCCTACTGGCCCATTCAGTGATCCTCTGGGTAAACGTCTGATCGATGGAGAAAATATTTGGCACGATATTGATCCGACTGTGTTTATTGACGATGACGGGCAAGCCTATCTTTATTGGGGAAATCCTGCCCTTTATTATGTGAAACTTAACGAAGACATGGTTTCTTACGATCGCAGCATTGGCAAGAACGGGATCGTTCCGGTTGAAATGACAAAAGAGACATTTGGTGAGAATAAGGGGAAGGACGAACAACATACTACCAATTATACCGAGGGCCCCTGGCTCTATAAACGCAATAACATTTACTACATGGTTTATGCTGCTGCAGGAATTCCTGAATACATTGCTTATTCAACTGCCCCTTCAGCCGAAGGACCATGGACATACAAGGGCATTATAATGGAACGGGCCGATCATCTTGCATTCACCAACCACCCAGGGATTATTGATTTTAAAGGAAATTCCTATTTCTTTTACCATACCCAGCAATTGTCGGGAGGCCAAGGTTTCAAACGGTCGGTTAGTGTGGAACAATTCAACTACAACCCCGATGGTACTATCCCATTGATATTACCCACTCAGGAAGGAGTGAGGGAAAGTGTATCGAATTTAAATCCATTTAAGAAGATTGAAGCTGAAACCATCGCCTGGTCACAGGGGGTTAAAACAGCATCGGACGACAAAACAGGTATTTATGTAACCAACATTAACAACGATGATTTTATCAAAATCCGTAGCGTCGATTTTAAAAAAGGAGCTAAGAAGTTTAGGGTAAATGCTTCTTCTTTGGCTGGAGGAAGAATAGAGCTGCGGCTTGATAATAAAGACGGTTTGCTGATAGGTACCTGTGAAATCGCTGGTGCCGGTGAAAGCATTTCGTGGAAATTCTACTCTGCAAAAGTGAGCAAACATGGGGGAGTTCACGATTTATACCTTGTGTTTAAAGGCGGGGATGGGGAATTATTTAATATTGATTATTGGCAATTTAAATAGTTGATTTTTGTAGAAGATGCAGGACCCTTCAACTTGATTTGCCGAAAACATATTTTTATGGCAGTGCTGAAAGGTTCCTTAAAAATGAATAATGGCACGTTCATGATTTTAATTGAATTAATTTGAAGTTTTGGGTATTATTTTTACCACGACCTGGCCGAACTCCATATATGGAGAACCTGGTGGTGATTGCCGTCGCTTGGTTTGTATAAAAAACCTCTGCTTTAATACCGGTGGTACAATTCAACCAATAATAAAGACACCCGATGTGGGATAATCAACCTATAACCCATTAAATTTAAATTAATGAGAAAAGTGCGATATGTTTTTTATTTAATGTTACTTACCTTCATAGGTAATGCTCAAAACCCAATCATTCAAACAGTTTTTACGGCCGACCCCGCTCCTTTGGTGCATAACGATACCTTGTTCCTTTACACCGGGCACGATGAGGACGAAGCTACCGAAAGGGGTTTTGTAATGAAAGATTATCTGCTCTTTACCACTACCGATATGGTGAATTGGACGCACCACGGTCCGGTATTTCATGTCGATTCACTGGAATGGACTGCCCCGCTTAATGCCAATGCCGCCGAAGTTGCCTATCGGAACGGCAAATTCTATTATTACATCTCACCATGGAGCGCTTTGCCCGATGGTGGCGACTGCATTGCAGTGGGTGTTGCCGACACACCCTATGGACCTTTCAAAGATGCCCTGGGCAAACCCCTGATTTCGCCCGGCCAAACAACTTATAGCGGCCATTTATGGGAAGACATTGACCCTACGATATTAATCGACGACGATGGTCAGGCATACATGTACTGGGGCAATAATGCATTGTATGCCGTAAAACTGAACAACGATATGATGTCCTATTCGGGCGATATCATCACCTTTGATATCACCGATAAGGAAGCTTTTGGGTCCGACTTTGAGGAAGCACCATGGGTGTTTAAGCGAAACGGTATTTACTATATGCTTTATGCTGCCCATGTACCCGAAGCTGTTTATTATACAACCAGCAGCTCACCGCTTGGCCCCTGGAAATATGGTGGAGTGGTGATGAAAGCTTTTGCCCAGGGCTCTATGGGCAATCACCCCGGGGTGGCTCAATACAAAGGCAATTGGTACTTTTTCTATATGAACGAAGATTTACCCAATGCTCACAGTAAAAAACGTGCGGTTAATGTAATCCCATTTGAAGTTAATGCCGATGGTTCTATTCCCGAACTGGCACACAGCAAAGAAGGAATTGTTAAAGCTGCAGCCAATTTAAACCCGTATAAACGAACCGAAGCCGAAACCATTGCATGGGCTGAGGGTATTGAAACTGTAAAAAATGAAAAAACAGGGGTATATGTAACCAACATCAACAATGGCGATTACATCAAAGTACGCAGCGTTGATTTCGGCAAGGGCATTAAAAAGTTCGAAGCAAGTGTGGCTGCCGACTCAGCAGGCGGCGAAATCGAAATTCGCATCGGAAGTGTCGATGGCGACCTGCTGGGTGTTTGCGAAGTGAGCAATACAGGCGATTGGCTACACTGGACAACTGTGTCGGGTAAAGTAAAGAAAACAAAAGGCGTTCACGATCTCTTTTTGGTTTTTAAAGGCAGCAAGGGCGAATTGTTCAATTTCGACTGGTGGAGATTTAAGTAAATTTTTAGGGAGAGGGTTCAACTTTGATTGGTGGAATTTTAATTTTTAACAACAACGAATAACATTTATGAAAACTTTTTTATCAGCTTTTTTTAGTGTCTTTCTCATAGTGTCATCTGCAACCGGCTATTCACAGAGAGTAGCTGAAATAGCAAGTCCAGACGGAAACCTTCAGTTAATTGTAAATATTGAAAATGGAAATCCGTTGTACTCGGTTACCTACAATGGAAAAACAATGCTTGAAAATTCTCCTTTAGGGCTAACCACCAACGAAGGCGATTTTAGTTCAAACATGAGTTTTGTTGAATCCTCCACAGGCGAGGTAGAAAAAACTTACACCCAGGCTAAAATCAAGCACTCTTTCATCAATTATAAGGCAAACACCCTGAAATGTACATTTACGAATGCCGCTGAAAAACAGATATCGGTTTTGTTTCAGGTGAGCAACAACGACATTGCTTTCCGTTATGAACTCCCGATGTGGGGAGAAACGAAGGCTTGTGTTGTGGAATCGGAAACAACCGGGTTCAGGTTCCCGTCATCTACAAAAAGCTTCCTTTCCCATATGATGAGGCCCATGCAAGGATTTGCGCGCACTTCTCCCAGTTATGAAAGCGGTTATGAAGCCGATTTCCCGATCGACAAGAACAGATCCTCTGAAGGGTATGTATTCCCAGGATTGTTCCAGGTCGGTGACAATGGATGGGTGCTGGTTTCAGAAACCGGAGTTAGAAGCCAGTATTGTGCTTCTCATTTAAGCAGTTTTAACGATGGGGTATATACTGTGGAGTATCCTAATCCAGCTCAGAACAACGGGTTCGGAAGTTCCGGAGCACAAATCGGACTTCCCGGTGAAACACCCTGGCGTACAATTACGGTGGGAGAATCACTTAAGCCCATTGTTGAAACAACAATTCCCTGGGATGTGGTCGAACCTCTTTTCGAACCTTCAACTTCATATCAGTATGGAAGAAGCACCTGGAGCTGGATAATCTGGCAGGATAACAGCATGAATTATACCGATCAGGTTAAGTATATTGATCTGGCCGCTGCCATGGATTTCGAATACATCCTGATTGATGCCTGGTGGGATTCAAATATCGGCTATCAGAAAATGGAAGAGCTTATCAGGTATGCCGATAGTAAAGGAGTAGGTGTTTTTTTATGGTACAACTCGAATGGCTCATTTAATGATGCTTTCCAGACACCATTAAATAAAATGAATACTTCGGTTGCCCGGAAAAATGAAATGAAATGGCTGCAAAAGGCCGGGGTCAAAGGTCTTAAAGTTGACTTTCTTGGAGGCGATAAGCAGGAAACAATGCGATTATATGAAGATATT
>OBJA01001449.1_pt1 | contig 16221 bp, 9 predicted proteins | sample 1519751 | NCBI WGS metagenome assembly OBJA01 (sample SAMEA3881238, study PRJEB22517) | soil metagenome | biome: lake sediment; feature: soda lake sediment; material: sediment, water from around vicinity | place: India | collected 2013-12-23 | depth 3 m | reverse complement strand
CAGTTGTCCGTGAATTATATGAAGAACTGGGACTGAAGGTAAAGCATTTGAAGTATATGGCCTCTGCCACAAATGAATACATTTATGCGGGTTTTAGTGTATTTACCCTGGATCTTGCTTTTATGGTAAAACCTGTATCACTTACAGGACTTAAAGCTATGGATGACATCCTTGATTACCGGTTTTACGGTTCATATGAAATTGATTTCGACCAGATACCTGCCCCTTCAATCCGACATTTTGTAAATCAATTCTTTAAAAAATGAATGAAATCCGACAGCGCCTGAAAGCCCTGCGCCTGGAATTGCTCAGGTGCAACCTGGATGCATGGTACATTTCGGGTACCGACCCACATTCAAATGAATACCTGCCTGAGATGTGGCAGACAAGGAAATATATAACAGGATTTACGGGCTCCTATGGGGTGGTTGTAGTCACACAGGAGGAAGCAGTTCTTTGGACAGATTCCCGCTATTTCATCCAGGCAGATGAACAGCTAAGAGGCACCGGGATAAAAATGCATAAACTGCGTATACCCGATGCTGTTCCACCTGAAGTGTGGTTGTCAAAAAAACTTCCAGGTGGAAGTAAAGTCGGGTTCGATCCCCAAACCTTGCCCATAAATAGTTGCCGCAACCTGTCAGACAAACTTGGCCAAAACGGAATCAGGTTGGTGGAAACTCCTGATTTATTTGAAAAAATTTGGGAAAATCGGCCGGTTCAACTTTCAAATGCAGTTTATGAATTAGATATCCGATACACGGGACTAACACGCAAAGAGAAAAGGAACCTTCTTATACATGAGCTAAGAAAGCTGGACGCTGATTTTCAAGTTATAACTGCACTCGATGAGCTGGCATGGCTTTTCAACCTGCGCGGCTCAGATATTGCCTTCAATCCTGTTTTTACCGGTTATGGTGTGGCAGGCAGGAACGAATGCCTGTTGTTTGTTAATCCGGATAAAATCTCTGATAAATTAAAGCTTCAGCTTGAACGGGAGAAGATAATCGTTAAATCCTATGATTCATTTTTCACCTGGCTTAAATCAATACGTGGAAAAAAAATCTTTATAGATCCTTCTTCTGCAAGTTTTGCTGTTTATAATTCACTACAGGCCGAGAACCAAATACACGAAGGCATCTCGCCTGTTGCATTACTAAAAATGCAAAAAAACAACACCGAGCTAAAAGGATTCAGGGAAGCTATGATGAAGGATGGCATTGCGTTGCTTGAATTTCTTTACTGGCTTAACAAGAATACCGGAATAAAGGAAATCACTGAATACAACGCGGGGAAACAACTGGCTGAATTCAGGAGCCTGCAGGAAGATTTTATGGGAGAAAGCTTTCCTCCGATTACAGGATATCAGGAACATGGTGCCATTGTGCATTTAAATGTCAATGAAAAAGATGCCCTTAAACTGGAACAGCATGGCATCCTGTTGTTCGATTCAGGGGGACAGTATCTTCAGGGGACAACAGATGTTACCCGTACGGTAGCCCTGGGAAAAGCCAATCCCCGGCAGAAAACTGATTTCACCCTGGTGCTGAAGGGAATGATTGCCCTCTCAATGGCAAAATTTCCTGAAGGCACCAGAGGTTGTAACATTGATGTACTGGCACGGTGGGCTCTCTGGCAGAATGGTTTAAACTATGGACATGGAACCGGCCATGGAATAGGCCATTTCCTCAACGTTCATGAAGGTCCAGCCTCTATCCGACAGGAATATAGTGAGGTTGTACTTAAACCGGGAATGGTGCTTTCGAATGAACCTGGATTATACCGGCAGGGCGAATATGGCATCCGCATCGAAAATTTGATAACCTGCGTGGAAAAAGAAGAAACAGAATTTGGGAAATTCTTAGGGTTCGAAACCTTAACCCTCTGCCCTATTGACACTAGAATGATTGATATAAACATGCTAACAGAATCAGAGAAAAACTGGCTGAATGAATATCACCAAAATGTGCATAATATTTTAAAGCCAGTTGTCCGTGAGGAGTTAATTCCATTTCTGGAGGAACTGACTCAGGTACTTTAAAAATTAAACTGTAACTAACGGCAACTGATAAATATGATTCTCACCTCAAGAATAATGCTACCAGGTTAGACAGTACCACAAAACATTTTAATGGTTCTTATTGACGCCAACGGGCACAAACAAAAGGAACCCATTTACAATAAATGCAAATATTATTATTAGGTTTCCTGCAAGGTGAAGACCTGCAAGCGTTGATATTTTTCCGGCAAGGCCAATAAATCCACCTGCAAGCATGGCGGCAGTAAGCTGTTTCAACACCACTTTCTTTTGAAGCAGTCCGGCCAGCATAGGGACTACAAAAGCACCTGAAAAAAAGGTTAATGCCAACAGCAATGATTGTAAAATAGATGTAACAAACAGGGCAATTAATATACTGAGCGCACCCATTACAACTATCAGTATCCGGGTCAGACGAAAAGCTTTCCTGTTTTCCATGTCTTTATGCACAAGTTCACTGAGAATAAGCGAAGATGTGAGCAAGGTTGTATCGGCAGAAGACATTACTGCCGATAACAGTGCAGCAATGAATAGCCCATAAAACCAGCCGGGCAACAACTGCTGCGCAAATGACATCACTTCACTGGTGCCGGTTTGATTAGAGTATATCCCTAAAAAGGTCAGGCCGAATGAAACAGGTATCAATGTTACAGCGACCAGCAGCACACTACGGCTGGCTGTTTTTTCATCTCTGGCACAAAACACGCGGGAGTAAATATCGGGGCCAACAACAAAAGTAACAGAATAGGTTAATACTAGTATTAACAGGTCAATACCGGTAAAAGATTCATTAAACAAAGAACTCATGTTAAGCGGGGGTATAGCTGCAGCTTCTGGAGTACCTGTTGCGAAAACAGTTAACACGGCAAGGCCTGCAATTATAAGCACCGACTGAAGGGTGTCCGTTTTCAAAATACTTACCTGACCCCCAAAAAGGGTATAAAGTATAAAAACAATTCCGGCAGTAATGGCAGCCGGCATATAGCCGATAATCTCAAGTCCTGCAAGAATTTTTGCGGCTGCAATTATTTGGGCTGCAATAATACCAAGCCAGGCAAAAGGTATTACAATCGATGAAATAACGCGCGCCCGGTCATCAAAAAAATGACCAAGCAATCCCGGAAGAGTAAACCTACCATACCGGCTGATACTTCTTGACAAGGGTGCAAGAACAAACAAGCCCAAGGAGGCACAGAATAAAAACCACAAAGCAGCCCACCCGATTCTCTGGCTCAGCTCGATGGTGCCTAAAATTGCTGAGCCTCCAAGAATGGTAGCCAACAGACTGCCGGCAACTGGTACCAGCCGTGCATTCTTTCCCGCCACATAATAATCGGATGGTGTTTTAATCTTAAACCAGGAATAAATACCCAGCAACAACACAAACAAAAAATAAAACCCTACAAAATATACAGGATTGCCCATCTTAAAATATCTCCAATGAAGATTTCCAAATATCGGAAAATCTGATTCAATATTGTATTTTAGCTAAGTTTTTTAAAATCTTTATTAACATGAACAGGTGGATTTTATCTCTTTACTTTGTTTTTATAATTTTGGCGGCATGTCAGAATCGAGAAAATGTTTCTCCGCCAAAAGCAGAAAAAATACCAATGGAAATTACGACACACGGACATACAAGGGTAGATAACTATTATTGGTTACGTGATCGCGAAAACCCAGAAGTTATTGAGCATCTGGAAGCCGAAAATGAATACAAGGACAATATGCTTGCACATACCCGGCCACTCCAGGAGAAAATTTTTGACGAAATAAAATCAAAAATAAAGCAGGAGGACGAATCTGTTCCCTACAGAAAAAACGGATACTGGTATTACACCCGTACAGTACCTGATGCCGAATATTTCCTGGTATGCCGCAAGAAAGATACACCTGATGCCAGCGAGGAAGTCATGCTCGATGTAAATCAAATGGCTGAAGGTCATGAGTATTATCAGCTAGGTGGCACAGCTGTCAGCCCCGATAATAAAATTCTTGCATACAGTGTCGACACCGTTAGCCGCAGAAAGTATACCATCTATTTTAAAAATCTTGAAACTGGTAATTTAACTGGTGATGCCATTTCACATACATCGGGGGGGATTGTATGGGCCAACGATAATAAAACAGTGTATTATGTGCTCAAGAATGATGTCACCTTGCGTTCTGAACGGATAATGAAGCATGTGCTCGGTACTTCTCCCGAAGAAGACGAAGAGGTATATTTTGAAAAGGATGAAACCTTTTCAGTATTTATATATAAAACCAAATCAGAAAAATACCTGATGATTGGAAGCAGAAGTACGTTAACATCTGAATACCGTTATTTAGATGCCAATCATCCCGAAGACGAATTTAAATTAATACAACCCCGTGTTCGCGAACTGGAATATTCAGTAGACCACTTTGAAGATTATTTTTACATCCGGACCAATCTGGATGCATTAAATTTCAAACTTATGAGGACGCCTGTCACTAATCCTGGCAAGGAAAACTGGGAGGAAGTAATTGCACACCGCGATGAAGTTTATTTTTCTGATTTTGAGATACTGAAAAACTATCTGGTAATTTCGGAACGCAGGGAAGGCATAACCCATTTACGCGTAATGCCCTGGGCAGGAAAACAGGAATATTTCATTGATTTTGAAGAAGAGGTTTATACTGCAGGGGCTCATGTAAATCTGGAATATGATACCGATATTTTCAGGTTCAGCTATACATCGCTCACCACACCCAATTCTGTTTTCGATATTAACCTCAGGACCCGAGAAAGAACCCTCTTAAAACAGGATGAGGTACTTGGAGATTTTGATAAAAACGATTACGAAACGCATCGGATATATGCTATAGCCGGAGATGGTACACAAATTCCTATGTCGCTGGTTTACCGGAAGGGGCTGAATAAGGATGGGAACAATCCTGCATTAATATACGGATATGGTTCTTATGGCCATACGATTGACCCCACCTTCAGGCTTTCAATCCTGCCATTGCTCGACAGGGGCTTCATTTTTGCGATTGCCCATATCAGGGGAGGGCAAATCAATGGCCGTTCGTGGTATGAAGATGGCAAGCTGCTAAACAAGATGAACACCTTCACCGACTTTAACGATTGTGCACAACATCTTATCAATGAAGGCTACACCAGCACAGAAAAATTATTTGCCAAAGGTGGCAGTGCCGGCGGCTTGCTCATGGGTGCCTGCATCAACTTAAAGCCTGGCCTGTATAAGGGAGTTGTTGCCAATGTTCCTTTTGTAGACGTGGTAACCACCATGCTCGATGAAACCATTCCTCTTACCACCAGTGAGTACGATGAATGGGGCAATCCGAATGAAGAGGAATTCTATTACTATATGCTTTCCTATTCCCCCTACGATAATATTGAGGCTAAGAATTATCCAGCGTTACTGGTTACCACCGGATTGCACGATTCACAGGTGCAGTATTGGGAACCGGCCAAATGGGTTGCCAAACTGCGTGAGCTGAAAACAGATGACAATCCTCTTCTTTTTCATATTAACATGGATTACGGCCATGGAGGAGCTTCTGGACGTTTCCAGTGGATACACGATACAGCGCTGGAATATGCATTCATGCTTGATTTACTGGAAGAGAACCATGACAGAAAAGCAACCACCAGAAAGTTGGCTAAAATATATTTGCAATCAAACCAGCTTGCACAATAGGTAAAACATCAACCAATTTACGGGGAATACTTATTCTTGCTGAACAAGCTTGAGAGTGGATATAGTTCAGCAGCCGGCAGATACTGCTTAATCAAATGAATCAGGCAGAGCTGCTTCACCTGTGCCCCATTTCTTATTTGGATCAGGGCCCATTTCAAATTCAAGCAATCCTCCTTTAACTATCTCCTCGTGAGATAACCATATACGGTTAAAGGGCTTACCATCAAGCATTGCATTCTGGATATAGATGTTTTCCGTTGAATTGTTATGGGCAATGACTGTAAATGTATTTTGGCTTTCTGTTTTTAAAGTAATTTTCTCAAACAGAGGACTGCCAATCAGATAAATTGGTTTTCCGGGAGTTACAGAATAAAAACCCATAGCATTCAAAACATACCATGACGAAAGTGATCCCATATCTTCGTTCCCGCACAATCCTCCGGGACCAGGCCTGTAAAGCTGCACCAAAATTTGCCTTACCCTTTGCTGGGTTTTCCACGGTTGCCCTGCATAATTATAAAGATAGGGCACATGATGGGATGGCTGGTTGCCATGAACATACTGCCCTATTGTTCCCACTATCCCTACATATTTAGGAGGAGAAATAAGAGGACTCATCTCAAAAAATGCATCCAGTTTGTCTGTAAAATTTTCTGTTCCCCCAAACAAATCAATCAATCCCGGCACATCGTGTTTAACCGACCATACGTACTGCCATGCATTCGATTCGGTATAATGCCTGTTGGGACGGCGGCCTACCAGCAATGGATCGAAATATTTATAATATGAATGTTCACCCTCCTTAACAATTTCCTGTTCATTGCCATCCACGGCTTCCAGCCATGTGCCATTTGCTTTTCTTGGACGCATAAAGGTGGATTCCTTATCCCACAGATTCTTATAATTACCTGCCCTTTCGATAAACAGCCGGTAATCCTCCATTTTCCCCAATTCCTTTGCCATCTGGGCAATACACCAATCATCATAAGAAAATTCCAATGTTTTGGAAACGGATTCGGTAACCCGATCGACAGGTATATAGGCAAGTTTATTCATATATTCCAAACCCGATCTGGCTGCCTCTCTTGAAACAGGTGGTTTGGGAAATTCAAGTGCTTTTGTACGCATTGCCTGATAAATATACTCCACATCATAATCCCGAAAGCCTTTCAGATAAGCATCTACAACTACCGGCACCAAATGGTCACCCACCATGCCTTCCCCAAAAACATTCTGAAAATGTTGGCCTGGCAGCCATCCATACTGTCTGGTTTTATCTTCAATTGAACGGATAAAGTCATTTACATGCTCATGGGCAATTAAAGTGAGCAATGGGTGTTGCGAGCGGTAGGTATCCCAGCAGGAAAACGACCCATAGAAATTGTAATCGCCGGCAATTTGTATTTTTCCATCAGCTCCGAAATATTTGCCGTCCACATCCTGGTTTATATACTGGGCCAGCAATGACCTGTACATTGCTGTATAAAAGACCTCTTTTTGCTCACGGGAAGCACCTTCTATCCGGATGCGTAAAAGCTCATTGTTCCATATCTCATAAGCTTCTTTTTTAACACGGTCAAAATCCCAGTGCCCCAGTTCAGCTTCCATGTTTTTACGTGCCCCTTCAATACCCGTATAAGACAAGGATACCTTAACCAGCACCTGTTCATTTTCTTCCGTATTATATGTAACAAAAGCACCAATGCTCCTGCCCGCTTCTGCATTTTTATAGGCAAATATCCCTGATCCTGATTCAGGTGTGGCATAACCGGCATCAAAAGTCCCGTAATACAAAAAAGGTTTACTGAACTCGGCTACAAAATAAACTTTCCCAGGACCGTCAACTTTCTCTCCTTCGATGCGCTGGTTGTTGATAATACGAATTTCTGCATGGTCATTATCATTTTTCCTTCCGATTTGATGGCCCAGATCTACTATAATCTTTGAATCACCAGATTCAGGGAAGGTATACCGGTGAAATGCCACACGTGGTGTAGTTGTAAGTTCTGCTTCGACATTGTAATCCTCAAGATAAACAGAATAATAACCCGGAGATGCCGATTCGCGGGAATGGCTGAAACGGGAACGGTAACCTGTATCCGGATTATCATCGGTTCCCGGTACAACCTGCAATTTTCGGTTTACAACAGGCATCAGAAGAATATCCCCGCCATCTGTCATTCCTACTCCACTCCAATGAGTGTGACTAAATCCCATAATTGAATTTGCCTGATATATATACCCTGCACAATGCGTCCATCCTTCAGTACCTGTGTCAGGACTCACATGCACAAGCGCATAAGGAAGCGATGCACCGGGGAATGTATGACCAAAAAAATCTGTACCAATAAATGGATTCACATAATCAGCAGGATTATCAGTCTGTGCAGAAAAAGAAGAAGTATATCCTTTATGCACAAACACAAGAATTAGCATGCATAATAGCTTCAGATGTTTCATAGCAAGATGGATTGATTATTAATATTAAAAATATTAACCTCAGATATAAAAATAACAAATAATTTATTAAATTGAAAGTCAAAATTCCACATGAATTGATTAAAAAATCAGAAGTTTTTTCTGCCCATACACTTTTTCTTTGTTAAAAGCATTAGATTATTAATTGTGAGAGGCAATTAAAAATCAGGATCATGAGCAGATTTATTTTTCTCTCAGTGGATTAAAATTTAGATTTCATTTTCTGCATGATTGGTTTTAAATATTAATTCAGCGGGTACTGTTATTTTAACAAATCACAAGAAAAACCAGACAAAAATGATGTTTAACTGGTACAGATTAAAAACAGACATAGAAATGAAGTATAAGAAGTTAATATCTGCAGCAATTCTAACAATTCTTTGGAGCACCATCTCAATTGCACAGATTAATGCCCCATCCCCCCATCCCGATCGTCTGGTGTTAAACTTAACGGAAGAACCATACTCTTCAATGGCTTTGACCTGGCGTACCGACACCTCCATCCCTGAAGGATTCTGTGAATTACAATTGGCTCCTGAAGGGCCGGTATCGAAGGAAAAAACCACCACTTACAAAGCCAATACCAGCCGGATTACATACACATATGAAGAGGAACCAGCCATAACAGCTAATCAGCATTCCTTTATTTTTACCAACCTTGAGCCGGGAAAGAAATATATTTACAGAGCCGGTTATGGTGAATACTGGAGTGAATGGATTGAGTTTCGTACACCAACAGAAGATTCTACAAATTTTTCGTTCATTTATTTCGGCGATCCCCAGAGTGACCTGAAGTCCCAGTGGTCAAGGGTAATACGGGCAGCATACAGCAAAAAGCCAGAGGCGGCCTTCATGCTGTATTGCGGTGACCTTATAAACCGTGCAGGAAGAGATTCAGAATGGCATGAATGGTTTTATGCCGGCTCATTTATCTTTGCCATGATACCACAGGTTATGACACCCGGAAACCATGACTACAGTGACCGCATATTGGATCCTCACTGGAATGCACAGTTTACGCAGCCCCAAAATGGACCCAAAGGACTGGAAGGCACCTGTTTTGTTATTGATTTCAAAAACCTGCGCCTTATCTCCATTGATTCTGCTGCGGATTCGGAATTGCGATATGAGAAAGGGAATAAACTTCAACTTCAAAAGGTATGGCTTGATTCTGTTCTGCAGGTAAATCCAAAAGAATGGACAGTGGTAACCACACATCTGCCATTTTATTCACCCAAGGAGAACAGAGATAATAACCATCTTCGAAAACATTTCCAGCCAATCCTGGAAAAACATAAGGTAGACCTTGTATTATCGGGTCATGACCATTCTTATGCCAGAGGCAGGCATACAGATAACCCCCGGAATGGACATGAGGTAATGTATGTTGTTTCTGTCAGCGGGCCCAAAATGTATGAAGCTGGAGATAAAGACTGGATGGATCATTCCGGTTCATTTATACAACTTTATCAGGTCATATCAATTGAAAATAATGAATTAAATTACCAGGCTTTTACAGCCGACGGAGCTTTATTTGACCAATTCTTGCTGAGAAAAGAAAAAGATGGTTCATTTAAGGCAACAGAACTGAAGCCAAACTAAAAACTGCCTGTATTGCAATATCAATAAAATTAAGAATTCAGATTATGAACAAGGCACAAACTATTGGGATATTAATTGTGGGAATGGCCTTTGGTACTGCATGGGCAGTAAGAGGCCAGTTCGGGCATGAACAAGGAGCAGCATGGGCCGGGGGAATAGGCGCACTCTCACTGGTGCTTGCCATGCAGCGGCACGACTGGTACCGGAAAATTCTTCCGGTTGCCTTTGTATCTGCAATCGGATGGGGAGTTACAGGTATGATTAGCTATGGCAGGGTAGTAGGATTTGGCCGCAGTGATAATTTTCCTAATGTCTTCTATGGATTGCTTATGCTTTTTGTTATAGGAGGCTTGTTTGGACTGCTGGGGGGAGGCCTCACCGGACTTTCACTTGAATCTACAGAAAAGAAGAAGGTTAAATGGGGAATCCTGATGGCCGAAATGGTTGCCGGAGCTTTGATCTCTTATGGGTTGCTGGTGATGCAGCTTGGAATTTTAATGACTCCACCGCGTTCGGAAGCCTGGGCTTTTTGTTTGGGGGCAGGATTGGCAATGATATGGTTTATGGCCCGCAACCGGTTCTACTCCTCTTTACGTGTAGCATTATATACATCGCTGGGTGCTGGTTTTGGTTTTGCATTCGGAAATTTTCTCCAAACATTAGGTGTTGTGCTCCAGATAAACTTTAATATGTGGAATGTAATGGAGTACAGCATTGGATTCTTTGGCGGGAGCACTCTGGCATATACTATTTTTACCTCCCGATGGCCTGATACAATTATAGAACCTGAAAAATATGAGAATAAGACAGCTCTTTTTTTCCTCATTGCGTTTATCCCTTTAATAATATTCAGGGAATCGCTGCAGTACAGTGAATTGGTTAAAAGAATGGCAAATCTTTCGAATGTGGGACAAATAGCCCAGATCACAAGCTGGGCATCGGCAGCAATTCTCGCACTTGGCATCCTTACAGCATGGATTTTTATGAATCAAAAGAATATATTTGAAAATGAATTAAAATTAAAAAACTTCTTTGCAGGTTATTTTGGAGTTTATATCCTGATAAGCTATCTGGTTACAGGTGCACTTGCCGGGCAATTTCACCTGAATCACCATTTATATATTATCAACTTTATTATAATCCTTCTTTTACTTCGTAACAGAAAAACAGATTGGACAAAAACTTCTTTCCGGCAAATTAACTACATTCAATACCGGATGATACTGCTCGGCATTATTTTGCTTCTTGCACTGCTGGCCATCGTATCTGTAAATATGCATGATGGCATACCGGGAGCCCAGAATCGTTTTGAGTTTTAAAATTTTAAATTCAGAGTGAAAATCCTGAATAATATGGACAAGAGCCATATCTCCTTTTTCTATAAATGCTCTGCACAATACTAAAACTGCATTTTATGATACAACAACAGACTCTTTTTTTTCGATAGCCGGAGAACTGTAATTAGCAGTTTCTGAAAACCGGTTTATTAATCCCTAAATTCATTATCTTGAATAAAATAATCAAAACAATACCATGACAACTCAAAATATCAAGTGGATTAAGTTAATGCCTGTACTCTTCTCCTTCCTGATTATGGGCTTTGTAGACATCATCGGAGTTGCAACAGGCTATATCCGGCAGGATTTTGAGCTAACAAACTTTGCAGCACAGTTCCTCCCAATGATGGTGCTGCTGTGGTTCTTTTTTCTGGCTGTACCGGCCGGCATCATTCAGGATAAAGTGGGGAAACGCAGCATGCTGAACACTGGAATGATTATACAAGCCATTGGGTTGGGACTTCCTTTTTTGCATTATTCATTTCCAATGATGTTTGTCTCTTTTTTATTGTTAGGCGTTGGAAATACCCTAATTCAGGTATCAACCAATCCATTGCTGCAGGATGTATCACCCGAAGAAAAGCTACCCAGTTTTCTAAGTACCGGCCAGTTTATTAAAGCAATTGTTTCATTTGCGGGGCCATTAATTACCACTTATTTTGCAATTCATATGGGCGACTGGCGGCTAGTCCTGGCAGTATATGGTATCACCTCTCTTATGGCTGCTGCCTGGCTTTCTGTTACACCCATTACTGAATCGAAACCTGAAAGAAAACCCGCAACCATTCGTTCATGTTTTGCATTAATGAAGAACCGGTTTGTTGCTGTAATGGCACTTTCAATCTTTCTTATTGTAGGTGCAGAGGTCGCAATCAATACCAATATTGCCACCATACTTATCAGCAAATTTAATATACCGCTCGAAACAGCCGTGGTGGCAATCAGTGTGTTTTTTGCCGGAGAGACATTTGCCCGGCTTTCGGGTGCAATTATTCTTAACTGGATAAAACCCCGGCCTTTCCTGTTTTTGACAGCATTGGTAGCCCTTGCAGGAATAATTGGAACGTTATTTTCACCTTTATACATTTTGGCTTTGGTATTTGTTTTTATCACTGGACTGGGAGCAGGAAACATGTTCCCTGTAATTTTTTCTCTTGCCCTGGAAAAATTGCCAGACAGGGCAAATGAAGTATCAGGGCTGCTGATAATGGCAATTTCGGGCGGAGCAGTTATCCCTCCCCTTGTAGGCCTGGTAAGTACAATTGCTTCCCCACCAATGAGCCTGCTTGTTATCGGTGGGTGTATGCTTTATGTACTGTGGGTATCAGTATTTGTCAGAAAAAATTAATGCATTGACCACTTAAGGGTAAATAAAAACAAAAGAGGCGCCCAATGGCAGCCTCTTCCTTTTTTAAACCTAGACCAACGCGAAATAGTGAATCTTTAATTATAAACATCTGAAGAAGATACGCCGGATTCAACTTCATATTGAAGTATCACCGCCATTATCCTCTCCATTTGATGTGTCACCCATGTCATCACCTTATTTATCCTCTGTATCATTGTTTGTATCGCCTGTATCATCCTGGCCTTCCTCACCATCTTCTTCTGTATCGGCCACTTCTTCTTCTGACTCTTCATTGCCGGTATCAGAAACAATAAAATCCTGTATTGTTGTTGCACCGGCTTCCACAACAACGTCAACCGCTTCCACATAATCACCTATCTCTAGAACCAGCTTGTAGCTGCCTGGAAGTATCCCGATGAAGGAATAGAAACCATCCTCTTCCGAAGCAATGGCAGTTGTAACAACTTCCTCACCTTTGTACAGTGTTAAGGCAGCATTTCCAGCCGGATATCCATCCTCATCTGCAACAACACCTGAGATTGTGCCGGCACTTACCTGAAGATTGGCTACTGCCCTTACAACCGGTTTAAATATAAAACCATTGTTATTTTGCGGGTTACCCCGCAGAACAAATGAACGGCTTAAATCAAAATCAAAAAGCACCTCTGTCTGCATTCCTTCTTCAACAAGCAATTCAGGTTTCAGCTTAATCTTTAGCCCGCTGGCATCCCCGCTTGGGACTTTAAGTGCATGCACGGTTCCATCTTTCAGAACAATGCCGGCGTCAACTATATGCAATCTTATCTCTGCATAACTTCCTGAAGGAAGATCAACTTCTGCCATATCTACCGACAACCCGTTCCTAAGTTTCATGAGATTATAAGTAGCAGGTTCTTCAAGTTCCACTAATATGACTTCAACATCATTGGGTGCTTCATCCAGGTTTTCTGACGGATACTTCAAAATCTTAATCCAATCGACTGTAACATTAGCTTCTTCAACAATATCTGCCGGAAAGGGAGCATCGGTAATTTTAAAAACAACTCTTCCCTTACCATCTTTCTGAATGTCCAGTTCAGGATCAGAAAGACTGTTGCAACTGATAAAAAATCCTGACAGAAATAAAGCGGATGCGGCCAGGATTGCAAATTTTCTAAACTTACTCATAATTACATTTTTGATTTAATAGATGGTTATATCATACTTGTCTTCAAATTCATATTTCAACTGCAGTGGCTCACAGATTATTTGCAGGGCACTTGTCAGGCTGCCTGTTTCAATCGATCCTGAAAAGCGTTTACCCTGATCAGAATTCAATTGAATATCAACCCCAAAAAACTGCTCTAATTCGTCAATTACTTCAGGCAAGGGCATATTTCTGAAAGTCATGCTAAACATGGCAAAACCAGGATAATCCTCTTCATTCTTCACTACTTCTTTTTCTGCAGTATCAACCTGCCCAAAAAAGCGGGTACCGGGTTCCAATATCCACGAATCCTCATTATAACTTGTTTTTACTCTGCCCTCATAACACTGAACAGTAAATTTATCTTCTGTTTCATGAACCAAAAATCTTGTACCCAGAACATGTACATCACCCAGATCGGTATTTACAAGAAATCCTTCACCCTTTTCTACCTCGAAATATGCTTCTCCACTTAACTTAACTTTTCGATTCCAGAAGATTTTCCGATAAGAAAGTGAACTTCCATCATGCAGCACCACACGTGAGTCGTCAGGCAGGCGGAAAGCATAGGTTTCACCGGGAGATGTTTTAATATTCTCGGTTGCAGTATAGAGCCAGATGGACACAACAATCAAAACGGTTGCGGCTATTGAAGCAGCAGCCTTATACCAGGTAATCTGTGGTGATGGCTTTTGCTGTTTTGATTCTATTTTAGCCAAAAGATTTGCCAGCACCTCCTCTTTTTTAAGGCTGGCATCAACCTGATAGCTTTTTATGAATCTTTCAGCCTCTTTTGAAAGCAGGTTTTTGTTATTTTCCTTGTTCTTCATTAACCGTTACATTGATTTTGGCTGCAATAACCTATATATCCACAATGTAGGAATCACCCTACCTTAATCCGGATAAAAAGATTGATTCAGTCAATTAAAATTTTACATTCACAAAAAAAACGGGTGTTATGCCGAGGGCTGAAACATCAGAACGGACAGTCATAGAGCCTGAGTCGGAAGAAAAACGCAGGTAATTCACTTCAACCACATTGGCCCTGTTGTATACGTTTAACAAGGATGCCCCTGTGGTAAGAGAGAAATGAGTATTTATGAAGTTCTTTACAACAGCTATATTCAACTGCGAAAAATTACCTGAACGTTCAAAATTATCAGCCTCCTGCCCCGAGATATATCTGTACACCGGCAATCCGCTGGCAAACTGCCAGCTTCCGGTAAAGGTCCACTTGCGCCAGTTTACCATCTCAGTGAGTGAAAGACGGTGGGTGCGATCATTATATCCCGGAAACCAGCCATCCTCAAAATAATCATTCATCTTTTCCTGCGATCGGGAGAGGCTATAACCAATCATATGATTGAACCCATAATGTTTTTTTTGAATAAATATATCCAGCCCGCGATGCCTTTCCATATTCTCCTTCAAATCGTATAAAACTACCTGGTTTGCATCGTTCTGAATAGTTTGAGCAAACAAATTCATTTTGCCTTTTACTTCCTTATTGTAGACTTCCACATCGAGGAACCATCCGTTTTTTTCATATTTCCCTCCAATTATGTAATGAGTACCTGAAACCACTCCTAAGCCTTGTTTATCAGGCAGGAACCAGATACGGCTAAAATGACCGTCGCTGTCAAACCTTCTTATTCCGGTTAAAAACTGAGCATACATCCCGCTCAGGAAGTAGATTTTTAAATCTTCTGCCGGTGTTAATTCAATTCCACCTCTGGGCTGCCAGTAAATGGTGTTTCCCGAAGGTTCATAATTCGCACGAATTCCCCACCTGAACCCAATTAATGGTGATAATTTAATGTTTTGCTGAATAAAAGCATTTAGCAGATTCAGCTGTGCATTGCTTGAAACTGAATCTATATGAAGGTCATCATATAACCTGCTGGCAAAAAACCGGTAGTTAAACCTGTTGGAGGTCCAACCTGCTCCTGCTTCATTTATAAAAGCTCCCGACCGGAATTGCATTTTCCAGGCAGTCCTAAACTCTTCCAACTCATTAAAGCCATTATCGATATCATGTGTTTCCCGACTGTATGTAACATCACGGGTTTTAGCCAATCCCTTGCCTTTTCCTTTCCCTTGACCTGGGCTTGGAACTGTTTCAGTTATGGATTGAAGTTCTCCTGTTTCGTCTGTATCAGTTTTATCAAACTTTGAATACCCTGCTGAAAAAGAGTGGAACCAACCGGGATTGGCCTGCCAGTTAAGGTTCAGGCTAAACCCCAGGTTTTTACTGTCCATGGCTTCATTCCGGTAATACTCACCTGTATTTAAAAGTTCAAAATCCCGGCTTTGAATATCCGTTCCGTATAAAACATTTAAATCAGCAGTAAAATTATCAGCCGGATGAAAACTGATTTTGGCATTCAGATCCTGAAATTTCACAAGCGGCACAATGGTGGAGGTTACCGGATTATCTTCTGCAGCAATAACATTATCAATGATTTTGTTGTACATATAATTTTGCCATGAATCAATAAATGATCGTCGCCATGCAGCTGTTACCGACAGGTTATTCCCGACGG
>OBJA01001448.1_pt1 | contig 16240 bp, 14 predicted proteins | sample 1519751 | NCBI WGS metagenome assembly OBJA01 (sample SAMEA3881238, study PRJEB22517) | soil metagenome | biome: lake sediment; feature: soda lake sediment; material: sediment, water from around vicinity | place: India | collected 2013-12-23 | depth 3 m | reverse complement strand
TTTTGTGAAAATATATTAGTAAGAATTATTTTTTTTATTAAGCTAACAAATTATAGTTTTTCGTAACATTAAAGGAGTAAAAATGACATTTCAAGAACTAAACATTATTGACCCTATCCTTAACGCATTAAACAATGAAGGATATGATAACCCAACCCCTATTCAAATCCAATCCATTCCGGTTTTATTATCTGGAAAAGATTTATTAGGCAGTGCCCAAACCGGAACCGGAAAAACTGCAGCATTTGCAGTTCCAATATTACAAAATATATATTTAAAACAAATGCAAAACCGATCATCAAATATTGGCTATCGAACATTGAAAGCATTGATTTTAGCTCCAACTAGAGAACTTGCCGCCCAAATTGGTGAAAGTTTTGAGGTATATGGGAAACACTTAGGTTTAAAGAGCGCGGTGATATTTGGAGGAGTAAATCAAAAACCTCAAGTAAATAAATTGCGCTCAGGTGTTGATATTTTAGTTGCTACACCTGGCCGACTACTTGATTTAATGGATCAAAAAAATGTCCATTTAAAAGATGTTCAATACTTAGTATTGGATGAAGCAGATCGAATGTTGGATATGGGCTTTGTTGTTGATGTAAATAAGATCATCGCTAAGGTCCCTGTAGAAAGACAAACAATGCTGTTTTCAGCAACAATGCCTAAAGAAATAAGTATTTTAGCAAAAACGATTCTAAAAGACCCCGTTAGGATTGCCGTAACACCTGTTGAAACAACTGTAGAAGCAATTAAACAATCAGTTTATTTTGTCGTTAAGAAAAATAAAACGAACCTTTTAATTCATCTGCTTCAAAATAAAGAGATCTCTTCAGCATTAGTGTTTTCTAGAACTAAACATGGTGCTAATAAGATTGTAAAAGAGTTGATGCAAGCTGGTATTAGAGCAGAAGCAATTCATGGAAACAAATCACAACAAGCACGGATACAAGCATTAAATAATTTTAAGATGAAAAAACTTAAAGTTCTAGTAGCAACAGATATTGCGGCTCGGGGAATTGATATTGATGAATTATCCCATGTTATTAATTATGATCTTCCTGAAGTCCCGGAAACTTATATTCATCGAATCGGTAGAACCGGAAGAGCAGGACTTGGTGGCATCGCCTTATCATTTGTTAGTGAACTTGAAATAAATTTACTTAATGATATTCAAAAACATATTAATATCACTTTACCGATTTCAATTGAACCTCCATATACGATAAGCTTACAGGTGTTATCAAGTTTAACACCACTTCCTACGAATGTAACATATTCAAGAGGGATACCGAAAAGTTTTCATAGTACTAGTCGAAAACGTAAGCCAGTAAGATTAAGATAAATATGAATGAGAATCAATCTTTTATTAAATTAATGAAAAAAATAATAAAAACTTTTAAAATAAAAATTGTATATTTTAGTAATAAATGGTATAATCATTTAGATGGGTAATTTATTTTATTAAAAAAGAAATATCCTAATAAGAAAATGGAGATAAAAATGACAGACAAAATTTTAAAATGTAAAGAATGTGGACAAACTTTTACATTCACAGTCCGAGAACAAGAGTTCTACAAAGAAAAAAATTTCGAAAATGAGCCTCAACGTTGTCCAGAATGTCGAGCTGCTAAGAAACAACAATCAAGAGGTAAATTTAGAAGTAATGCCCCTAGAGAAATGTTTACAGTAAAATGTGCTAGCTGTGGAAAAGATGCTACAGTACCATTTAAACCAAGTGAAGATAAACCTGTATACTGTAAAGAATGTTACCAAAGTCAATCAAGATATTAAAAAAGTGAATGTTTAAGGTAAAAATAAATATTTAAACATTGACGCTAGTTTTGAATAAGAACTAGCGTTTTTATTATATTTATTATCTAAACTGACATAATGAGATACTTAAGATAAAAAAAATATTTTTTAATAATCTACTTGATATTATAAACTGTTTAAGATAGAATATAGATAATTTTATAAACGCCGTCCGAAATAACAAACGAGAACAGTTATTTTTATTTAATTATCAATGAAATCAGGTAGATTCAAAATGATTCAAATGCTAACCCCAAAAGAAAAGAAACGTAGAGATTATATATTAAATGGCAACCTTTGGAAGGTTGTATTTTATATTAGTGCTCCTTTAGCAATCTACGGATTATTTAATTATCTATATGGATTTTTCGATTTAATTATGGTTTCTTATATTGGTGGCAATGAGGTTGCATCAGTTGTCTTTATTGATGAGATTAAGAATGCGATCATGGCCTTTGGTGGGGGGATTGCCGCTGCTGGGACTGTTATTGTCGCAAGGCACTATGGTGCTGGAAATATTGAAGAGGCAAGAAAAAATGCTTTAGCATCCTTAGCGTTAGCACTATCGGTTAGTTTTGTGATCGTTTTTCTAACTTTACTGTTTGGAAAAGGTATCCTTAAACTTCTAAATGCACCAGTTGAAGTGATTGAAGCTGGGCTTGGTTACTTCAATATCCAAATGATTTCTACAACCTTAATTGCTGTTAATAGTGTTTTTATTGGTTTGGAAAAAGCAAAAGGCAATACGACAAGAATTTTAGTTATAAACATCTTAGCAATGACATTGAAATTAATTTTATCGGCAATCTTTGTCTTTGTGATGGGAAAAGGTGCAGTGCATGTTGCCTTAGCAACATTGATTGCCCAAGGGTTTTTGATGGTGGTTGCTGTTTTTATTATGTTTGAAAAGAATAACTCGTTACAGATAAAAATAAGTGAGATAAAAATTATTCCAAAGTTTATTTTTCCTATTTTAAGTTTATCACTACCGGTGTTTACGGGGAAATTTCTCTTTAGCATGGGTAAGGTTTTAGTCAACAGTATGGCAGCCATTTACGGACCCCTTGCCATTGCTGCCTTTGGAATTGCCATGAAGCTTGCTGGAGGACCAGGTTCTATTGCTTTAATCTTTGAAGAATCAGAAACGAGTATCGTTAGTCAGAACTTAGGGAATAAAAGTTTACCTCGCGCTATGAAGACATATGTAATTAGCAATCTTTATGCTCTAGTAATCGGAGGAATTGGAATTTTCTTAGTGAATCATTATTTGGATTCAATCTTGCCATTGTTCACTACTTCAACTGACCCCATCTTTAATCAAATGATCAAAGATATTTATTTTTGGGAGAAGTTTTCCACCCTAACATCAGCAACAATTGCTGTTATTACTGGACTCTTTATCGGCTTTAAGTTTACGAAGATATCTTTTTTCATTAATATCATTAGATTATTTGTTTTTAGGCTTCCTGTTCTATGGTTATTGCAGCATTTTGGAGTTGGTTATATTGCTCTTGGATATGTGATGTTTATCAGTAATCTGTTGACGATGATTATCAGTTTCATCTTTTTAGGATTTTTCTATGTGAAAGTTCGTAACCATGGCTATCTAGATATGCATTTAGAATAAATATCTTTTTAAGAATAATAAACGTTAAATTAATGTTTCATAAGAGAAAAATATGAAGCATTTTTTTATTTTGTATTGACAACGATTTCATTACGTAGTAAAATAGTATGTGTGGTAAACGCTGTACGTATATACAAACGATAAATGAGAAATTTGTTGATAAAGATGATATTTGATTTTATTTTGTTTAATTTTCTCGAAATTTTAGTAGATATACAAATAAAAAATTTTATAAATATTTAGGATTGGGTGACTTATGAGTACATTTATACATGATGATTTTATGCTCCATAATGAGATTGCGAAAAAACTGTTTCATGAGTATGCGAAGAAAATGCCGATCATTGACTATCACTGTCATCTTGATCCTCAAGAAATCTATCAGGATAAAAAATTCCGAAACCTCTTTGATGTATGGCTATCAGGTGATCACTATAAGTGGCGCTTGATGCGGGCAAATGGGGTAAGTGAAGAATATATAACCGGTGATAAGCCAGAATTTGAAAAATTTTTAAAATGGGCTGAAGTTGTTCCATTATTAATAGGAAATCCTTTATATCATTGGACTCATTTTGAATTAAAAAGGTTTTTTGGGATTGATGAACTCTTATCGTTAGATAATGCGGAAGCTATCTATAAGAAAGTAAATTTGCAACTTGAGACAATGACAGCAAGAAAACTGATTGAAATGAGTAATGTTGATACTATCTGTACAACCGATGATCCAGTTGATTCACTTATTTGGCATGAGCGTATTGCAAAAGATCCGACGATGAAAACGAAGGTTTTGCCGGCTTTTAGGCCTGATAAAGTGATTAGAATCGAACTTTCATCATTTCAAGAATGGATTAAACGGTTAGAAGCGGTTGTTGGTTATCAACTTTCATCATTAGCATTATTAAAGTCTGCCTTGATTCACCGTATCGATTTTTTCCATGACCATGGATGTAGGCTATCAGACCATGCTTTGGATGTGATTGTTTATGAAAAAGCTTCAGAAGAAGATGTTGATAGAATTTATCAAAAAGCAATCAAGAATGAAAAACTTAATGTGAAAGAAATCAAAATCTATAAAGCCTATATCTTGACACTTTTAGGTCAAGAATATAGCAAGCGAGGGTGGGTCCAACAATATCATATTGGAGCACTTCGAAACTTATCAGAGCGGATGTTAAAGATTTTAGGTCCTGATACTGGATTTGATGGGATAAATGACGGTTTAATTGCTGAACCTTTAAGTAAACTCTTAGATGGTTTGGATTCGACCGGGGAACTTCCTAAAACCATTCTGTATACCTTAAATCCACGGGACTTTGAAGTTGCAATTACGATGATGCAAGCCTTTCAGGGTGGTGGCATACCTGGTAAAATACAATTTGGAGCCGCATGGTGGTTTTTAGATACAATTGACGGCATGAAAAAACATATGAGGGCATTAGCTTGTAATGGGTTACTGGCTCGATTTGTCGGGATGTTGACCGATTCTAGATCATATCTATCTTACCCTCGACATGAATATTTCCGAAGACTTCTCTGTAATTTTATCGGTGAACAAGTGACCTTAGGATATTTCCCAAATGATGAAAAACTCCTTGGAAGGTTAGTTGAAGATATTGCTTTCAATAATTCCAAACATTATTTTGGAATGTAGTTTTATTCCTCTATTTTTTAGATAGTTTATGTGTTAATAAACTTATCTTTATACCCTTGAAGTGAAAACGTTATCTTAAGTTTTTTATAGATTAATTCACTCATCTGTTATGCTTTAACTTTTAAAAAGAGGAGCTGTTAGGTTTGACAATTAAAAAATTTATGACCATGGATTTAATTGTATTATCAATCCTTGCCATTATTGTTGATGTGATTGGTTATTTTGCGAGTAAATCAGATTTGGTCTTCTTTTATATTAGTTTATCAATTCCCATTATGCTGATAGCTTATATTAGATGGGGTTATAAAGCTTTTGTCATAAATATTGTTGTGCTATTATTGCATTTAGTGCTTTATGGGACTACTAAAGTTTTAGGGACGATGATTTATTCTATTAGCATTTTATCATTAGCAATTGCGATGGTGTGGTTTCGAATCGTTTCAAGAAGTTCAATTAAAAAAGAAGTATTCTTGATTACACTTTATTTTCTTACTGGCTATCTAACGCTATTTTTAATGCAAGCATTAGCTCAATATGCAATTAGTAAGGACGTCCAATGGACAACATTAATCATCAGGCATGCTGTTAATATCGTCTTAGGATGGGTTATTTTAATGATTGCATCAAGACAAGAAGACTTAATGGTTGATATGCATCAATATTTACTTAAACAAATTGAAGATAGAAAAGATGAGGGATTACAAAAATGATCAATAAATATAATCGTGATTTAGAAAATATGTCAATTGATGACATTAAAGAGGAACTGTTTCTTGAAGAAGTAGAAAGAACTAAGTGGCAACGATATTGGCACTTAATTAAAAAGGACTGGCGTCTATATGCGATGCTAATCCCTGTCCTTCTTTTCTTTATAATTTTCCGCTATATGCCAATCTATGGTATCCTTTCGGCGTTTAAGGACCAACGTCTTTTGACAGTAACGATTGGTCAGTCCCCATATTCAGGATTCTATGCGTTTAGATCGTTGATGATGGGAGACTATGCTCAACAATTTTGGCGAGCTTTTCGAAATACATTTGCCATTTCGATGTATGGTTTAATCTTTGGATTTCCGATTCCAATCATTCTTGCCTTATTCTTTAGTGAAATTAAAAGTGATATTTATCGAAGTATTGTGCAAATCCTATCGTATTTACCTAAATTTATTTCAACTGTTGTTATTACCTCAATTATTACGTTGATGCTTTATGGAGGAACGCCTCATCAGGCACCAGGGGTAATCGCCGATTTATTTATGAAAATTGGACTGATACCACGGGGAACGAGAATGCTCTTAGAGCCCCAGTACTTCAGGTCAATTTATATCATTTCCGGTATCTGGGAGAGTGCCGGTTATGGATCAATTGTCTTCTTTGCGGCTGTAATGGCAATTAGCCCGACAAATTATGAAGCAGCAAGAATTGACGGAGCGTCAAAACTTTCGCAAATTCGCTATGTTACATTGCCGGGAATGGCTCCGACCTTAACAATCATGCTAATCTTACGGATTGGTGAGATTCTCTCGGTCGGATATGAAAAGGTGCTATTACTCTATTATGTTGATACCTACTCGACGGCGGATGTCATCTCAACATTTGTTACACGGGTCGGAGGGCTGATGAACCCACCAGCTAGTATCTTAAATGTTGCTGCTTCGGCAGACTTGTTTAACTCAATTATCGCGATGTTCTTAGTCATCGGCGCAAACTTTATCAGTCGCCGCGTGTCTGAAACATCATTGTTCTAAGGAGTAACGTTATGAAGAGATTAGATCGTTCAGAATTAATTTTTAAAATCATTGCCTATTCCTTTGTAACTTTGTTTGCACTTGCGGCGTTGTATCCGTTTATTTATACGGTTTCAGCAGCGCTTTCAGGTAAAGCTGCTTTCGAACGTGGTGCCGTTGTCTTTCTTCCGGTTGATTTTCAAATGGATGCAATGACGGCCGTCATTTCTGAAAAAGGGTTTTGGATTGCTTATACCAATACACTATTTTATACCTTCTTTGGAACTGTCTTTTCGATGGCACTTTCGATTGCAGCAGGTTATGCGTTATCAAAACCTCGCTTAGTGTTCAGAAGACAAATTAACTTTTTTATCGTCTTCACAATGTGGTTTTCCGCAGGGTTAATCCCGACTTTCTTAAATTATCGAATGTTCGGTGTTGACTTTAGATGGGGAATTGTCTGGGGCTTTGGACTTCAGGCCTTCAACATCATCTTACTTAGGAATTATTTCAGTGGTGTATCAAAAGAAATAGAAGAGGCAGCCATTATCGATGGTGCCAATGAATTTCAAGTATTAACCAATGTTTATCTTCCAATGAGTAAATCTGCGGTCGCAACTGTGACTTTGTTTTACGCCCTTTCGCGATGGAACGGATATTTCTGGAACTTGATTCTGGTTAATAATAATAATGAACATCCGCTTCAAGTTTTCTTAAGAAGATATCTGACAGATTTCTTAAGCGATGAGAATGCTTCCATCACTAATCTACCTTACTCGCCATACTCATATATGTATGCGATGATAGTTATGTCTATTATCCCGATCATTATTGTCTATCCGTACTTACAAAAGTATTTTGCACGTGGAGTCAATGTTGGTGGGGTTAAAGAATAATAGAAATTAAAAAATATTATTTCGGAGGAAAAAGTATGAAAAAAGTATTTGCGGTAATGATTTTATTATTCTCATTTATCGCTTTCGTTGGCTGTATTCGAGAAACACCACCGGATCCAAACGAAAAAGTTTTGGTCTCAATCGCGGTGGTAGCGGCACCAACAAAAACAACTTATGAACTAGGAACTGGTGCTCTTGATTTAGCTGGCCTACAAGTTCAAGCTCTTTACAATGATTTATCGACTGTGGTTTTAACTAGCAGCCAATATTCTGTTAGTGGATTTAATGGAAATAATGCTGGTCTGCAAACGATCACAATTACATTTGAAGGAAAGACAGCAACCTTCCCGATTGTTGTTAGCAATCCTGATGTTCCTGCAGAACTTTTAACTTTGTCAGTTGCAAGGATGCCATATAAGACAATTTATGGTCAAAACGGAACATTTGATAAAAGTGGTTTACAAGTAAAAGGTCTTTATAGTGATGGTGAAGTAATCGTCTTAGAAGATACTGATTATACCGTTAGTGGTTTTAGTGCAACTCTTCCTGGTAAAAAGACTTTAACTGTTGCTTATGACAACAAACAAACAACCTTCGAAGTTACAGTTAGCAACTTCTTAGCAGAATCTACTTCAACCGTAACTGTAAATACAGCGATTAACTATGAAGGTCGTGGTATTACATATCAAGAATCAAGTCCTTATCAAGCCCTTAATGGCAAGACTTATACATCTGGAAATCTAATGCCAGTTTGGGAAACAATTGGTGACAGATTAAAAATTAATTTTGTTGATGTAAAAGCAACGGCTACAACGAATGCTCAATTCCAACAATTCGCAACGACAGGATTTGCTGGTGCTGATGTTATTAATGGAACTTCTTTATTATTATCACAATATGGTGTCCAAGGTAACTTTGTTGATTTATCAAAATATTTAGGATATATGCCTAACTTAAATAAATTCTTACAACAAAACCCATCAGTTAGAGCTTCAATGACTTCTGCGAATGGTTCAATCTATTACACTCCATATTTTGATGGTTTCGGTGAAATCGAACAAATGTTCTTAGCTCGTATCGACTGGATCGAAGACATTCTTGATGTTCAAAATCCAACATGGGATGCAACTGCTTATACAGGCTCTATGAGTGTTCAAAAGTCAACTCCTAACACTTTAAATGTTCAAGTTCAAGTTGCAAATCAAAATGGCACGACAAGAACAGTTACAAAAAACAGAACACAAAATATTCTTGATATTTTAAGTGCGCTTCCAACCAAGACTGGTGCAACAATGGGTAATGCCTTTAGAACTTATATTTCTAACGTTTATGGCACTCAAGGTTATGCAAAACTTTCTGACGTCTTTGCGGGAACAGATGCTGCATATGATGTTGATGAATTAGTAGCGTTAATGTATGTTGTAAAAGCGAACCCACAATTCTTAACAAGAGAATTTGGTACAGGAACTAATACAACTGCCGTTCCAAAAACTGATGTAGAAGTATATTTTGCTCGTACAAGTCAACCTTCAAGAATCAGAAACTTCTTCAGAGGATTAGAAATGTTTGGCGTTCGTGGAGCATTCTCACGTTACGAATGGGCATATTTCAATGAAGACGGTATTGTTGAAGACGGAAGAGTTCAAACTAAAACTCTAGATGCGATAGATCAACTTCAAAGAATGTATGCATCAGGATTAATTCCATCTAACTTTGATGAAGGTTCTAACTATGATTGGAGAGCAAACCTTTTAAGAGGATCATATGGATTCATTACTTATGATTATAATGCATCATCAACACCAATTGGTTATATCAATGATGCGAAAGCCCTTGATCCAACATTCCGATTTGAAGCTATTTTACCACCAGTAATTGATTGGTTAGGAACTGGTGAATACTTCCATTTCTCTGAAGGAACACGTGCTGTTAAATCAGAAGCTTGGGGAATTCCTGCTCATGTTGAAACAGATCCTGTTAAATTAGCAAGAGTTCTAACTTTAGTTGATCAATTATATGATTATTCATCTAATGATTCAATCGGTAACATTCATTTATATGGACCAGCTGGTTGGATCGATGGTCAAGTTGAGTATAATGGTGAAATGATTCCGGCTATTAGCCAAGCGGCATTAACCGAAATGCAAGCTCTTACAAGCGGAAATATGATTAACTACTTAAGACGTTATGTTGGTGCAACAATGCCTATCGGACATATTCGTTCATTAGGTCTTGAATTCCAAACATTGTCACCACAAGGTATAAGTGGTATAACCCGCATCAACACTGCTGTTCAAGCTGGTACATTCCGTTTAGCTGGTGTTTATGAATCTGATAGCCCATGGTATCAATTTGTTCCAACATTATTTGCCTTAACAGCAAATGAATCAACTGATATCGCTACTCTAACATATGATGATATTTATGCAGATGCGCAATTATCAATTCTTGTAAAACATGGATTTACTGGTAATGGTGGTTCTGTGACACGTGAAACTTACCTTAATACAATGGTTACTAAGGATAGTGTCAATACTTATATTGAAATTTACAAACGTGCTCTAAATAATGCAATTGCGAGAGTTAGAGAATAACCAAAAATAACACTTAGGTTTTCCGGGAGGAATGTACCTCCCGGTACCTTTTGATAAAAAAAATTACACTCAAAGGAAGAAGTGAATTTATGGAAAAAAATATTTTTAAAAGAATACTGCTTCCCATCAAAGATGGCTTATTGAGCTTTTTAAGATGGATTAAAAAGAACAGACAACCTTTAATTTATGGATTTTTGTTAATCAATGCTATCATTTATTTTGCCTATACTCTTGGTTATACCACCAACTGGGCCCTAGTAATTAGTGAAACCAGGGGAGGAAGATTTTATTATGCATCGCAAATGGCAAATCGAATGATGGCTCAAATAGGATTTATTTTGGTTCTTGTTGTTCTTATTAACATGAGCTTTGGTTCGCTGAAACGCAAAAAATTTTATCTAAGCAATATTGTTTTAAGCATATTGTCTTCCATATTGATGATTGTTTCTGCTTGTTTAACGCTTTATTACAACTCAGTTTTAAGACCAATGTATGAAGCAATATCGGAAGAAGAAGTTCCAGCTTATCTTTATAAAACCCATGGCGCTGGTGAAAAAAGTTATAAAGTATTTGAAATTGGAAACATCTTATCTATTTTTATGTTTCTTTCTGCGATCTTGGTGTTTATCTTTGTCTTTTATAAATTAAAAGCTCAAAAAGAACGTGCAATCCTAATAGAAAAGTTGGTGACTAGCAATGAATATTAAAGCAGACAAAATGAGATATCAACCGAATAAAAGTGCCTATTTTTTAATTCTTTTAGGTCTTGCTTTTTCGATTGTTGCTCTTTTCTCGATTATCACCCCAACTACTGTCGTTCCTAACTTCAGTACAGCGGTTGAAATTATGATTAATATCATTTTAATGCTTGTAACATTTCTTGCCGCCGAACGTTGTAAAGTATATTCAAAGCAATGGGCAATAACTACAATCGTGATTGCTGGTATTCACATTTTACGAATCTTTTGGATTCCAACTAAACTCGTTGCAAAAGGAGAACTAACTAGTTGGCAATTCATCTTGATTGCATTTTATTTGCTTGTAACTGCAGCATTATTAATTTTTGGTAGTTTAATTACAATTAGAAAACATCACATTTTGATGAAGCATTTGAAAGAGATTGGTGAATAAGATGGCGACAATGCTCTTAAAAAATATTAATAAAATATATCCTAATCGCGTTCATGCAGTCATCGATTTTAATTTAGAAATCCAAGATGGAGAGTTTATTGTTTTTGTTGGTCCTTCTGGATGTGGAAAATCAACGACTCTTCGGATGATTGCCGGTTTAGAAGAAATAACATCAGGGACGTTATCGATTGATGATACTATCATCAATGATATGGCTCCAAAAGATCGGGATATCGCGATGGTATTTCAAAACTATGCCTTATATTCACATATGTCTGTTTATCATAATATGGCGTTTTCTTTAGTTCTACGAAAAGAAAATTCAGATTATATTCATGAGCGGGTAATGTGGGCAGCAAATATTTTAGGTTTAACTCCTTATCTTAATAGGCGTCCACGCGAATTATCTGGTGGTCAAAGACAACGGGTTGCTTTAGGGCGTTCGATTGTTCGAGACCCAAAGGTTTTCTTACTCGATGAACCATTATCAAACCTCGATGCAAAATTAAGAGGGCAAATGCGACGAGAACTAAAAGAACTTCATCATCGTCTTGGTGTAACAATGATTTATGTAACCCATGATCAAATTGAAGCTTTAACTCTAGCAGACCGAATCGTAGTTATGAATGAAGGTTATGTTCAACAAATTGCATCTCCTGAAGAAATCTATATGAAACCTTATAATCTTTTTGTGGCGAACTTTATTGGAACACCACCGATGAATTTCTTTGATGCAAAACTTGATTTAGATGGGTCTTTATTGATAAATGAGTTTAAAATTGATATATCTCATACTAATATCTACCAATCTTTAAAAAAGAAAGGTTACTTTGGAAAAGATATTATTCTCGGCGTTCGTCCTGAATATATTAGAGTTGAGAAAGCAACTGATGATAATCAAAATCTAGGGTTTCCAACAACCGTCCAACTCTATGAACTATTAGGTTGTGATGCGCTAGTCCATTTTAATATTGGAAATAAGAATGTCATCTCGAAAATTAATGTTAGTGAACTAATGCATAATGGTGATAAAGCGCGCTTTAATTTTGATGTGACGCATCTATATTATTTTGACAAGGAAACGGAAGTGTGCATTTATGAATGAAATAACTATTGAAAAATGGCATGTAAGATGGTATAATTACAATAAGTATAAAATCCCGGTGATTCTTACAGTGATTGGAACTCTCGTTTTTACTTTGTTTTTGGATTTCAGGACCGGAAAAATTGATTTCAAATCACATATTTCAGCAATCAACGTTTTGACTAATAAAGAAGTCGGTTTCTATCTTTTTGCCATCTATATGAATGCTTTAATTCAACTTGCGAACAGTATCTCATTTTCCAAAAGAAGATCTCCGATTAGTTTGTTTTTGTTCACGATTTTAAATGCATTACAAATCTATTTGGTCTATCTTTATGTCAACGTTTTTCACACTGAAGTATTAAAAAGAACCGATAATTTCGTGATTCCTTCATTCGGATACCTTTCGATGAATATCATGATAACCGGTGCTGTATTTTATTTTATTGCAACCATTTTCGCATGGTTCTATGTTGATTGGAAGTGGGTAAAAATTGAAGACAAATAAGAAAAAACCAAAAAACCAAGAATTGCATCCTTATAGTATTGATAAGTTAAACAACATCAAGCCCGGTGTCAAAATCGGGTTCTTGAAATTTTGGGTCTCCGGTGCAGCTTTTTTTCTAACCTTTACAGCATTCCAAAGGGATCCTGTTGATTTGTTTATTGCGATGTATTTTATTTTAGTTTTGGGTGTTGAATATATTGTAAATAAGGTGATTGTCTGGATGCATAATGATAAATATCCAACCCTGTCTTATTTACCGCATCATGCGCAACGTAAATCAATGGTATCACTCCTGTTAACGATGCTCTATGTTGCAGTAATGGTATTAGTAACCTATTTTGCAATTGAAAAACTATTATCTTTCGGTATTCCATCAATCGGAATGTTGATGTTTGGTTCTGAGAATATTGGAATTGATCCTATTACTTTCGGAATCGTCTATATGCTTGCAGATTACGGATGGATTTCGATCAAAAATGCAATTAGAAAAAGCCAAAACAAACGAAAAACAACTTAAAATAAGTTGGTTTTCTAAGTAATATTTATAATAATAGTGAGGGTTGAATTATGGCACCAAACAGATCAGTTGAAAATGTTTTAAGAGTTCTAGAATTGATCTCAAAAAATCCTGAAGGGATTACTTTAGCAGAAATATATAAAGAATTAAAGATGGCAAAAGCAACAGCATATGATATCTTACAAACATTATATAAGGAAGACGCCATCTACTACAAAGAACCAGCTTTAAAAAATTATGTAATTGGTTCGAAGATTTTTGCAATTGGTCAAGCTTATACCAAGAATTCAAACTTTATTAATTTTGCGAGTTCATCTTTAAATGGATTTGCAAATAAATATCATGTGACTGTGTTTGCATCAAAACGAATAGGCAATAAAGTCACTCATATTTATAAATATGAATCACCGAAAACAAGAATTATTACACCTGATGTTGGAGTTCAAATGCCTTTATACACATCGATTGTTGGAAAAGCCTTTTTAGCATTCTTAAGTGATGAAAAAAGAGAGTCACTACTAGCAGAAATCAAGCAAAAAGAGTTTAAAGGGATTGAAACAATTGAGTTTGTAAGATTAGTTCACGATCTAAAGAAGTATCAAGAACAAGGTTTTGTCTTTGATAATGGCGAATCTGAGAACTATATGAAGCAAATCGCTGTTCCCGTTTATAACTTTGAAAATATGGTGACAGGTGTTATCTCTTCTACCGAACTAAATGGACATGACAATACCTTACATAATTCTGAAAAAATCGCGGAATTGTTGAAGATTGCAGATTATGTATCAGAAAAACAAGGGTTTAAAAAACAAGCAACAATCCGAACTGAATTAAAAACTGTCAATTCATCTTAATTAATCCTTATAAAGGGATTAACCTTATAAATTAAAATAAGTGGGGAAACCCATTTTTTTTATTTTTCATTTTACAAATTGGTTATTTCTTTTTACTACAAAATGCTATATAATATAACTGTAATTTATACTATTAAAAATATATTTTTTCTATGAAATATTTTTGGAGATCCAAATGAACAAAAAACATGAATTAATCGTAATACCAACCAAACAATCATTTTATCTTGATGTGGACTATTTAACGGAAATTGATGATTTACAATACAAGTTTGAGCAACAATTTAAAGAAGAATTCGACCAAGATAACAATTTAGCTATATTTAACTTAGGTCTTGTTAACAATAAGCAAAAAATGTCACTCTCATTACATTACTTATACTATCTTAGCCGCTTTTTTCTAACCAAACTAATTCAAACCCCTGATCTAGATGATGTGAAAGAAAAGGTAGTAGTTGAGATTGATAATGAAAAAATAGAGTATTATTTACGAATATCTCCATTTAATAATATTGATAAGCAATGGATAAAAGCAATATGGAATATAATCAATGAAGGTTATAAGAAAACTTTAGAACTTGTTGAAGGATCAATCCAAGAATATCTATACAAGAAAAATAAGAGTTTAGTTAATTCAGGGAAGGTTTGTTTTCATCTTGTTGAAAACAAATTTGAACCATCGAAATTTGCCTTTCTCGCAACTTATCAATTTTATGATATCGAAAGTGCTCGGGTGAAAAATGTTCCGATTAAAAGAACCCTAGAACAATATTCAAATAATAATGAACAATTATTAAAAGTATTAAGTCCGATTACGACGGCATCTAACAATAGTTTACTAATAAATGGTTTAATGGAAAGTGGAGAAATTTTTTATCCAATTACTTTAAATAAAGATGAAGCCTTCACTTTTTTGATCGAAATTCCTTTATATGAACAAGCAAATATCATCTGTAAGGTTCCTAATTGGTGGAAGAAAAAATATAAAACATCTTTAGGCATTAAAGTTGGAAATAAAAAGTCTTATCTAAATTTTGAGGAATTGGCTGATTTTCAAGTAGAATTACACTTAGGGAATTTAAATATTGATCTTAATGAATTAGAAGAAATTATCAAATTAGATAATGGAATTACTCAATATAAGGGTGAATGGATTCAAATTGATAAAGAAAAGCTAATTCAATTAAAAAATGCCTATTTAAAAGTGGTTAATCAACTTAATAAAGCTGACTTGACACTTTTTGATGCTTTAAAATTAGAACTTGGTGAAATTAAGAAAAATGAATTTGATGATGTTGAAGTGGAAGTTACACAAGGTGAATGGATTCAAAATACGTTACAAAAAATCATCAATAATAATCATAATTATGAAATAACGCTTAGTGATGATTTTTTAGCAACCTTACGTCCCTATCAAACGACAGGTGTTCAATGGCTTAATACGATGAAAGAACTTAGATTAGGTTGCTGTTTAGCAGATGATATGGGGTTAGGTAAGACAATCCAGGTTTTAGCATTATTAAATGAAATAAAAACAAAAAATGAGAAAAGCTTATTAGTCATTCCTGCATCTTTAATTGGGAATTGGATGAGTGAGTTATCAAAGTTTACACCTAATTTAAAATACTTAATTTTTCATTCCAATTATTTAAGCGATGATGATAATGATCTAAACATTGATGATTATGACCTGATCATCACAACTTATAGTATGTTAAATAAGTTCAAAATTCTAAAAGATACCGTTTGGGACAATATTATTTTAGATGAAGCACAAGCAATCAAAAACCCTTCTACAATCCAATCAAAAACAATCAGAAATCTCCAAGCAAAGTAT
>OBJA01001447.1_pt1 | contig 16260 bp, 12 predicted proteins | sample 1519751 | NCBI WGS metagenome assembly OBJA01 (sample SAMEA3881238, study PRJEB22517) | soil metagenome | biome: lake sediment; feature: soda lake sediment; material: sediment, water from around vicinity | place: India | collected 2013-12-23 | depth 3 m | reverse complement strand
CGGGCGGCTATGCCGGCCATGACCGGCTGCTGCACCGCACGACGATCGGGGCGGCGTAACAGTCAGGGCTCCCCGAGAACGGCCGCCGCATCGACCACTTCGATGTCGCTTATCATGGCGAGATAGGCGTCGAGCCAGGGCTTGTGCGCCGAGCCGATGATCACGAGCACGCGCCCTCCAGGCGCATGGGCCATCGCCTCGCGGATATGAGCCACCTGCCGAAGATTGCGCGCCTCCCATTCGGCCATGCGCACCCGGCCCGCATGATCCGGCGAGGGCCGGTCGATCAGCAGCGCCCATTGCAGCGCGACGTCGAGCTGGCCCGCCTCCGGCGAATTGAGGTAGCGATATGTGTCCAGCGCTTCCTCCGGCGTCCGAAGCCGGTCTGTGGCCTGGATCAGCCGCTGATATTCAGGCATCTCAAAAACGGCGCCGATGTTCTGAGCTTCAAAGAACTCGCTCAACTGTGGAATGATGGGATAGATCAGGTCATCACTGTGATGATCGTCTACCGGATAGACCCGTTCCAGACCGAGACGCTCGGCGAGCCGCGCCCCGATCAGATGGCTTTCATTCCGGCGGGTATCATATTCGCCCAAGAACGCGGCAAGTTCCGGAGAAATTCCGTCCGCAGCCACCCGCTCCGCTTCCGGCAGGCGCCACCACTGGACCAGGGCGGAATGCGTATCGCCCGAAGCGGCAAAGAGCGCGGCCAGTTGGCGCCGCTGCGCAGGTGATGGCGCATCTGGAAACTCTGCGAGTGTCCGGCGCACCTCTGCTTCTGCGGCCGGCAGGTCGAGACCAATCTGCCCAGCGGCGAGCGCGGCACCCTTGAGCAGGCGGCCACTGTAGACATCAGCCGTCTCCTGATAGATCGCCTCATAGTCCTTGAGCGCGCGGATACTCTCACCAGAGAGGTTCTCGATCGCGATCACATCCGGCGCGAAAGCGGCAAGGCGCTGCAGCAGCGGCTCCAGCACGGCGGGGTCGAAATCCTCCGGCGCGCCGGAAAGGTGGGGGGTGCCCAACACCAGAAGCTGTGCCGGCGCGCCATGCAGGCGTTGTTGCAGGCTGCGCGGATCGAACGCTTCCGACGGCGAGCCGGCAAAAGCCGGAGCAATCAGCAACAGGGACGCTGCTGCAAGGGCCTGGATGAATTTCATGGCGATCTCCCGCATTATCACAGAGAGCAGATGCGGCCGGGAGGCCTTTTGGATGCACACGGGCTGAAATAAAGATGTGGGGGAGACGGCGGGCCGCGATCACAGCAGGAGCCCTGTCCTCAGACGGACTGGCGCCCGCCGCGCGTGTCGAAGGTTACGCCCCTTTGCGGGCGGATCAGGTGCGGACCGTGCCCCGTACGACGCGGCCGTTGCGTTCGATTTCGATGTCCCATTCGCGGGTGTTCTGTTTCAGGACTTCCTGAATTTCCTTCACTGTCTTGGTCTGCTTTCCGTTCACGGAGCGAATGATGTCGCCGGGGCGGAAATAGTTGCGCGAGATGGTGCCGCGCGTGACGGAGTGAACGTAGATGCCCGAGCCACGCGTGAAGGGATCCAGGCCATTTTCCTCAGCCAGGCGCGGCGAGAGTTCGATCACGCGGGCGCCGTTGAAGACCGACCCGTTGGTGAGGAGGACCACATCGGCCTCGGTGGCGCCCGGCGGGGGCTCGACCCTCACATTGATGGTCTGGTTCTTGCCGCCGCGCAGGATCGAAAGCTTTGCCTGCTCGCCCGGATTGCGGATGGCGGCGAGGAATTTCAGGCCTTTTTCGTCGAACACTTCCCGGTCATCAATCGCGGTGACGAGATCGCCGCGGCGCAGGCCGGCGCGCTCGGCCGGGCCATCGGGATAGACTTCGGTGACCATCACGCCGACAGGGCGGGATAGGCCCTGCGCCTTGGCAATGTCAAAGCTGACCGATTGGGCGGCCAGCCCGAGCCAGGGGCGCACGAAGGTGCCGCCGTTGACGGCAGCATCGACCACGCGCTTGACCATCTCCGCCGGGATCGCGAAGCCGATGCCGACCGAGCCGCCGGTGCGCGAGAAGATCGCCGTGTTCACGCCGACAAGTTCGCCGCGCGTGTTGACGAGGGCGCCGCCGGAATTGCCGGGGTTCACGGCCGCATCGGTCTGGATGAAGAACGAGTAGTCGTTGATGCCAACGTCCGTCCGCGCGGTGGCGGAGATGATACCGTTGGTGACCGTCTGGCCGACGCCGAAGGGGTTGCCGATGGCGAGGACGAGATCGCCGACCTGTGCGTCACGCGTATCCGCGAAAGGCAGCACCGGCAGGCGCTGGCCTTCGGTGTTGATGCGCAGCACGGCAAGGTCGGTGCGCTCATCGCCCAGCAGCAGTTCGGCAGCGTATTCGCGCCGGTCGCTGAGGACGACGCGGAAGGTGTCGGCGCCCTGGATGACATGGTTGTTGGTGACGATGATGCCATCAGCGCCGACGATGACGCCGGAGCCGAGCGAATTCTGCACCCGGCTTTGCGGGGCCACGCCGAACATCATCTGTTCCAGCGTCATGCCACGCTGGGCGACGTTCTTCTCGGTGTAGACGTTGACGACGGCGGGCGAGGCCTGGCGCACGAGGGGCGCGAAGGTGAGGCTGATTTCGGCCGTCGAGGCGGGCACGCGCTCGGCCGGCGCGCCCTGCGCGAAGACGGGCATGATTACCATGGTCAGGGCCATGATCACGGCGAGGAAGGCGGCCGCGAGGAGCTTGGAAGCGTGTCGAGTCATGATCTTGAGATGGGTCATGATCATGGCTCTATTGCGGAGCGAATTATGGCGCAATCGCGCCCGCATGACATTTCAGACAGGTCATACCGCCGCAGGGACGCAAGGACGTCCCCGGCGGCGGCATGGGCGGGTTACTGCGCATCCTGTTCTGCCTGCCGCAGTCTCAGCTTTTCGAGATTGTCGGCATGGCTTTCGCGGCTGATGCGGTAGAAGCTGATGCAGATGAGCATCAGGGTCCAGGCGGTGAGCAGCGAGATGCCATAGCCCCAGCCGAGCATGCGAATCGATTCCGGTGTGGCTGCGTCAACGCCCCCACCCTGGGAAAGACCGGCAACCGCCAGCACCATGGAGGCGGTGATCACCCCTGCCCCCTGCGACAGCTTCCGGATGAAGCTGATGCCGGCAAAGAAGATGCCTTCCGACCGCCGGCCGGTCTGCAGCTCGGAATCCTCAACGATGTCTGCGACCATCGAGCCGAGCAGCATCTGCGTGGCAATGATCAGCGAGAGATCGAAGATCGTGATCGAGATGATGATGAGGAAGAGTTCGTCCGACCCGTTCGGCGGCAGGAGGCCGAAGAGGCGCAGGAAGACCGGGAGCGGCGCAATAGTGAAGGCGAGCGCGCCAATGGTCATGGCGCCGCGCTTCTTGCCGAAGGTCTTGCCCACGATCGGCGCGATGATCAGGGCAAGGATGGCTGAGACATAGACCCCCATGGTGAGGTTGGCGATCTGGGTATTGTCGAACTCCCAGAAGATTGTGTTGATATACTGGTTGAGGGTCGCCGAGATACCGGTGGCGATCAGGCCGCAAAGCGTGGCGATGAACAGCGCCCGAAAAGACGGGTTGGAGATCGTCTCGAAGATTTCGCCAAAGATCTTGCCCAGCGTCAGGTTCCGCGCAGGCGGGGCCGCCTTCAGGCGGGGGATGTGGCTGTGCGTGCCGAGGGCGCAGATGGCAACGGCCGTCAGAATACAGATGGCCGACACGAGCCCATAGGTGTTCCAGCCCTCGACGTTGAACACCCCGACCGGGATTTCCTCGGTAGGTACAAGCAGGAAGCGGAACAGCAGAATCTGGATCGTCAGCCCGCCAAACCAGCCGAAGAAGTAACGCAGCGACATCAGCGAGGTGCGCTCGTCATAGTCGGAGGTGAGTTCCGCAGACAGGGCGGAACTGGGCACATCATAGAAGGTGAAGCTGATCCGCACGAGGATGGTGGTGGCCACCAGCCAGGGGAAAAGATCATTGCCCGTCAGGCCTTCCGGCGGGTTCCAGGTGAGGAAATAGGTGATCGCCGTCGGGATCAGCGCGGCATACATGAAGGGATGGCGGCGGCCGAAGCGGGTGCGCATATTATCCGACCAGTAGCCGACCACGGGATCTGACACCGCATCGATGATCAGCGCAATCAGCAGGGCGACGCCTACCAGGCCGGCATCCACGCCCATGATATTGCTGTAGAAGAACAACAGCGCGTAATCGAAGCCATTGTTCTTGATGCCATCCGCCGCGCCGCCGATTCCAAACGACAAGCGCGTGAACAGGCCCGGCTTACCAGCCTGGGTAACCGCCATTCAATTCCTCCCGATGTAGAGTGTGTTGCTTGAGCCGTTACAGGCCCAGCACCATCTTCGCTATGATATTGCGCTGAATCTCGTTGGACCCTGCGTAGATAGAGGTCTTCCTGTAATTGAAGTAGCTGGGCGCCGCCGTGAGGAGATGCTCCGGCGTCGGAGATTCGGCATTGGTGCCGGGCTCGGCCAGCGCAATCGTATCCTGCACGAAGGGATTGCCGTAGATGCCGGCAGCCTCCAGCGCGAGCTCTGTGATTTCCTGCTGAACCTCGGAGCCCTGATATTTCAGCATCGAGCTTTCCGGGCCGACATTCTGACCCGCAGACAGGGCCGAGAGCACACGCTGCTCGGTGGCGTCGATTGCTTCAACACGGATCTCGGTGCGCGCCAGCTTGCGGGCAAAATCAGGGTCGCGCAGGACCGGCACATCCCCGGCCACTTCCTTGGACGCGATCTTGCGCACCTTGCGCAGCATGTTGCGCAGGCCGGACGCGTAGGCATTGCCCCGCTCGAACTCGAGCAGGTATTTGGCATAGGTCCAGCCCTTGTTCTCTTCGCCGATCAGCGCGTCCTTGATCTTGACGCGGACATTCTCGAAGAAAACCTGATTGATCTCGTGCTGGCCTTCGGCAGGCCCATCCAGCGTGGGCAGCGGGCGGATGGTGATCCCCGGCAGCGTCATCGGGAAAACGATGAAGCTGATGCCTTCCTGCGGCTTGCCGGTTTTGTCGGTGCGCACCAGGCAGAAGATCATGTCGGCCCACTGGGCCAGCGTCGTCCAGATCTTCGAGCCGTTGAGCACATATTCGTCGCCATCGCGCACCGCAGACATCTGCAGGCCGGCAAGGTCGGACCCCGCGCCGGGCTCCGAATAGCCCTGACACCACCAGACATCGGAAGACAGGATTTTCGGAAGGTGTTCCTTCTTCTGCGCCTCATTGCCGAAGGCCATGATGACCGGGGCCACCATCGACACCCCGAAAGGCGCGACATTGGGCGTGCCCGCGCCGGAAAGCTCGGCATGGAGGATATGACGCTGGGTGGCGCTGAGGCCGGGCCCGCCATATTCCTTCGGCCAGTTGGGAGCGATCCAGCCTTTCGACGCCAGCTTCTTCTGCCAGGCCACCTGGCTTGCCTTGTCGACATAGCCATTCTTGGTGAGCGCCATTTTCGCACGCAGTTCGGCATTGAAGTTTTCCGCGATCCAGTCGCGCACTTCCTGCTGAAACTTCTGATCGGCTGGCGAAAGCGAGAGGTCCATGCGCGGGGCTCCGGTTGGGCTGTTATTCTACGATGTCGTAATACTGGACGTCGGGCGCGCCGGCGAGGACAGCGCCCAGCTTGGGGCCAGCTGCCTTGAAATACTCGGTCTGGCCGTGGGATTTCAGCGCGTCGGCCGAAGCATACTGTTCCATGAAGATATATTCGGTGGACGAGCCTTTGGTCTTGTAGAGCTGGTAGGTCAGGCAGCCCGGCTCATTCGCCTTTACCTTGGCCATCAGGTCCTTGGCGACCTGCTCAAACTCAGCCTGTTTGCCATCCTGGATTTTCAGCTTTGCGACTACGCCAATCATGAGGTTCCTCCGCGAATTATCGTTCTTCGCTACAGTATGGAGTCCGCGCCCGGCGGCAAGCCTATCCCGGCGTCAGCCCTCAAGGATTTGATCGGCCTGGCGGAGCCTTGCGGGAGTTACAGATATCTAGAGAATTTGTTATCCTGCTTATGTTGGGTGGAACGGAATTTGCTCTAGTTTTTTTTGAACGCAACGATCAACCGGCAACACACCAATGCTGACTTCCATAAACACGGCAACTTTCAGACCTCTACCGCAAGGCGTCGACCCCAGCTCGATCCTCGCGGTGATCCCTGCCCTTAACGAAGCGCGCCATATTGAGACATGCATTCGCTCTCTCATGAATGGCAGCCCCCTGCTCCGGCTTATCCCGCTGACGGTCGCCGATGGGGGCAGCACGGATGAGACGGTCGCCATCGTGAAGCGGCTGATGGCAGAGTTCCCGAATCTGCGGCTGTTGGTAAACGAGAAGCGGCTTCAATCCGCGGCGATCAACCTTGCCGCCACTGCGCACGCCACACCCGGCACGCGCTGGCTGATACGGTGTGATGCCCATTCGACTTATCCGCCAAACTTCATCCTGCATGTCGCCGAAGCGCTGAAGCGGACCTGCGCCGCCTCCGTCGTGATCCCGATGGATGCTGTCGGCGAGACCTGTTTCGAGAAGGCGAACGCCTGGATCGTCGACACACTTCTCGGCTCGGGGGGCTCGGCCCATCGCGGCGGGCGCAAGTCTCAATATGTCGATCATGGCCACCATGCCGGCTTTGACATTGTCTGGTTCCGCAGCGTGGGCGGCTATGACGAAGCCTTCTCTCACAATGAAGACGCCGAATACGATTACCGCGTCTGCAAGGGGGGCGGCAGGGTGTGGCTCGATGCCGATATCCGCATCGCCTACACGCCGCGCGGATCGGTCAAAGCCCTGGCGCGGCAGTATTTCAACTATGGGAAAGGCCGGGCGAAAAACCTGCGCAAACACAAGGCAAGATTGAAACTGCGCCAGGCGGCGCCCATCTTGATACTGGCACTCTGTCTGACCGGCCTCGTGGCGGGCCTCTTTCAGTGGCAGGCATTCATCTTGCCTGCGGGCTATCTAAGCGTGCTGGCTGGCGCCTCTGCGGCAATTGCCTGGAAGCACAAATCGCTCTGCGGCCTGCTCTCAGGCGTGGCTGCGGGCACAATGCATCTGGCCTGGGCGGCCGGATTTACTTGGGAAAGTGTTGCCGGGAAGCGGTAAAACTCACATCCGATTTCTTGGTTTCACAAGGTTAATCGGATAAGTTGCCCGCTACCGGGGATAACTATGATGGTTTTGACCAGAGGAAAGCTTGCGGATGCCTTGAGGGCCCGATTTGGCCAGTTCAGCCGCTCGGCAGACGCGGCGCGTCGCAATATCCTTTCCCAATTTCGCACATCCCCGCGCGAAGAAGACGTTGCCGCTTTCAGCGAAACACCCAGCGCTCCGCCCGTCCTGCAGCGGATAACCCAGGCTCCTGAAGGGCTGTGCTTGTACGCAGTGGGCGATATCCATGGCCGGATGGACCTGCTGCTGCGCTTGGTGGAGCAGATCGATGCTGATGCCGCGCAGCTCCCGGAAGGGGTTAAGCCGCAGATCATTTTCCTGGGCGACTACATCGACCGCGGCCTGCAATCGCGCGACGTGATCGAGTATTTCACCAGCGGCGCCCTGGACCGGTATGACCCCGTTTTCCTGCTCGGGAACCATGAAGAAGCGCTGCTCCGCTTCCTTCAGGAGGTTAATTTCGGCACCCAGTGGACGCGCTTTGGCGGCGGCGAGACACTTTATTCTTATGGCTTCGCCCCGCCCAACAGCCGGGCCAGCCTGAATTCCCATGAAGAGATGGCCAAGGTCCGTGAGGCCTGGACCAAACTCTGGGAAGCTTTCCGCGAACGTCTGCCAGAAAGCCATCTCAGCTTTTTCCAGTCGCTGAAACCCTATCATGTCGCCGGCGATTACCTGTTCGTCCATGCAGGCCTGCGGCCCGGACTGAGCCTCGAAAAGCAGAGCCAGCGGGACATGCTGTGGATCCGCGAGGAGTTCCTCGACGACGCACTGCCCTTCGATCACCTGATTGTTCACGGGCACACGCCGGAAGACGCAATCCATAGAGATGACCGCAGGATTGGCCTTGATACAGGGGCGTTCCTCACCGGAAAGCTCTCGGCCGCGCGCCTTTTCGGCACAGATGTTGCTTTTCTTAATACCTGAAATTTAGTGATTATGGCTTCCGGGACCCCGTCATCCCGTGAACGAATTCAGGAGACCCTGCAGCATGCTGACGCTTCGCTCCTTTCTGGCCATCATGGCCCTCGCCCTCGGACTGATGGTTTCTGCCTGTGGCACCACCAGCCCCACTGCCGGCGCCCGCGACGCTGGCGTAACCACCCAGTCCCAGATCGCCACAGCCTACACGCTGGGTTCCAGCGACCGGCTGCGCGTGACCGTCTTCGGCCACCCCACCCTGTCGGGTGAATTCGAAGTGGACGGCGCGGGCGCCATCTCGCTGCCTCTGATCGGCCAGGTGGCCGCTGTTGGCCTCTCGACCGTCGATCTGGAAAATGCCGTCGCAACCAAACTCGCCGATGGCTATGTGCTGGACCCGCGCGTGAGCGTGGAAGTGATCAACTACCGCCCCTATTACATCCTTGGTGAAGTCGGCCGGCCCGGTGAGTATCCGTATACGAGCGGTCTGACAGTTCAGAACGCTGTTGCAGCAGCGGGCGGGTTCTCCTATCGGGCGAACAAGCGCGTCGTGTATATCAAGAGCATGGATGGCAATCAGGAGGTCGCCTACGATCTTACCCCGTCCACGGTGGTGAAGCCCGGCGACACGATTCGAATCGGTGAGCGGATTTTCTAAGTACCGATTCCCTCAACAGTCTGGACAGAAAGCGCCGCTCATTGCGGCGCTTTTTTTGTGTCTTGAGCGAATATGGGACAGCTCGTTGCGATCCATTCATGTTTAACAAACGATAAACCATTGCAACTGCCCCGCCGGGCGGCAGACTGTGCCAATATTTGACGAATACTTCGCCTGAGAGGAGAAAGTTTAAGAAAGCCCTTATTTCGCAAACGCGAAAGTGGTATACGAATTGCAAACGCCAATACATGAGCTCCGCGCGGCCCGGTCATATGGGGACTAAGGCTGAAAAGCAGTCGCGCGGATTAACAAGTGTAACGCGGCGTAGAGTACAAAGGGGACTACCAATGGAATTCCGGATCACCGACACGACTGGCGGTGTCGAGGAGGACGGCTTTGTCATCAGCGAGCCGCGCCGGCCGAACCCGCGCAACTCGTTCACGGCGAAGCGCGCGCTCGACATCATGGCCGCTTCGCTGGGCCTGATCTTTGTCGCTCCGTTGCTTTTGATCGTTGCCCTGATGGTCCGTCTTCAGGACGGTCAGGCAGCCATTTTCTCGCACACCCGCTACGGCCAGCATGGCCGCACGTTCAAATGCTACAAACTGCGCTCCATGGTGCCGGATGCGGCGGAACGGCTGCAGGCGCTGCTGGACTCCAACCCGGAAGCCAAGCGCGAATGGGAACTGACACAGAAGCTGACGCACGACCCGCGCATCACCCCCCTGGGCCGCTTCATCCGCGCCACCTCAATCGACGAACTGCCCCAGCTCATCAATGTGCTGAAAGGAGACATGTCGCTCGTCGGTCCGCGTCCGATCTCGCTCTCCGAGCGCGGCAAATATGGCGAAAACTTTGCCGACTATTGCAGCGTTCGCCCCGGCATCACCGGCCTCTGGCAGATCAGCGGCCGTAGCAAGATCAGCTATCCGGAGCGCGTCCGCATGGACACCTCCTATGCTCAGACCCGCTCTTTCTGGGGCGATGTGATGATCATCCTCAAGACTATCCCGGCAGTGCTCAAATCCGAGGGCGCCTGGTAACAGAACTGGGACTAAAAAAGCGGCTTGCTGGGAGCCGCTTTTTCAACTTCCTTTTGAAGCAGGATCTAGAGGGAACAGGCTCTTGGCGGGGCCTGTTTTTGAGTGGCTGATGTTCGTGGGTAGCTGGGTGAAATTGAGCGACGATACCGCCGCCCGGCTTGGCGCTGTGTTTGGGATAATCCTGACCGGGCTCCTGGCGGGCTCGGTGCTGACCGCGCCCGTCGGGTCTGCGCCGGTGGTGGTTGCTCCGCTTAACCCGCATGAAGAGGCGCACCTGCCCGCCGAACAGATCCCCGTTCCGGAGGGCTATCCGCCCATGGCGTCCGACGCTGCAGAGGGCGCCTCCTTCATTCACAATTTCGGCGACGGCCACGATCCCACCCGCTGGTACAAGGCCAACATGACCTACCCCTCGCCGCATCCGGCCTGGCTGGCGCGGCATATTCATTTCTTCGACGACCGGGTGGAGCTGGAGCTGCGCCGGATGCGCGTGGGCGCCAAGAAGCTCGCCGGCGCCGAATACCAGCGGCGCGGCCTCTATTCCTTCGGGCGGGTCGAAGTCGTGATGACGCCGGCCCCCGGCTCTGGCACGGTCAGCGCCCTTTTCACCCACACCTCCGAACAGTTCGGCGCCCAGCATGACGAGATCGACATCGAATTCCTCGGCAAGGATCTCAACATGGTTACCGCCAACTATTTCACCGATGGCGAGCCCTATCGCTATCTCGAGATTCCCCTGCCCTTCGATGCCAGCAAGGAAGTTCACCTTTATGCCTTTGACTGGGAGCCCGACCGGATCCGCTGGTATGTCGACGGCGAGCTGATGCATACGGCGACGCATGACGATCACCCCATCCCGCAGCATCCCAGCCGGATCATCATCCAGCTCTGGAGCGGGCAGGAAGAACAGTTTCAATGGCACGGCCTGCCCACTTTCGAGGATGGCACCCGCGCCGCGTATTACTGCATCAGCTATCTGAAAGCGGGCGATACCGGGTCGCAATGTTCCGACACGTTCGATCCGGTTGCCGCCAATGCCGGCCGCGCCGCCAACTGAGAGATTGCCGGAATGGCAGCGGCCGGATTGGCGGGTTATGACAGGCCATGACCTGGCTTGAACCTTTCCTTCTGCCGGCTGGCGTGATCACCGGCCTCCTGACAGGCGCCGGCCTCGATGCATGGGCCGTGAAATATGCTGGGAAGGCTGCCGCGCCCGGAGAGACGGTGGCCAGGCCGCGCCCGTTCCTGGCCGGCCTTGGCGGCGCCGGAGTGGCGGCCGCTAGCATACTCCTATTACCGGAAAGCCCTATATTTCTTTGTTTTACAATAACTTTTGGCTGGTTGCTTCTGGCGCTCGCGCTGATAGACCTGCGCAGCTATCTGCTGCCCGACGGGCTGAACCTCGCGGTCTTCCTTCTGGGCGGGCTCATGGTCGCCCTCTTCCGGCAGGAGATCTGGGTCTGGCATCTCGCCGGCGCAGTGGCGGGTTTTGGCCTGCTCTGGCTGGTCGAGATCAGCTATCTGCGGCTGAGGGGCATACACGGGCTGGGCCGCGGCGACGCCAAACTGCTGGGCGCCATCGGCATGTGGACCGGGCTGACAGGCATTCCCCCTGTCCTGCTGATCGCATCGCTCGCCGCAATCCTGAGCGTGGTTCTCCGGGCGGCCCTCAAGCGCCAGGCTGTCTCCGGGCACTCCATGATCGCTTTCGGGCCATGGATCGCGCTGGGCGGGTATATCGTCTGGCTGTTTCTTCAGCTCCTGCCGGTATGACTGGCCAGCGGGGCTCTTTCCCCGGCCGGAGAAACACCCCTGGCGGCCAAAGCCTTCTGCAAACATCATAAGAGATAGAAGAGCACGCGCCTTGAGCCGCGCGTTTCAGCACGCCGTCTTGCCACCCCTGCCCACCTGTGAGGGCAGCCCCGAAGCGCGATGCGGGCGAGTAGCCCTCCCCGGCTGGCGCGAGACGCTATGCCCAAAAAGGAAAAGCCCCCGATCTCCGCGAGGAAATCAGGGGCCTTTTTGGGTGCGGGAACAGGATTTGAACCTGTGACCTTCAGGTTATGAGCCTGACGAGCTACCGGACTGCTCCATCCCGCGTCAATTCTGTCTTGTTCCCGAAGCACCTCTGCGTCTGAAACAAAAAACCGGCCCGCCGGTATGGCTGGGGCCGGCCCGTGCCACCTTGATCGACAAGATCGCGGTGGCTGACCGCCCGAAGGCGGCCATCGTGTAAGAGAAAGACATGTCTGCAAGAATTACAATCGGTATCTGGGCTCTGCAGACCCGGCAGCGACCTACTCTCCCACGCCTTAAGACGTAGTACCATTGGCGCAAGGGGGCTTAACGACGGAGTTCGGGATGGGATCCGGTGGGGACCCCCTGCCATTACCACCAGGTCGGCGGAAACCAGCTAGCGATTGTAAGAAACCAAAATGTCTTTGACTGAACTCGTCAGTGAAAGTCTGAGCTTTCAACTACACATGAGTTTCAGGGATCAAGCCTATCGAGCAATTAGTATCAGTTAGCTTCATGCCTCGCGGCACTTCCACACCTGACCTATCGACGTCCTGGTCTTGGACGGCTCTCAGGGATACCTGGTTTTGAGGTTAGTTTCCCGCTTAGATGCTTTCAGCGGTTATCTAGTCCACACATAGCTACCCTGCAATGCGGCTGGCGCCACAACAGGTCCACCAGAGGTGTGTTCATCCCGGTCCTCTCGTACTAGGGACAAATCCTCTCAAGTATCCAACACCCACGGCAGATAGGGACCAAACTGTCTCGCGACGTTCTGAACCCAGCTCACGTACCACTTTAATCGGCGAACAGCCGAACCCTTGGGACCTTCTCCAGCCCCAGGATGTGATGAGCCGACATCGAGGTGCCAAACGATGCCGTCGATATGGACTCTTGGGCATCATCAGCCTGTTATCCCCGGCGTACCTTTTATCCGTTGAGCGATGGCCCTTCCACGCGGGACCACCGGATCACTATGACCGACTTTCGTCTCTGCTCGCTCCGTCGAGCTCGCAGTCAGGCAGGCTTATGCCATTGCACTCAACGAGCGATGTCCGACCGCTCTGAGCCTACCATCGCGCGCCTCCGTTACACTTTGGGAGGCGACCGCCCCAGTCAAACTACCCGCCACACAGGGTCCCGGCCCCATCCAGGGGCGCGGTTAGACATCAAAGAAGACAAGGGTGGTATTTCAAGGTTGGCTCCACTCCAGCTGGCGCCAGAGCTTCAAAGCCTCCCACCTATCCTACACATATATTCTTTAATGCCACTGTGAAGCTGTAGTAAAGGTTCACGGGGTCTTTCCGTCTGACCGCGGGTACCCCGCATCTTCACGGGGAATTCAATTTCGCTGAGTCTATGTTGGAGACAGTGGGGAAGTCGTTACGCCATTCGTGCAGGTCGGAACTTACCCGACAAGGAATTTCGCTACCTTAGGACCGTTATAGTTACGGCCGCCGTTCACCGGGGCTTCAATTCAATGCTTGCACATCTCCTTTTAACCTTCCGGCACCGGGCAGGCGTCAGACCCTATACGTCATCTTGCGATTTCGCAGAGCCCTGTGTTTTTGATAAACAGTCGCAACCCCCAGTTTTGTGCCCCTCAGTACTGGTTGCCCAATATGAGGCCTCCTTCTCCCGAAGTTACGGAGGTAATTTGCCGAGTTCCTTCAACATAGTTCTCTCAAGCGCCTTGGTATGCTCTACCAGTCCACCTGTGTCGGTTTAGGGTACGGTCTAATAGGGAGGCTATTTCCAGGGACCCCCAGGCTGCACTCACAATCCAGTAAGTTCATACAGCTTTCGGAATCCGTCACTCATCCCTCGGCCCACGAATATTAACGTGGTTCCCATCGGCTACGCCTTTCGGCCTGACCTTAGGGGCCGGCTAACCCTGCGCAGATTAGCTTTACGCAGGAACCCTTGGACTTTCGGCGAGAGGGTCTCTCACCCTCTTTGTCGCTACTCATGTCAACATTCTCACTTCCGATACCTCCAGCAAACCTCACGGTTCACCTTCATTGGCTTACGGAACGCTCCGCTACCGCTCTTACGAGCCCGCGATTTCGGCGCATAACTTTAGTCCCGATACATTTTCCGCGCAGGATCGCTTGATCAGTGAGCTGTTACGCTTTCTTTAAAGGATGGCTGCTTCTAAGCCAACCTCCTGATTGTCTCAGCAATCCCACATCGTTTCGCACTTAGCTATGACTTGGGGGCCTTAATCGGCGGTCTGGGTTGTTTCCCTTTTCACGACGGACGTTAGCACCCGCCGTGTGTCTGCCACGTATAACTTCCAGGTATTCGGAGTTTGATAAGGTTTGGTAATCCGGTAAGGACCCCTAGCCCATTCAGTGCTCTACCCCCTGGAGTCTCAACCGTGACGCTCTACCTAAATAGATTTCGCGGAGAACCAGCTATCAGCAAGTTTGATTGGCCTTTCACCCCTAGGCACAGGTCATCCGAGAATTTTTCAACATTCAACGGTTCGGCCCTCCAGTGCGTGTTACCGCACCTTCAGCCTGCCCATACCTAGATCACTTGCCTTCGGGTCTAATGCTACGTACTCAGTCGCCCTATTCAGACTCGCTTTCGCTGTGCCTACACCTAACGGCTTAAGCTTGCACGCAACACTAAGTCGTTGACCCATTATACAAAAGGTACGAGGTCACTCCGAAGAGCTCCCTCAGCTTGTAGGCATCCGGTTTCAGGATCTGTTTCACTCCCCTCATCGGGGTTCTTTTCATCATTCCCTCACGGTACTTGTTCACTATCGGTCGGTAAGGAGTACTTAGGCTTGGAGGGTGGTCCCCCCATTTTCAGACAGGATTTCACGTGTCCCGCCCTACTCTAAAAGGTCTTCATTTTACGGATACGGGGCTATCACCCACTATGGCGTACCTTCCCAGATACTTCTCCTTATTTCAGACCAGGCCTGGTCCGCGTTCGCTCGCCACTACTAACGGAGTCTCAATTGATGTCCTTTCCTCCGGGTACTCAGATGTTTCAATTCCCCGGGTTCGCTTTTTAAACCTATGTATTCAGTTTAAAATACCTCACTATTGAAATGTCAGACATGTCGAGCGCCGAAGCGCTCGAATTATCCAACATCTCGGAGGTGGGTTTCCCCATTCAGAAATCACCGGATCAAAGGGTGCTCTCGCCTCCCCGGTGCTTATCGCAGAGTGCCACGTCTTTCATCGCCTCTTACCGCCAAGACATCCCCCGGATGCCCTTTTGACGCTTGATCTCATAAAACCCATGTGCAGTGGAAAGCGCAGAGCGCTTCACTGACACAGAGTTTCAGTCAGACATTGTTGGTTTCTTGCAGACTGACCCTTTGAAGCGCACCCGTTGCCAGGCACGCTCTATCGGCTGAAGCAGCAGCGCCAAAACCCTGTGGGGGTTTATGAGGCGCGCGGCCGGATCAGTCTTTCCCTTACGATAACAAACATCCCGAAACCCCAATGGGCTTCGGAAACCAGATAACTTCTTTCGTTCGTGAGACAGGATGGTGGAGCCAGACGGAGTCGAACCGACGGCCTCCTGAATGCAAATCAGGCGCTCTCCCAACTGAGCTATGGCCCCGTGGTTCCTGTCGCTGGCTCTCGGCCAGTCTCGCTTACCCCTTGTAACTTCGATGGTGGGCCGAGGAAGAGTTGAACTTCCGACCTCACGCTTATCAGGCGTGCGCTCTAACCACCTGAGCTACCGGCCCTTCAGCCAGGCAGACCAGGCGGCCGCCGCAGCCAAAGTCGAAGACAGGCGCTAGCGCCCGCGGGGCTCGCTTATACCCAGGCAGCCAGATGCCGCCAGGCATTACGAACGAAGGAAGAGAAACGGAGACGGCGCGACAGCCGCATATGTTTGCCTTCTTAAAGAAGGCTTGAATAAGGGCAGCAGAGCTTCACGTGAGTAAAGCAATCTGTTGCATCCTTAGAAAGGAGGTGATCCAGCCGCAGGTTCCCCTACGGCTACCTTGTTACGACTTCACCCCAGTCGCTGACCTTACCGTGGTCGGCTGCCTCCTTGCGGTTAGCGCACCGGCTTCGGGTAAAACCAACTCCCATGGTGTGACGGGCGGTGTGTACAAGGCCCGGGAACGTATTCACCGTGGCATGCTGATCCACGATTACTAGCGATTCCACCTTCATGCCGTCGAGTTGCAGACGACAATCCGAACTGAGACAGCTTTTTGGGATTATCCCATTGTCACTGCCATTGTAGCACGTGTGTAGCCCTACCCGTAAGGGCCATGAGGACTTGACGTCATCCCCACCTTCCTCCGGCTTGCCACCGGCAGTTTCCTTAGAGTGCCCACCCAAACGTGATGGCAACTAAGGATGAGGGTTGCGCTCGTTGCGGGACTTAACCCAACATCTCACGACACGAGCTGACGACAGCCATGCAGCACCTG
>OBJA01001446.1_pt1 | contig 16268 bp, 11 predicted proteins | sample 1519751 | NCBI WGS metagenome assembly OBJA01 (sample SAMEA3881238, study PRJEB22517) | soil metagenome | biome: lake sediment; feature: soda lake sediment; material: sediment, water from around vicinity | place: India | collected 2013-12-23 | depth 3 m | reverse complement strand
TTTAACGGGCCGTAAGCGTTCAGCAGTGCCGCAGATTGTCGGCTGTTCGCCGACGATTGACACGGGCCGCAGCCAGGCGCCTCGTACCCCGTGTACTTAAGCCTGGCTGATCGCCCGAAGGTGCGGTGCTGCTGAACGCTTACGAAGGAGAATAAAAAATGAGCAGGGAAGAGCGGGGCGAGCTGCTGGTCGGGCTGGATATCGGTACCACCAAGATTTGTGCGGTGGTGGCCGAGGTGCTGGATCAGCGGGTCAAGATAATCGGCATCGGCCGTTCGCCTTCGGTGGGGTTGCGCCGGGGGGTGGTGGTCAATATCGAAAGTACCGTGGAGTCCATTCGCAAGGCGGTGGAAGAGGCCGAGCGGGCGGCGGGTTGCGAGATCGGGGCGGTCTATGTGGGCATTGCCGGCAGCCATATCAAGGGCTTCAACTCCCACGGCCTGATCCCCATCCGCTCCGGGGAGATTCGCCAGGACGACATCGACCGGGTGGTGGACGCGGCCCGGGCGGTGCCGGTGCCGCCGGACCAGGAGATCATCCACGTGCTGCCCCAGGAGTTCATGGTGGACGGCCAGCCCGATATCCAGGATCCCATCGGGATGACCGGGGTGCGGCTGGAGGCCGATGTCCATATCGTCACCGGCTCGGTGACGGCGGTGCATAATATTGTCAAATGCTGCAACCGGGCCGGGCTCAACGTGGCCGATGTGGTTCTGGAGCCCCTGGCCTCGGCCGAGGCGGTGCTGACCCGCGAGGAAATGGAGTTGGGGGTGGGCCTGCTGGATATCGGTGGCGGCACCTCCGACCTGGCGGTTTTCTCCGGCGGCACCATCAAGCATACCTTTGTGCTGGGGCTGGGCGGCCATAATCTGACCAACGATCTTTCCATCGGCCTGCGCACCCCCCTCAAGGAAGCGGAGCGGCTCAAGGAGGAATATGGCTGCGCCCTGGCCTCGCTGATCGACAAGGACCAGGTGATTGAGGTGCCCAGCGTGGGCGGCCGCAAATCCCGCCGGCTTTCCCGGCGGGTAATGGGCGAAATTCTTGAACCGCGGGTGGAGGAGATGCTGACCCTGATCAATCAGGAGCTTACCGACTCCCGCTACAAGGAGATGGTCAACGCCGGCATCGTCCTCACCGGCGGCACCGCCCTGCTGGAACACATGGAAGAGTTGGCCGAGCAGATTTTTGATCTGCCGGTACGGGTGGGGGTGCCGGAAAACCTGGAAGGGCTGGCCGAGGTGGTGGATTCACCCCAGTGGGCCACCGGGGTCGGCCTGGTGATTTACGGCATGCGCCACGATCCGGCCGGCGGCTTCCGGGCTCGTTCCGGCAAGATGCTGGGTAAGCTGGGCAGTCGGATGCGGGATTGGTTCAAAAACGTGATTTGAAACGGGAAACAGGTTACAGTCCACCACAGGTGGTAACCGTGAACAACAAGGGTGATGGTATGGCTTTCAAACTGGCGGAAACGGAATCACGGGCAAGGATTAAGGTGTTCGGCGTGGGCGGCGGCGGCGGCAACGCGGTCAACACCATGGTGGAAAGCGGCCTGGTGGGGGTGGAGTTTATCGCCGGCAACACCGATATGCAGGCCCTGGAGCAGTCCAAGGCCGATATCCGGTTGCAGCTCGGCCCCAACCTGGCCAAGGGCCTGGGGGCCGGCGCCCGTCCCAGCGTGGGACAGGAGGCGGCGGAGGAATCCATCGAGGAAATCCGCAGCCTGCTCAAGGACAGTGACATGGTTTTTGTCACCGCCGGCCTGGGGGGCGGCACCGGCACCGGCGGCGCCCCGGTGGTGGCCCGGGTGGCCAAGGAGATGGGGGCCTTGACCGTGGGGGTGGTAACCAAGCCTTTTGCCTTCGAGGGCAAGAGCCGGATGAAAAACGCCGACGGCGGCTGGAAGGAGCTCAAGGAGCATGTGGACACCATCATCACCATCCCCAATGATCGCCTGATCTCGCTGGCCCAGAAGGGAACCCGTTTCATCGAAGGGATGAAGATGGCCGACGATATTCTGGTCCAGGCGGTCAAGGGGATCACCGACCTGATCAACCTGCCCGGCTACATCAACCCGGACTTTGCCGACGTGCGGACGGTGATGAACGAGATGGGTCCGGCCCTGATGGGCGCCGGCCACGGAGTCGGGGAAAACCGGGCGGTGGAGGCGGTGAACATGGCCATCGCCAGCCCGCTGCTCCAGGATATCAGCATCGACGGGGCCAAGGGGGTGCTGGTCAATATTTCCGCCCGCCAGGATACCCTGACCATGGCCGAGGTCACCGAGGCCACCACCAAGATTTACGAAGAGGTCCACGACGACGCCAACATCATCCTGGGGGTCATTTTCGACGACAACCTGGGTGAGGAGTTGCGGGTGACGGTGATCGCCACCGGCATTCGGGCGATGGAGGATTTCGATGATGTGGGCGAGAAGGTCTGCGTCCTGCCCCGCCGGGAGGCCAAGGTTCAGCAGTTGCCCCTCACCGCCCGGGAAAACCAGGGTTACGCAGTGGCGGCCGGCGGCGGCCGCAAGGCGGTACGCAGTCTCTTCGAGGAAGATTTCGAGCGCCCCACCTTCCTGCGTAAAAACGAGAGCTGAGTGTTTTCAACAAGATGAGATGATCGCCCACTGTCGGAGCCGAATAGCTTATGGGGGTACGATAATGTACCCCTTGGCGCCGGGAGGAAGTTCATGCCCGTTGAGCCAGCCGGGTTTCGCCACCCGCAAGCCAGTGAGCCAAAAGCCGCCCCGGGCAGGAGCCTGCGGGCGGCTTTTTTCTGCCTTTAGCGGTATTATCCGTGCAGGCAAAATTCTGCTCGGCGCAATATTGTCGACGCCGCAAAAAGCCGCGCCGCCGACGAGATGAGAACGCAAGCCGCATGAAACAGAAAATGGCTGGCAATCGCAAGCGGCGGGGCGGGCCGCCGCCGGATCTGCTGAGCGGCGAGCGGGGCACTTACCGTAAGAAGTGGGCCGGGCTGCTGCCGGTGGCCCTGATCTTTCCCAACATCTACCCGGTGGCCGCCTCCAACCTGGGCTGGCAACTGGTTTACGATCTGCTCAACGAGCAGCCGCAAATCGTGGCCGAGCGCTTCGTGCTGCCGGCCCCCGGCCAGGCGCCCCGTTCCCTGGAGTCGGGGCGGCCGTTGCGGGATTTTTCCCTGATCTGCTACTCCCTCTCCTTTGAAGGCGACACCCTGGCCCTGCTGCAACTGCTGGCTGCCGGCGGCTTCACCCTGGCTGCCGCCGAGCGGGACGAGGACCATCCCCTGGTGATCGGCGGCGGGGTGGGAACCTGGCTCAACCCCGAACCCCTGGCCCCGGCCACCGATCTTTTTCTGCTGGGCGAAGCCGAGGTAACCCTGCCGCCGCTGCTGGCGCAACTGGTGGAGCAGGGGGCGGGGGAGCGGCGGCTGGAGCGGCTGCGGCGCCTGGCCGCCGTCTGTCCCGGCTGCTACGTGCCGGCCCTGTATCGGCCCGTCGCGGATGACGAGTCGGCGCTGCCGGTGGCGGCGGCTGCCGGAATTCCCCCCAGAATCGCCATTCCGGTGCTGGAGGCGCCGGCGGTGGCCGGCTACTCCCGTCTGCTCAGCCCGGCGGCCGAATTCAGTGATCTTTTTCTGGTGGAGTTGGGCCGGGGCTGCAGCCGGGCCTGTCGTTTCTGCGCCGCCGGCTTTATCTATCGGCCGCCCCGGCTATGGTCGGCGGCGGCCATTGAGGCGGCGCTGGACCACTGCCCGCCGGATATTACGCGGGTTGGGCTGCTGGGGATGGAGATGGCCGCCGAGGAAACCCTGAACCGGATCAGCGAGCAGATAATGGCCCGGGGGGCCGCCCTCTCTTTCTCCTCGTTGCGGGCCGATGCCCTTACCCCGGAGCGTTGCGGTTGCTGGCGGCCAGTCGGATTAAAACGGCGGTACTGGCCCCGGACGGCGCCTCCGAGCGGCTACGGCGGTTGATCAACAAAGGCCTGGCCGAAGCCGATATTCTGGCGGCCGGGGAGGCCCTGGCGGCCATCGGGGTCAATACCCTGAAACTTTACTGCATGATCGGCCTGCCCACGGAGCATGACGACGACCTGCTGGAACTGGCCGCCCTGGTCAAACGCCTGCGGGGATTGCTGCTGGGGCTGGGCCGGGCCCGGGGGCGGCTTACCGAAATTCAGCTCAGCGTCAGCAGCTTCGTGCCCAAGCCCTGGACCCCCTTCCAGTACCAGCCTTTTGCCGGGGTCAACGAGTTGCGGCGTCGCCTGCAACTGCTGCGCCAGGAGCTGCGGGACTGTGCCAATGTCCGGCTCGGCGCCGAGCCCCCGGAGCGGGCCTTCTTCCAGGCGGTAATCGCCCGTGGCGACCGGCGGCTGGGGGCTGCGCTGCTGCGGATGGCCGGCGGCGACGGCCAGGGCAACTGGCGGCGGCAACTGTTGGCTCTGGGGGTTGATCCCGAGCGGGAGGCGACCAGGGAGCGGGCAGCAGCCCGGGCGTACCCCTGGGAAATTGTCGATAGCGGCATCCACCCCGGTTTTCTGGCGGCCGAATACCAACGAGCCCTGGCCGGCCAGGGCGGTGAGCGCTGCCGGGTAACCAGTTGCCGCCGCTGCGGGGTTTGTTCCTAGCAGGTACTACATGGCAATATCTTGATGGGTGTAAAATAAAAAAATATGAAAGACGAGCGGGAATATAAGCAGGGGGCGGAGTTTGCCGCCCAGAAGCCGTTCCGGCTGGTAAAGTTTTTTTCCTATACCAGCCTGACGGTTTTTCTGGTCTTTACCCTGGCCCTCTCCTGGCTGATCTCCAATTACGCCAAGCGGGTGTTGCTGGAGCGCAGCGAGGCCTATGCCCTGGTGGTCACCGAAAACCTCAGCCATCAGGTGTTCCAGCAGTTTGTCATTCCCACCGTGATCCAGTACGGGCGGATCGCCCTGCGCGAGCCCGAGCAGCATCAGTTGTTGGACGCGGTGGTCCGCAACGCCACCCACGGGATGCGGATCGACTCGGTGACCATCTACGACTCCCGCGACAACATCATCTCCTACAGCACCGAGGCGGAGTTGATCGGCCGGCGGGATGTGGGCGGCGAGGAGTATCGCCGGGCTCTGGCCGGGGAAAACGTCTCCCGCCTGGTCTCCGCCGGGGCCATCCGGGGGCTGTTGCCGGGCTTTGCCGCCGGCAGCTCCCAGTTGCGAACCTACATTCCATTCATCCAGTACACTCCCCTCGATGACAAGCCCGAGATCATCATGGGGGTGATCGAGGTGGTGCAGGATCTCACCGAGGACATGGAGGCCATTGCCCGGTTTCAACTTGCGGTGGGTTTTATTTCGCTGCTGGTGATGAGCGCCCTCTTTTTCGTGCTGCGCAGCATTGTGGGTCGGGCCGAGGGAATCATGGACAAGCGGGCCGAGGAGCGCCGCCGCCTGGAGCAGCAGCTTCACCAGCATGAAAAGCTGGCCACCTTGGGCAAGATGGTGGCCTCGGTTTCCCACGAGATCAAAAACCCCCTGGGCATTATCCGCAGCACCGCCGCCATCCTGGGCAAACGCTTGCAGAGCCTGGCCCCCGGCAACGAGCATCTGGCGGGGATTATTGTGGAGGAAACTTCGCGGCTGGATGGTATCGTGCGGGAATTTCTCGACTTCGCCCGGCCCCAGACCCCTCGTTTCAGCGCCCAGCCGCTGGCCGAGGTGGTGGGGCAGGCGGCGGCCTTTATTACCCCTGAGCTGGAAAAGACCGGCATTGAATTGAATCTGGTGACCGACCCCGGCCTGCCGCCGGTGAGCTGTGATCGGGAGCAGATTTACCGGGCCCTGCTCAACATTCTGCTCAACGCGGTGCAAGCCATGCCCGATGGCGGCAAGTTGGGAGTGCGCTGCCGCAAAGGGCAGAAGAACGGCAACGAGGTGGCGGTGCTGGAAATCACCGACAGCGGGGTGGGGATTGCCCCCGAGGACCGGGTCCGGATCTTCACCCCCTTCTTCACCGACAAGCACCGGGGCACCGGCCTGGGGCTGGCCATCGTCAAGAATATCGTCGACAACCACCGGGGCGAGATCGAGGTGGCCAGCCAGCCGGGGCGGGGCACCACCTTCCGGCTGATTCTGCCCCTTAGTCCCGACCGTCCTTTTTCGCCGCCACCTGCGCTTTCAGGTCTTCGTGATCCTTGAGCAGTTCGTGGTAGGTGGCCTCGGCCCGCTTTTCCGCCTCGGCCCGATCTTTCTTCATCTGCTCGATTTTTTGCTTGAGCCGCTCCTCCTTGACCTTGAAGCCGGAGTCGCGGATGCCGAAGATGGTGGCGGCCAGGAAGCGAAATGAGAAGTGCATCAGTTCTATGTCGTCTTCTCGCAGCTTGTCCATGGTTTCCCGGTCCAGCTCGTAGGTGTCGAGGAAGGCGGGGCTTAAGACCAGTTCCCGGAACTTGTCGAGATCGGTGCTGGCCATGAAGAAGATCCGTTTGGCCTGCTCGCCCAGGGTGGCCTGCTGACCGAAGGACTTGCGTCGCATCACCAGCTCCATCCAGGCCTTGTTCATTTCGTCGGACTCGTCGATCCCCTGATCGACCCGCCATTCGCCGATGGTTTGCACCTTGTCTTCGGCGTGGCCCTGGCAGTGATCCTCCTTGACCAGAAAGTAAAACTCCTCGGAGGTTGAAGCCTCGCTCTTGTCCGCCGGAGCCTCCCGAAAATAGGACATTCCCACCGGATAGTAGCGGCAGGTGGTGGGTCGGTAGGGGTAAATGGTGCAGCCCTGCTCGGTGACGAAGGGGCAGCGGCCTTCCTCGTCCAGCAGCAGCTTGACTCCGGGTAGATCGGTTTTTTCCAGGAAGACCGGAGTGGTGAAGCGCAGCAGGAATTCCGGGGCCGGCAGGTTCAGGGCCCGGCGAATGCGGAGAATATCGTAAGGGGTCAACACTATATTGATGTTGCCGCAGCAGGCGGTGAAGCAGGAAACTCCGGGATGGCAGCGGAACTTGAGCTTGCTCTCCGGGGTCAGCTTCTGGGGCATGATGTTACTGGGGTTTTTGGCAAACAGGGTGGGGCTGTTGGTTTCAGGTTGCTTCTCGCTCATTTTTTTCCTCATGGCAATAAATTGTGACGATCTCGCAAAAAACCACAGCGCATGGCGGGCGGGAACGTGTACACAACAGGCTGCAAGCCGTGGCCCGTCGGCGGCGCGGCTTTTTGCGGCGTCGACAATTGTGAAGCGGGGAAAATACTCAGCCTGCCGCCGGGTGTCAACCGCTAAAGCATTTACTTAAGCTACGGGGCGGCGCCGGAGTTTTTTTCTTGACAATCGGTGGGTGAAAAATTATAGAACCTGCAGTCAGAAAATATGAGCGCCCCTTCATTTTTATGAAAAGAATTGTCTGATCCCCCACGAAATAAGGGGTTTTGGGCCGCGGCTGCCGGGAACACCGGCTGCCGCAGGGCCATTCTATTGTTGATAACGGCTGAGGCCTCTTGCCAGCAGGGTTCGGCCGTGTTTTAGCTTGTTGTTAAATTTCGTAGTAAAATGCAGTCTGGATTAAAGGTGCCGTGGGTTTGGCTTCCAGCGGGAGTCCGAGCCGACAAAATTCAAACTCAATTTTTGAGGAGGTTTGTGAATGCCGAGCTATGTGGATCCTTCAAAGTGTGATGGTTGCAAGGGTGGCGACAAGACCGCCTGCATGTACATCTGTCCCAATGACCTGATGGTCTTGAACAAGGACGAGATGAAGGCTTACAACCAGGAGCCCGATGCATGCTGGGAGTGCTACTCTTGTGTAAAGATCTGTCCGCAGGGCGCCATCGCCGTCCGCGGCTACAACGACTTCGTGCCCATGGGTGGTATGGTGCATCCGATGCGGAGCTCCGATTCCATCATGTGGACCGTGAAATTCCGCAACGGCAACATGAAGCGCTTCAAGTTCCCCATTCGGACCACCGCCGAGGGTGCCGCCAACGCTTACACCGACGGCAAGGGCGATAACCTGGACGACGAGAAGCTGTTCCTGGAGAAGGAACTGCCCGTTCCCACCATGCTGGCCAAGTAAGTTTCGCCCCGAGTTGAGCTTTCAAGTTGAGCTTGCGAGTAAACGGTAAAGAAAATTAAGTAAAACAACATAAAAGACTAAGGAGAACTTCATTATGGCGTTACCGAATAAGCCCCTTGGCGAACTGCCCGCCGTGGCCAATCCCGAAGTTGTTGAGCACGATGTTGACGTTCTGATCATCGGTGGTGGTATGGCCGCTTGCGGCACCGCCTTCGAGATCAAGAAGTGGGCCCCGGCCGACCTCAAGATCAAGCTGGTCGACAAGGCCTCCATGGAGCGCTCCGGCGCCGTGGCTCAGGGTCTGTCCGCCATCAACACCTACATCGGTGAGAACAAGATCGAGAACTACGTAAAAATGGTCCGCAACGACCTGATGGGCGTGGTTCGTGAAGACCTGATCTACGATCTGGGCCGTCACGTTGACGAGTCGGTCAAGCTCTTCGAAGAGTGGGGCCTGCCCATTTGGAAGAAGGATGCCGACGGCGAGAACCTGGACGGCGCCAAGCCCGCCCCCACCCTGCGCGAAGGCGGCACCCCGGTACGTACCGGTAAGTGGCAGATCATGATCAACGGCGAGTCCTACAAGTGCATCGTCGCCGAGCCGGCCAAGACCGCCCTCGGCGAAGAGAACATCCTGGAGCGCGTTTTCATCGTCAAGCTGATCCTGGACAAGAACGTCAAGAATCAGATCGCCGGTGCCGTTGGTTTCTCCACCCGTGAGAACAAAGTCCACGTATTCCGCTGCAAGACCGCCCTCTGTGCTTGCGGCGGCGCGGTTAACATCTTCCGTCCCCGGTCCACCGGTGAAGGTAAGGGTCGGGCCTGGTACCCGGTATGGAACGCCGGAAGCACCTACACCATGTGTGCTCAGGTCGGCGCCACCCTGACCATGATGGAAAACCGCTTCACGCCCGCCCGTTTCAAGGACGGCTACGGCCCGGTAGGCGCCTGGTTCCTCCTCTTCAAGGCCAAAGTACAGAACGGCCTGGGCGAGTTCTACGCCAACTCCGACTCGGTCAAGGAAGAGCTTTCCAAGTTCATGCCTTACGGTCAGTCCGCCGTTACCCCCACCTGTCTGCGTAACCACCTGATGCTCAACGAGCTGAAGGCTGGCCGCGGTCCGATCTACATGGCCACCGACGTAGCCCTCAACGCCTTCCTGGAAGAGCGTCGCGCCGCCGGCATGGACGAGAAGAGCGTCCAGAAGTTCTGGAAGCACCTCGAGTCCGAGGCCTGGGAAGACTTCCTCGATATGTCCGTTGGTCAGGCTGGTCTCTGGGCCGGTATGAACATCGAGCCCGAGAAGGTCGGGAGCGAGATCATGCCCACCGAACCCTACATGCTGGGCAGCCACTCCGGTTGCTGTGGCATCTGGACCTCCGGCCCCAACGAGGACTGGGTACCCACCGTTGATGGTCCCCGTAGCCACCAGTACAAGTGGGGCTACAACCGGATGACCACCGTTGACGGTCTGTTCACCGCCGGTGACGGCGTTGGCGCTTCCGGTCACAAGTTCTCCTCCGGCTCCCACGCCGAAGGCCGGATCGTGGCCAAGCAGATGGTCAAGTACTGCCGTGACCATGCCGACTTCAAGCCCGAGCTGCCCAAGAGCGCCCAGGAGTACGCCGATGAGGTTTACGCTCCGGTTAAGCGCTACCTGGAGCATGTCGGCAAGACCACCGCTGCCGACGTCAACCCCAACTACTGCAAGCCCGCCGGTCTGATGATGCGCCTGATGAAGGCCACCGACGAGTACGGCGGCGGCGTTGCCACCTACTACATGACCTCCGGCAAGCTGCTCAACATCTGTCTGGATCTCCTGCGGATGCTGCGCGAAGACGCCGAGTTGATGGCAGCCGGCGACCTGCACGAGTTGATGCGGGCCTGGGAAAACTACCACCGGATCTGGTGTGTAGAGACCCACATCCGTCACATCGAGTTCCGGAAGGAATCCCGCTACCCGGGCTTCTACTATCGCTCCGACTACCCGACCTGTGACGATGCCAACTGGAAGGCCTTCGTTAACTCCACCTTCGACCCCGAAACCAAGGAGTGGAAGTGTGAGAAGGTCAACTGCATCAACATCGTTGAAACCGAGCCGTGGGTATAAGGTACCCGCAGATCTGGTTGAACCGATGAGGATTGACCGTTAAAAAAAAATCTCCAGGCGCCGGACTTCCGGCGTCTGGAGATTTTTTCTATAAGCCGGTTGATTGTTCTTGCCCGCTTTGCTTACTTGGGTTAATTCCCCCTCTTGCGGTTTTACCGGCTTACTCCTTGATTGAAGCGGCGGTTTGGCTGACGAACCCCGGCTTGAGTTAAAGAGCAGGCCCCTTTGATAGTCGTAAGCGTTCAGTAGCACCGCAGATTCGGGTAAGCGGCCAGGCGCCTCGTACCCCGTGTACTTAAGCCTGGCCGATCGCCCGAAGGTGCGGTGCTACTGAACGCTTACAGATGATCGGCATGTTTTGTGGGCAGCTACCGGCTGGCCGGTAGGCACGGCTGGTCGGGTGTCCTATTTACCTTTAATTGTATGGAGGATGAGGCATGACAGATGAACGCAGCGCACCCGCAGGTGCTGTATTGGTGGTCGGCGGCGGCATAAGCGGGCTTACGGCCGCCCTGGAGGCCGCCGAAGTTGGCCAGGACGTCTTTCTGGTGGAGAAGAATCCCTACCTGGGGGGCCGGGTGGCCCAGCTCAACCAGTACTTCCCCAAACTCTGCCCGCCCTCTTGCGGTCTGGAGATCAACTATCAGCGGCTGAAGAACAATCGCCGGATCCGGGTTCATACCCTGACCGAGGTGAAAAGCGTTTCCGGCTCGCCCGGCGCTTACCAGGTGACCCTGCTCTGTCGCCCCCGCTACGTCAACAGCAACTGCACCTGCTGTGGAGCCTGCTCTGAGGCTTGCCTGGATGAGATCGGCAACGACTTCAACTTCGGCATGGATCAGGTCAAGGCGATCCGCAAGGCCCATGATCACGCCTTCCCGGCCCGCTACGTGCTGGACAAGGATGCCTGCAGCAAGGAGAGCCTGGACGCCATCATGGCCGCCTGCAAGTACAACGCCATTGAGCTTGATATGCAGGAGAAGGAGATCACCCTGGATGTGGCGTCCATCGTCTGGGCCACCGGCTGGAATCCCTACGATCCCACCCGGATGGAGAATCTCAAGTACGATTCCAGCCCGGCCATCATCACCAACATGATGATGGAGCGCCTGGCCTCCCCCGGCGGCCCCACCGGCGGCAAGATTCTGCGCCCCGGCGACAACGTCGAGCCCGCCAGCTTCGCCTTCGTGCAATGCGCCGGCTCCCGTGACGAGAATCACCTGGAGTACTGCTCCTATATCTGCTGCATGGCCTCCATGAAGCAGATCAACTATATCCGGGCCCAGTATCCCGAGGCCCCCATCACCGTCTTCTATATCGACCTGCGGACCCCCGGCAAATACGAAAAATTCCGGGAGAAGCTGATGGGCGACGAGAAGATCACCTGGGTCAAGGGCAAGGTGGCCGATATTATCGCCGAGGCCGACGGCGGGGTGACCGTGGTGGCGGAGAATGCCGTGACCGGTGATAAGGTCAAGGCCAAGGTGGATCTGGCGGTGCTGGCCACCGGCATGCAGCCGGCCCTGGGCGAAACCGCCAAGGCGCTTGGGTTGGCCACGGACGACAACGGCTTTGTCCTCTGCCAGGAGGAAGGCACGGTGTCCGCGGGCTGCGCCAAGAAGGCATCCGACGTTGTGACCTGCGCCCAGAGCGCCACGGCGGCGGCAATGAAAGCGATTCAAGCGTCCAGGAGGTAATTGAACTATGGATAAGAAGTACGGAGTCTATATTTGTACAGGTTGCGGAATCGGTGAGGCGCTTGATGTTGAAGCCCTCAGCGGGGTAGTCGGCGAATACGGCATGACCGCCAAGACCCACGAGGCGGTCTGTGGCGAGGCCGGCCGCCAGATGATCAAGGACGATATGGCCAATGACGGGGTGAATACCGCCGTGATCTGCGCCTGCTCCCCCCGGGTCTGGAAGGAGGAATTCAATTTCGGTGAGGGAACCATCACCGTCCGCGGCAACCTTCGGGAAGGCGTGGTCTGGTCCATGGAAAAACCCAGCGATGATCGTAACGAGGAAACCATCGCCGAGTACACCAACGAACTGGCCCAGGACTATATCCGGATCGCCTGCACCCAGGCCAAGAAAATTGAAATTCCGGTGGCCCATAAGCAGGAAACCACCAATCGCCGGATCCTGGTGATGGGTGGCGGGATCGCCGGCCTGACCGCAGCGCGGGAGGCCGCCAAGGCCGGCCATGAAGTGCTGCTGGTGGAAAAGGCCGACAAGCTGGGCGGCAAGGCCCTGGGCTGGCGCAAGCAGATGCCCACCAAGGCGCCGTGGAGCGACCTGGAGGAGCCCACCATTCAGGAGTTGATCAGCGCGGTGCAGACCGACGCCCGGATCACCGTCAAGACCAGCACCGAGGTGGCCCGGGTTGCCGGAGCCCCTGGGGATTTCCAGGTCACCCTCAAGGCCGCCGGCACCCGCACCGAGTGGGATGCCCCCAGCCGGGTCACCGTCGATATGCAGGATAAGATCGACAAGGGTGAGCTGGAAGACCCCAACGCCGGGTTCAAAAAATACACCGAGGCCAACCCCGATGCCGAGAAGGTGGGGGCGGTGGTCCTGGCCACCGGCTGGGTACCTGCCGAGGTCGAAGAGTTCGAACACCTGGGCCACGGCAAAATCAACAATGTGGTGACCAACGCCCAGTTTGAGAAATTGGCCAAAGAGGGCAAGGTGCCCGCCAATGTAGCCTTTATCCAGAGCCCCGGCGGTGAGGAGCACGATAAGGATTTCCCCTATGCCAACTCGGTTACCAGCATGGTGGCCCTCAAGCAGGCCAGCTATGTCCGCATGGACAACCCCGAGGGCAAGGCCTATATCCTCTATCAGCACATGCGCACCCCCGGCAATATGGAGCTGTTCTACAAGGGAGCCCAGAACAACGACGGCATCTTCCTGACCAAAGCCACCGTTACCGGTGTTGAGGAGTCGGGCAGCGGCCTGGTGGTCAAGGCCAAGGATACCCTGTTGCAGGAGGATCTGGCCCTGGAAGTGGACATGGTGGTTCTGGGGGCCGGCATGAAGCCCACCACCGCCCTGGCGCCCACCGTCAACCTCTCCTATCGCCAGGGGCCGGCCTTCCTGGATCTGGAGCTGTTCGACGGCTATGCCGACTCCAACTTCATCTGCTTCCCCTACGAGACCCGCCGGACCGGTATCTACACCTGTGGCGGGGTGCGCAAGGCCACCGACATGATCGAGACCATCGATGATGCCTGCGGGGCGGCGCTCAAGGCCATCCAGTGTATCGAGAGTGCCGATCGCGGGGTGGCGGTCCATCCCCGGGCCGGCGACAACTCCTACCCCGAGTTCTTCTTCCAGCGTTGCACCCAGTGCAAGCGCTGCACCGAGGAGTGCCCCTTCGGCGCCCTCGACGACGACGCCAAGGGTACCCCGCTGCCCAACCCCACCCGTTGCCGGCGCTGCGGCACCTGTATGGGGGCCTGTCCCGAGCGGATCATCGGCTTCAAGAACTACAGCATCGACATGATCGGCTCCATGGTCAAGGCGGTGGAGGTGCCCGACGACGACGAGGACAAGCTGCGAATCGTGGCCTTCGTTTGCGAAAACGACGCCTACCCGGCCCTGGATATGGCGGCCATGCGCAAGATCAGCTTTAACAATCTGGTGCGGGTGATTCCGGTTCGCTGCCTGGGTTCGGTGAATATGGTCTGGATCAAGGACGCCCTCTCTTCGGGCATGGACGGCGCCCTGTTGCTGGGCTGCAAGTTCGGCGACGATTACCAGTGCCACTTCGTCAAGGGCAGCGAGATCGCCGACAAGCGGATGGCCAACATCGGTGAGACCCTGGGCTCTTTGGGCCTGGAGCCCGAGCGTTGCGCGGTCCGCCAGGTGGCGATCACCGACTACGACAAGGTTTCCCAGGTGATCGACGAGTTCGTCGAGGAGATCAAGGAACTGGGTCCGAACCCCTTCAAGGGCTTCTAGCATTTGGTTACCAGGGATAATCTCTGGATTTAACGTGCTGTAACCGTTCAGCAGCATCGCGGATTGGGGCAAGCAGCCCGCGCCCGGTACCCCCGGTACCCCCCCGGTACCGATTTTACCAGGGCTCGGCCGGACACCCAAACACGATGCTGCTGAACGGTTTCGAATTATAAAGCAAACGGGAGGCAGCTATGTCTGAGGGAATGAAAATTCAGCCGGATCTTGAGTTTATCAAGTATCTGAAGAATGCGGGGGGGGATACCCTGAAGAAGTGCTACCAGTGCGCCACCTGCTCGGTGGTCTGCCCCCTTTCGGGTGACGGCAAGCCCTTTCCCCGTAAGGAGATGATTTGGGCCCAGTGGGGGCTCAAGGATAAGCTGGTGGCCGATCCCGACGTGATGCTCTGCCATCAGTGCGGCGATTGCACCGCCCATTGTCCCCGGGGCGCCAAGCCCGGCGACGTGCTGGGGGCGATTCGGGCCTACGCCTACACCCATTACGGTTTTCCCCAGGGGCTGGCCAAGCTGTGCAGCAGCGGCAAGAATCTGCCCGTCATGATTTTAATCCCGGTGCTGCTGATCGGCGCGGTCTGGCTGATCACCGGCGGCTACAAAATCCCTGAGGGGCCCATCAACTTCGGTTACTTCTTCGGCGGCGGCTACCATTTCGGCTTGCCCCAGACCGTGGTGATGATTCAGATGATGTTCGTCCCGGCTCTGGCTTTTGCCATTTACGCTTTTTATCGAGCGATCTCCAATATGTGGCAAGGAATGGCGGCCCAACTGCCCGCCGACAGGAACTTTCGTCCGTCGGTGATCCAGTTTGTCGGCCAGTTTCTGGTGCCCGCCATCAAGGAGATTCTGGCCCATAAGCGTTTTAATGAGTGTGGCGCCAACAAAAATCGGGTCAGCGGCCATCTTCCCTTGTTGCTGGCCTTTATCGCCCTGTTTTCGGTGACCATCTACGCCATGATCCGCAAGGATATCGTCGGGATGTTTGTTGACGGCCTCCATGTGCCCCTGGCCTTGACCGACCCCTTCAAGATCCTGGCCAACGTCGGCGGTATCGCCCTGATCGTCGGGGTCGGCATCCTCTGGGCCAACCGCAGCAAGATGGAGCAGGAGAACAGGACCGCCCCCACCTTTTACGACTGGTACCTCATCGGGGTGATCATGGTGGTTGGCGTGACCGGGATGGGAGCCCAGATTTTCCGCCTGGCCGATGTGGCGGTCATGGCTTATCTCTTCTATTTTCTGCATCTGGTTTCGGTGTGGATGCTGTTCTTCTACGCCCCCTACACCAAGATGGCGCACATGGTCTACCGGACCTTCGCCATGGCTTTCGAGCGCTACCGCGAGAGCGCCTTTGCCGGTAAGCTGGAAAAGTAACTGTTGTTTTCAGATTCATCTGCCCGCCGGAGGCCGTCCAGCCCCGGCGGGTGTTTTTTTCCTGTAACCGTCCAGCGCCAGCGCTGAACGGTTACATCTCGTTGAGATGCTATGGCGGCGCGGAGACCGAAGAACGGCTGATCGACGCTCATCCGGGCCGGCAAAAAAAAGGTTGCTGTTTGCCGGCCTAAAGTGTAGATTGTCGCGTCTTGCGAAGCTGGCGTAGCTCAACTGGCAGAGCAGCTGATTTGTAATCAGCAGGTTGCGGGTTCAAGTCCCATCGCCAGCTCCAACAGTTGCGGCGACGTTGCGGCGGAATGAGTGGTTATCTGGAGGGGTTCCCGAGCGGTCAAAGGGAACAGACTGTAAATCTGTCGGCAACGCCTTCGGAGGTTCGAATCCTCCCCCCTCCACCACCTTACCTTTGCTGGCGTTCAGCGGGCGCGGCCGACAAGCGAGGCGGGAATAGCTCAATTGGTAGAGCATCAGCCTTCCAAGCTGAGGGTTGCGAGTTCGAGTCTCGTTTCCCGCTCCAGCGTGAAATTGCAATATTGCCTGGCGGTTAGCTGCTAAGCTGGCCGCCTTGGCTGTTTGAGATAGTGGCCCACGTAGCTCAGTAGGTAGAGCACTTCCTTGGTAAGGAAGAGGTCACCGGTTCGAATCCGGTCGTGGGCTCCAGCAAGCTCAGTGTGATTGTGAACAACATTCCAAAAGTGCGCTAGCCAAGGAGAGAGACCATGTCAAAGGCGAAATTTGAGCGTAAGAAGCCGCATGTAAA
>OBJA01001445.1_pt1 | contig 16272 bp, 14 predicted proteins | sample 1519751 | NCBI WGS metagenome assembly OBJA01 (sample SAMEA3881238, study PRJEB22517) | soil metagenome | biome: lake sediment; feature: soda lake sediment; material: sediment, water from around vicinity | place: India | collected 2013-12-23 | depth 3 m | reverse complement strand
ACGCTCTTTCGATTCTCTCATTACAGTACGAAGCAGTGAATCGGAATTTCCTGTTCACCTCTCAGCGTCCTCGTTTTCTCCCAAGGATACCGTTGATGAATTAATAATCGTAACCGGTGAAAAAAAAGAGATACAGATGCGGCGCTTACGGGCACCACGGGATGCACATCCGCCTGAGCTCATCGAGATCTCATTCAACAGACAGACAAACAGATCTGCAATAATCACGCTGACAACACCAGATGATAAACCTGATCGCTCTGCTCCACTGGAAAACCTTATACGCAATATCGTGAATGACAACTATTGCACCCTGCCATCCTCAGGAAGCAGGGTAGTAAAAACTGATGAACTGATTAGTCTGATATTAAATGGAGATGCTCTATGAAATTAAGATCTCTCGACCATATCTGCATTCAGACCGAATGCTACGAAGATTCTCTGGATTTCTATACCCGGTTCCTGGGCTTCAGGGTTATCGTAGAAACACCGGGATTTCACAGCAGAGATTTCAATACCTGGCTTGAGAGCTCCGGGATCCGTATTGAACTGCAGACACCGAAAGCAGGAACTACATTTAACCAGTGGTCAAGCCTGAATGCCGGACCGGTACATCTGGCATTCATTGTCGATGATGTGGCCGCGTTCTATAAAGAGTTAAAAGATCGGGGATGCACCCGATTTAAGGTAAAAAACGGCAGAGAGCTTTACGAGGTCAAGGGAACGCCTCTGTTCAAAGTCAAAGCACCAGAAGGAACGGAGATCGAGATTCGGCAAACCCCCGTACAAGGATGAAATCATGAATATAACTATTAAGCCTGAAATGGAACTCCCGAAAGGTTGGTTTCCCTTTCTGAAAAAATGGTTCACTAGTTGGAAAGAGAAGCATTCTACCCCGCGCACAACTCACTACTACTCTCTTCTGGGAGAAGAGTTCGCAGGGCGCTACAATTGCTGCTCCAGTTTGGAAATGAATGCCGTTTTGCTCTCTTTTGTTAATACATATCAGTCTATCAGGAAAAAAGATACCAAAAACAGTCTTGCGTTTCTCCAATCATTCGAGAGCGGAGTCGATCCTGTAAAAGCAGAAACACATAAAGTACCAGGCACCGACATCACCTACACAGGAATGACCAAAGACATCCTCTCGTGCATTCATTTTCCCGCACACTTTGAGGGTTTCCATAAAAATCTGTTTTTAAATTTCAGGTACATCGATCACTACTACGATCTGATACGGTGTTTGATCAGGTATAATGAAAATATTGATGAAGCGATTTCCATGTATGAGGCACTCTCTTCACAGGAACGCTATGATAATAACTGTCTTTTCTATTTCCTTATAGGTGGTTTTTTGTACAGAAAACGCAACGACACTGCTCAGGGGGATCTCAGGACTGCTGAGTATAAATACCTGCGCGGATCTGATTGCTACAAAAACAAAGCAGCATGCCGACACTGCCTCGCAAAATGCAATGAAGCAGCCATACATGTAGAACTCCAACGCGGTCTGGCAACAATCAAACGACTGGATATACTCTATCCAGATGCAACCACAGCAGAAAATGGATTCAAGGAAGCATCTGCAGCATTCAAAAAAGCACTCTCCACACTGCGCGTTTGCTCCTTTCCAGAAAAAAACAGTATCAGAAGCGATGTCTTATTCAGCTTTGGTTATCTGTCTTTTGTTCATTTTTTTCGTCTTCTTTACAAGCTAAACACATGCAATCACAACCACATCATACTGGCGCGAAAGCTTCTGGTTAAAAGCGACAACTTGCGAAGATCATCACATGCAGTCTCATCGAGCAGAGTGGCGGTCATCGATTACTATAGAAAAGAAAAAGATTCTGTAAGCAGGATGCTATCTGACTATCTGAAAAACCATGCCGCTGGAGAGCCACATTTTATTGCCGGAAAACTTGGCACCGAGCAAAACCTCAATATTATATGGGCATACTACTTACTCTTATTAGTCGATGCAAACTGTTCACGATTCAGCAATTCTACACTGCTGCATAATAACATACTGAAACATATAGACTTAATATTTACAAAAAAACAGAAAAAGGGACCCATGGATTGCCATGGAACCGATCTGCTCATTGTGGAGAAAATCCGGCAGGACCTCTACCCTGAACAACAAGTCGGCAGTCATGCCCTGGAAATCATATCACGGTTCGAAAAGGCATATAATAGTCAGGGATACACAAACACATTTCAGGACCTTTTGTAACGTTTAATGCTTTTCGATACGGTCGGTTATGGTTGATGAACTCTCAGGTTATCTCAATTTGGCTCACCCACCTGCCTGCTCCAGGTACAAAAATTCACTCTCGCTCCGACAAATATCGATGTATATTATACAAACTTTTAAGGCAACATAATTGATTTATGTAATTAAATGCACGATGATTTATATCATCAGACAGCAAAAAGGATCACCATGACAGCAGACATTGTTTTTGACCGTGGTACAGACCGTTTCAATTTCCGGGCAGCAGGAGTAATACTGCATGAAAACAGGATACTGCTTCATCGTGTTGACAAAAACCCCTACTTTTCACTTCCGGGGGGAAGGGTCGCCTTCCAGGAGAGTTCTGAAGAAACTATCAAACGGGAACTTCTTGAAGAGCTCGGAACAGACTGCACCATAAAGCAGCCGTTGTGGGTAATCGAGAATTTTTTCTCCAGCTATGGAAAGAGATGCCATGAGATCGCTTTCTATTTTCTAATTACCCTGCCCTCCACCTCTCTTCTTCTCCAGTCACAGCAGTTTACCCGTGATGATGAGGGAACACCGCTGCATTTTGCCTGGACACCACTTCAATCCTTAGCGAATGTTTCTCTCTACCCGGTATTCCTGCGAACCGCTCTGCAGCAAATCCCTGACACTCTTCAGTACATCGTACACCGGGATACTACCCAAGCAGATCTCGCAGCAGAGCTTTGAAGTAACGCATTCTGCCATTAATCAGCAGTTCAGCTTCTCTTTTCCATGTACACACTGTAGATGCATCAGCATGCGGTGTGATAATACTCACAAATTCATCGTTTTCACAGAAAATATGCTCATCGGTATCAGGAGCAAGCCATCCTTTCTCACAGCACTGTGCATGTACCTGGGTTCCGGGGTAGGCGTTAACAATGAGCGGTATTACTGCATGAAGACCTCTCTTGCGCAATTTCTTAAAAAACTGCACCGTTTCTCTGAACGTTCTCTCTGTCTCTCCGGGATAGCCGATCAGAAGAAAACCAGCGGCTTTAATCCCTAGCTCACCACAGTACGCTGCGACCTCCTCTACCTTACTAAGAGATAGTCGCTTATTCATCAACGACAGCACCGTTTCAGAGCCGCTCTCTATGGCTAAATTGACTTGCACACACCCCGACCGTCTCATCAGTGACAAAAGTTCCCGATCCAGCGTATCCACCCGAACCCCATTCAAAGCAGCCCAGGTTATTTCCTCACCCCATGAGAGTATTCCTTCAAAAATCGTAGCAGCACGCTCACGTTCAAGGGTAAGGTTATCATCCTCGAATTCGAAGTGCCTAACCCCGAAATGCCTTCTCCAGTGATCAATCTCGTCCAGAACATTTTCTGGTGAGCGAGCCCGCCATTTTTTTCCGTAAATGGGATGAATCGAACAGAAATGACAGGAATAAGGGCATCCCCGTGAAGTGACAAGAGACATAGAGGCATGGGCTTCCCCACCTCGGGGTGGATGTGAAAAAAACAGGTTCAGGTCCTGGGAAGTATAATCGGGAAAGGGGATCTCATCCAGGTTGTGTATTCCCTGCTCCGGAGAATTGTGCACCAGTTCTGTATCACGCACATAGCTTAATCCGGGTATCGTCGATGGTTCCTTACCTTCTGCCAACTGCAGCATCGGTGATTCACCCTCTCCTGAAATGACATAGTCGATCCCCTCCTGTAAACACTGTTCCGGAAAAAGAGAGGCATGGATTCCACCTGCAACCACAGTGAGATGCGGCATCCTTTCTTTTATCCTTCTGACTACTGAGCAGACTATCGGGAATGCATTGGAAAATGGTATGCCGACCCCAAGAAGCTCTGTCGTGTGCGGTATGCGGGAGACAATCTCATCGGTGGTGAGTCCGATGGTGTGTAAATTCTGCCCTTTGTATGGTGAAAGTTGCACAGTTTGCAAGCCGAGGTTAAATGCATTGATCACAGTGGTCGTGTGACCATGCTTTTTAAGCCAGGAGGAGAGGTACGCAAGTCCCAGATGTTGTGCTGCGCCTTGCCCCCGCGGCAGACCGGGTGCCTTGACAAATTGTGGTGGATACAAGAAAGTGCAATTCATACCAGATTTCCACAGAAACGGTTTTTTGTACTTACATGATACCGTTTCATCTGGAAAACAGCAACATTTGTCTGCAAGTAACAGCTCTATTATTTACGGTTTGGAAAAGGAATCACGTATCTCCAGACTTAATGACCCTTTTGCCAGAACAACAGTCTGAATTGCTCGATCAGTTACACGTACTCCACCGATCGCTAAAGAGTCGATTGCACCGGTGACAAAGATGTTTCTGGCAATTTCCTGATTGCAAAGCATTTTCTGAACCATGAGCTGTGATTCCAGCAGTTTTTCCCGTATCGGAAACTTCAGGAATGGTTTTACCTTTGAGACAATGATGTTGTGGAAAAGCCAATCGACTGTATTGTGCAGGGCGTTTCTGGTAGTCATATCGAACTCCAGATTCTCTATGGAGATTGTCGAGCTCAGAGAATCATAATGGACCTGTCCCAGTACATAGACCTTGCCGCGATAAGAACCAGTCAGATCAAGACCTATTACAACATAACCATCAAGACCGTAAATCTCCAAATCAAGGATAATTACTTCCCTACTCCCAGCTTTAAATGTTTTCCCCTGCAGGTAGCTTCTGGCAATATCCCCTGCATCTTCATACGTAATTTCACTGTAAAGATTGATCACAAAACCCGAATCGATTTTTCCTGGTATCACAAACTCCGGAAGAGAATCAATACGTTCAGTCAGAGGTTCGCTGCCAAAAAAAGTTTCGGCAACAGACCGAATCCCCATAGAACTTCTGATTAACCCCTCTGCACCTTCAAGCTGAGTCATGAAAACCCCCTGCGGTGAGAGTCGAAGCCAGAGCTGTGGTGAAGGGGAAAGTAAGAATGGTTGCTGAATTCTTGTCCAGAGCGGATAAAGCATCTGTTTTATATCAATCATATCGTTTATGGCTTTATCCACCATGTCACCAAAGGTTTCCTGCTGCCGTGAAAGGATCAGGTCTGCAAGTGGTTTTACCGGGATAGTAAGGAAACGAACCTTAATTACCGGATCTGAGAGCCACTCATACTGTTCCGGTTTGGTCATGGTAACCACGTTCCAGTTATTTTTCACAAACAGGCGCGATTTGAATTTCAGGGCGATTCCCGCCTCGACCTCCTGGTATTCGGTGTGTGACAGTCCAAGAGCACCAACAGTGAACTGAAACTGCATCCAGATACTCAATGGCAATCTGTATGTCAGCTCATCACCTTCCAGAGAAATTGAGATAGGCTCTTTTTTCCGCACCTTCACCTTAACCGGTTTCATCCCGCCCAGTGTCAGCGTATCATTTTCGTAGAGAATATCCTTAAGCTGCTCATTAAGCATCTCTTCTACGACCCTTGTTCGTATCCGCAGGGGAACATTTATAATAGAAGGGACGGGTTTGAATGGGTCGACCAACGCAGAACGGCCAGTAGGTATGGATGCTCTACCCTGCACTTTAGGAGCAGGAGTACAGGACAGTAATCCAACAGTTATCGCTATTAATGCAGAAAAAAGAAGAATCATGGTAATTTCCGGAAGAGGATACAGTTTAAAAAAAATCAAGATATCATGAAACGTAAGATAAATCGCGCATTATTGCTTAACAAACCAATCATTTAAACTCTCGTGATCCTGTTATTGCCTGAAGAATAATACAGGAATGGTTTGAGCAGGGTTTTTGCAGCATTATCAAATAATATCATTATCAGATATCCGTAATTATGCTGAAAAAGAGGAATTTTAAGTTTAAAGCGATAGGGGTCAGTTCGATTCTGGTGTTTCGAAATATTCTTAGAACTGGTTTGGTCATAAATAATCTTGACCAACACTCTGAGCGAGTGCTATTTTATCGCATTCCATTTAAAAAGCGATTTTTTCCGGAAGGAATCTATAATGAGAGAGAAAATTCATCCGAAGTACGAAGATGTAGAGTTTACCTGCTCGTGCGGGAACGTCATAAAAACCAAGGCTACTATTGGAAGCAGACATATCGATATCTGCAACGAATGCCATCCGTTCTATACCGGCAAACAGAAATTAATCGACAGTGCAGGACGAGTGGAAAGATTTCGCAAACGCTACCAGAAGAGCACTCAGGAATCATAGGTTCGATTTTTTAATTTCAGGACAGAAGTGGCTCTGTATGCCCTTCTGTCCTTTTTTTTATTCAAAGCAGGTTCCCATATGAAACTAAAAGCTGTTTTTCTCTGGACACTCCTTTTTCCCCTTAATCTTCTTCTTCTGGCCCGCAAAAGTACAGTTGGTGGTCAGGCGATTATCGAAGGAGTCATGATGCGGGGGAGAAACAAAGTCTCCTGGGCAGTACGAAAAGGTCCCGGAGAAGTAATGGTAGAGCAGTTCCCGTTCAGTTCGGTATGTAAAAAACATAAGGTGCTCAGCAAACCGATTGTTCGGGGAGCAATAAACCTTTATGAATCTATGTCGCTTGGATACAAGGCGTTATCCAGATCCGCAGAGATTGCAGCAGAGCTGGAACAAAGTAAAGAGAGTGAAACAAAAAAAAGGAACAAGACACTGGAGAAGATCTACTCATGGGTTAGCTTTGCTGTAGCCATGGGGATCAGCCTGGGGCTTTTCATGTATGCACCGATGTGGTTGTTCTCTCAGATCATATCACAGGAATCTGCACTCCTTTTTAATACCGGGACAGGTGCACTGCGAATAGTTCTCTTCCTTGGATATCTTGTTGCAATAAGCATGTGGAAAGAGATACGAAGGATATTTGAGTATCATGGAGCCGAGCATAAAGCCATCTTTGCCTTTGAAGATGGGAAAGACCTGAGTGTCGAAAATATGCGCTCCTATACAACAGTTCACCCCCGATGCGGAACGAGTTTTCTGTTACTTGTCGCTCTGATCTGCATATTCCTTTTCTCCATTGTAGATACACTATTCATTAAATACATCGGCCCGTACCCAAATGTCCTTTCACGATTTCTGGTGCATCTGCTTCTCATTCCGCTGGTTGGTGGCTCCTCCTATGAGGTATTAAAACTTTCCGACCGTTTTCAGCATCTTCCACTGGTTGGCATGCTTATTAAGCCGGGCCTCTGGCTTCAGAAAATCACGACCAAGGAACCTGACGAGAAGCAAATGGAAGTTGCCTCATTAGCCCTGAAAGCTGCAGTATGATAGAAGATAAAGTCCATTTCATTCTCAAGAAACATCAGGAGCTTGAGTCACTGATGTCATCTCCGGAGGTCGTCTCCGACCCATCGAAGATGGAGAAGCTTGGAAGAGAATACAACGCGATCAGCAGAAATCTTCCTGTTTTCCGTAAATATCTCGATACACTCAGTGCACTTTCCGAAGCACAGCAAATACTCAGAAACGAATCTGATCAGGACCTGCTGGATCTTGCTCGGGATGAGGTACATCAGAACGAGGAGATACTCCCTGATCTTGAACAGAAGGTGAAGATTCTTCTTGTCCCCCGTGATCCCCGTGATCTCAAAAATGCAGTAGTAGAGATCCGTGCAGGAACAGGAGGAACAGAGGCTGGGATTTTTGCTGCAGATCTGTATCGAATGTATTTACATTATGTTGAACGAAAAGGCTGGAACTACGAGGTACTCAGCTCCAGTTACGGAGATATGGGTGCAATAAAAGAGGTCATATTCATGGTACGCGGAGAGAATGCTTATGGTACCCTGAAGTATGAATCTGGAGTGCACAGAGTACAACGTGTCCCCCAGACTGAGGCACAGGGACGAATACATACTTCTGCTGCATCAGTTGCAGTTTTCCCGGAAGCCGATGATTTTGAGATAGATATCAACCCCAATGACCTGAGGATCGATCTTTACTGCTCCAGTGGCCCTGGCGGGCAATCAGTCAACACAACCTACTCTGCTGTACGCATCGTCCACATACCTACCGGGATTACCGTGACCTGTCAAGATGAGAAATCGCAGATAAAAAACAAGGCAAAAGCTCTCAAAGTGCTTCAAACACGACTCTATGAGAAAAAAATGGGTGAAATTGAAGCGGAAGAGTCTGCTGCCAGAAAAAGCATGGTCAGCACCGGTGATCGCAGTGCAAAGATCAGGACATATAATTTTCCACAAAACCGGGTCACCGACCACCGGATCAATCTGACGCTCTACAAACTCGATCTGGTAATCAATGGTGATGTCGATGAGTTGATCGATGCACTTTCCGTTGCAGATCTTAATGAACAGGTCAAAAGATCAGGAATGTAATCAGAAACTCAGGGCGCAGCCTGTCTATCCCTCTGGCCAGCTCAATGGTACTGTCTTAGCGAGTGGACATCTATGATCGTTGGCGATGCACTCCAATACGCAAGAAAAACTCTGGCTTCAGTCATTGGTGAGTTTTCTCTCCCCCAATCTGAAGAGATACTGGAGTTTCTGCTTCATTGCTCCCGCCAGGAGCTATACTCGGCATACAAACGTGAGTTATCTGCAATTCAGGAACAGCAACTCAGCGCAATCCTTAACAGGCGTATTAGCGGTGAACCTCTGCCCTACATTCTGGGACGTACCTACTTTTATGACCGGGAGTTCGTTGTCACCCCTGATGTACTCATTCCCAGACCAGATTCGGAAACACTGGTCGAAAAAGTGTTATCTACCGAAAAAAACTGCACCTCTCTTTTTGCCGATATCGGCGTGGGTTCAGGAATCATTGCCTGCATTCTGACAGAACACAACCCGGGCTGGCGTGGAATCGGTATTGATATCTCCATCGGTGCCCTGAAAATCGCCAGAGTGAACAGTAAATCGTCCGTCTCTTTTCTTTGTGCAGATTTGCTTTCATCCTGCAAGAACAGTTCGCATTTCGATTTTATCGTAAGCAATCCCCCCTATATAGCGGGTGATGAGATGAACATATTAGATCCCGATGTCCACGATTTTGAACCACATTCTGCTCTTTACGGTGGAATAGATGGATTGTCTTTTTATCGCAAGCTCGCTGCAGATGCAAAACGGGTATTGAAGGAAGGGGGGCGGATTTTTTGTGAAATTGGTTATAATCAGGCTGAATCCACAGCTACAATCTTCTCTGAACATGGCTGGACCGAAATCAGCATCACCAACGACCTGGGCAAAAACCCACGAGTACTGCTCGCTGTCGCTCCACAGGAAGTGAACTAATGAATCGCGATTATAGCAGTCCATTACCATCCTGGGCACCCGTAAGAAAAGCCGCAAAAGCGTTCTCTTTTCTTTACGCTTCGCTGATACGGTACAGAAATAACCGTTTCGATGCCAATCCATCGCTATCACACAAAACAGGGCGACCCGTAATCAGTATTGGAGGAATTCGAGCTGGGGGTACCGGAAAAACACCAGCAACCCTGATGATTGCGGAATACCTTATGTCTCAGAACCGACCCGTTGCGATTCTCTCCCGGGGATACAAACGCAAAAACAGAAGCGATACAATTGTACACCCGAATGAAAACACTGACTGCGAGCTGGTGGGTGATGAGCCGGCAATGATGCACACATACTTGCCGGAAACCTGGATGGGTATAAGTGCAAACCGAATCGCAATGGCCGCAAACTTATGCCAAATTACTCCTACAGCAACGGTTTTTCTGCTCGATGATGGTTTTCAGCACCGAAAACTCAGGCGCGATCTCGATATAGTGTGCATTGATGAGTCGACACTGAGTGATCGGCTTCTTCCCGAAGGATATCTCAGAGAACCTTTGACAGCCCTGAAAAGGGCTGATGCGCTTTTTCTGATCGGTTCGGGTTACGAAATGTCCAATCTGAAAACTACCGGAGAAAAGATTTCCGAGCGATTTCCAGATATTCCGTTATTTATTCTGGTTCAAGAACCAACACTCTGGATCAATGCTGCAACCGGTGAGCATTCAGCTACACTGCCTTACAAAAACCCGATTGCATTCAGCGGAATAGCACGACCACACCGTTTTTTTAACCTTCTTCGGGATCAGGGGATCGTTCCTAAAAAAGAACTGGTTTTTCCAGACCATCATAACTATTCTGAACCTGATATCAAATTTATGCACGAATTATATTCTCAAGGTGTCGTAACGACTGAAAAAGATGCCATGCGTTTACTAAAAGTTGTTATCAAACCTGAATTTTGGTATCTTAAGATAAAGCTGAAATTTATCGAGAACTCTTTATTAAAACGTTTTAACAAACTTATTGAACAGAAAATCAAACTCTAAAAGGAGGCACTTTCATGAGGATTGGTATGTTTACTGGAATCATGTTCTTCTCCATGCTCTGCATGTCGGTTACCATTTTTGCGGAGGGAAAACAGTATGTGGAGATCACAAGTCCTTTCGCAAATGTGTATAAAGAACTGGACCCGAGGTCTGAGATCATTGAACAGGCAAAAAAGGGTGATCACCTGGAACTGGTCTACTCAGGAACATCGTGGTATCGGGTAACAGTAAAAGGAAAAGATGGCTGGGTGGAGAAACGTGCAGGTAATGTGGTTGATAACCCTGGTGGTGTCTCGTTTTTGGCCATATTTCTCTTACTTCTCCTGGTGGCGGGAACAGCCGGTGGAGTGTACTATTACATCCAGAAATCTAAACTTGCGGGTGCATAAGACTATCTCCTATGCAGTCGTCATTTAGAACATGCATCTTACTTGTTCTCTATTTATTTGTTTTAGCGAGCGCCGAAAAGCAGGTAGAGATCGGTAATTTTTATGTAAAGGTCTATCTCGCCCCTTCTACATCTTCCAAATTCATTGGACTTGCCCAGAAAGGAGAGGTCTACTCTATTCTGGGCACCAGAGATTCCTGGTACCGGATTAAATTCAAGAATGCGGTTGGATGGATTCAGGAGTCTCAGGTTAAACCCTACGATCCTGATGCAGCTGTAACCACGAGTGCTGAACCAAACACTGATTCAAGCGCCCCAGACACTCTCATCTCTCAAGCGCGCCCCGATTCTCTGGCACAACCACAACCACAGTTGGATACAAACACAACCCAGGCAGCAACTTCACCATCTGTCCCAAAGCAGACGTATGCACCACTGCCTCAGCGCCAGGCCGCGAATCAGCCATCATCCCCTCAACCACCTCAACCACCTCAACCAAAGCGGGAATCACGGCTTAAAAACTGGTTCACCCAACAGAATTTTCTTCACAACCCGACTGCAGACCATCACCTTGAAGAAATTGACATTAAATATTTTCAGGTTACATTCGGCCCAGCCAGGGTGTTGCTGTATCTGAGTCCGGATGCCCCGATTGTAGGTATGGCTAGAAAAGGCGATCTCCTTCAGCTTGTTGGGGAGGGAGACTCCTGGTGCAAGGTAGTGTACGGAGATACAATCGGGTGGATTGAACGGCGAAATGGCAAAGTAGTCGATGCACCGCGATCCTTTCTCACCGATGAAGTAATCATGGTAGCAATAGGGGTCGGGGGATTAGGAGTAATCTTCCTTATTGTTGTTATCATAATTGTAATCTCCCGTAAAAGACGAAATACCCTGAAAAGTGTTTCGGTAAAGAAAAATGTCCTCTTCATTGCCAAAACCGGCAAAACAATACAGTACACCCTAACCGATAACTCAACCACTATTGAGAAGTGCTTTTCAGAGATTGGATTTAATATCGCCATAGCACGCGACCTCTCATCTTTAAGAAACTCCCTAGCACAAACTCAACCAGACGTTGTAATGGTCGACTGGAAGTTTGACCGGAACATCTTTGCTTCAGTTGAACGAATTTTTGCACCAATGCCCGGGTCTGATAAGATCCTCTTCATCGTTTATAATGTCCCTGACCCATCGATCATGAAACCCAGCCGTATTTTGAAAAAGATGACCTATCTTGGACTGACGTTCTCCGATAGGGACATATTTAAACTGGTTACACCCCTCATTTCTGCAGAAGCAAACAAAAATATCCAGAAGAGTGTTCAATCATCTGCCCTTGAGGGTGAGTTATCTAATCAAAACCTGATGGAAGTGCTTCAGTTCATCGAAATTGGAAGCAAAACAGGATGCCTTCTGATCGAAACCGAGCGTCCCTTCGGGCTGGTTTATTTTTTCAATGGACGAATAATCTATGCGGCAACAGCCCAGGGTATCACCGGAAGAGATGCAGTATTTACTATTCTTACCCTTAAAGATGGAAAATTCCGCTTTATTCTCAACAAAAAGCCCAAAACCAGCAATGTCAATCTATCTACCCTTGAAGTACTCATGGAATGGACAAAGGCGGTAGATGAAGCTACTGGGCATTGATTACGGACGCAGGAGAATCGGGGTTGCTGTAACCGATGAAACGGGCGCTATCAGCCGTGGACTCACGACTATTGACAGAAAAAAACATCCCGACTTCATCAACACGCTGCTTTCCCTTATTGAACAGGAAAAACCGGATGCCCTGGTGATCGGACTACCCCTTGACATCACCGATGCAGAGACTGTAATGTCTAAAGAGGTGCGGTCTTTTACGGAATTACTCCAGAAACGTTCCGGTCTTACGGTTCATTTTGTCGATGAAAGCCTCTCTTCAAAACGAGCTGCAGAGCTAATGCGGTTTCGTAAAAAGAAGGATCGTCGCGATAAAGCTGCAATCGACCGCCTTGCTGCGTGTCTTATTCTAGATCAATTTCGTGAGGATCAGGGGTGCACTTAGCCAGATGTCTTCTTATATTTGCATTGCTACCAGTTCTGGTTGGAACGGTATGCACCTCTGTTGATCCCTTTTTGCCTCCGTTACCGGGAAAGCCATATATCACAGCTGTTAAACTGGGGGTTATTAAAGATCCTCTGACTGGCTACAGTGAAGCGGTACACCTATCCTGGAGTGCTCCAAATACCGATTCAGTTATAATCAACACATATACTCTGATACGAATGTTACCAGAGGATTCAATATTCGACATATTCCCATTATCCCAATACATTCCGGCAGATACGTTACAGTTTTTTGATCCGCTTGAGCCGGCACATTTTTCTCCCGGTTCAGGTCATTTCAACTCCATGTATTATCGAATATATGCCGTTGATGAGTTTGGGAGACACGGAGATACCTCAGATATATGCACACTACTGTTAGTAGCTCAACCACAATTCGAGACAATCAGTGAGCAGGGTGAGTGTATCTCCTGGAATTCAGATCTGCATATTGGCGGTTTATTCTCACATTGTGTGCTATGGAATGATGCTCGTAAAGAGACATGGACAAGTCAGCGGTATGATGCTTTTCCGCCTACCGATGCACCAGCGCTTTTCAAGGCATGTTTTCCCGAGTCTTTACGTCCGCTTCCGACAGGACGATGGTATTATGCACTATTTTTAGAAGCTGTTGAAACCCGGTCTCTGAAAGTCGGGTATATTGATGTACCATAAACATACCATTAATAAAATGAACATCATGGTTACAGCACTATGCTGTTTATTCTTGTATTCTGCTTGGTCAAAAGTGCTGGCACGTGAACACATAGAGTATTCAATACAATCTCTTAGTGAAAATTCAGTCACGATCGCATTCAAAGCACTCTCACAAAGCAGCGGTCAATACTTTTTTGCATTCAGTTCTCTTCCAGATGCCACGTTTTCATGCGCCATTACAATCGATCGGAACTCTACAGCTGTACCAGTTCCTGTTTCAGTTCTCGCTTCTGGTTGGGCTGGAAATAATTATCTGCAGTGGTGCAGCTTCAATGCTGGCACAGTGCAATCCACCCTTCCTCTGAGCGGCATTATCACCATTCGATTCAATACTGCAATTTACCGGGGGCTTACAAAATCCGATCTAAAGATACAGGAGAATCTGCTGCTTGCACCTCTTCCCCGCCCCTTGGCAAAAAGCGCACTCACCCCTCCAAAGATTCCTTTTTCGATCGGGATTAAAATAGAGGTACTTCAGGATGGAATCTATGAAATCACCTCCTCCGCTCTGAAAAAAGCAGGTGTGCCTGTCGAGAAGATTGCCGCAAAAACCTTCAGGTTGCATTGCAAAGATCGGGAGATACCCATTTACATTAGTAATGGGAAAACACATCAGACACTCGGCCCTGAAGATTACATCCTGTTTTATGGAAACTATTTGCGGGGCACATATAGCCATTACGAACAATTCTCAAATACCGGCATGTATTGGCTGACCTGGGGAACTTCTCCCGGAGCACGGGTTGCCGAAGTATCTGGCGGAAGAAGGAAGGACCCGACAAATTATTCCACTGCCGGCTTTATCCGTGCCCGTGATTTCATCGATACGATTCACCTTGAGGTCGATACCGATATCAGACAACTAGGGAATATCTCAGACCTCCCTCCAGCAGAAATCACAGCACCTCCCGATACAGAACCATACATCGATAACTGGTATTGGGGGATAATTGGCAATGATGAACTGACCACCTTTAAAATAACAGTCTCCTCTCCGGCTTCTTCAGGAACCGCACGACTGAGGATCGGCCTTACAGGCTTGACACGGGTTGACACAGTTCCGGATGATCACCAGTTATGGGTACTGCTTAACAACGACCCGGCAGGAAAACAAAACGCCATCATCTGGGATGGCCAGACCAGCACTGTTTTTACCAGTGATACCTTTTCTGTTTCACAACTGGAGCATGGAGAAAACTCAATCAGTTTTCTCTGTCCAAAACGAACGTATCTTGACCGTTCTGCGTTGAACTGGATCGAAATTATCTACCCACGGACATACCGATCAGATGGCACGGCATTAACATTCAGGAATAGCCCCCATGCGATCGGATCAGTGATCGAATACGAATTACAAGGATTTAACTCGGACAATCTGGAGTTATGGGATATCGACAGAAACAGATACTTCGTTGACTTTATCACAAAGCGGGGAAGCGGCAACAACAGAGCACTGCATTCACTCATATTCCAGGACAGCATCAACTATGGAACCACCTACCATGCACAACTCACCACAAAGCGGCTCACCCCTGCACACATGTCTCTTGACACCTTAAAACAAAACTGGCACCAGCTTGCCGGAACAGATTACCTTGTAATCAGTGCAGATTCCTTCAGAACCGACTTCGAACCATTGCTCAATGTGCATAGGGAACGGGGACTCAGTACCGCATTTATCGATATCAATGACCTCTATAACAGTTTTTCTTACGGGATACGCGACCCAGAATCTATTCGAAAATTCTTGAGGTACCTCTTCTCAATCTCCGGGAGTAAACCACCGCGATTCCTTCTACTGGGGGGTGATACAACCCATGATCTGGATAAGAAAAACAGGTCACGAAACATCGTCCCTACTCGCTTATCCAGAATTCCCGGATGGGGCCCTGGGGCTGATGACGGGTATTTCGCAACAGTATGGGGAGAGGATAATTTTCCAGATCTGTGCGTCGGAAGATTTCCTGTGCAGAATCGCCTGGAACTTCAAAACCTGGTTCAAAAGACAGTCAATTACATCAGCAAACCACAACGGGGTTTCTGGCGTGATAATATACTGCTACTCGGTGGTGGAGAACCGGAATTTACCCTGTTCAACAATGAAGCTGTGCAGGAAGCAATCGGTCCACGGATGCACATAACCCGCCTCGATGCAGATTCGGGATCACAGTTCTATAAGGATGCATTTGCTGCACCTAAACTGATAGCCAATTCAATCAATTCCGGCGTATTTTTCGTTAATTTTAACGGACACGGAGGGGGAAATATCTGGTCTGATAATAACTTCTTTGGTTATAAAGACCTCTCCAGATTGTACAATGGTCAATGGGGCAACAGCGGGCGGCTTCCAGTCGTTTTCAGCTTCACCTGCCTGACCGGCTTTTTTGAAAGCGTTTTCTACCGCTCCCTTGGTGAAGAATTCATCAGAACAGATAAAAATGGTGCCATCTCCTTCTATGGGGCATCGGCTTATACTTCCCGCAACGGGAATCTCCTTATGAATAAGCTACTGCTTCATGCGGCCGTTACCGGAAACTTCTCTACACTTGGTGAGCTCATCAACTTCTGTG
>OBJA01001444.1_pt1 | contig 16292 bp, 12 predicted proteins | sample 1519751 | NCBI WGS metagenome assembly OBJA01 (sample SAMEA3881238, study PRJEB22517) | soil metagenome | biome: lake sediment; feature: soda lake sediment; material: sediment, water from around vicinity | place: India | collected 2013-12-23 | depth 3 m | reverse complement strand
TGTATGCGATCGAAGGCACCGTCAACGGCGCGGGCAGCGCGCTCGACTGGCTGCAGTCTCGATCCGGCGGCAGCGACATAGTCGCCGGCCTGCAGACCTGGCTGGACGCCCGCGACGAGCCGCCGCTGTTCCTCAACGGCCTCTCCGGGCTGGGCACGCCCTACATGATCCCCGCCTTCGAGCCGCGCTTCGTCGGCGCGGGCGACCTCGCCGCGCGCGCGGTCGCCGTGGTCGAGAGCATCGTCTTCCTGCTGCAGGTCAACGTCGAGGAGATGGAGAGGCTGCGCCCTCCCGCCGCGCGCATCCGCGCCGGCGGCGGGCTGTCGCGCTACGACGGACTGTGCCGGCGGCTGGCGGACCTCAGCGGCAAGCCTGTGCTGCGCGCGGCGACGCCGGAGACCACCGGGCTGGGGCTCTCGCGCCTGCTCGCCGGCGCGGACGGGATCGAGACGGCGTCCGCCGCCGCGGACCGCATGGGCGACTGGTTCGAGCCGGAGGAAGGCCCGCGTCTGGCATCCCGCTATCGCCGCTGGCGCGAGGCCATGGAGGAAGCGCTGCATGGCTGAGAGAGACGCGCCGACCCCGGCCATCGTCGCGCACCGCGGCTACGCGGGACGCTACCCGGAGAACACCCTGCCCGCGATAGCGGCCGCGCTGCACGCCGGCGTGCGGTACGTGGAGGTGGACGTGCAGCTCACCGCCGACGGCGTGCCCGTGCTGTTCCACGACGACGCGCTCAGGCGCACCACCGGGCGCCCCGGACGCATCACCCGCACCGCGTGGGCCGACCTCGGCGGCCTGAGTGCGGGCGAGCCCGCGCGCCTCGGCGACCGCTTCCGCGGCACGCCGATCCCCCGGCTCGCCGAGCTCGTCGAGCTGCTGCGCGACTGGCCCGGCGCGCAGGCCTTCGTCGAGATCAAGCAGGAGAGCCTCGACGCGATGGGCACGAGCGCCGCGGTGCAGCGGATGATGCAGGCGCTGCAGCCGTTGCTCGCGCGCTGCGTCGTCATCTCCTTCGACGCCGACGCCGTCGCCGGAGCGCGCCGCCTGGGCGCGCGCATCGGCTGGGTCCTCACCGCCTGGACGCAGGCCCAGCGCACAGTGGCCGATGCGCTCGCGCCCGAGTACCTGTTCTGCAACCATCGCAAGCTTCCCTCCGGCGACGGGCCGCTCTGGCCCGGACCATGGCAATGGGCCTGCTACGAGGTGACCGACGCCGCCCTCGCCCTGCGGCTCGCGCGCCGCGGCGTACACCTGATCGAATCCATGCGGCTCGAGGCCTACGCCGGGCCGCCCTGGTCCCTGGCGATCTCCGATGAGCGGGTGCGTGATCCATGAAGAACGCTGCGGGTGCTGGGGAGGCACCTTCGACCGTCGCCCGCTCTCGGGAGCGAGGGCTTACCGCCGCGACGTCGCGTGCATCACCGGATGAGCCTCGATGAGCGCTGATCGTTACGACATGGTCGTGATCGGCGCGGGCATCCACGGCGCCGGCGTCGCCCAGGCCGCCGCAGCGGCGGGATACTCGGCGCTGGTGCTGGAGCAGAGCGGCATCGCCAGCGGCACCTCCAGCCGTTCGAGCAAGCTCATCCACGGCGGACTGCGCTACCTCGAGACTGCGCAGTTCGGCTTGGTGCGCGAGTGCCTGCGCGAGCGCGCCCTGCTGCTGAAGCTCGCGCCGTCGCTGGTGCGGCTGACGCCCGTGCACATCCCGGTCTACGGCGATACGCGCCGCCGGCCCTGGCAGCTGCGCGCCGGCCTGTCGCTCTACGCGGCGCTCGGCGGCCTGCAGTGCGCCAATCGCTTCGACACCATACCGCGGCGCGAATGGGAGGAGCTCGACGGGCTGGAGACGCGCGGCCTGCAGCGCGTCTTCCGCTATTGCGAGGCGCAGACCGACGACCTGCGCCTCACGCGCGCGGTGATCGCCTCGGCGCGATCCCTGGGCGCGCGGCTGGCGATGCCCGCGCGCTTCACCGGCGCCTCGCTCGGCGCCGCGGGCTGCGCGGTGCGCTATCTGCACGAAGGCCGCGAGCGCGAATGCGAGGCGACGGTGCTCATCAACGCCGCTGGCCCCTGGGCGCGCACGGTGCTGGACCGGATCGAGGACCCGGGTGCGGCAGCGGATACGCGGCCGGCGCAGGCATCCACACGACCGTCCGCCGGAACCGCCGGATCACCGCCAGCGCCTCCGCACGGCGGCACAGTCCCGGCGATGTCCGCACGAGCGCCGGCGATATCGCTGATCCAGGGAACACATCTGGTCCTGGATGGCCGGCTGGAGCAGGGCATCTACTATATGGAAGCCCCCGGCGATGGGCGCGCGGTGTTCGCGATGCCTTGGCGCGGCCGCCTGCTGCTCGGCACCACAGAGACCCCGTACACGGGAGATCCCGCCGGCGTCGCGCCGCTGCCGCGGGAGCGCGACTACCTGCTGGAGACGCTGGCGCACTACTTCCCCGCCTGGCGCCGGGGCGCGGCGGAGCGCGTGCGGGAGGCGTGGGCGGGGCTGCGCGTCCTGCCGGGCGACGCCGATGAGCCGGCCTTCAGGCGTCCCCGCGACGTCGTGCTCGATACTGACCGCCCCGAGCGGCCGCGCCTGCTCAGCATCTACGGCGGCAAGCTCACGGCCTACCGCGCCACCGCGGAGAAGGTCATGCGGCGCCTGCGCGCCAGCCTGCCGTCCCGCACCGCCGTCGCTTCCACGCGCACGCTGCCCCTGGTCGATCCGGACTGACCGGGCCGGAGCAGGAAGCGGTCAACGGATCGGAGCGGTGCAATCCGATCCAAAAATCACGCCGTGGATCGAAGGGCAAGGGCCGGCAGGACCGACGAGCGTCCGAAGATCGGGCAGCGGCCGTCGCGGACCCGGCTCACCCGCCGGCCGGCAGGGCCAGCACCATCGTGGCCACGCCGAAATAGATGAGCACGCCTGCCACGTCCGCGATCGAGGTCACCAGCGGCACGCTCGCGGTGGCCGGGTCGAGCCGGAAGCGGCTGAGCAGGAATGGCAGCGAGATGCCGATGAGGCTGCCGACCACCACCACCAGCACCATGGTCGTCGCGACGACGATGGCGATCTCCGGTCCGCCGCGCGCCGCGCCGATGGTGGAGACCGTGAGCGCCATGGTCAGCCCCAGCAGCCCGGCGACGCCGAGCTCGCGCGCGAGCATGCGGCCCCAGTCGCGCATCTCCACGTCGCCGGTGGCGAGCGCGCGCACCATCAGCGTCGCGGTCTGCGCGCCGGCGTTGCCGCCGGAGGCGATCAGCAGCGGCAGGAAGAACACCAGCACCACATAGGCGGTGATGGTGGACTCGTAGTAGGCGATGCCGAGCCCCGAGAGCAGGTTGCCGAAGATCAGCGCGAGCAGCCAGAAGATGCGCTTGCGGTAGAGCAGCGGGATGCTCGCCTCGCGCACGCTCTCCTCCAGGCGGCCGACGGTGCCGACGCGGTGGAAGTCCTCGGTCGCCTCCTGCTCGGCGACGTCCATGGCGTCGTCGTAGGTGACGATGCCGACGAGGCGGTCGTCGCCGTCGACGATGGGCAGCGCGATCAGGTCGTACTTGCTGATCTTGTTGGCGATCTCCTCCTGCGGGTCGGTGACGCGGCTGGAGATCACGTCCTCGATCATGAGGTCGGCGACGCGGGCGTGATTGGGCGCGACGATGAGGTCGCGCAGCGACACGGTGCCGAGCAGGCGGCGCTCGCGGTCGATGACGTAGGCCTGGTAGATCGTCTCCTTGTCCGGCGCCTCCTGGCGCAGGGACTGGATCGCCTCCGAGGCGGTGAGCTGCGGCGCCAGCGTGGCGTAGTCCGAGGTCATGATCGCGCCCGCCGTGCCCTCCTCGTGGCTGGCCAGGTTGCGGATGTCGTCGCGCTCGGCCTGCGCCAGCCCCGGCAGCAGCGCCTCCTGCTGTCCGGGCTCCAGGCGGTTGTAGAGGTCGGCGCGCTCGTCGGCCGACATGTGCAGGAAGATCTCGGCGAGGTTGCGCCGGTTCAGCGAGTTCGCCAGGCGCACCTGCTCGTTGGGCGGCAGGTAGCCGAACACCTCGGTGCGCCGCTCGGTGGGCAGCGCCGAGAGCACGCGCCAGATGTCGGTGCCCTCCATGACCGCGATGCAGAAGGCGATGTCGGCGGGGTGCGCCTCTTCGAGCAGTTCGCGCAGGCGCGGGATGTCGCGCTGGGCGAGCAGTTCGCGTACGCTGCTGGCGAGGTCTTCGGTCTGCATGGTCCACCTCCGGCGACTGCCATGACGGGCAGCGCGGCGGTGAACCGGGAGGTCAGGCTTGCGCCCGGGTCACAGGAGGCTGTCGATCGCGGCGGATCGCTTGCGATTGTTCGGGTCGCGGTGTGCGCGACTACTGGGTACGTCCATGGATCATTGCTGTCATCGGCGCCTCCATCGCGAAGGCGGGCGAACTATAGCGAATGCCCCGGCGGGGGTCAACCGCGGGCGGACGCTGGAAAACAAGGGCGCAAGGCGCCCGGTCGACCAGTGGAGATCGCCGCTCTTCGCACGGGAGGGCGGGCCGTCTCCGGATACGGGCGACATGCCCTTCCCCGGCGTGCAAGAATGATGCTCATCGGCGGGACTGACCGCCCCAACCATCGTTATCGGTATGCCCGACCGCATGCACCAGGCCCCGCCCCCGCTCACTATCCTCGGCGCCGGCTACGTCGGCATGACGCTGCTGCGCCGCTTCCCCTCAGCGGCCGCGACCAGGCGTCGGCCGCAGGAAGGCATGCACGCCTTCGACCTGGCCGACGAGTCGAGCTGGCGCAACCCGCCGCTGGCGGGACGGCATGTGGTCTGGACCTTTCCGGCCGAGCCGCTGGCGCGCGTGCAGGCCTTCCATCGCGCCTGCCTGCAGGAGGCCGCGAGCCTGATCGTGCTCGGCAGCACTTCGGCGTATCTGACGCCGGCGGGGGCGGAGAGCGAGGCGGACCTGCCGCTGATCGACGAGGATGCGCCGCTGGATCTCGAAGCGCCGCGCGTCCGGGGCGAGGAATGGCTGCGCGACCAGGGCGCGACGGTGCTCCGGCAGGCATCTTCGGCCCCGGACGCGAGCCCGAGGGCTGGCTGCGTCGCGGGCGCATCCGTGACGGCGCCAAGGTCGTCAACCTGATCCACGTCGACGACATCATCGCCGCCATCGCCCGGCTGCTGGAAGCGCCCCTTCCCGGCGCGCACATCAACGCCGCGAACGGCGAGCCCCTGCCCTGGCGCGAACTGGCGGAGCGCTTCCGCCGCGCCGGAATCTTTCCCCCGGACTGGACCCTCCCAGAAAGCGGCCCCGGCGCCTGGGGCAAACGCATCGACAACCGGCGCCTGCAGGCCCTGCTGCCCGGCCACGCCTTCCGCCGTCCCTGACAGAGGCACTCCTCCCGCCAGCCACGCCTTCCGCCAACCCCGACGACGACGCTCCCCCCTCAAGCTCGGTCATGAAGCCGGTCGTCATCAGCGCTCGCGTCCGTACAGATGCATCGCCACCGGCGCGTGCAGTGATGGAGACAGACTCCTTCCGGCCCCTCGCCTTCCGTCCCTAGCGAAGGCTTCCTCCGACGCCGGTCGCACCGTCCTCGTCAGCGCTCGCGCCCATACAGGTACATCGCCACCGGCGCGCAGGCCGCGGTGATCAGCGCCGGCGCCAGCAGCGCGAGGCCGATCTGCGCCGGCGTCACCGTCCCGTCCATCACGCCACGGATCGCGGTCACCACGAAGGTGACGGGATTGACCTCGACCAGGTCCTGCAGCCAGCCCGGCATGGTGCCGGGGTCCACGTAGATGTTGGAGATGAAGGTCAGCGGCATCAGCGCCAGCCAGCTCAGCGTCATCACCGTGGACGGCGTGCGCACCCACAGCGCCACCGCGGTGAAGATCCAGCCGATGCCGAAGGCGAAGACGTTCAGCAGCAGGACCGCGGCCACGACCCCGAACAGCCCGCTCTCCGGGCGAAAGCCCATGACCAGTCCGATGACGACCACGATCAGCGAGGACACGCTGTAGCGCACGGTGTCGCCGACCATGGCGCCGACCACCGGCGCCGGCTTCCACAGCGGCATGGAGCGGAAACGGTCGAAGACGCCCTTGGAGATGTCGGTGTTGAGCGTGAAGCCGGTGTAGATGGTCGTGAACATCACCGTCTGCACCAGGATGCCGGGCAGCAGGAACTGCAGGTACGCCTCCGGCGATCCGGCCAGGGCGCCGCCGAACAGGTAGGTGAAGATCACCGTGAACATGATCGGCGTCACCAGCACGTCGAAGAGCTGCTCGGGCGTGTGGCGGATCTTCAGCAGCGTGCGCCAGCCGAAGGTGAGTACGTTCGCCAGCGCGCCCGGATAGCGCGGCGCCTCCTCCCTGGAAAGCGCGGCGCGCAGCGCCGCGTCCGCGCCTGGCGCCCGTGACCGTTCGCTGCGCTTCATCGGTCGGCCTCTCCGCCGTCGCCTGCCGCCGCTTCGTCCTCCTCCTCGACCGCCGGATGGCCGGTGAGCGCGAAGAAGACCTCGTCCAGGCTGGGCTGGCCGAGCGAGAAGTCCGAGACCTGGATCCCCGCCGCGGCCAGCGCCGTCAGGGCCGCCACCGCGCGCTCCAGTTCGGAGAGCTGCGCCGCCAGGGCGCGCGGGTCGGCCTCGGCGTGCACCGGCGAGCCTTCGAGCCGCGCACGCAGCAGCACCAGCGCGGCCTCGCGCTGCGCCGGGTCGGCGAGCCGGATGTGCAGTACGCCGGCGCCGCAGGCGCGCTTGAGCTCCGCGCTGGTGCCCTCGGCGATGACGCGGCCGTGGTCGATGACGGCGATGCGGTCGGCGAGCTGGTCGGCCTCTTCCATGTACTGCGTCGTGAGCAGCACCGTGGTCCCGGCGGCGGCCAGCCCGCGCACGATCTCCCACACCTCGCTGCGGCTGCGCGGGTCCAGGCCCGTGGTCGGCTCGTCGAGGAACAGCAGGGACGGCGTGCGGATCAGGCTGGCCGCGATGTCGAGCCGGCGGCGCATGCCGCCCGAGAAATACTTGACCTGGCGGTTGCGCGCCTCGTCGAGGTCGAACGCGCTCCCGGGCGCGCCGGCGCGCGAAGCCGAGCAGCCGCGCCAGCAGCACCAGGTTCTCGTAGCCGCTGAGGTCCTCGTCCACCGAGGCGAACTGGCCGGTCAGGCTGACCAGGGCGCGCACCCGTCCCGCCTCCGCGACGACGTCGTGCCCGAGCACGCGCGCGCCGCCGCCGCTGGGCCGCAGCAGCGTCGCCAGCATGCGCACGATGGTGGTCTTGCCCGCGCCGTTCGGCCCGAGCAGGCCGAAGATGCTGCCGCGGTCGACGCGCAGGCTCACGCCCCGGACCGCGCGCTGGACGCCGAAGGACTTCGCCAGGTCGGTGGTCTCTATCGCCGGAACGGGATGGGTCATGAAGGAAGACTTTTAAGGAAGACTTTGCCGCTGCGTCGGCCCTATAATCCTAGCCCGTCGCGCCCGGTCCGGGAATCGGGCGATCCACGAATAAGAGGAAGAAGAATGGATGCCGAGGCAACCCACCGCTGGAAGTTCTTCCGCGCCGGCGATTTCAATCAGGTTTCGCTGTCCGAGGGGGCCGACCTCATGGCGCTGGACCAGCTCGACCAGAAGCTGTGGGTCGCGCTGGCCTGTCCGACCGCCGGGCTGCACTTCGACGAGCGCACGCTCAAGCTGATCGATACCGACAAGGACGGCCGGGTCCGCGCGCCGGAGCTGATTGCCGCCGTGAAGTGGGCCGGCGGGCTGCTGAAGGATCCGGACGAGCTGGTCCGCAGTCCCGCCGCCCTGCCGCTGGACGCCATCGACGACTCGCATCCCGAAGGCGCGGCGCTGCTCGACGCCGCCCGGCAGGTCCTCGCGCTGCTCGGCAAGCCCGACGCGACCACGATCACCGCCGAAGACACCGCCGACACGGCGCTGCTCCTGGCCGGGACCGCCTTCAACGGCGACGGCATCGTGGTCGAGGATGCCGCCGGCGACGAGGGCCTGAAGGCCCTGATCCGGGACATCATCGTCTGCGCCGGCGCCGAGACCGACCGCTCCGGCAAGCCCGGCGTATCGCAGGCCAAGGTCGACGCCTTCATGGCCGATGCGGCGGCGTACGCGGCGTGGTGGCAACAGGCCGAGGACGATGCCGTCATCCGCCCTCTGGGCGACGACACCGCCGCCGCGGCGGCCGCGGTCGCCGCCGGCCGGGCCAAGGTCAACGACTACTACACGCGCTGCCGCCTCGCCGCCTTCGACGGCCGCGCCGCCGAGGCACTGAACGGCGAGGAAAAGGAATACCTGCGCCTGTCGACCATGGAGCTCTCCCCCGCCTCCGGGGACATCGCCGCCCTGCCGCTGGCGCACGTGGAGGCGGACAGCCCCTTGCCTCTGGCGCGCGGGGTCAACCCCGCCTGGGAGGATGCGATCGCGCGCCTGCGCGAGCAGGCCGTCAAGCCCCTGCTGGGGGCGAAGGACGAGCTGACCGAGTCGGACTGGACGCAGCTGCTCTCGCGCCTCGCCGCCTTCGAAGCGTGGCAGGCGTCGATCGCCGGCGCCTCCGTGCAGCCACTCGGCATCGCCCGCGTCCGCGAGATCCTGAAGGCCGACCTCGCGCCGGCGCTCACTGCGCTCATCGAGCGGGACCAGGCCGAAGAGCCGCGCATCGCGGCGATCGAGACCATCGACCGCCTGGTGCGCTACTGCCGCAACCTGCACCGGCTGTGCCTCAACTTCGTCAACTTCCGCGACTTCTACGGCGATGAGAAGCCCGCCATCTTCCAGGCCGGCACGCTCTACCTCGACCAGCGCAGCTGCGAGCTGACGCTGATCGTCGACGACCCCGCCAAGCAGGCAGCGATGGCGGCCATGGCCGGCACGTACCTGGTCTATTGCGACTGCGTGCGGCGCGGCTCCAACGAGACACGGCAGATCGTCGCCGCCGTCACCGACGGCGATTCCGATAACCTGATCGTGGGCCGCAACGGCGTCTACTATGACCGCAACGGCCGCGACTGGGACGCCACCGTCTCCCGCATCGTGGACAACCCGATCAGCCTGCGCCAGGCGTTCTGGTCGCCCTACAAGAAGCTGGTCCGCCTGATCGAGGAGCAGGTCGCCAAGCGCGCCGCGGCGGCCGAGGAGGCATCGAACGCTAAGGTGCAGAACATCGCGACCAGCGCGGCGAACGTCGACCAGACCGCGCCCGCGGCGCCGGGCGCGGGGCCGAAAAAGATCGACGTCGGCACCGTCGCCGCCATGGGCGTCGCCTTCGGCGCCCTCTTCACGGCGGTCGCGGCCATCGCCGGCTACGTCACCGGACTGTTCCAGCTGCCCTTCTGGCAGCTCTGCCTGGCCGTGGTGGGACTGCTGGCGATCATCTCGGGTCCGTCCGTGGTCATCGCCTGGCTGAAGCTGCGCAGGCGCAACCTCGGCCCGCTGATGGACGCCTGCGGCTGGGCGCTCAACGCGCGGGCGCGCATCAACGTGCCGTTCGGCGCCAGGCTGACCGGCGTCGCGCGTCTGCCGGCGGGCTCCAGCACGGCGGTGGAGAGCCGCTTCAGTCAGCGGCCGGCGGCATGGCCCAAGATCGTGCTGGCGGCGATCGTCATCGGCTTCGTCTACAGCCTGCTCAATCACTTCGGGCTGATCGATCTCGTGCTGAGCCACTACGGGCTGGGCGGGACCGCCGCGGGAACCGGGACGGAGACGGTTCAGCCCCAGCAATAACAGGCAGTGCGGCTGCGGCACCTCTGCGATGCAATGAGGCATGCGTGTTCCCTGTTCATTGCGGGCAATCAGGCGCGCAGCCGATGCCGACGGTATGAACTAGAGAAACGGTCGCAAGGGCTTCGGAGCTAGTAGACGTCACGCCGATAACGGCCTTGCTCCGCCAGCTGCTGGACGGTCCGCTCTCCCAGCACGCGGCGCAGCACCTGATCGACGCCGCCCGCCATGCCCTCCAGGCTGCCGCAGACATAGATCGCCGCGCCGGCGTCCACCCAGCCGCGCAGCTCTTCCGCGGCGGCCAGCAGGGCGTCCTGCACGTAGCGATGCTGACCGGGATCGCGGGAGAAGGTCAGATCGACGCAGCGCAGATGCCCGTCGGCCCGCCAGCGCTCGATGTCCTCGCGGAAGAAGCTGTCGCACTGCTCGCGGCGCTCTCCGAACAGCAGCCAGTTGGCCGACGCGCCCGCCACGGCGCGGGCCTTCAGGTGCGCGCGCAGCCCCGCGATGCCGGTGCCGTTGCCGATCAGGATCATGGGTCGCTCATGCGACGGCGCGCGGAAACCGGCGTTGGCGCAGATGACCAGTTCCACCGCATCCCCCGGCCGGGCGAACATCGTCAGCCACCCCGAGCCGACGCCGGGCTGCCCGGCGGCATCGGTCTGCAGACGCACCGCCAGCTCCAGCGCGCCGTCGCGCGGGATCGAGGCGATGGAATACTTGCGCCGCGGCAGCAGCGGCAGGCGGTCCACGAGGTCGGCAGGCGACAGCCCGTGCAGGCGCTGCCGTCCCTCCTGCGTCGCCGGCAGTCGCCTGCGCGACAGCAGCTCTCCGAGCGCAACCCGTTCGCTTCCCAGCTGGACGGACTGGGCCGGATCCAGCCGCAGCGCCTGCGCCAGGGCGAGCACCCGCGCCGGATCGTTGCGGGGCGCGACCTCCGCGATATCGCCGGCCTGCCATTGCAGCCGTTGCGGATGCAGCGGCGTCAGCCGCAGATGGAACACGGGCGCACCGGGGCTGCCGGGATTCAGGTGGCGGCGCTGCGCCAGCGTCCAGGGATGCAGCTCAAGGCCGGACTCCAGCGTCAAGGTCACCCCCAGCAGCGCGCCCAGCCGGTCCTGCCATTGCCGCAGCGCGGCGGGGTCGTTCCGGTCCATCCGGACCATGTCGAACAGCGGTCGCGCGCCGCGCTCCTGCAGCGCATGGAACACCTTGCGGCCGAATCCGCAGAACTCGCGATACTGGCTGTTGCCCAGCGCCAGCACGCCGTACTCCAACGTCGCCAGGGCATCGTCCCGACGCGACAGGGAGCGGCGCATGAAAGTCACGCCGTTGTCGGGCGGCTCGCCCTCACCGTAGGTGGAGACCACGAACAGCGCGCGGCGGCTGCCGCGCAGCGTCCGCTCGTCGATGCGGTCGAGCGGGAGCACGACGACGTCCGCGGCGCCCTGCAGGTGCGCGGCGCTCTCGCGCGCGATGCGTTCGGCCGTGCCGGTCTGGCTGGCGTAGCCCACCAGCAGGCGTCCCGCGGCGGACGCGGCCGGGCGACGGCGCCGCCACTGCCGCAGGCTCCATCCGCACAGACCCGCGTACAGCAGCAGCACCAGCGCGGCATAGAAGGCCGGCGCCAGGCTCATCGTCCCTACTCGGGCAGCACCTCGAACACGCCGATGTAGCTGCCGCTGCGGACCGTGGCCGGCTCCTTCGCCCGGTCGTCCTCGTAGCTGACGCCGAGCCAGTACAGGCCGGCCCGGGGCCAGTCGATGCGGACCGCGCCGTTCCCGTCGGTCTTCAGCTCGATCGCCGCTTCGTCGTTGCGGTAGCGGCGGTTGGCGGGGATGATCTCCACCTCGGCGCCGACCGCGGGCTCGCCGTCGATGATGAAGCGGAACTCCGCGGTCTCGCCGGCGAAGAGGTCGTTCGGATGCGTCACCGGCGCCAGCTCCAACCCCACGTTGGTCGGCTCGAGCACCGTATCGCTCGGCTCGCCGGCGGTGACGAAGGTCTCGACGCGCCGGGAGAACTGCCTCACCTCGAGGTTCCTGGCTTCCTTCGGCACTTCCTTCTCGAAGTCCCCCGGCTTGGGCGTGGCGCCGCGGCCCGGCCAGAAGCGGCGCTGGCCGTCCTCCGTTTCCCAGCGCGCGCTCAGGCCGTGGCTGGCGATGGCCACCTTGTAGGTGCCGCGGGCCTTCAGGTTGAGGTCGAATACCGCGCGGTGCTTGCCGGTGTGCGCGTTCTGCGGCTCCACCGGCCTGTTCTCCGGGTCCAGGACCAGCAGGCTGTCCAGGCGCAGCGGGTTGAAGTCGATGTGGAAGATATCGTTCGACACCGCGGCGTCGAACGTCACCCAGGGCTCGTCGCCCGACAGCACCGTGGCGGCGGGCATGATCCAGAGGCGGTGGGCCTGCGCCGCCAGGGGCAGGCACAGCAGCAGGGCGAGCAGGGCAAGGGAACGGGTCATCGTCTTCATCTCAGTCATCCTTCTTCGTGGATTGTCGGAAACCTTCCTGTGCGCTCGATGGCGCCGCTCACGGAAAGACCGTCAGCACGATCTTCCCCAGCTCGGTCCCTCCCTTCTCCGTCAGCACCTGCCGTTCCTGCACCGGCCAGGTGAAAGGGATCTTCACCAGCTCGCGCCCGCCCACTTCACGGGCCGCCTCCACCAGCAGGGTGTACCGCCCCGCCTCCAGCTCGCCGAGCGGCGACTGGCCGGAACGGAACGCCAGCCGGTGCACGCCGGGCGCGCGCGTCGCCGCGGTCACGCCGTCGATCGGGAACTGCCGCGAGCGCCCGCTGCGCCGCCACCACTGGCGCATGTCCTTCAGCCACTTCTCGCCCTCCTTGTCCTTCATGTCGACGTCGTACCAGACCGCCAGGTCGGTCAGACCGCCGCCTTCCTTCTCCAGCCAGACGGCCACGTAGGGGCGGTGATACTCGGCCACTTCGAGACGGGGGATCTCCACCGACACATCGAGATCGCCCGCCAGGGCGAACTGGCTGATCAGCAGGACGGGCAGGCACAACAGCTTCTGTCGCATCGTCGTTTCCTCAGTGCACGAACAAAATGATCAGCAGCAGCGGCGCCACCAGCCCCAGCCCCACCACCGGCCAGGTCATGGGCCGCCCGGCGGCGTGGCGTCGCAGTAGCAGCAGGCCGGTAACGCAGAAGACCACGCACGCCGCCGAGAACAGGTCGATGAACCACGACCAGGCCAAGCCGGTATGGCGGCCCTTGTGCAGGTCGTTCAGGTAGGAGATCCAGCCGCGGTCGGTACGCTCGTAGATCAGCTCGCCGGTCCCGGTATCCACGCTCAGCCAGGCGTCGCCGCCGGGACGCGGCAGCGCCAGGTAGATCTCGTCGCCGCTCCACTCCGCCGCGCGGGCGGGGATGCGCAGGCCGTGCTCCGCGCGCAGCCAGTCGAGCAGCGGCGCCGGCAGGGGCGCTGCGCGCTCTTCCTCACCCTGGACCGCGGCCAGCAGCGGATCGGGCAGCGCCAGCTCCAGCGTGGTGACCTTGGGCCTGGCCTCGATCTGGCCCGCGTGATTGAGGGTGATGCCGGTCACCGCGAACAGCAGCATGCCGATGAGGCAGGCGGCAGAGCTGATCCAGTGCCACTGGCGCAGCGAGCCGAAAGAGGCGAATACATCCGTGAGGCGCGCGACCGACAACTCGAATCACTCCCAGAAAAAGCGGTACCGTGGACTGCCCCGCTGCCGATCGGGAAACGGGACCGGCAGGCGGGGGAGCATCCGCGAAGCCTGTGAATGATAATTAATATCATTCTCGAATATCAAGCCCGGCCGACAGAAAAAATGGGAGATCGATCGAGGGCTTCGGATCTCGATCAGAGGCGCTCTGCGCCGGCGATCGAGGGCGTGTTCACGGGAGGCGATGCAGCGGTGCCTTTCGACGGCGAGGTCCTCGACCTCGCCACGGCATCCGCATGAAAGGAAGGAGAGTCGGAAAAGATCGACGGCGCCGGTGCGTGGAGCCTGCGGTGCGGCGATCAGGAAGCAGCGGTCTAACCGCGTCTACATCAGATAGGTCCGCAGCCGATTGCGCCAGCCCGGCAGCCACCGGCTTTCGTCTCGGTCCGCATTCTGCACGCGGCGCGTGAGCACATGGTCCGCCGCGCGCACGAACTCCGCCATAACGTCCTCGGCGTCCTCGCGCATGTGCGCCAGCACCTGCAGCAGCCCCCAGCCCTCGCCGCGGTAGCGCTCGCGCGGCGAGGCGCCCTCGCCCTTGAAGTTGACGTAATCGATCAGTGCATAGACCCCGTTCGGCTGACGGGCGACACGGTAGAACTGCCGCTCGACGCGCGCCCGCGCCGCCGGCGTATCCAGCGCCTCCAGCATCTTCGGCAGGGCGGCTTCCATGCGCGCGACGATGAATGCGAGCTGATGGGGAACGGTCTCCTGCAGCAGGCGGCGCAGGCCGGCGAGCTCGTCGCCGTCGAGCGCCGCGAGAAACTCCTCGCGGCTGCGCCAGGGCGCGCCCCGCGCCTCCGCGAGCCATGCGGGCAGCGGCGTGTGCCCGCGCAGATGCTGCAGCAGTTGCGGAAAGCTTTCCTCGAAGGGCCCGGTGACGCCCGCCGGATACCAGATGAAGTGCCCGATGCCGAAGGAAGGGAAATCCTCGCCGCGGTTCCACACGGTCAGGTTCTCGACCCTGCCCAGTCCTTCGTTGTGCCAGATCCTGCGCCCGATATCCTCGGCCTGCGCCGGCGTGAGGCTGATGCCGTTCTGCGCCGCCGCCAGCGCGGGCAACATCAGCAGGGCCAGCACGCAGGCGCCGATCGTCCGCAGCGTGCGCGTTCGCTTCGCTTCCTTCAAGACCGAGTCGTGCACCGCGGTTCCACTCTCTCTTTCTGGATGAATCCGGAAACGGTCTCTGCGTCGCATGCCCGCGGCGCAGCCAGCATTATGCGTCGCCGGCGGACCGCCGGCCAGCGTTTCCCCGCAGCCCTGCCGCCGGAGACGAGCTCACCGGCGCCCGTCCTTCCGTCGTCTGCTTGACGCCGGCCCGCCGATTGTCGAATGTAAGGCTAGGCACCTGGGCAGGAGGCAGGGTCATGGCAGGAAACATGACGCGGCAACTGATCGAGTCCCACCTGGTGGACGGACGGCTGGAGCCCGGCGAGGAGATCGGACTGCGCATCGACCAGACGCTGACGCAGGACGCGACCGGCACGCTGGTGATGCTGGAGTTCGAGGCCATGGGCATCCCGCGCGTGAAGACCGAGCTGTCGGTGCAGTACGTCGACCACAACCTGCTGCAGACCGACTTCCGCAACGCCGACGACCACCTCTTCCTGCGCAGCGCCTGCCGCAAGTTCGGCCTGTGGTACAGCCCGCCCGGCAACGGCGTCAGCCATCCCGTGCACATGGAGCGCTTCGGCATCCCCGGCAAGACCCTGCTCGGCTCCGACAGCCACACCTGCGCGGCCGGCGCGATGGGCATGCTCGCGATCGGCGCCGGCGGCCTGGAGGTCGCGCTGGCGATGGCGGGCCAGGCCTTCTGCCTGCGCATGCCGAAGGTCTGGGGTGTGCGGCTGACCGGCTCGCTGCCGGACTGGGTCAGCGCGAAGGACGTGATCCTGGAGATGCTGCGCCGCCACGGCGTCGAGGGCGGCATCGGCAAGGTCATCGAGTACTACGGTCCGGGCGTCGCCGGTCTCTCCGCCATGGACCGCCACGTGATCGCCAACATGGGCGCAGAGCTCGGCGCGACCAGCAGCGTCTTTCCCTCCGACGAGCGCGTGCGCGACTTCCTGCGCGCCCAAGGCCGCGAGGGTGACTGGACCGCCCTCGCCCCGCCCGAGCATCCCGACTACGACGAACACGACGAGATCGACCTCTCCGCGCTGGAGCCGCTGATCGCCCTGCCCAGCAGCCCCGGCAAGGTGGCGCCCGTGCGCGAGGTCGCGGGACGCGAGATCTACCAGGCGTACGTCGGCTCGTCCGCCAATCCCGGTCTGCGCGACTTCGCCGTCGCCGCGCTGATCGTCGACGGGCGCCGCGTGCACGACCGCGTCTCCTTCGACATCAACCCGAGCTCGCGCCAGGTCCTCGAAAACCTCATCGAGCTCGGACTGCTCGGCAAGCTGATCCACGCCGGCGCGCGCCTGCACCAGGCCGGCTGCAACGGCTGCATCGGCATGGGCCAGGCGCCGGCCAACGGTCGCATCAGCCTGCGCACCGTGCCGCGCAACTTCCCCGGCCGCTCCGGCACGCGCGAGGACCAGGTCTACCTGTGCAGCCCGGAGACCGCCGCCGCCTCGGCGCTGACCGGCGTGATCACCGATCCGCGCACGCTCGACATGGAGTATCCGCGCTACAGCGAGCCGGGCCACATCCGTCTCAACCTGCACGCGCTGGTCCCGCCCGCCGAGAATGGCGCGGCGGTCGAGCTGGAGAAGGGCACCAACATCGCGCCGCTGCCCGCCTTTCCGCCCCTGCCCAACCACATGCGCGGGCCGGTGCTGCTGAAGGTGGGCGACGACGTCTCCACCGACGAGATCATGCCGGCGGGCGAACAGGTCCTGCCCTGGCGCAGCAACATCCCCGAGATCAG
>OBJA01001443.1_pt1 | contig 16292 bp, 11 predicted proteins | sample 1519751 | NCBI WGS metagenome assembly OBJA01 (sample SAMEA3881238, study PRJEB22517) | soil metagenome | biome: lake sediment; feature: soda lake sediment; material: sediment, water from around vicinity | place: India | collected 2013-12-23 | depth 3 m | reverse complement strand
GCCGATCCCCTGGTGCTGGATAGCAGTTTTCAGATGCTGATTTTGTGGAGTTTTGAACAGTTTCATGCTGCGTCACTGCCGGTTTTTGCCGGTCGTTACCGGCAATTTCAGGAGCGTTTCCCTGATAACGGCGTTGAGGTGCGGGTCCGGATGATCAGCAGCAATCAGCACCGCGCTGTGGCTGACATCGATTTTGTTGATCCGGCCAATGAGAGTCTGGTTGCCCGTTTGGAAAATTATGAGTGCGTGATTGACGCCTCCCTCAATGCAACCTTTCAGCGCAATAAGCTGACCGGAGTTGCCTGATAATGTCTTACGGTAAATCTGTTGCTATTGTCAGTATGGGGGGGGAGTTTCCCGATGCTGTCACCCTGGACGATTACTGGAAATCGATCATCCAGCAAAAAAGCAGTGCCCGTCAGCCACCTGCAGGGCGATGGCTGTTGCCGCCCGAGCAGGTTGTTGACCCGAGAATCGGTACTCCTGATAGTGTCTACTCGGATAAAGCCTGCTTTATTGACGAACAGCAGCATCCCATTGATATCCCGGGGCTTGATCTTGATGTCGATTTTCTCCGCCGTCTTGATCCCATGTTTCATTTGCTGCTGCGGGTTGGACAGCAGACACTGAACAATGCCGCAAAACGATCCTTTGATCGTTCCCGCGCCGGAATTATTATCGGTAATCTGGCCTTGCCCAGCGATACTTCATCGGCTCTGGCCAGACAGTTGCTGGGGAAGACTTTTGTCGAGCAACTGTCAGATCTGCCTCTTTCTGTAGAGGCCGCACCCGTCGTGCCCCAACATCAATATGTTGCCGGACTGCCGGCAGCTATTCTGGCACGCGCCCTTCACTTTGGTGGAACCTGCTATACCCTTGATGCCGCCTGTGCTTCATCCCTCTACGCCATCAAGCTGGCGGTAGATGAACTGCTGTCGGGGCGCGCTGATGCCATGCTCGCCGGTGGTCTGTCACGACCGGATTCCCTCTACACCCAAATGGGTTTTTCTCAGTTACGAGCCTTGTCACCAACGGGCATTTGTGCACCTTTCGCCAGTTCCGGTAACGGTCTGGTTGTCGGCGAAGGATGCGGGTTACTGTTGCTCAAGCGTACACGTGATGCTGTGCGTGACGGCGACCGGATTCTTGCCGTCATTCGTGGCATCGGTCTGTCCAACGATCAGCAGGGCAACTTGTTGGCCCCCTCTGCCGAAGGGCAGTTACGTGCCATGAGATCAGCCTACCGCCAGGCCGGCTGGAATCCGAGTGATGTCGATTTGATTGAATGCCATGCGACGGGAACACCGGTGGGTGATGCGGTTGAATTTTCCAGTTTGCAAAGTTTATGGGAAAGCTGCACTTGGCGACCCGGACAATGTGTTATCGGCTCGGTCAAGGCCAATATCGGTCATTTGCTGACGGCAGCGGGGGCTGCTGCAACAATTAAGACCATACTGGCCATCCAGCATAAAACCCTGCCGCCCCAAACAAATTTTGATGAACCGGCAGCCGGAGTGGATATTGACGCCAGTCCCTTCTGTATTCTGGAACAGGGGCGCAAGTGGCGAGCGCGTCAAGATGATCTGCCCAGGCGTGCGGCCGTCAGTGCCTTTGGTTTTGGTGGTATTAATGCCCATATGCTGCTGGAGGAGTGGTTACCTGAGCGAGCGACTCGTAAAATGGTAACCCTGCACCCGGCCTTTTCTTCAAAGCTGCCGCCGGTGGCGATAGTGGGCATGGCAGCCCGCTACGGAGAATGGGCTGACCTTGAAAGATTGCAACAGCGTTTTTTTGGTGCTGATGACAAAATATCGGCAACAACTCCGGATCATTGGTGGGGAGCAGACCAAAGCCGGTGGTTGCGCCAACTGTTTCCGGATCAGTTGCCACAGGGTTTTTCTTTGCACCATGTCGGTGCTGCTGTTGGAGAGTTCCGTATTCCACCAACGGAAATAGCGCAGATGCTGCCACGGCAGTTGTTAATGCTGCAGGTTGCTGCTGCGGCCCTGAAGGATGCCGGTGCCCTTGACGTTGATCATCTGTTCACCGGCGTCTTTATCGGCTGCGGCCTTGATTTGAATGCCACCAATTTCAGTTTTCGTTGGGATATGGCGCGTCAGGCCAGGATCTGGGCACAGGAGCTTGGTCTTGAACTGAGTGAGGAAGAGCTGCAGGTCTGGATTGGTCAATTGCGTGACCAGGCCGGACCACCACTGACGGCAAACCGGACCATGGGGGCATTGGGCAGCGTTGTTGCCAGTCGCATTGCCAGAGAGTTCGCCATTGGCGGGCCAAGCTTTACCGTTTCAAGCGAAGAGAACTCCAGCCTGCGAGCTCTGGAAGTTGCAATTCACTCATTGCAGGAGGGCTCCATCAACCGTGCCCTGGTCGGTGCTGTCGATCTTGCTGATTTGCGCTCCGTTGTCTGTCGCCATCAGCAAACCCCCTTTGCACCAGCGGACCAGGCGCGGCCACTCGATAGCAGCAGCAAGGGGATTCTCTTTGGTGAAGGGGCTGGGGCGTTGGTGCTCAAGCGTCTTGACGATGCCCGTCAGGACGGTGATCGGATTCATGCTGTTATAACCGGTATTGGAACAGCGGTGGGTGGTGCTCTTGACGCAACCCTGCCTGCAGACGACATTCCTGCTCGTGCCCTGCGTCAGGTCTGTACCAGTGCCGGCATTTCCCTTGACGACATCGGCTATGCACAGGTCGATGCCAATGGCGATCCCCAGGGCGATGCTTTTGAAAGCCGCACTCTGATAGATAACCTGACGCAAGGAAAGAATGACAAAGTCTGCTGGATCGGCAGCGCCAAAGCCGACATCGGTGATGCCGGTGGTGCCGCCGGGATGGCGTCAGTCATCAAGAGTGTTCTGTGCATCAAACAGCGACTTATGCCCCCGATACGCAACCTCACTGCTCTGCATCCCCAGTGGTCTGAAGCCGGGCGGCAGTTTTGCGTCCCCCAGGGTCCACAGTATTGGCTGAATAACAGCGCCACCGGCCCCCGTCGGGCTCTGGTCAATGCCAAAGGCAATGACGGTAGCTTTTCAGCCCTGTTAGTGGAAGAATACCAGGGGAGTGCACCCCTTGATGGTGCTCAACGGCCCCTGGGTGAATTGTCGGCGGGGTTGTTTGCTGTCAGTGGTGCAACGTGGTCGATGGTTCAGGACCAATTGGCTGATCTGCGATCGGTGTCGGCAGACTCTTCTGTGGATTCCATCGATTCATTGGCGCAGCACTGGTATCTGAAGAATCCGCCTGTTGTCGATGCGGCCTTGTGTCTGGCAATTGTCGTGGAAAACCATTCTGAGTTGACGGAACAATTAAGCTTGCTTGGCCATCAGATTGATCGGCTGATAGCAGACGAGTCCTTGACTTTCGCCCAGTTGATGACGCCAACGCAGCGCGATCGGATCTTTTTCAGTGCCGATCCCCTTGGGGTCAAAGGCAAGGTGGCTTTCGTTTTCCCCGGCTCCGGCAATCATTTTGCCGGAATGGGGCGTGAACTTTCGGCCCTGTGGCCGGAAATCTATGCTGGTCAGGAGGGTGGAAGTTCTTATCTGGCCGATCAATACCAACCGGAATTGTTCTGGTCTGCCAATCTCGATCAAGCGATTTTGGAACAGCATAATGCGCTGGTGATTTCCCATGTTGCCCTTTGTACCGCGCTTCATGATCTGCTCAAGGGCTTTGGTCTCGCACCGCAGATGGTCAGCGGCTACAGCCTTGGTGAATCTTCCGGTCTGTTTTCCACTGGTGCCTGGCGTGATCGCGATGCCATGTTGCGCCGCCTGAAAGATTCACCCCTGTTTACCCGTGAGTTGGCCGGTGAATGCCGTGCTGCCAGCCGCATCTGGGGATTAAAACCGGGACAGGAAGTCAACTGGTCACTGGGCATTGTCAACGTTTCGGCAGATCAGGCCAGAGCAGCCATCGCCGGGAAAAAGCAGGTTTATCTGCTGATTATCAATACCTACAAGGAATGTGTCATCGGTGGTCAGCGGGAGCAGGTGGAAGCTGTTGTCGATGCGTTGAAGTGTCATTTTATCCCTCTGCATGGGGTGACAACCGTTCATTGCGAAGTTGTCAGAGCCGTGGAAGATGCCTATCGCAAGCTTCATCTTTTTGATGTCAGACCCCCTCGCGGTATTGATTTTTACAGTTGTGCCTTTGGTAAAAAATATCCCCTGACCACCACCAATGCCGCTGATGCGATTCTGGCCCAGGCCCTGGATACGATTGACTATCCCCGGGTTGTTGAACGTCTCTATGCCGATGGTGCCAGAGTCTTCATTGAAGTGGGGCCGGGATCTTCATGTACACGGATGATCAACAGTATTTTGTCTGATCGCCCCCACATGGCGCGGGCTGTTTGTCCTGCCGGGCAGGATGCGACCCTGCAACTGTTGCGTTTGCTGGGGCAGTGTCTTGCCGAAAAAGTTCAGCTTGATCTTTCCTCTCTCTATGCGCCTGGCGTGATTCACAAGAAAGTCAAAACTCCCTTGCTTTCACAGATTATGACTCATATCGGCTCGACACCTTTTGCGCCGGTGCTTCCAGCACAGGGGAAAAAAACAGCCACTGTTTCTGATCCTGTTGCCATTTTACCGTCAACATCCACAGCAATTTCGACTCCTGAACCAACGGCAGCATCTTCAGGTGCCGGATCGGGTTCGTGCCCTCAGGTGCTGACTTCTGAGTTGACGACGGGATTTCGTCAGGCAATGGATGCCGGCGCTGTTGCCCATGCGGCCTTTCTCAATTTTTCCGCCGAGTTGGAACAATCCCTTGCCGAACAGATTTTATATCAGCAGCGGCTGCTGCAGGATGTCGGGGATGAACAGCTTGATATGAGTTTAATTGTTTCTCAGACACCGGAATCCGCCACGACACAGCAGACAGCAACAAAGACTGCGCCAACGGTTCCGTTAACCACGCCAGAAACCGTCGCTGCGGTTGCTCCACTGTTTGCTCGTGATATGTGTATGGAATTTGCCATCGGTTCGGTTGCCAGGATGCTGGGCCGGAGATTTGCCGAAGTTGATACCTTTCCAACGCGGGTACGACTGCCGGATGAGCCGCTGATGCTGGTCGACCGTATCGTCGCTCTGGAGGGGGAGGCGCGTTCCATGTCCCATGGCCGGGTGGTGACTGAACACGATGTCACCGCCGACCGCTGGTATCTGGATGGTGGGCGGATTCCAACCTGTGTCGCAGTTGAGGCCGGTCAGGCCGATCTGTTTCTATCCGGCTATCTCGGTATTGATTTTATTACCCGGGGTCTGGCGGTCTATCGTCTGCTTGATGCCGTTGTGACCTTTCATCGAGGATTGCCGACAGTAGGTGAAACGATCCGTTACGATATCCACATCGACAAATTTTTCCGTCAGGATCAGACTTATCTGTTCCGTTTTCATTTTGAGGCGACGGTCAACGGTGAACCCTTGTTGAGTATGCAAAATGGTTGCGCCGGCTTTTTCACTGCTGCCGAACTGGCAGCAGGCAAGGGGATTGTCCATACCCGTCTGGACCTGATGCCGCAACCGGGACGTTTACCCGATGATTGGCACGAATTGGTGCCAATGGCGATTGAATCATATTCCGACGAGCAAATTGCCGCCCTTTATGCCGGTAACCTGGCCGCCTGCTTTGGCCCTGCATTCGCACATGTGCCTTTGACCCGGCCTTACACGCTGCCGGGTGGTAACCTGAAGCTGGTCGATCGAGTGACCAAACTCGATCCCACTGGTGGGCGCTATGGACTGGGGCAGATTACCGCCGAAATGGATATTCAGCCCGAGGCCTGGTTTCTGACCTGCCACTTTGTTGATGATCGAGTGATGCCGGGAACCTTGATGTATGAATGCTGCATGCATACCTTGCGCATTTACCTCTTGCGTATGGGCTGGATCGGCGAAAGTGACGCTACCTGGTGCGAGCCGGTGCCCGGCGTACGCAGTGGCCTCAAATGTCGTGGGCAGGTGATTGAATCCACGAAAAAAGTCACCTATCAGGTCAGCATCAAGGAACTGGGTTACGGCCCGGAGCCCTTTGCCATTGTTGATGCGCTGATGTTTGCCGATGATCACCCGATTGTTGAAATTCCTGATATGTCGGTGCGGTTAAGTGGTCTTGATCGCAGCAAGGTCGAGAGCTTGTGGAGTAGGGGGAGCAAGTCGGTCTCGCAGGCGACAAAGACAGTTCTTTATGATCGTGAGCGGATTACCGCTTTCGCAATCGGCAAGCCATCGGAGGCTTTTGGTGAGCCGTACCGGATCTTCGATGAAGAGCGTAAAATTGCGCGCTTGCCCGGCCCTCCCTTTCAGTTTCTGGATCGGATCATCGACGTCAAAGGGGAACCGTGGAAGTTGGTTCAAGGTGCCGCTGTTGTTGCAGAGTACGATGTGCCGCCTGATGCCTGGTATTTTTCTGCCGAGCGCCAGCCCTGCATGCCCTTCAGTGTTCTCCTTGAGATCGGACTGCAACCCTGTGGTTGGCTCGCAGCCTACCTGGGTTCGGCATTAACCAGCGAGATTGATCTGTCCTTCCGTAATCTGGACGGTAAGGCAGTACAGCACCGGGCTGTGACTCCGACAACCGGAACCTTGCGCATCGAGGTAGAAATAACCCGCATCGCCAGCAGTGGCGGGATGATCATTCAGGGCTATGATTTTGCTGTTTCCGATGACGAGGGACCGGTCTATAGCGGTTCCACCGTTTTCGGCTTTTTCTCCGCCGCCGCACTGGCTGAACAGGTTGGCGTCCGTGGTGCTGTCAGTTGGCAACCTCCGGCTGAACAGCAGGGTTTAAATCGTCAGTTTGATTATCCTCGGGAAGCACCGTTCCCCGATACAATGCTGCGGATGGTCGATACCATCGATGTTTTTCTTGCTGATGGTGGCCCGGCACAACTGGGCTATATCCGTGGCAGCAAGATTGTCGATCCGGATGAATGGTTCTTCAAGGCACACTTTTACCAGGATCCGGTCTGTCCGGGCTCTCTGGGGCTTGAGTCGTTTCTGCAATTGCTTAAAGTGGCGGCATTGGAACGTTGGGGTGGATCTGAAGACAGTCGCTTTGAAGCCCTTGCCTGTGGAGAGGAACATCGCTGGAATTATCGAGGGCAGATTATTCCGACCAACAAACAGGTTGTAATCGAAGCCGTTATTACAGCTGTTGACGACAATCGGCACATTCTCTGGGCCGACGGGCTATTAGAAGTCGATGGAAAAATCATCTACCAGATGCATCAGTTCAGTTTAAGGTTCCACCCCTGATCAAAGGTGAGGGGAGCGTTGCCGGTCCTAAAAACCTTTTTCAACACCCTGCCAATGAATTGTGGTACAAAGTGCAGCGGTGTTTGTGTTAACCACGTCAGCGGGATTAACGACCCCCTGGCAAACCTGATAGAGCAGAAGTTTACTTGGCAATGAAATATACACGTGTTCATATCGAATCGGTTGGTTACGAGCTTGCACCGATCGTCATTACCTCAGCAGAGTTGGAAAGTCGGCTGCAACCGGTCTATAAGGCTCTCCATATGCCTGCCGGGCAACTGGAAGCCCTGACGGGGATTCGCGAACGACGCTGGTGGAAACCAGGGACACCAATCTCGTATGGGGCTATTGCCGCTGCCAAAAAATCGTTGCAGGAGCGCAATATCGCTGCTGAGGATATTGGCGCTGTTGTTTATGCCGGGGTGTGCCGGGAGCATTTTGAACCTGCTACTGCCTGTCTGGTAGCAGCGGCACTGGGCGTGCGTGGCGATGCGGCAATCTACGACATATCAAATGCTTGTCTTGGTGTTCTTAATGGAGTACTTGATGTAGCAAATCGCATCGAGCTGGGTCAGATTCGTGCCGGGCTGGTGGTGGCCTGTGAGAGCTCGCGGGAAATCAACGAGATCATGATCAAAAAGATGCTCGACAACCCGACGATGCCCTTGTTTACCCAGTCTCTGGCGACCCTCACCGGAGGGTCAGGAGCAGCGGCAGTTCTCTTGACGGACGGATCTTTTTCGCCATCCCGGCGCCCCAAGCTGCTGGGTGGTGTGAATGTTGCCGAGCCTCAATACCATGAGCTGTGTCGTTGGGGACTCAGTCAGGAATCTGAAGCCTGTCAGATGCCTTTCATGCAGACCGACGCCGTCGCTGTCATGAAGCATGGTGTTGAACTGGGCAAACGTACCTGGGACGTGTTTACCCGTCAGCTTGGTGTGACGGCGGAGAAAATCGACCGGGTCATTTGTCACCAGGTCGGTGAAGCTCACCAGAAGCTGATTCTTCAAACCCTGGGTATCGATCCCGGTAAAGATTTCCAAACCTACGAATTTCTTGGTAACATGGGCACGGTGTCCCTGCCGATTACAGCGGCTATCGCCAAAGAACGCGATTTGCTGCGGCCTGGTGATCTGGTTGGTTTTTTGGGCATCGGCAGTGGTCTTAACTGTTTAATGATGGCAATCCAATGGTAATTGATTCTCCTTTGTTCAAGTCGGAATACCCCTTTAAAAGCCATTTCCTTGATCTGGATGGTCTGGCCTATCATTATCTTGATGAAGGGGACGGTGATCCGGTTGTCATGGTGCACGGCAATCCGAGCTGGTCATTTTACTATCGCAAGCTAACGCGGCAATTGAGTAAGCACTATCGGGTGATTGTGCCGGATCATATCGGTTGTGGTCTGTCGATGAAGCCTGCCGATTCACTTTATCAGTACCGTCTGCAACGGCGAGTTGATGATCTGGAACGGCTCATTGAGCATCTGCAGTTGCCGCAGAAAATCACCCTGGTGGTTCATGACTGGGGCGGTATGATCGGTATGGCCTGGGCTATGCGTCATCCGGAGCGTCTGGCCAGACTGGTGTTGATGAATACGGCGGCTTTTCACTTGCCGGTGGAAAAAAAACTGCCGTTAGCCCTGAAAATCTGTCGGGATACCCAATTCGGAGCCTTTCTGGTACAGGGCTTTAACCTCTTTGCACGGGCTGCGGCCAGGATAGGTTGTCAGCGCACTCCCATGCCTGCTGAACTGCGCCAACTCTATTGCAGTCCTTACGATAATTGGCAGCACCGACTTTCAACGTTGCGTTTTGTGCAGGATATTCCCCTCGAACCGGATGACCCAAGTTATGCCCTGGTTTCAGAGGTTGAAGAAGGGTTGAAACAATTTGCCCATGTGCCGGTCTGTATTGTCTGGGGCGAAAAGGATTTTGTCTTTGACCATCACTTTTTGCAGCAGTGGGAACAGCATTTCAGCCAGGCCCGAATTCATCGATTTGCCGACTGTGGGCACTATATTCTTGAAGATGCACCGGAAGAAGTCATTCCGATCATTCGTGATTTTTTGCGCCAGCATCCCTTGCCTCCATCCAGCAAGAAATGAGCACCGATCGCTTCGGTAACATTGCCGCGTATCTCCCTGACATGGCTCGCCGCCAACCCGACAGTATCGCAATTTACTGTCCACAGGGACGCTTTTCGCCGCAGCAGAGCTATGCCGTTTATAGCTATGCTGAACTGGAACAGAAAAGTAATCAGATGGCAGCAGCACTGGAAGCTGTTGGCGTAAAGCGCGGCGTTCGTACCGTATTGATGGTCACCCCGAGTCTGGACTTTTTTGCGCTGACTTTTGCCCTGTTCAAGATCGGAGCGGTTCCGGTTCTGGTTGACCCCGGTATGGGAACCCATAATCTCAAAAGCTGTCTGGAAGAAGCCCGGCCTGCTGCTTTTATCGGTGTTCCCAAGGCTCATCTGGCCCGCAGGCTCCTCGGCTGGGCCCGTAACAGCCTTTCTGTCCTGATCACCACCGGATTGCCGCTGTGGTTTGATGAACAATCCATGCCACGCTTGTTGGCAAAGCATCAAGTTGGTCCGCAGTTCGATGCCATTGTGCCTGAAGCAGACGAAACCCCAAGGGGGGTGTGTATACTCATCAGAACTTTCTTGCCCAGGTCAAGGCATTAAAAGAGATCTATCAGATTCAGCCCGGGGAAGTCGACCTGCCGACCTTTCCTTTGTTTGCCCTGTTTGCTCCTGCCCTTGGCATGACCTCGGTTTTACCGCAGATGGATTTTACCCGTCCGGGTAAGGTTGACCCGCAAAAAATCATTGCCGCCATTGAGCGGTTTCAGGTCACCACCATGTTCGGTTCACCTGCCCTGATTCGTCGGGTTGCTCTGTACGGCAATCAGCAGGGTGTCAGGCTCCCCAGCCTCAAGCGTGCAATTGCAGCCTCAATAGGGCAGTAACTGCCGGGGCACCGGTGGCGGCAGCGACCCTCGAACAATTTCGGCGGCTGATGCCCGATGATGCCCGTATTCATACTCCCTATGGCGCAACGGAAGCTTTGCCGGTCAGCTCCATTGACAGCACGACCATCCTGGAGCAAACACGCCTGCTGACCGAACAGGGGCGGGGGGTCTGTGTTGGTCGACCGGTACCAGGTGTCGAGGTCGCTGTCATCAGGATCAGTGATGAACCGATTGCGCAATTGAATAGCGATTTGCTGCTTGCAACCGGTGAGGTTGGCGAGATTATTGTCAGCGGTGAGCAGGTAACCCGTTGTTATTATCAGCGCGAAGAATCAACCCGACTGGCTAAAATTGATGACCCGGAAAATAAGCGCTTTTTCCACCGGATGGGGGATCTCGGCTATATCGACAATGAGGGGCGGATCTGGTTTTGCGGGCGCAAGTCGCATCGGGTGGTAGTCGATGATCACACCTTGTTCACCATTCCCTGTGAAGGAGTGTTCAATACCCACCTGCAGGTGTACCGCACGGCTTTGGTTGGAGTTGAACTCAACGCGAAAAAAGTCCCTTTGATTTGCGTTGAGCTGGAGCCGGGCACGGATCGCCGTCTGTATCAGGCGATTATTGCTGATTTAAGAGAAATAGCTGTGCAGTTCGAACATACTGCTGCGATAGAACATTTTCTTATTCATCCCGAATTTCCCGTGGATATCCGCCATAATGCCAAAATTTTCCGGGAAAAGCTGGCCGTCTGGGCACAACAGCAGGTGTCGTCATGATTCTGGTGACAGGCGGGCGCGGTTTTCTCGGAGGGGCCATTGTTGCCATGTTGCTTGAGTCGGGACAGCAGGTGCGTTCCCTGGCTCGCCATCACTCCAGCGTTCTGGAAAGGATGGGCGTCGAGCAGTTTGTCGGTGATTTGAGCGATCTGTCCCTGGTCCGTCAAGCCGTCAGTGGCTGCGATCTGGTTTATCATGTTGCGGCAAAAGCCGGAGTATGGGGAGCATACGCGGACTATTACCGCAGCAATGTCGTTGGCACGCAACATGTGTTGACTGCCTGTCGTCAAATGGGTGTAGCGCGTCTGGTTTATACCAGCTCTCCAAGTGTCGTTTTCAACGGCAACAACATGGAGGGTATAGATGAGAAAGCTCCCTACCCGGACCACTTTCATGCCTACTATCCCCAGACCAAAGCCCTGGCTGAACAAGAGGTGCTGGCCGCGAACGGCGATCAGTTAGCCACGGTTGCTCTACGCCCGCATCTGATCTGGGGGCCGGGGGACAATCACCTGGTTCCCCGTATTCTTGAACGCGGGCGCAAAGGACAACTGCGTCGCGTCGGCAGTGGCAATAATCTCGTTGATACCATCTATATCGACAATGCCGCCCGTGCTCATTTACAGGCCGCCGCTGTTCTGGCACCCGGCTCCCCTGTGGCCGGTAAAGCCTACTTTATCGCCAATGATGAGCCCTTGCCATTATGGGATATTGTTAATCAGATTCTTGCTGCCGGTAGTGTGCCCCCCGTGACGAGAACAATATCGCCAAAGTTGGCCTATATGGCAGGATCTCTCCTTGAATTTGTGTATCGGTCCCTTGGTTTGTCAGGCGAGCCGCGCATGACCCGCTTTGTCGCCAGGGAACTTGCAACCGCACATTGGTTTGATCTGTCGGCAGCAAAAAGGGATTTTGGTTATCACCCCGAAGTCAGTATCGAAGAGGGGATGCGGCGGCTGCGTCTATGGCTGCAACAAGAGAAGTCAGGTGAAGCCTGAAGTTTCCCCCTGGCAACCTGCCTTGAAACGGCCCTGTCTTGGTCGGCATGAACTGCATTTATGGTGTTATCGAATCGATATCTGTGCTGATGCGGCTATGTCTTTTCGTCAATCGCTGGCTGAAGATGAACTTATTCGGGCTGATCGTTTTATCAAACCCAGGCACCAACTCAGGTTTGTTGCCGCACGTTACGGACTGCGGCATGTGCTGGCTGCCTACCTGAACTGTTGGCCCGCATCCGTCAGGTTTGACTACAGTCAGCGCGGCAAGCCCATTCTTGGGAGTAATCACCAATCTGACATCCGCTTTAATTTGTCTCATTCGGCAGACATGGCGGTGGTTGTTGTTGCGTTGGGTCGAGATGTCGGTGTTGACGTTGAAAAGGTCGTCAACAAAGCCAACTTGCAGCAGCTTGGCGACTATGCCTTCAATGAAGATGAAAAAAAACTTCATGCCGCTTTATCTCCCGCCCGTCGACGGCGTGGTTTTTATCGGCTATGGACTGCCAAGGAGGCTGGATTGAAAATGTTTGGAGTTGGCCTTGGTGATATGAAAAAAAGTATTACCCCGGGTTTCGGATGTTTTTTTGTGCCGACAAAAGATTATATCGGCGCGGTTGCCGCAGATGATGACATTCTTCGGGTTTGCCGTTATCGCCTGGAACTTGCCTGACGGTTTTTCGCATGCGTTAAGGCAGGCGTTCCTTGTCACTGATGACAGGCCGCAGCACGATGAGCCTTCACAAAACCCTTCTTTATGTGTAACTATTCAGGACAGGTCTGGAACCCCTGTGTCAAGGGCCGCTTTTCGCCGTCCATGGCCACTGGACTGTCGCCATTCATGGCGACAGTTATGTTAATGTTAGAACATGGCCTTTATCACGGGTGAGTTGTCATGAAAAAACAGTTCATGCGGGTTGCTGTATTCGTTCTCCTTTTATGTGGTTGGCTCAGTGCTTTTGTGGTGACGGGTCAGTATGGCAGGTCTTCGCTCTATCTGTTGGTGCCGGTTTTTCTTTTGGGTGCCGGTATGGGGCTGCAGTTGCAGCTCACTCATATCCGTGCGACCGTACTGACTCTGGCTGTTTCTGCCGTAGCAGCATTAGCACTTTTAAATCAGTTTTTTCCGCACCATGCGCCACGTCTGGCGGCATTGAAAAAATCCACCCCTGAATTCCATCCAGTTGCCATCAATGTTCCGGTTGCTGATCAACTGGCTGAATTCATGATGGAGAGGCAACTTGAGAGCACTTCTGTACTGAGCATTCAATTGATCGCCAGGCTGCCGTCACCGGCACGGCACATGTTGATCATGAATGACCGGATGTACGTAACTCTCCCCGATCTCGGTGCCATTTATCTGCTTGAAGATGTCAACAGGGCCACTTTTATCGAGCGGCCTGTCCTGTTTCATTCCGGTCTGGATCGTCCTTTTGGCCTGGCAGCGATGGGTGAGCGCCTGTTTGTTGCCGAACCCTATCAGGTCATAGAGTTGTTTGATTACAACCAGGATTTGCAGGTTGATGAAGAACGGATCATTGTCGATGGGTTGCCCGACGATGGTGGTCACTGGATGCGGGCATTGGTCGCCGATCAGGATGGTTTTCTCTACGTATCCATCGGCTCACGTTGTAATGCCTGTGAGGAGGAAGATGAGCGTCGGGCTACTCTGATCAGAATACACCCCGATACCGGCGAAACAACGCTGTTTGCGCGGGGTTTACGCAACAGCGTCGGACTGGCCATGGCACCTGACAGCGGATTGCTTTGGGCAACGGATATCAGTCGTGAATTGCCAGGAAGGATGCCGCCAGCGGATGAATTAAACCGTATTGTCGAGGGCGGTGATTACGGTTGGCCCTATTGTTATGGGCAGCAGATTGCCGATCCGCATCTCGGCTCAGCGCAGCAGTGTCGCGATACAATACCGGCGCTGATTGATCTGCCACCATTGTGCCGACCTAAAAGTATTGCCTTTGGCGGCCATCTTTCAGCTCCAGAGGAATACCGCAACAGTTTGTACGTTCTGTGTTCAGGTAACGGTTATGGGTTTACTCCGCCTGGCCCCAAAATTATTCGTCTTAAATATCGTCAAGGCGAAGTTGAAGGTCCGCCGGTCGATTTTCTGCGCGGTTGGAATACGACCTGGGGAGCACCGGTTTCCATGAATATATCCAGGCAAGGAGCTTTCTTTATCAGTGATGAGAAAAGCGGGGCAATTTACCGTATCCGTTGGCATAACGGTAATAACGGGTGAACACAGAAATAACAGTAAACAGTTAGCCATGACAGGATTTTCTCCTTGACACCTTATGGTCTATTTGGTACTTCAATCTGCACGCCGGATCGGCGCTTATCGGCCCCGTCGCCAAGTGGTAAGGCAGAGGTCTGCAACACCTTTATCACCAGTTCGAATCTGGTCGGGGCCTCCAATAATGTAAAAGTGCCAGCCTTCAACGGCTGGCACTTTTTTTTCTACTGAAATCCATGGCAATCCTGACTCCGCAGATCATTATCCTGACCGTTGTTTTCGGCATCGTAGCCGGTTTTCTTGCCGGTCTGCTCGGTATCGGCGGTGGTGTTATCCTGGTGCCGCTGTTTTTGTGGTTTTTCCCTCTGGCAGGGTTTCCAGCGGAGTTGGTTGTTCATACTGCTTTCGGAACCAGTCTGGCAATTATCCTGCCGACGGCGGTAAGCAGCACCCTCGGACATCGTAAGCGTGGCAATATCCATTGGGGGATGGTGACATATCTGTCCCTGGGTGGCATTGTGGGCGGTTTTCTTGGGGCAACTGTTGCGGCATGGATTCCCGGGACGATTCTGAAAATCTGTTTTGGTATCTTGCAGATTATTATCAGTGTCAGGCTGCTGTTTTTTAAACAACCCTATTTGCCACCGGAGTGTATTGACTGTGCTCGTCCCTGGCAGTTTGTCATAGTAGGCTTTATCGGTGGATCTTTCTCTGCCTTTTTCGGTATTGGAGGAGGAATTGTTACTGTACCGCTGTTACTGCTGTTGCTTCACTTGCCGATGCGACTTGCGGTTGGGAATTCCAGCGCTCTGATTGTCGTATCCTCCCTGGCAGCAGTGGTCGGGTATATCTGGCATGGATTGCAACAACCTGTTTTCGTGCCATACTCGTTGGGGTATGTCAATTGGCTGGTGGTTTTGCTGGTGGCTCCCCTGACGATGATTTGTGCTCGATTAGGTGTCCGATATGCCAGTCGTACAAGCCAAACCAGACTGATTCGGATTTTTGCCGTTGTTCTGATGCTGATTGGACTTAAAATAGTTTTCGATTTTTAACCTGCTGCTTATGGCATGCGCTTGCCTGCAGACGTTTACCATTGGAGGAATTATGATTCGACAACCTGTTGTTGCCGGCTTGTTTTATCCGTCCAGTGCTTCAGAACTGAAGCGTCAGTTGACCTCTTTTGTTTCACCATGCGTCACAAATAAAAGGAAAACGATTGCGGCTATTCTTCCACATGCCGGATATATTTATTCCGGGGATGTGGTCGGTGAAGTGATTGCCGACATGGAGGTTCCGGAGCGGGTTGTTCTTCTCGGTCCCAATCATCACGGCTGGGGTGAACAGGTTGCTGTCTCCGCCGCCGATGCCTGGGCAACGCCGCTGGGCACGATTCCGCTGGCAACAGACCTGAGGGTGCATCTGCTCAATGAGGTGTCACAACTGACCCTTGACGACAGGCCACATGCACAGGAACATTCCCTGGAAGTGTTATTGCCTTTTCTGCAACATGTTCAACCGCAGCTGAACATTGTCCCTATTGCGCTGAAGCAGCTTGACCTGGCGGAGTCTTTGGCACTGGGGGAATCCCTGGCCCAGGCCATCGGCAACTGGCATCAGCCTGTACTTCTGATTGCCAGCAGTGATATGAACCATTTTCTGCCGGTAGAGGAGAATGCACAACTTGACGCCCGGGCCATCGACGCCATGACCCGTTTCGATGTTAGGGGGCTCTATCAGGTTGTTGATGAATGGCAGATCAGTATGTGTGGCGTTCTGCCTGTTGTCACCGTCATGGCTGCGGCAAAATTGTTAGGTGCACAACGCTGCGAGCTTGTTCGATACAGCCATTCCGGATTGAAAAGTGGTGATAATCACCGTGTTGTCGGTTACGCCGGGCTGGTTATTGATTAAGTGGGGGGCCTGAAAAGGTCAAAAACTCCCCCTCACCCTAGCCCTCTCCCTTAAGGGAGAGGGGATAAAACGGTGTCTACGGAAGATTGGTA
>OBJA01001442.1_pt1 | contig 16298 bp, 15 predicted proteins | sample 1519751 | NCBI WGS metagenome assembly OBJA01 (sample SAMEA3881238, study PRJEB22517) | soil metagenome | biome: lake sediment; feature: soda lake sediment; material: sediment, water from around vicinity | place: India | collected 2013-12-23 | depth 3 m | reverse complement strand
AAGCTCCGGTTAAAACTTTTTGCAACCCCGCATCAACACCCCCAATTTTTCCATTCATTTTTTATTCCTTTTCCTTTTGAAAATCTTCCGAAAATGAAAAGCCGGTGTTTACAGGTTTGAGAATTCAAGATGATACATTCAGAAGAGACATAAAAAAGATTCACAGAAGAACTTCCATAGCATCGTCAATCAGGGAATTATCCAGTTCTTTTAGATAGGCTTGTGTTACTGCAATATTCTGGTGCCCCATCGACTCACTGATGATATCGGTCGAAATTCCCTTTTGCTTTAAACTGTTTGCATAACTGTGACGGGCAACATAACTCGATAATGGTTTGTCAATACCACATAGGGCTGCAATTTCTTTTAAACGCTTATTATATCTCTTCAGGACCTTTCTTTTCCGGTTCTCAAGGTGGGAAAATGTCATCCCCTGTTCAAGCAGTATTGGAAAAACATAATCCGTTGGTGTGCTTCTTCCTTTATAAAAGTTGAGAATTTCCTGGACAGGAGGTAATATCTTGATTTGAAAGTTCCTTTTTGTTTTGGAACGGGTGTAATAAATCCGGTCATCCGAAATATCACACCATTTTAAAGTTGCCATGTCAGCAAAATTCATTCCCCGGGTGTAAAAGCTGAATATGAAATAATTCCTTGTATCAATCAAGGTAGGATACTCGCTTAAATCCAGTTGTACTACTTTTTGAATATCTTCGAGTTTTAGTGCTTTTTTGATTCCCATACCCTTGAGCTTTGATACTTTATAAAATTTGAATGGATAAAGATCTTCTTTTATTCGGCCTCTTTTAATTGCACTATTGAATACGGAACGAATTGATCTCATTTTGACACCAATTCCTCCGTCAGTACCACCTCTTGAACGTAACCAGGATTCGTATTTCTCTAAAAATTCCGGTGTAATCTGATGAAAGATCAATTCTTTGCCTTTGGAGAATTTTTTAACTGAAATCAGCGTATCTGAATGGATTCGGGCATTACCTGTCCTGCCAGCAAACTTTTGTTCTGAAATAATTTCCTCCCAAAAGGGATATATTGCCTTGCCGACTGGATTGGTTTTAATTCGCAAGGTGTGCTCAACATCAGATAACGTATAGTCGGATTTATTTTGTTCCAGGTTAGTAACAATATTCGTCGCCCGATCAATAAGCTTCAAAAGCAGTCTGTTCTTACTCAAGTAATCAGAAGCATGTTTGGTGAACTTGCCTTGTTTTTCATCCCATTCCTTCTCTAAAGAAGTATAAGGTGTGCGGAAAAAGATTGTCTTTCTATCTTTTGTAATTCGCAAATAAACCGGATATTTGCCTGTAGATAATTTTTTCTTTCTCAGAACTATTTTAAAACTAATCATTTGTGATGAATTTTGGGTACAACATAGGTACAACAAATAGGCAAATAAAGGTAGTTAAATAATATTTACTGACAAAGTTAAATTCGATAAAAAATTGATAATCAGGTAAATGAAAATATATGATTCTAAATGGAAATTAAAATACACTCACTCATAATCAGGTGGTCCCTGGTTCAAGCCCAGGTGGGCCCACTTCAATAAACAAGGCACTTTCAGCGATGAAGGTGCCTTGCTGTTTTTGTAGGGGTACAACAGACAAAACGTTCTAAAAATGAAATGGAAGCGATCGCCGTTTGCGTGCTTCCATTTCATTTCCACTACATCTGTTTTTCGTATTTGAACAGCCTTGTTCGGCCTAAACAAGCACCCCCGAGGTTTCGAGGTCAAAGGCTTTAAAGGTCATGTTCCGGGAATCTTTCTCGGATAAGATCGGGTTTTGCGTGGGCCAGTCGATTTTTAAAGTTTCATCATTCCAGATGATGCCTCTTTCGTGTTGCGGAGAATACACGCTGTCAACTTTATAGATCACCTCGCTGACTTCGGTGAGGGTGCAAAAACCATGGGCAAAACCGCGCGGGATTAAGACCATTTTTCTGTTGTCGGCGCTCAGTTCAATAGAGTCCCATTGTCCGTAAGTTTCCGAGCCTTTTCTCAGATCGACAAACACATCCAGCACAGCGCCCTGCACGCAGCGGATCATTTTGGTTTCCGAAAAGGGCGCCAGTTGCAAATGCAGCCCCCTGATAATCCCTTTGTTTTCGGAGCGGGAATGATTTTCCTGTACCCAATCGCGTTCGAGGCCGGCTTCTTTTAAAATGTTTTTGTCAAAAACCCGCATAAAAAACCCGCGGGGATCCAGGTGTGGCTTTAATTGAATTTCGAAAACACCTTTAAGTTTTCTTGCTGTAATTTCCATGGCAGTTTGATATTTAAGTGAATGTATTGCCGGTTAATCCTCCCAGATTTTCCAGGGCGGGTTGTTTTCCCAAAGTTTGTTGAGCAACTGGTTGTCGCGGAAAGTATCCATACACTTCCAGAAATCTTTGTGGCGATAAACCGAAAGTTCTCCCTTACCGACGATCGCGTCGAAAGCTTCTTCTTCTAGTACCGCGTTTTTGTCGTCGGGAAGATAGTTGAGAAATTCTTTTTTGAAGACAAAATAACCACCGTTGATGGGCTCTTTGTTGTCGGTTTCGGTGAGTTGTTGTTTGAACACATTGACCTTATCGCCGTCAGTAACCAGGTCGCCCCACAAGGACGTGGGATAAACGCCGGTGACGGTGCCGATTGTATTTCTCCGTTTGGCGAACGACACCAGCTTGTGAAGATCAACATTGGTAACGGCATCACCATAAGTAAGCATGAAGTAGTCGTCGTCAACAAACTTTCCTGCCAGCTTGGTCCGGTAGCCGGTCATCGAAGCGTCGCCGGTTTCAACCAAGGTAATTTTCCAGTCGATTTTTTGGGGATCGCCGTGTATTTGAACACTACCGTTTGAAAGATCGACCGTAAAATCGCGGTTATAGTTGTAATAATTCAGAAAATAGTCGCGGATTACATCGCCTTTGTACCCGAGCGCCAGGATAAATTCGTTGAACCCATAATACGAATAGTGTTTCATGATGTGCCAAAGGATGGGTTTTCCACCGATTTCAACCATGGGTTTTGGTTTGTATTCGGTTTCCTCCCGCATTCGTGTTCCCATGCCACCGCAAAGAATAATTGTTTTCATATGATTAGTATTTCAAATTAACGTGTATTAATTCCCGTGTTAAACCACCCAGCGTTTCTAAAGGACATCAACGTATGAAACTCCCTTCGGGGATCTCCGCTCCGCTCTGATTCGCAGGTAAATATTAACTGGGGGTAGTAAACCGTGCTTTTTCCATGGTCTTTCATCTATTTCTGTTTTGGTTGATCCCTAAACTGACAGCTTAGGTTGCCTAATGAAATGATAAATTAAAATGATTTAGATTTGGACATAATTAATTGACGAATGGTTATTCTTGTATCAAGAAACGATGAGAACCACTGTTTTGTTTAAAGATTTTCTGAATTATGAATAATTATTTTTACTACCTTCTGATTTGAGATTATGTTTTCAACGAAAACCCTCAGTCTTTCCATCGTTTGCCAGCCGCTCCACTGTGTTCAATATTTACTACATTTGGGTTTACCCTAACGAGCTGGAATGGATACCGAAAAACCTGTTTTCAAGAACCGGAACCTTTACATCATTTTTAGTATTACGCTGGTTGCCATGATGGGCGTTGCCAGCATCACACCGGCCTTCCCCGATATTATTGCTTATTTTGGCATTGTTCCGCAGCAAGTGGGCTGGCTGATTACCTCGTTTACCCTGCCCGGCATTTTTTTGGTTCCGTTTACCGGTATGCTCGCCGACCGTTTTGGGCGAAAACTGGTGTTGGTACCGGCACTTTTTATTTTTGGATTGGCGGGATTCGCCTGCATGTTTGCCCCTTCGTTTAAATGGCTGATGCTGCTCCGCTTTTTTCAGGGTGTTGGCGCCAGTTCGTTGTCGAGCCTCAACCTGACTTTGATCGGCGACCTGTTTGCGGGGCCGCGCCGGACCTCGGTGATGGGCTACAATGCCGGCGTGTTAAGTGTAGGCACGGCAACATACCCTGCAGTTGGCGGCGCCATCGCCCTGTTTGGCTGGCGATATATCTTTTTGCTTCCCCTTTTTGCCATCCCTTTGGGCATTTGGGTGTTGAAAGGTCTAAAAAATCCCGAGCCTGACAACGGGCAAAAAATCAAAGCCTACTTTGGCCGTGTTTGGCGCTCCATTAACCAGAAGCATGTGTGGGGGCTGTTGTCAGTCAACCTGATCCTTTTCCTGATCTTGTATGGTTCGTACCTCACCTATTTTCCGCTGATGATGAAAAGCCGGCTGGGGTCGGGCTCTTCCCAGATTGGATTGATGATGTCGCTGATGTCGGCAACAACTGCACTGACGTCTTTTCAGTTGGGAAAAATCGGTAAAAAGGTGCCGGTAAAAAAACTTTTGCTTTTCGGAAGTTCAGGCTATCTGGTTTCGTTGTTATTGATGTCAGCTTCGGGCAGTTATCCAATGCTGGCTGTTTCGGTGATGATCTTTGGCCTGGGTCATGGCGTGATGATTCCGTCGATCCAGAACCTGCTGGTAGGTTTTGCTTCCATGAACGAACGTGCTGCCTTTATGTCAGTTAATTCGATGGTACTTTACACCGGGCAAACTTTGGGGCCGGTGCTGGTGGGGCTCTTTTTTGTGTTGTCGGGGCTTCATGCCGCATTTCTGGCCGGAGCGTTTTTTTCGGTTTGTATGCTGGCAATTATCTTTTTGGTGGTAAATCCCCCAGTTCATAAATTTCAGGTTAAACAATAATTTTTAGTTTTGCACTGAAAATGGAGGTGATGAAAAAAAGCAATCAGCATTTAGTGATACAGGAAGGATGGATTTCCATTGTCATCAACCTCTTGTTGTTTGGGTTGAAGTATTGGGCAGGGATCATTTCGGGCTCCATCGCGTTGATTGCTGATGCGTGGCATACCCTGACCGACTCGGTTTCGTCGGTGATCGTGTTGCTGGGCGGTAAATTGTCGAGCAAGCCAGCCGATGATGAACATCCTTTTGGGCATGGCCGCGCCGAACACATTGCCGCCGTCATTATTGGTGTGCTGCTGGCCATTGTGGCTTTTGATTTTGTGCTTGGCTCGGTTGAAAAGTTCAACAGCCGCGAAGCCGGCAATTTTGGCACCACCGCCATTGTGGTAACCATTGTTTCCATTGTTGTAAAAGAAGTTTTGTCGCAATATGCTTTTTGGGCTTACCGCCAGACAGGCTCGTCAATTCTTAAAGCCGATGCCTGGCATCACCGCACCGACGCGCTTTCATCCCTGGTAATCCTGGCTGGTATTTTTGCCGGACGATACGTTTGGTGGATCGATTCGCTGCTGGCTTTTATTGTGGCGCTGATGATTTTTTACGCCAGTTACCAAATCCTGTCGAAAGAAATTACCAACCTGCTCGGCGAAAATATCGACCCCGGCCTGATTAATCAAATAAAAGAAGAAGTGGCTGTTTTAACTGATCAGGAAGTTTACATTCATCATTTTCACCTGCACCAATATGGCAACCACAACGAGTTAAGCTGCCACATCAAATTGCCGCGCGACATGTCGCTGCACGATGCGCACGCCATTTGCACCCGCATCGAAACCATGATCAATGAAAAGTTTGGCTTCGTGACCACCATTCACGCCGAACCACTTGAAGTGTGAACGTTTTAATTATTCAGAAACTTCTTTCCGTTAGGGATTGATTCATACGGAATATCATTAAATTAGCGTTTTTGATTTCAGAATGATGAAGAAAACCTTATATATTCTTGGTTTGATTGTGTTGGCAATTGCCTGCGAAGAATCTTTTGAACCACCTCCAAAAGCTTTGCTGGAAGTAAAACTGGTTAATGCGGATACCCTGGATAAAAGTGTCCCGGTGGTGACAGCTTACGGCGTTGGCCTCGACAGTATCTGGATTGACAGCGTGAAAACAACCAGTTTCCGGCTGCAGCTTGGAACTGAATCAAGCTCAAGCTTCGTTTTGCTGTTCGACTCGGTAGCCGACACCCTGACCATCTTCCACGAAAACGAACTGATTTTTGAATCTGCAGAAACCGGGTTCTACTATCAATATAAAATATTAGACATTGAACACACGCTTCACCGCATTGATGATTATGAAGTTACCGACAGCGTGGTGACAAAAAAATGGCATGAAAATATTCAGCTTTACATTAATCCTTTGCCTGCTAACGGTAATTAGTTTCGGGCAACAACAAAATATTGAAAAGAAACCTAAACGGACGGATAATTTCATCCGCATGGACGGCCTCCGCGTTGGACTGGACCTTTCTCGCTCCTTTCAACACTTGTGGAACAAGGGAAACCGCTACGGAACTGAACTGAGTTTCGACATTGAGCTGGTGCCCAACCTTTATCCCGTAATTGAAACCGGCTGGGAAAAACTGCGCGTCAAACACGATTTTCTCGATTATAGCTCGGCAGGTTCGTACACCCGCGTGGGCTTTGATTATAATTTCCTGGTGGCGGAGCATAAAAAAGATATGGACATTATTTTTGTCGGGCTGCGTTACGGTTTTAATATTGCCAACCAGCAGGTACAATCGTATTCCATCTCCAATTATTGGGGCGATGTGGTGGACCGTTATCCCAAACAAAACTACAGTGCGCAGTGGGCCGAAATGTTGTTGGGCATCAGAGGTGAAATCTTTCACAATTTTTTTATGGGATGGAGTATCCGCGGAAAATTCAACGTCGCGCAAAAAAATTTCGACATGCCCCACGTTTATTTCAATCCGGGTTACGGACAGGCTGAAAAGAACTTCATCTTCGATTTCACCTATTCTGTCTATTACAACCTGCCGTTTAATTTTAGGGGCGTGCACAAAAAATAACTGCACCGCCGCGTCATTTTCATTCAAAAACTGATGGATATTCAAATTTTACAACTACTCGACGGAGCAAAAAAAGCCAAAGGTCTAACCGTGATTATCGATGTTTTCAGGGCTTTTTCGGTTGCCTGCTATGCTTTTGGCAAAGGTGTTGAAAAAATATATCCGGTGGGGAACATTGACCTGGCTTATCAAATGAAAAATGAAAACCCGGACTACATTTTGATTGGCGAACGTTTTGAACAGAAGCCGGTTGGCTTTGATTTTGGCAATTCTCCTTCGCAGCTATTGACCGCAGAACTGGCCGGAAAAACCATGGTGCATACTACCAGCAGCGGCACCCAGGGAATTGTAAACGCAACCGGCGCCGCCGAAATCATCACCGGCAGTTTTGTCAATGCCGGCGCCATCATTCAATATGTCAAAAACAAAAATCCGCAAACTTTGTCACTGGTTTGTATGGGATACGCCACGCAATACCCGACCGATGAAGATACTTTTCTGGCTGAATATATCCGGGATAAACTCGAAAACCGGGCCGTCGACTTTGATGCAATGGTTGAAAAACTGCGAAGTGGTGCGGGAGCGCGTTTTTTTGCACCCGAAAAACAAAGCTGGGCGCCCTCGGCCGATTTCGACCTGTGCCTCGATATAAACCGGTTTAATTTTGTTTTGAAAGTAGAAAAGGAAAGCGACCTGGTATTTTTAAAAAAAATTGAGGTGTAGCATGGGGCAGAGAGCAGAGAGCAGAGGGCAGAGAGCATGGAGCAGAGAACTTGAAACTTGAAACTTGGAACTTTAAAAATATGAAACATTACGATTTTGATGAACTGATTGACCGGACCAATACCAACTGCATCAAATATGATGCGCGGAAACTTTTTTTTGGTTCGGAAGATGTGTTGCCGCTTTGGGTAGCCGACATGGATTTTAAAACACCTGATTTTATTATTGAAGCTTTAAAAAAAAGGTTGGAACACGAAGTTTTGGGTTACACCTATCGTGGTGATTCCTATTTTGAATCGATTGTTAACTGGCTCGACAAGCGGCATGGTTGGAAAATAGAAAAAGAGTGGATTTCTTTCAGCCCCGGTGTGGTTGCCGGCTTTACGCTGGCTATCGACACTTTTTCGAAGCCCGGCGACGAAGTGGTGGTTCAGCCCCCGGTATATTTCCCGTTTTCGGATTCGGTGAAAGGCACCCGCCGGAAAATACTCGAAAACCCGCTGAAACTGGTTAACGGAAGATATACTTTCGATTTGGAAGACCTGAAGAACAAAATCACTCCAAAAACAAAAATGCTTTTGTTATGTAACCCTCAAAATCCGGGAGGGATGGTATGGACAAAAGAAGAACTCACCGCCCTGGCTACCGTTTGTCTGGAAAATAAAATTCTGATTGTGTCAGACGAAATTCATTCCGATTTGGTTTTTGAAGGAAACAAACACATTCCATTGCCAAGCCTTTCGGATGAAATAGCCAATAACTGCGTGGTTTGTATGGCGGCCAGCAAAACATTTAACATCGCAGGTTTAACAACTTCGTTTGTAATTATCCCCAACAATCAGCTTTTTGCCCGCTACGAACGCACCATCAAAGTGCCTCACCTGCATATGGGAAATATTTTTGGCTCGTTGGCGCTGGAAACCGCGTACCACGAAGGAGCCGCATGGGTTGACCAACTGATGACCTATTTGAAAGGCAATTATGATTTTCTCGAATCTTTTCTGAATAAAAATATTCCGCAAATTGTGCCCATGAAGCCGGAAGCGACCTACCTCATCTGGCTCGATTTTTCAGCTTTCAACCTAACTGACGATGAGTTAAATACGAAGCTGATCGATGCGGGAGTCGGACTGAATAAAGGTGTGCAGTTTGGGCGCGGCGGAGCAGGTTTTATGCGTATCAATATCGGGTGCCCCAGAAGCACATTGGAACAGGCGCTGGAGAGCATGAAAAAAGCTTTTGCTTAAAAGTTTTGTTTGATCCATCTTCCCATCTCTTCCGTGTCCTGTCCAAGCATGCAGCGGAAATGTTTTTCGCCGCATTGCTGTTTGCCAATTTTTGAACACGGCCGGCACATCAGCCCTTCCACCTGCTGAATTTTTGAATCAGGATGCGCAAAATAGGGCGTCATGCCCAGCTCGGGCGTGGTGCTTCCCCACACCGACAGGATTTTCTTTTTAAAAGCGGCGGCAATGTGCATCAAACCGGTATCGTTGGCAACCACCAGCCGCGCCTGTTTCACCACCATTGCCGATTGGTTGATATTGAGCCGGGCACACAGGTTGAGCACCTTCGCGCCGGCATTTTCCTCAATTTGTTGTGCCAGCAATGCCTCATTTTTCCCGCCAAGTAAAATATACGGGACATCGGTCTGCGCAATCAGTTCCAGGTGTTTTTCGGCGGGCAAACGTTTGGTGGGATAAGTGCCCGAAAGCACCAGCGCAACATAGCCATGCTGAAAATCAGGTGGCAGCTTTTCCAGGCTCTCATCTTCCGGAATATAATATTCCAATCCCTGCAGGTCATTTTTTATGCCGAGTGGCGCCACGGCATCCATCATCCGGTCCACAATGTGCACCTTTGGCATCAGGTTAATTTTCCAGGCAACCAGCAGCCACTTTTTGATATTCAGCTTTTGCAGGGTGAAGGTTTTTTTTCGCAGACTCTGCCTGATAAACTGGCTCCGAAGGTTATGATGCAGGTCAACAACATAGTCGAAATTTTCTTTTTGAAGCTGTTGGGCCAGTTCCTTCAGGTTTTGCCCCAGCAAATGAACTTTGCTGATGTGTGGGTTGGCGCGAACCAGGTCCTCATGTTTCTCCTTGGTCAGAAAGTGGATTTCGGCACCGGGCACTTGCTGTTTCAAACAACGCACCACCGGGCTTGTCAATACAATATCCCCGATGGAGCTAAATCTTATGATGAGTATCTTCGAGTTCAAGGGAAAAAATAAAAACCCTGAAGATAGTATCTTTCAGGGTTTTTCAAATCATCAAAAATATTTTTTTAAGCAGATTCGGTCAATACGGAGATTTTATTGTTTTTAACTTCCACTACACCACCGTTGATATCAAAAAACCGGGTTTCCCCATTGGGTTCAATGATCTTTATTTGCCCTTTTTCCAATGTCGAAATGATTGGAGCATGATTTTCAAGAACTTCAAAAGAACCTTTTGAGCCGGGGAGTTTAACCAGTTTCACTTCGCCGGAGAAAATTTTTGCTGAAGGTGTAATGATTTCGATGAACATGCTTTTATTGTTTGAATTTAAACTGTGGCTTCGGCCAGCATTTTTTCACCCTTTGCAATGGCGTCTTCAATGGTGCCGACCAGGTTGAAGGCCGATTCGGGATATTGATCCACTTCGCCGTCCATAATCATGTTGAAACCTTTGATGGTATCTTCGATGGAAACCAGTACGCCTTTCAACCCTGTAAACTGCTCGGCCACAAAAAATGGTTGCGACAGGAACCGCTGCACACGGCGTGCCCGATGGACAACCAGTTTGTCGTCTTCCGAAAGTTCGTCCATTCCCAAAATGGCGATAATGTCCTGCAATTCTTTATATCGCTGGAGAATTTCTTTCACCCGCTGCGCGCAGTTGTAATGTTCTTCTCCCACTACTTCGGCAGTCAAAATACGCGAAGTCGAGTCCAGCGGATCAACAGCCGGATAAATGCCGAGTTCTGAAATTTTGCGGCTCAACACGGTGGTGGCATCCAGGTGGGCAAAAGTGGTTGCCGGCGCCGGGTCAGTAAGGTCGTCGGCAGGTACGTAAACAGCCTGTACCGAGGTGATGGAGCCATTTTTGGTCGAGGTAATGCGTTCCTGCATTTCGCCCATTTCGGTTGCCAGGGTAGGTTGATAACCCACAGCTGAAGGCATCCTTCCCAGCAAAGCTGACACTTCGGAGCCGGCTTGGGTGAAACGGAAAACATTGTCAACAAAAAAGAGGATGTCGCGGCCACCGGCGCTGTCTGAGCCGTCGCCGTCGCGCAGGCTTTCGGCAATTGTCAAGCCCGACAAGGCGACACGTGCGCGCGCACCCGGCGGTTCATTCATCTGTCCGAATACCAGTGCCAGTTTCGATTTTTTGATGGCTTCCGGGTCAACTTTCGAGAGGTCCCAGCTTCCTTCTTCCATCGATTTTTTGAATGCTTCTCCATAATCAACAATATCGGCTTCAATCATTTCGCGGAGCAGGTCGTTGCCTTCGCGGGTACGTTCGCCAACCCCTGCAAACACCGACAATCCACTGTGTGCCAGCGCAATGTTATTGATCAATTCCTGAATCAATACGGTTTTTCCAACCCCTGCGCCGCCAAATAAACCAATTTTGCCGCCTTTGGCGTAAGGTTCGATCAGGTCGATTACTTTGATTCCAGTGTAAAGCACCGTTGATTCCGTTGTCAGGTCTTCGTATTTTGGCGGTTTATTATGAATGTTAAAGCCATCTTTGGGCAATTGTTGCAACCCGTCAACGGCGTCGCCGGTTACATTCAGCAAACGCCCGAGCGCAGCCTGACCTTTGGGCATGGTAATTGGCGAGCCCGTGGCAAAAACGTCCATGCCACGCCTCAACCCATCAGTCGAATCCATAGAAATGGCGCGCACTGAATTTTCCCCGATATGCTGTTGCACTTCAACCACCAGGTTTGAATTTCCTTCACGTATAATTTCCAATGCATCGTGGATACGCGGAAGTTCACTTCCTTCCCGATCGAAACTGATATCAACTACAGGACCAATCACCTGCACGACTTTACCGATATTTTGATTCATGATAAAAAAATTAAATCTACGGAGCCGGAATTTATAAAAACCGGTTTATTTGAACAAATTATACAACCTCTTATTTTAAAGTATGTTTGCATCAGGAGGCGTCTGTCCCGGTATTTATCCAACGACGGAACACCTTGGCTTTCCCAAAATAGCAAACGTTTGCAAGCTTTTAATGTTCACGTTTCATCATTGTTTTTGCCAACAAAAGCAACTGCCCTTTACCACCGCTTTCCACATCAATCGCCTGCAATTCTTCCAGTGCGCGTTGGTAATAAGCTTCTGCTTTTTGGCGGCTGATTTCGGCTATGTTCAGCTCCAGGTAAATTTCTTTTACTGCTTTCACTTTTTCCTGCGGATCGAAACTTTTTTTGGCAAGCCAGCCCGTCAATGCAGCTTTTTGTGTTTCACCGGCTGTTTCCAAAGCTTTCAGCAGAAGAAACGTTTTTTTATTGGCCAGAATATCGCCACCTGTTTTTTTCCCGAATTTTTCCTGCTTTGCAAAAACATCCAGTAAGTCGTCCTGCAATTGAAAAGCTAAGCCAAGGTTGATCCCGAAGCGGTAAATTCGTTCCGCATCTTCATCGGAAGCATTCCCCAGCCAGGCTCCCATTTTGAGGCTGCACGCGATGAGCACGGCAGTTTTCAGGCGGATCATTTCCAGGTATTCATCAATGGTGACTTCGGATTGTGTTTCAAAATCCATGTCCAGTTGCTGGCCTTCGCAAACCTCAATGGCTGTTTGAGAAAACAGCCGGGTTATTTTCCGGAGCTGATTTGTCTCTGTTTCCAGAAGATACTGGTAGGCAATGATCGACATGGCATCGCCGGAAAGGATGGCGATGTTTTCGTTGTATTTTTTATGAACGGCGGATTTATTTCTGCGGATGTCGGCATGATCCATTATGTCGTCGTGGAGCAAGGTGAAATTGTGGAATACCTCGACAGCAACGGCTGCGGAAAGAGCTTTTTCAATATCGCCCGAAAAAAGTTCACAGGCTGCTAAAAGCATAACCGGACGCAGGCGTTTGCCTCCCATGTCCAGCGTGTACTCTATTGGCTGGTAAAGGTTGGCCGGATGACTCTGCCCAATCTTTCGTGCTTCTTTTTCAATCTCGCCGGCAACCAACTTTTGCAGCTCTTCAACGTTATGCCTCTTGTTCATTCTTTTTCTTCTTCTGACGGATTCTCAAATTCCGGTTCCTCATTTTCATGGTTTTCCTCGTCTTCGTAGATCGGCAACAATGGCTCCGAAAATGATTCGGTCGTGGTATGTTTTTCCAGTCCGGCCAACAGCGACGGGAGCAGGATCAGGTTCGAAGTGATTGCGGTCAGTAAGGTCAACGAAACGAGGACGCCCAGCGCGGCCGTACCACCAAATTTGGAAACACTGTATACGCCAAATCCGAAAAAGAGCACGACAAAGGTATAAATCATGCTGACTCCGGTTTCGCGCAATGCCAGCTTCACCGACCGCTGAATATCCCAACCGGTAGCGCTGAGTTCCTGCCGGTATTTTGCCAGAAAGTGGATGGTATTGTCAACCGAAATTCCAAAAGCAATGCTAAAAACCAGGATGGTTGACGCCTTGATTGGAATATCGGCAAAACCCATGATCGCGGCGGTAAAAATAAGCGGAATAATATTAGGTACCAGTGAAGTAAGTACCATTCGCCACGAATTGAACATCAGCGCCATAAATGCCGAAATCAGGATAATGGCCAGCGTGAGGCTCGAAAACAGGTTTCGAACCAGGTATTGGGTGCCTTTAAAAAAGGTTACGCTTGAGCCTGTTACCGTCACATGATAATCCTCAGGAGGAAAAACTGAATCAACTTCCTGTTTAAAATCGCTGTAAAGTTCTTCCATTCGTTTGGTGCCCACATCGTGCATACGGATGCTGATCCGGGTGATTTGTTTGGTGCTGTCGAGAAACGAGTGCAGTGCATTCAGTCCGGCAGCTTCATCTTCATCACTTTTAGTGGCGTAGGCAAGAATAAAATTCTTTTCCTGGTTGGTTGGCAGGCTGTAATATTGTTCTTTCCCATTATAAAAAGCTTGTTTCGAAAATTTCAAAACATTGAGCAACGACATGGGAGCCGATAGTTCTTCGTAGTTTTCCAGGTGTTTTTCAAGCTCTTCCATCCGTTTGAAGTTGCTGATGTTCATCACACCGTTTGGCTTTTTGGTGTCGATGATAATTTCCAGCGGCATCAAACCGTCAATTTGCTTTTCGAAAAATTTTAAATCTTTATATATGATGTCACTTTCAGGAATATCATCCACCATATAACCCGAACTTTTAATCAGCGAAATTCCATAAAATCCGATTAACAAAACACCAACTGCCGAAAAATACACGACCCGCCGGTGATTTTGCGAGATGGTTACCAAATACCCGATCACGGTTTTAAAAAACCGGCTTTCCAGGTGTTTAATATGCCGCTGTTCGGGCGGTTTGGCAAAACTGAACAGAATAGGGATCAACAGGAGCGACAGTACAAAAAGGCTCAAAATATTCAGCGAGGCAATGACACCAAATTCCCTCAGCACCACGCTGTTCGTGATCACAAAAGTGGCAAACCCCGAGGCCGTGGTAAGGTTGGTCAAAAAAGTAGCATTGCCGATTTTGATGATCACCCGCTGAAGCGCTTTAATGTTGTTGCCGTGGCTGCGGAATTCGTGGTGATACTTGTTGAGCATGTAAATACTGTTCGGTATCCCGATCACAATCAGCAAACTGGGGATCATTCCGGTGAGCAGGTTAATTTTGAAGCCGAACAGGGAGATGGTGCCCATGGCCCAGATTACGCCTGTCAGCACGATTAAAATGGGATAGAAAACTGCTTTGAAAGAACGGAAAAACAAATACAAGGTGACAATACAAAGCAACAGTGCAAGCGCGCTGAACAGGTAAATTTCGTTTTTTATCCGGATGGAATTGACAACCTTGATATAGGGGAGCCCGGAATAATGAAGGTCGAGTCCGGTTTCGTTTGAAAATGACTCGCAGGTACGTTGAATCGCCTTGACAAGCTTTTCGCGCTGCTTCGATTTCATCTTATCCTTATTGACAGTAATGCCCAGCAGATAAGCGTCGGTTTCCTGGTTATAAAGTAAACCCCTGTAAATTGGTAAATTATGAAAAACCTCGGCCAGGCTGTCTAACTGCTCCTGGCTGGTGATTTGTTCAGGAAAAATGTTTTCAATTTCGAAAACCTTCTTATCCGTGTTCTTTTTCAAATTGTAGGCATTCGACACCGAAAGCAAGTCTTCAACGCCATCAATCCGGTGAAGGTTTGTCACCAGTTGCTGCCACTTTTGGAAATGTTCCAACTGAAAAAATCCGGGATCTTCAACCCCAACAACAATCAGGTTGCCTTCTTCACCAAACAACTCCCTGAAACGTTCGTAATCTTCGTAAGCACTGTCCTTCTTAGGGAGAAGTTGAGCCGATTCGTAAGACATTTCAACTTTGGAAGCCTGATATGCCATAAAAACAGTGATCACCCCCAGGAGCCAAAGTAAAGGTCTTCTGTTCCTGAGGATCATTCCGGAGAGCCAAACCCACATAATCTAATTTCGTATAAAATGTACGGCGAAAATAGTCAATAAAATGGGATTACGAAAGAAAGGCGGTGACGGGTTTCCGGTCATTCAAGCGCAGGAAAGATGAAAATTTCGCCTTACCTATCCCGGTTTGCCGGCGACAGTTCAACCAGGAACTCATTGACATATTGAAAAATAACCAAATTCAGAAATCATGAAAAAGTTCTATTATCTTGTTGCAACACCGGAATCTGTGATCGTGTCACATCTCAATCCGTTTGAGTTTGGAAATTACCTTGCTGTGGGTGCAAAGAAACAACTCCACGGGCAGGCAGTATTTTTCGAAATCGACCCCGACAAAACCAAATTTCACCAGGATTACATCAACATGAAGATGAAACCCTATGACAACGGTGAGCCGAAACGCTCTGTTTATTTGTCTATTTACCGCTGTTTCGAAAATATTCCGCTGAAGGCGCTACGGAACTTGTACCTGGCAACCGACGACGGTAAAGTTTTGGAAATCGCGGCCCATGACTATCTGCCAAAACAATCCGACGAAATTCATCTCTACCAGCAACTGGTGCCGATAACCACGCAGGTGGCCAGCAAACTGACACCCGTTGAATATATTATGAACCTGACCAATCTGAAAAACCCGGTGTCGGCTCCCAAAGTTTTTATCGTTGATCTGCAGTTGAACGAACTGGGACGAAACCCGAATGCCCCGCTGGGAAACCTGCCCTACCGAAACCCTGACCATTTAAGGGAATGTATTAAAAAGCTGCTGGAGACACCGGCAAGAAAGACGAAGACAGTCCTTCGTTTTCTGTACGACGACCTTCCGTACAGGACCATTAAAACCGGATTTTTCATTGGCGAGCAAGGGCATTATTTGTTTTATCCTTTTCCTTCGGTGAACGACCTCGAAGGGAAATACTACTCCTGGTGGCGTTCAGCCTTGGTTCGTCATTTTTAAACCGGTTTTGGCTGTAGTTAGTCAACTTTTTGTGTATACTAAAAACCCAGTTTCTTCAGGGTATCCCGCGGATAATTTTTCTTCCTCTGGAATTGGATATTCCGGCGCAAGCTGACCCCCTTCCATCCGGAGATTCCATAGTG
>OBJA01001441.1_pt1 | contig 16317 bp, 6 predicted proteins | sample 1519751 | NCBI WGS metagenome assembly OBJA01 (sample SAMEA3881238, study PRJEB22517) | soil metagenome | biome: lake sediment; feature: soda lake sediment; material: sediment, water from around vicinity | place: India | collected 2013-12-23 | depth 3 m | reverse complement strand
TGTCGCGCTGCTCAACCGATGCATAAAATGCATCCATGTCGATGTGTATGATTTTCCGTAGCGGCTCCATGTTAAATGTACTGATGGTGCAAAAGTAAGAAATTAGGCGTAGTCCGGATTTTCGGGTAATTGGATGGTTGAATGGTTAAATGGTTGAACTTGCTGCATATTTGAAGTTGTTTTATATATGCAGCAGCTTATTGCAAACTTGCAGTTCAGTGTTTCATACATGTAGTAGGCCATTGTATAATGGCAGATCGAAGTTTTATAGTTGCAGTAAGCTATTGTATAATCACAGTACCAAGTTTGATACTTGCAGTAGGCTACTTTATAAATGTAGCCATTAAAAAACAAACTGCAGTTGCCTGTTCGACAATTGCAGTTTATTTCTGATAAAAGGAAGTAGCTTGATCAAAAAATGTACTTGTACCGCTCCCGTTATGTCTTAATGGTTTTGAACGGCACCTTTGAAATTTGCTTGTACTGAGGGCTTGTTGCGCCAAATACCGACTTTACATATGCTTTCACGTTGGCTGCCAAGTCACAAAGGCCGGTGGTTTTACCATAAAGCACTTCATTCCGGGCAATGCGTGCGTTGCTTAAAGCTGTGGCGGCTGTAATTACTGCTACATTTTTAGCTTTCAGATCAGTGTATAGATCCGTGAGACCTTCGATTGACAGCTCCGGTTCATTTGGTTTGTATAACGGAATGCTCGACAACAGATCTATTAGTTTTTTGAAGTTAACTACTCGGCTGTCGAAGCTCATTTGTGATGATGATATTTCTTTGGTTTCAACTCCCTCGGCCGCAAGTGCCGCCTTATCTTCTTCTGTCATTTTTGAAGAGGCTCGTGTACCTTGTATTTTGCGGACAATAGTTAGTGCATTTTTAACTGTTTGTTCAATCACGTCAGTTGCTTTCAACGCGTTCAAAACTCTAGTTGCCAAGCGGCTCAAGGGCTTAAATGAGGCTTCACGGTCACCAATGGCGATACTGTATGCGGGCATGGCAACGCTCACCTGATCAAGCGTTGCTTGAGCATTGCCATGGGTGGCCATTAATCCAGGAAGTTTGATCATTTCTTTTGTGGGGTTGTAAGCTGATCCGTAACCTGTAACAATCGAGATTACTTCAAAAAAGTTGGACACGTTCAAGGCATGGCCAGTTTCCGAATTACTTTTCATTTTTTTTTGTTTAAAGATTAATAAAATGGCTTTGTTTAAAATCGATAATAAAGTAACGACATTCCTTTTGTTCAATAACCATATCTTTGCGAAAAATCCGTAAAGTGACAATAAAAAGGAGGCGAATGGCGGATTTTTATCGGTGAATGGATTTGGGTTTTAAATGAAGATTAATGGTTTAACCGCGAAGACGTGGAGACGCAACAAAAGAAGATTGTTGTATGGTTGAGTGTTGAATGGTTGAATAGTTGAGTGGCTGAGTGGCTGCGATCTCAATTTCCCGGAGGGAATAGGTATCCATAGAAGAACCAGCCATACGAAGAAGGTTCCCCAGTGGGGATTAACCTTTTTTTGAATTTTTAACCGCAAAGACGCGAAGAAGGAAATATTTGTGGTTTTCGTTTTTTCTGTTCTTTCATCGTCATCCCGATTTTTTTTTCATCGTAATCCCGTCCGGCAACTGCCGGATCTGAGATCCCTTGTAACAAAGAGAAAACAAAAACCCTACGCCTCTGTGCCTCTGCGGTGAAATAATTTTGTTTTTAAACACAAAGGCGCGAAGACACGAAGAAAAAGGATGGTTGGATGGTTGGATTGAAGGCTAACGATTGTACACCACCGATCATTGGCCTCCGATTACTTATTTACTGATTACCAACAACCAATGACCAATTTACCAATTTACCAATGACCCACCATTCCCCCTTGATTAAAAGACAAATACATCTTAATTCTTGCCTAAAAAACTTTCCTATTGATGAATAATTGTATTATAAATAATTGTACCTTGCAAACTGTAAAAAAAGAAACCAATGATTGATACTAAACTTAGTGGCTCTCCGGGAATTTTAAGAGTAAAACAAGAAACAATCCTAACGAAGTTTTTCTGGTTTATTAACGCAAAAAGCGACCTGTTAAGGCCGCTTTAAATGTTTTCACAACGGAATAATCCTTATTGTGAGTTGCTTCAAATTGTGGTTCAAAGATAAAAAACTAAGCATATAAACTAACTATAGAATGAAAAAAATTTTAGGACTGGACTTAGGCTCGGCATCAATTGGCTGGGCAGTAATCACTGAAAACATTGAAGACGGTAAACCCAAATATGAAATCCTTGGAATGGGTTGCCGTATAATACCTTACGAAGGTACGGAAGGTCGAGATTTTGCGAAAGGAACAGGAGAAAGCCGAAATGCACTTCGAACAAAAGCACGAACAGCAAGAAAAGGATATGATCGCTACCAGTTAAGGAGAAAATATTTGGTTGATACCTTGGTCAAGAATCAGATGTTCCCCGATGAAGTAACCAGAAGCTTGCCAAAAATGAAATTATGGGAGTTGAGGAACAAAGCTGTAAAGTTCCCCATTTCATTAATGGAATTAGGCCGTTTATTGCTTTGGCTAAACCAGAAGCGTGGATATAAAAGTAGCCGGAGTGATGCCAACTTAGGGAAGAAAGATACCGAATATGTGGCAACTGTAAAAAGCAGGCATGAAAAGATAAAAGAACTTAATTTGACCATAGGTCAATATTTATTTTCGAAATTATCAGCCGATGAATTTTTTAAAGTAAAAGAAAATATTTTTCCCCGCGAAGCTTATATCGAAGAGTTTGATACGATTTGCAAAACTCAGCAATTTGCTCATCCAACTATTCTAACCAATGAGCTAATTGATAAAATCAGGAATGAGATTATTTATTTTCAGCGACCCCTTAAATCTCAAAAAGGATTAGTGTCTGTTTGTGAATTTGAAGGTTTCTGGCGAATAGGTAAAGATGGGAAGGAGTACTTTGTTGGACCTAAGGTTGCCCCTAAAAGCTCCCCACTGTTTCAGTTGGCGAAAATGTGGGAAAACATCAACAATATAAAGATTGGTTCTCGTACAGGTGAAGATTTGAGTCTGACTACCGAACAAAAGTGGGCAATCTTTCAACATCTGGACAATAACGAGAAGCTTACCCCTACCGATTTACTAAAAATACTAAATCTGAAAAAAGTGAATTGCTATGTCAATAAACAACTATCCAAAGGTTTAGTAGGAAATATTACTAAACACGCCATTCGGCAATGTTTTGGAAATTCCGATAAATATGGAAACCTGTTTAAACTCGAATTGAAGGTTGTTGAAGGTGAAAAAGAAGGTTATTTGTACGATAGGAAAACAGGTGAAATATTAGATAGCAAACCAATTAAGTTCATCGATCCTGAAGTAGAACAAGAGCCTTTTTATCAATTGTGGCACACTATTTATTCTATTCACGATCAGGAAGAATGCAGCCGGGCTTTACAAACAAAATTCAATATTGAAAAGCCAATAGCAGATAAATTAGCTGCCATTGATTTCAGCAAACATGCTTTTGGGAACAAATCGGCGAAGGTGATCCGAAAAATCCTTCCTTATTTAATGGAGGGTGATGGTTATAGCGAAGCCATGAGCTATGCGGGTTACGACCATTCCAATTCACAAACCAAAGACGAGAACCTTCAACGTAAGTTATTGGAGCAGTTGAAGCCAATCCCAAAGAATTCATTGCGTCAACCCATTGTAGAAAAAATTCTCAATCAAATGGTAAATGTGGTAAATGCGGTAATAGAAAAATATGGCAAGCCCGATGAAATTAGGGTTGAATTAGCGCGTGAACTGAAACAAAGCAAAGAGGAGCGGAATGAAGCTGACAAAGCCATGAGTAAGCGACAAAGAGAGAATGATGCAATTACGAAACGTCTTGAAGAATTTGGGTTACGGGCTACCAGAAATAATATCATTAAATGGCGGTTGTATGAAGAGATAGACAATCAGGAGAAGAAGCTAAACGCCATTTGTGTGTATTGTGGACAACCAATTTCCTTAACCGAAGCATTAAGGGGAAATGAGGTGGATATTGAGCATATCATTCCTAAATCAAAACTTTTCGACGATTCGCAAAGCAATAAAACCTTAGCTCACTGTCATTGCAATAAGAACAAAAATGACCTGACTGCTTACGATTTTATGAAAAGTAAGCCAGAAGCAGTTTTTAATGAATACGTAGAACGGGTAAATCTGCTTTATGCCAATCATATAATTGGAAAGGCTAAGCGAGATAAGTTATTAATGACTGAAAGCAAGATTCCTGATAATTTCATCGATCGCCAGCTTAGGGAAAGCCAATATATTGCGAAAAAAGCGCGAGAAATTTTACAAAGCATCTGTCACAATGTTTGGTCAACCAGTGGAACCGTTACAGCAGAACTTCGTCATTTATGGGGGTGGGATGATGTGACCATGAATCTTCAAATGGCTAAATATCGTGAATTGGGATTGACCCATCAAGTGGAATGGGAAAGTGAACATGGGAAAAACAAGCATCAAAAAGAAGTAATTACAGGTTGGACTAAGCGCGATGATCATCGTCACCATGCCATTGATGCGCTTACTATTGCCTGCACCAAGCAAGGATTTATTCAACGATTTAATACCTTGAGTGCAGCTAAAACCCGTGAGGATATGAAGTTTGATGTTGATCAACGCTCTCTCGAATTTAAAGAAAAACGTTCCTTATTAGAGAAATACATCATTGGAGAACAGCCCATTTCTGTTGTCGAAGTTGAAAAAGCCGTTGCAAATATTCTTATCTCCTTTAAATCAGGGAAAAAAGTAGCGGTTTTAGGAAAGCGAAAGGTAGGAAAGCGGGGAAACAAAAAAGTTGTTCAGGATAAGATTATTGTACCTCGTGGCGCATTAAGTGAGCAGTTTGTGTATGGAAGAATTAAAACTCAAGAAGAAAATAAACCAGTCAAATATCTTTTCGAAAACCCTCAATTAATATTCAATCCAACTATTAAAGCAAAGGTAGAAGAGTGTCTTTTGATGTTTGATAGTGATGTAAAAAAGGCTATTGCATCGTTAAAGAAAGTGCCAATTTATCTGGATAATGAAAAAACTATTGTGCTGGAAAAAGCAACTTGTTTGAAAGACGAATATGTTATCAAATATTCGGTTGATATAAATTTCAACAAAACGGACAAGGTTGTCGATACTAAAATCAAAAAAATATTACAAAATCGATTAAAGAAATTCGGGGGAAAAGAAAAGGAAGCTTTTAAAGATGTTCAGCTTGAAGATAAAACGGTAATTAAATGGTACGTGGATGAAGGTTTGGAACGTCCAATTAAATCAGTTCGTTGTTTCACCGGATTGTCTGCTGTTGTTCCGGTTAAAAAAGACGAAAATGGAAAAGATATTGGGTTTGTGAAGCCAGGAAATAATCATCATATCGCTATTTACAATGATGCTGATGAAAACAAGCAGCAACATGTATGCACGTTTTGGCACGCGGTTGAACGGAAAAAATATGGCATTCCAGTAATTATTAAGAATAGCAATGAGGTTTGGGACAAGATTCAATCTCGACCCGATGGAACTTTTCCTGATAGCTTTCTGGAAATGTTGCCCCCACCGAATTTGAACCTTCTGGTAAGTATGCAGCAAAATGAGATGTTCTTATTAAATCTTCCTGAAGAGCTGCAAAAGGAGTTGGATGTAAACGACAAATCCTCTTTGAGCAAATATTTGTATTTGGTGTGGAGCCTTTCTGATAGTGATTATTGGTTCAGACATCATTTGGAAACTAAAAATTCTGAATTGAAGAATATTGATGGGGCAAAAGAAAGCAACAGATACTTTAGATTTAAAAGTTTAGGATCCTTTTTTACGACTAATCCAGTGAAGGTTCGATTAAACCATTTAGGGGATATTGTTCATATTGGAAGTTAGATGCAACCCCTTCAACCCAACACCAGCTACCATATTTTCAACCATGCCAATGGCTTCGAAAATATATTCCGGCACGAGGCCAATTACTGTTTCTTCCTGAAGAAATATGCGAAGTATATCGGCCCTGTTGCCGAAACCTACGCGTATTGCCTGATGCCAAACCATTTTCACCTGGTGGCCAGGATGCGTAAGCGGGCGGTTATCGAGAAGCTGATTCGAAAAAGTAAAAACTTTTCCAAAGTTGCCGGGCCGATAAATAATGGTACTGAACCTTCAGTAACGACATCGCAAGATTCAACGTCAGGTGAAAACTTTGGAAAAGTTTTATCTGACAGCGAAATCGAAAAATATCTATCCAAACAATTCGCCAAGCTGTTCAGTTGCTATACGCAGTCGTTCAACAAAGTCTATCACCGGATGGGCTCGCTGTTTATTAAAAATTTCAAACGGGAGCCAATCACCGATAAACCCCATTTTTTAAACGCGATTGTTTATACCCACCGGAACCCGGTCCATCATGGGTTTTGCAAAGCGTACGATGAGTGGCCGTTCAGTTCGTACAACGAAATTATGGGTGGCAACAGCAGTGTCGTGAACTTCGGCGGTTCGCTGAAAATGTTTGGGGGCAAAGGACCTTTTGAACAGGGGCATTTGCTCAGCCTTAAAAGTCTTGAAGGTCCTGTTAATTTCGAAATACCTTAACTTATGATCAAACGTACCCTTTATTTTGGAACCCCGGCATACCTGCACAAAAAGGACCAGCAATTAAAAGTGGTCGATGCGGAAACACAAAACGAAAAAGCATCTGTTCCGTTGGAAGATATTGCCGTGATGGTATTGGACCATCCACAATTGACTTTAACCCATGCCCTGATGGCAGATTTGGTTGACCGGAACGTGGCATTGATCAGTTGCGACAGCCGTCACCTCCCTTCGGGGCTGATGCTCCCCCTGGATGGCAACCATGTGCAGGCCGAACGGTTCAGAAAGCAAATTGATGCCAGTGAGCCGCTGACAAAAAACCTATGGGCACAAACAATCAAATCGAAGATAGAAAACCAGGCGGCCTTGTTGAAACGCTGCGGTTTTGAGAACAAACAGTTGCTGGCTTTAATCCCGCAAATCAAATCGGGCGACCCTGACAATATTGAAGGCCGGGCAGCTTCGGTTTACTGGAAACAACTTTTTAATGAACACGGTTTTACACGCGACCGGTTTGGGGTAGAACCAAACAGCCATTTAAACTATTGCTATGCCATTCTTCGTGCCATTGTTGCTCGGGCATTGGTCAGCAGCGGGCTGTTGCCTACTTTGGGCATTTTTCACCGCAACAAATACAATGCTTATTGTTTGGCAGATGATATTATGGAGCCTTACCGCCCGTTTTGCGATGAACTGGTGTATGATATGTTTGTTAACGGCGAGATCGGTTCGGAGGATATCACCCGCCCACAAAAAGCAAAGATGTTGTCCATTGCAACCTGTGATGTTTTAATTGACAGCAAAAAAAGCCCTTTGATGGTTGCCTTGAGCCGCACCACTAATTCCTTGTATGAATGTTTTGAAGGCACAAGGAGAAGGATTGTTTACCCCGAATTGACGGGACAATTACGTTATTGAACAAACCTATGTCGTCATTTGATGCACTTAATGAATACCGTTGTATGTGGGTCCTGGTTTTTTTTGATATTCCTGTTGAGACGAAAAAACAACGAAAGGTTGCCACCGGGTTCAGGAAAGACCTGATCAAGGATGGTTTTACCATGTTCCAATTTTCCATCTACATGCGAAACTGTCCCAGCCGCGAAAATGCCGACGTGCATATTAAACGGGTGAAAAACAATTTGCCCGAGTATGGGCATGTGGGGATTTTAAAAATAACCGACAAACAGTTTGGGATGATGGAATTATATTTCAGCAAAAAACCAACCGAAAAGCCGGCAACGGTGCAACAACTTGAATTGTTTTAGAAACCAATTTTAAAGGCATGATAAATAAAAAACGGGGATCCATCCCCGTTTTTTACGTTCTGGCAACTTCTACAACTCCCTGTTCAACAACCCATTGCAAGGCACACGTTGTCAGAGAACTCGGTAAAGATACAATTTGAAAGCAACTCACAACAATCTCCGGTGAAAAGTTCAATCAAGGAATGTTGTCAGAGAACTCGGTAAAGATACAATTTGAAAGCAACTCACAACTTACCCGGAAAGAAACCGAAATACCCGGTTGTTGTCAGAGAACTCGGTAAAGATACAATTTGAAAGCAACTCACAACAACAGCATATCATCAAAAGTTTTTCCCTATGTTGTCAGAGAACTCGGTAAAGATACAATTTGAAAGCAACTCACAACGGGCGGGTCCTCATTATTTTCCAGGCGCGGTGTTGTCAGAGAACTCGGTAAAGATACAATTTGAAAGCAACTCACAACGCCGCCTACGCCCTTGAAAAAGATTCGAAAGTTGTCAGAGAACTCGGTAAAGATACAATTTGAAAGCAACTCACAACAAAGGGGGCTTCTTCCCATTCGGGGAGGCCGTTGTCAGAGAACTCGGTAAAGATACAATTTGAAAGCAACTCACAACACTGCTGCCGGGCGTATTACTGAACTTACTGTTGTCAGAGAACTCGGTAAAGATACAATTTGAAAGCAACTCACAACATGGCCTTGATGACATCGGCGATATCGCGCGTTGTCAGAGAACTCGGTAAAGATACAATTTGAAAGCAACTCACAACAAGCTGAACTATTTCTACCAAAGCCGCGAAGTTGTCAGAGAACTCGGTAAAGATACAATTTGAAAGCAACTCACAACTATTTTTTCAATAGCTATTTGAACATCCTCAGTTGTCAGAGAACTCGGTAAAGATACAATTTGAAAGCAACTCACAACATCCGCAGAATAGTCTTTATCCAGAATTGTGTTGTCAGAGAACTCGGTAAAGATACAATTTGAAAGCAACTCACAACATTTTTTGTCCCCAGACCAGCGTTCAGTTTGTTGTCAGAGAACTCGGTAAAGATACAATTTGAAAGCAACTCACAACTTCTTAGACGAATTAGACCCGGAAGCTGGAAGTTGTCAGAGAACTCGGTAAAGATACAATTTGAAAGCAACTCACAACTCTGGAGCAATGGCAACAGACGAACAACTAGTTGTCAGAGAACTCGGTAAAGATACAATTTGAAAGCAACTCACAACAAATGGACAAGACGGACAAAATGGACAGGATGTTGTCAGAGAACTCGGTAAAGATACAATTTGAAAGCAACTCACAACATTTCAACCTGCTTTTCTGGACTGTTGTTGGTTGTCAGAGAACTCGGTAAAGATACAATTTGAAAGCAACTCACAACCTAACTATGCATTGGGTATTAGAAGACAGAGTTGTCAGAGAACTCGGTAAAGATACAATTTGAAAGCAACTCACAACAGAAATGGTTTTGGCATAATTGCTGAGCTTGTTGTCAGAGAACTCGGTAAAGATACAATTTGAAAGCAACTCACAACTGACCACAATCTGTATGGGAAAGCTGCCGGGTTGTCAGAGAACTCGGTAAAGATACAATTTGAAAGCAACTCACAACCGAATAATGCTTCATACCTTCGTACTCAATGTTGTCAGAGAACTCGGTAAAGATACAATTTGAAAGCAACTCACAACACGAAATTTGATATCATCTTGTTCAACTTCGTTGTCAGAGAACTCGGTAAAGATACAATTTGAAAGCAACTCACAACGGGGCATACGGCTCAGGTTGTCGGACAGGAGTTGTCAGAGAACTCGGTAAAGATACAATTTGAAAGCAACTCACAACGTGCAGATTCTTCATTGCTTCGATGCGTTCGTTGTCAGAGAACTCGGTAAAGATACAATTTGAAAGCAACTCACAACGATATGCCTGAAGGGGAAAAGTAGCTTAAGTTGTCAGAGAACTCGGTAAAGATACAATTTGAAAGCAACTCACAACAGCGAAGAAGAAGAAGAGGACGAAGATCAGGTTGTCAGAGAACTCGGTAAAGATACAATTTGAAAGCAACTCACAACACTTTTTACTTGACATATTTACTAGTATTAGTTGTCAGAGAACTCGGTAAAGATACAATTTGAAAGCAACTCACAACCAAGCGAAGTCTCTTAAAGCTTCTACAGCTGTTGTCAGAGAACTCGGTAAAGATACAATTTGAAAGCAACTCACAACTAAAAGAGTTAAAGAATTGCACAAACGTCTAGTTGTCAGAGAACTCGGTAAAGATACAATTTGAAAGCAACTCACAACTAAACTCTTGACCCTAACATTCCGATCAGCGTTGTCAGAGAACTCGGTAAAGATACAATTTGAAAGCAACTCACAACTAATTGAATGGCGATACCCCGAGACAACTTGTTGTCAGAGAACTCGGTAAAGATACAATTTGAAAGCAACTCACAACTGGTAATTGGTTTACTGTAAAGATATTTAAGTTGTCAGAGAACTCGGTAAAGATACAATTTGAAAGCAACTCACAACTTGAGAAAGTATCAAAGCGATGGAGTTGGGGTTGTCAGAGAACTCGGTAAAGATACAATTTGAAAGCAACTCACAACAAATTGTTCCGCTTCCCGGGTAACGGCTTCGTTGTCAGAGAACTCGGTAAAGATACAATTTGAAAGCAACTCACAACTCTGTCTCCATAGGGCAGATATTATGATCGGTTGTCAGAGAACTCGGTAAAGATACAATTTGAAAGCAACTCACAACAATCAGCTGAGTTACTCGGTGCAGCAAGTAGTTGTCAGAGAACTCGGTAAAGATACAATTTGAAAGCAACTCACAACTATGCCTACCGTTATATGCAATGGCTACTAGTTGTCAGAGAACTCGGTAAAGATACAATTTGAAAGCAACTCACAACTTGACGTGATCAACATCCGCGACAAAAACGGTTGTCAGAGAACTCGGTAAAGATACAATTTGAAAGCAACTCACAACGCGAAATGGCCGGGGCATTGTCCGTGCCGCGTTGTCAGAGAACTCGGTAAAGATACAATTTGAAAGCAACTCACAACTCCAGCGCATGACTGGGTTAACTGACATGGTTGTCAGAGAACTCGGTAAAGATACAATTTGAAAGCAACTCACAACAATAACTGACAATAACGAAAAAACGCTACGGTTGTCAGAGAACTCGGTAAAGATACAATTTGAAAGCAACTCACAACACGTCCACGATCGATGTTTCCGTGATCTTCGTTGTCAGAGAACTCGGTAAAGATACAATTTGAAAGCAACTCACAACAGTTGCTTACTCTCGATTTACACCAACCTGGTTGTCAGAGAACTCGGTAAAGATACAATTTGAAAGCAACTCACAACAGTTCGTCAAAGTTTTTAATTGGCTTTCCGGTTGTCAGAGAACTCGGTAAAGATACAATTTGAAAGCAACTCACAACGCTGGTGTAGGCGTCTTTGTAGATGCGGGCGTTGTCAGAGAACTCGGTAAAGATACAATTTGAAAGCAACTCACAACAGGTCGGCAAAGCTGCCTTCGTAGGCGCGGGTTGTCAGAGAACTCGGTAAAGATACAATTTGAAAGCAACTCACAACCATGAATAGCTCCGCAAAAAAGCGATACGAGTTGTCAGAGAACTCGGTAAAGATACAATTTGAAAGCAACTCACAACCTGACGCAAGTGGCAATATTTCGCCTGTTGTTGTCAGAGAACTCGGTAAAGATACAATTTGAAAGCAACTCACAACTATCAGCAGCAGCTTGAAAAATATGTTATGGTTGTCAGAGAACTCGGTAAAGATACAATTTGAAAGCAACTCACAACAAACTAAAAAGGAGGTTTTTGTTATGAAGGGTTGTCAGAGAACTCGGTAAAGATACAATTTGAAAGCAACTCACAACTGGAATTTGTTTCAGGCTCAAAAATCCTGTGTTGTCAGAGAACTCGGTAAAGATACAATTTGAAAGCAACTCACAACTCCGTTTTGTTTTCTTTTTGCCTTCCCGCCGTTGTCAGAGAACTCGGTAAAGATACAATTTGAAAGCAACTCACAACCTTCCGCTTAATTCAAATTTTACTTCTGTAGTTGTCAGAGAACTCGGTAAAGATACAATTTGAAAGCAACTCACAACACCTTCCCGTAGCGTTTGCCAAAGCGGCTGGTTGTCAGAGAACTCGGTAAAGATACAATTTGAAAGCAACTCACAACTCGGCGCGTACATCCTTGATAAGCTTGTCAGTTGTCAGAGAACTCGGTAAAGATACAATTTGAAAGCAACTCACAACTGTCGCTGAATCAGAACCGTTGTCGCAATGTTGTCAGAGAACTCGGTAAAGATACAATTTGAAAGCAACTCACAACCCTGGTGCAAATAGTAGAAGCTCCGGTTTAGTTGTCAGAGAACTCGGTAAAGATACAATTTGAAAGCAACTCACAACAAAGGTGGTAGGATTGGGGACGTTTACACCGTTGTCAGAGAACTCGGTAAAGATACAATTTGAAAGCAACTCACAACTAAAGCACTTCGCTTTACTCTTGAAGAAATGTTGTCAGAGAACTCGGTAAAGATACAATTTGAAAGCAACTCACAACAATGCCGCAGTTGGTCAGGAAGTCATCAAGTTGTCAGAGAACTCGGTAAAGATACAATTTGAAAGCAACTCACAACACTAAACACCAATGTGGTAAATTGGGTGTGGTTGTCAGAGAACTCGGTAAAGATACAATTTGAAAGCAACTCACAACTGAGACAGCCAAACAACAAAGTTGTTTCCTGTTGTCAGAGAACTCGGTAAAGATACAATTTGAAAGCAACTCACAACGCAGTTGAAGGTCCAACGGATGTTTGGAGGGTTGTCAGAGAACTCGGTAAAGATACAATTTGAAAGCAACTCACAACTCAACCCATTACGGACCAAAAAGGAATTTCGTTGTCAGAGAACTCGGTAAAGATACAATTTGAAAGCAACTCACAACTGTGCAAGCTGCCCTGAAAACTATAGTTGGGTTGTCAGAGAACTCGGTAAAGATACAATTTGAAAGCAACTCACAACCAGGAGTTTATGTTCCCGGGCATACTGTAAGTTGTCAGAGAACTCGGTAAAGATACAATTTGAAAGCAACTCACAACAAAACGTCCGTTAATAGGTGATAGTGAATGGTTGTCAGAGAACTCGGTAAAGATACAATTTGAAAGCAACTCACAACTACGCAAAAACATAAGTTTTTATTTATTTTGTTGTCAGAGAACTCGGTAAAGATACAATTTGAAAGCAACTCACAACGAACCAATCAGTTATGATAAACTGGCATCCGTTGTCAGAGAACTCGGTAAAGATACAATTTGAAAGCAACTCACAACGGTGCCGGTCGTTCTTTTTACTTGACAGCAGTTGTCAGAGAACTCGGTAAAGATACAATTTGAAAGCAACTCACAACGTGATCAGCATCTTTAAGGTGTGGAGTAAAGTTGTCAGAGAACTCGGTAAAGATACAATTTGAAAGCAACTCACAACAAGATTGGCTAGGCCAGTTGGATACATTTCGTTGTCAGAGAACTCGGTAAAGATACAATTTGAAAGCAACTCACAACCATCATCGACCAACTAGCAACTCTCAAGGCGTTGTCAGAGAACTCGGTAAAGATACAATTTGAAAGCAACTCACAACGAGCTTTGCAGGCTTTTATTGAAACGAAGTGGTTGTCAGAGAACTCGGTAAAGATACAATTTGAAAGCAACTCACAACTATCTATTGATGAAGGCTCCACCATTACGGGTTGTCAGAGAACTCGGTAAAGATACAATTTGAAAGCAACTCACAACCAATAACGGACAATACAAAACCCAATTAGGGTTGTCAGAGAACTCGGTAAAGATACAATTTGAAAGCAACTCACAACTACCTTATAAACCTTTTTGAGTTCAGTCAGGTTGTCAGAGAACTCGGTAAAGATACAATTTGAAAGCAACTCACAACTCCGAGACGGTTAGCAAGAGGCGATGAAAAGTTGTCAGAGAACTCGGTAAAGATACAATTTGAAAGCAACTCACAACAACCCCGGCGAAGACGATTTACCATTCTAAGTTGTCAGAGAACTCGGTAAAGATACAATTTGAAAGCAACTCACAACACAATATTTGTTCTTCCGAAACAAGGTTTGGTTGTCAGAGAACTCGGTAAAGATACAATTTGAAAGCAACTCACAACAGTAGATGGGTACATACATCCATTTTTCAAGTTGTCAGAGAACTCGGTAAAGATACAATTTGAAAGCAACTCACAACACGTACAATCAAACACCTATTTGCAGGCAAGTTGTCAGAGAACTCGGTAAAGATACAATTTGAAAGCAACTCACAACGGATGAAATTCGCCTGGTAACCGGCGAACAGTTGTCAGAGAACTCGGTAAAGATACAATTTGAAAGCAACTCACAACAGCAGCCACAACCACATCATCCGGCCAGTCGTTGTCAGAGAACTCGGTAAAGATACAATTTGAAAGCAACTCACAACTATGACCATTGGATTGATAAAAACGGCAGAGTTGTCAGAGAACTCGGTAAAGATACAATTTGAAAGCAACTCACAACGAGCTTTGCAGGCTTTTATTGAAACGAAGTGGTTGTCAGAGAACTCGGTAAAGATACAATTTGAAAGCAACTCACAACCAAGACGTGGTAATTAATATGAGTGAGACTGTTGTCAGAGAACTCGGTAAAGATACAATTTGAAAGCAACTCACAACATTTAGATTTGTGGATAAAATGTTTTGGCGGTTGTCAGAGAACTCGGTAAAGATACAATTTGAAAGCAACTCACAACCGAATCGTCAATATCAATCACATCGGCATAGTTGTCAGAGAACTCGGTAAAGATACAATTTGAAAGCAACTCACAACTCGTCGATCCATGGTTTAAGTTAGTCGCAGGTTGTCAGAGAACTCGGTAAAGATACAATTTGAAAGCAACTCACAACTATTGACGAAATATCATAACAAAACTCCTTGTTGTCAGAGAACTCGGTAAAGATACAATTTGAAAGCAACTCACAACTGTACAATGTTTTGTGCCCAGTCTGGCCTGGTTGTCAGAGAACTCGGTAAAGATACAATTTGAAAGCAACTCACAACAGCAGATGCTGGGGTAAAAAAACTAAAAATGTTGTCAGAGAACTCGGTAAAGATACAATTTGAAAGCAACTCACAACTTAATAAATATGGAATGACAATTTCCATAATGTTGTCAGAGAACTCGGTAAAGATACAATTTGAAAGCAACTCACAACCTATGTGATACCCGACATTCTCAGAGATTTGTTGTCAGAGAACTCGGTAAAGATACAATTTGAAAGCAACTCACAACGGAAGTTGTTCGTTCGTGTTCGACTCTAGTGTTGTCAGAGAACTCGGTAAAGATACAATTTGAAAGCAACTCACAACTTGATCAGGTTGGTAGTAAGCCAATCAATAGTTGTCAGAGAACTCGGTAAAGATACAATTTGAAAGCAACTCACAACGTATTCAACCGTTTTCGGGCTTCCGGCAAGGTTGTCAGAGAACTCGGTAAAGATACAATTTGAAAGCAACTCACAACTTTGCCGGTGTTATACTGGTTGATCAGGTAGTTGTCAGAGAACTCGGTAAAGATACAATTTGAAAGCAACTCACAACTGTCCATTGGTTGTTTCTGGTGGAACATTCGTTGTCAGAGAACTCGGTAAAGATACAATTTGAAAGCAACTCACAACCGACGAAAACGGAAACCTGACCAGGAAAGAGTTGTCAGAGAACTCGGTAAAGATACAATTTGAAAGCAACTCACAACACGTGATATCAACATCTTATGCAAATTGGGGGTTGTCAGAGAACTCGGTAAAGATACAATTTGAAAGCAACTCACAACATACGCATTATAGTTACGGAAATTACAAATGTTGTCAGAGAACTCGGTAAAGATACAATTTGAAAGCAACTCACAACTGTAAACGTTGATGAACATTTGACTGGTGAGTTGTCAGAGAACTCGGTAAAGATACAATTTGAAAGCAACTCACAACCGATATAAATAGCTTGCTGTAGTTGAAGTTGGTTGTCAGAGAACTCGGTAAAGATACAATTTGAAAGCAACTCACAACCGATATAAATAGCTTGCTGTAGTTGAAGTTGGTTGTCAGAGAACTCGGTAAAGATACAATTTGAAAGCAACTCACAACGAAGGAGGGTTGGGCCATAAATATTACGAGTTGTCAGAGAACTCGGTAAAGATACAATTTGAAAGCAACTCACAACTTCACCGTTCAGTTGATAAGATGTAAAATCGGAAAGACTTTCAACGAAATAGAGACAAAGGTATGGCGAAAGTTTCTATATTT